>Ga0326597_10002149_pt1 | contig 29901 bp, 27 predicted proteins | sample RVTome_12_FD_203789 | JGI IMG/M metagenome (GOLD analysis project Ga0326597, IMG submission 203789) | Soil microbial communities from uranium-contaminated site in the Upper Colorado River Basin, Wyoming, United States - RVT100D185 | ecosystem: Environmental > Terrestrial > Soil > Contaminated >... | reverse complement strand
GATCCGGCCCTCCCTCCGGCCGGTGGCAGGCCTCACCAATTGAGATCTCGAGTCAGGTCGCGGCGGGACTTCCTGCGCCGGGTTGATAGGATCTCGGGCGCCGGCGAACTGCTTTTCGGTTCGATCGGGAGCTTGGCCATCAGCAGGAGGAGTCGCCGACGTGGAGCGGATTCAGTTCGAAGTCGTCAGAGGGAACCTGGACGACGTCCTCAAGCTGGTGGGCAACGCCAGGCAACGCATCGTCATCCAGGAGAACGGCCGGGACCGGGCGGCCCTGATTTCGCTCGAGGATTTCGCCCTGCTGGAGAACCTGGACGGGGACCTCAACATCCCGGTGGAGCACGTCCCGTTGCGGGACGTGAAGAAGTACTTCAGCGAAGACCTGGCCCAGGTGGCCGACCGGGAGGAGCGCATCGTCATCCAGGAGGACGGCAAAGACCTGGCCGCGCTGGTTCCCGGACGCGATCTGGCCCTGCTCGAGAACCTCGACTCCCGTCTGGACATCGAGGCGGCCAAGCGCCTGCTCGAGCAAGAACTGAAACGCGACGACGACTGAGCGCTGGGGCGTCAGCGGCCCTTGTAATTCCGCTTCACGTGCTCGCGCCAGGCTTCCTGGAAGGTCAGCGGTGAAAGGTCGAAGTGCTCCTTCAGCGCGTCCCGGTAGCTCCGGCCCTCCTTGATCGCCCGGCAGATCGCGCCGAAGCCCTCCGGGTTGGTCGAGATCAGGAACTCGCAGTACGACCAGCACAGCGCGTGTTCCTCCAGCTCCAACTGCGTCGTTCGCTTGTTCGCGGTGTCGGCGAACGGAATCAGCTTCTTCGAACGGGCCAGCTTCTTGACCGGCGCCTCCCAGCGCCCGCCCTGGTACGAGGCCAGCGTATCCTGTTCGCGGTAGCAGAAATTCGTGCAGCGTTGGTGCAGCTCGTGTTCGAAGTAATGGGCCACGCCGGCGTCGATCCAGCCGCCCTGCAGTTCGCCGGGCCAGCGCGCGTTCCAGACGTTGGCCAGCAGCAGGTGGCTGACGTTGTGGACCACCGCCCGGTACAGGTCGGCCGTCGCCGACTCGTCCGGGTCCACGATGCTGGGATCGAGGAAGACCGTGTAGATGCCCACCGCGCCCATCCGCTTGGTGCCGGTGGCGTTGGGCAGCGGCTGCCCGGTGTAGTGGGCGGCGGCGACGTTCTGGTCCTTCTGGCGCTTCCAGATCATGACCTGGAAGACGGTCGAGAAGTCCTCGTCACCGGCCGAAACCGCCTGCTTGAACTGCTCGTAGAGTTCCTCCAGGCGGTCCAGGTAGAGGTGCAGCGCCTCGTGCGCGGACAGTCCCTTGCGCTTGATCACGATCTTCTGGCCGGACCAGAACAGCAGGAAGTGGGTCGAGCGGCCGATCGGGAAGCTGTCTCCGATCCGGTCCCAGTGTTCCTGCATGCTCTGCTTCCAGTCGGCTTTCTGCCGTCGCAGCTTTGCCATCAGCTCGTCGCCCAGCGGACATTTCGGGCAGTCGAGCTTGAGCGTGCCGGCGCACCGGGCGCAGTCCATCACGACCGAGCAGTGGAGCGCGTTGGCCTCGAGCGCGACGTCATCGCGATCGTGTTCGGGGCAGGGCACGGTACCCACGTGGTTGCAGGCTCCGCAGGTCGTCTGCTCGGGGGCGCCCTGCATCGGAAGAATCGGAAGAACCGGAAGCAGCAGGAACGTCAGCAACAGACTGTTCAGCATCGCCGCATCTCCGCCGGTTCAGTCGCTCCGCGTCGTCGGCTCGGCTTCCGCGGGGGCCGGCGGAGGCCAGATGCTCGCGGCCTTCGCGATCGGAATGATGTAGCCGATCGATGAGGAGCCGGCCACCCGGCCGACCGCCTGCATGGCCGTGACGACTCCCAGGATCCGGCCGTGGCCGTCGATCACCGGCCCGCCGCTCGCGCCGGGGTGCACCGCCGCGTCGACCTGCAGGTACGGTTCCACCTCCCGGCTGACGATCCCACGGAAGGTCGAGGCGATCACCTGGTCGCCCTGCTGTAGAGCCCGCCGGCCCAGCGGAAAGCCGATCAGGAACACGTCCGCGCCCCGCGGCGGCGGCTCGAGCGTCAGATCGATTCCATCGAGGTGAGGCAAGCCCGGAAACGGCTCGATCTTGATCAGCGCGAGATCGTCGGTCCCCTCGCCGGCCCAGCTCACGAGCCGGGCGGGGTGGCGGGTGGAACTCCCCGAGAAGACCACCTCGAGCTGCAGCTCGGGCAGCAGCGTGAAGTTCTCCGAGATCTCGATGCTCGATTCCTCTTCGTCCTTCTTGTGCACCACGTGCGCGTTGGTGAGGATCCAGCCTTCCGGATCGACGCAGAAACCGGAGCCCGACGACTCGGTCATCAGCGGCGCGCCGCGCCCCTCGAAGTTGACATCCAGCGATCCGTCCGCCTGAGTGGCCACGTACAGGGTCTGGCCGGTCTGCTCGCTCTTGAAGATCAGCGTGACGTCGATCAGCACCACGGCGCGCTCGACCTCGCCGACCCTGTCGAGCCGGGCCTCCTCGAGGGCCAGCGGGTCGTACAGTTTGAGCTCGGCGCTGGTCTGCTCCAGCCGATCGCGCAACCGGGCCAGCTCGTCGGACGCCGCCCGCTCGTCCGACTCCAGCCGGTGGATGCCGGCTTCGAGCGCCTGGCGCTGCTCGATCAGCCGTTGCTTGTCGGCGGCCCACGATTCCCGGGCCGCTTCGAGCTCCCGCGCCTGTTGCCGCCAGGCTTCGCGCTGCTGGTCGATCTGCAGGCGGGCCTCGCTGGCCTGGCTGGCCTGCTGGTCGAGCAGCAACTGGAAGGCGTCGGCCTGGGCCCGCAGATCGTCGACCACGCGCGTGCCGCGGCTTTGCAGCGAGAGGTAGCCGGCCGCGCCGCCGCCGATCAACAGCAGCGTCACCGCCAGGAGGACCAGCGAGTTCCGCCGGGTCCGGCGCTCGACCAGCTCCGAGACCTTGGTGTCCTCCGGCACGCCCAGCCGTTCCCGCACGATCCTCATGGTGTCGGTGCCCACCGAGTGTTCGGTCTTGTGCTGGTCGATCAACGACCGCGGAATCTCCAGGGTGTCGTCGGTGGGGGTCGAGAACAGCGCGGCGAACCGCGGTCCGTTGGTCCCCAGCTCGAACACGTCGCCGTGGCGCAGGCGCTCCCGCCGGATCAACCGCCCGGCGACGAGCGTCCCGTTCTTGGAGTTGAGGTCCTCGAGAAACAGCTCATCCCGCACGACCGTCAGGCGGGCATGCCGTCCGGAGACGCCGGGATAGGCCTCGCGCGACAGCGCGATCGGATTGTCCGCGTCGCGCCCGAGCGTGAGGCCTTCGCCCGGCACCTCGACGGCCGCCAGCGCACCCTGGATCTGGAGCGGAGCGATGGTCCAGCGCTGCCGCGGCGGGTCGTCGATCGATGCATTCATGCGCGCTCAAATCCTGGTGGTCTTGCGGGAGAGTCTCGGGTTCTTGAATTCCGCGGCCACCTGCACCGTGCCGCCGTTGCCCGTCTTGCGGCGGACGCGCACCTCGTAGAGGTTATTGCTCTCGATGACCAGGTTGAAGATCACCACGCGCCGCCCCCAGTTCTCGGTGCGCAGGTGCCGTTTCAAGTCGAGCAGCGAGCCGTACGGATCGGCGATCTCGACCTCGAGTTCGGCGCCGTCTTTCGTCTCGAGCGAGAGCGTTTCGAGCCTTCGTCCGGACATGCCGGCCAGGTCGAACGTCAGGCTGTCGTCCGGCCCGAACTTGATGGTCTGCTCGAGCGTGGCTGGATAGACCGCGTCGGACTCCAGGGTGTAGTCCCCGTTGTATTCGTTGGTGAACGCGAAGCGCACCGTGAACACGCCGGTCGTGGCGAGCGGATGATCCGCGAGGACCAGCCGGGAGGCGTCTTCCGGGTCCGGCTGAAAGGGAATCCGTGGGGTGGGGGGAGCGCGCCGAGGATAGAGCAGCTCCGCGATGAGCTTGGCCTCGGGATGGCGCGTCGAGAGCGCCAGGCTGACGCGGGTTCCCTCGACGGCCTCGAAGGAGATCATGTTGAAGAAACCCTGCAGGATGCGGCCCTTGGCGGTGGCGCCGAGCGAGATCCGGCCCAGACCATGTTCCCGCTGGATGCTGTCGGCGTCGCCCGGGTCGTGCTCGCGGCGTTCGCGCCGTCCCTGCGCCTCCGCCGCCGGCGAGAGGAACGCCGTTGACGCCAGCAGAGCCAGCAGGGCCAACATGTTCAGACACGCCGGGCCGGATGGGAACATTCGCCGAGAATCCATGTTCGCGATTGTAACCGCGGCTGAACCAGAAACAGACCGAGTCTCATTCGTGGGATTGCGGAAAGATCGCAGATCGGTAGGAATCGAATCGGTCCGGGATCTACAATCCGATCTCCCCGGCAAGGTGGACATGAACAAGATGACGGATTCGGATCCGCGGCCCTCCGGTTGGCACATCTATCTCGACAGCCACATGAAGGCCGTCGAGATCATCGAGGTCGCCGGCGGGCGGGCCGCGGTGTTCCTCACGGGTCGTCCCGGCAAGACCACTCCCAACGAGGACGCGGCGCTGGTGGCGGCGCTCGATGCGGAAAGCGGCGTGCTGGGCGTGGCCGACGGCGCGGGCGGCCTGCAGGCCGGGGCCGAGGCTTCGCGCCTGGCGATCACGCACCTGACCCGGGAGCTGGCCGGCGAAGGCGCCGGACGGGCGCTCCACGAGCGAATCGTCAGCGGTCTTCAGGCCGCCCACGACGGGATCCGCCAGCTGGGACTGGGCGCGGCCACGACCTTCGCGGGCATCCAGCTCGAGCGCGAGTCCCTGCGCACCATGCATGTGGGCGATTCGGTCGTCATGGTGGTGGGCCGGAAGGGCAACCGAAGGCTCCAGACCGTGCCGCATTCTCCGGTGGGCTACGCCGTCCAGGCCGGCGTGTTGAACGAGCGCGAGGCGATCTGCCATCAGGACCTCCACCTGGTCTCCAATCTGCTCGGCGTCGACACCCCGGAAGTCGAAGTGGGCGAGCCGTTCCGCCTGGAGGCCGATGACACGGTCGTGATCGCCTCCGACGGCCTGTTCGACAATCTCCTCGCGGAGGAAGTCGCGAAGCGCGTCGCCGGCACCGACCTGGAGTCGGCCGCGACGAATCTGGTGGGAGAGACCCTGCGCAGGATGCTCGACCCGGATGGGTTCGAGCCGAGCAAACCGGACGACCTCTCGCTGATCCTGTTCCGCTTTGGCGCCTGAGTTGATGAAATACGCGACGTAGCAGGTCCGGTCTGTTTCGTCACTTGAACCGGGGAGATGTACATGTCGCTGTTGCTTGCCGTCGTGCTCCCGCTGTTCCTGCCGGCCGGCAACGACACCGGCGGTCGGCCCTGGGCGCTCGAGAAGGATCTCCCGGCGCAGTCGCGCGAGCGGGAGGACCAGGCCGGCGAGGATCCGGCCCGCCGGTTGGAGTACGGGCGCTGGTGCGGCGAAGTCGGTCTGTTCGACCGGATGGACGAGGTGCTGGGCGGGTTGATCGAGCGGGCTCCCGCGACTCCGGAGGCCCGGGCCGCCGCCTTGCTGCTCGGACGTTCGCTTGTCCCTGGCGATAAGGACCAGTGGGAGTTCGAGGAGCTCGGCCGCTTCTCGGAAGACGGCCCGGCGAAAGCGCTGCCGGCCCTGACGCCGCCGCCCGCCACCGTGGCTGCCGCGATCCTGAGGGACCGCTATCGGGACATCCGCCTGGCGAACAAGTCGACCTACTTCGATCTCTGGACCGATCTCTCGGCCGAAGAACTCGAACCGTACACCAAGGAGCTGAACAGCTACTACCGCCAGTTGAAGGGGCGCTTCCGCGCCTACGATCCGGCCAGCATCGACGTGACCGTGTTCAAGAACCGCGCGGACTACCTGATCGATTTCATTCGATCGACCGGCAAGAGCGGCGAGCACGTGCTCGGGTACTACGTTCCTTCCAGCAGGCTGCTCGTGTTCTACGACGACCCGTACGAGCAGGCGGACGTCCTGGTCACCGCCCGGCACGAGTGCACGCACCTGCTGGTCGACCTGGGGTACGGCGGCCATCCGATTCCCTCCTGGCTCAACGAAGGGCTGGCCTGCTTCCTGGCCGCCGGTGGCACCGAGGCGCGGGGACGGTACACGGCCGACCTGATCCTCACCTTGATGGCGCGGCTCTCCGGCAATCAAGGAGTCGGAATCGAGGACCTGCTGACGTTGCGAAGGGAGAAGCTCGAGTATCTGCACTACGCCTGGAGCTGGGGGCTGATCCACTACCTCAACCAACCCGAGCATGAGGAGACCTTTCAGGAGTTCCTGAGCAAGCTGCGCTCCGATCTGACCGGGGAGATCAAGCCGGAGGACGTCCAGGCTCGCGTCGCCACGGTCTTCCGGAACAGCTTCTCCAGCAACCTCCGCCAGCTCGAGGCGGAGTGGTGGTACTGGTTCGAGAACACGTTCCGACTCGAGCGACCGGAGCAGTTCGTGGATCTCGGATTCCGGGCGCTGCACAGCGCTCGGTACGAGGACAAGGAGCGGGTCCAGCGCCGTAGCCTCGAAATCGCGCAGGAGGCCTTCTCATCCCTGGGCGAGGCGCCCGCGCCGCAAGTCGCGACCGCCCGCTTGCTGGGCCTGATGGGTTGCTGGGTTCGTCGAACCGCCCTGGACGACCCGGATCCGGCGGCCTGCCGCCTGATGCTGCGCGCGGTCATGGACGGCGTCCGTTTGCTGCCCGAACTCGACAACGAGGCGCTGCGCTCCGGGCTGATCCGCGAGGCCCTCGGGGTCGCGATCGAGGCCGCCGGAGTCCGCGCTCCGAAGTCGGGGGCGTTCGATCTGCATGAGGGACTGGCGGCCGTCGCGAAGCGCGCGTCCGGCAGCCGCAAGGCGGAGCTCCTGGCCTTGGCCGTGCTCGCCGACGAGCTGCTGGAAGTCGCCTTCGACAGCCAGGCACGGGCGCTCGCCGCGGACCCGATCCACCGCCAGGCCGCCAACGAGTGGTTGCTGCTCTCCAACGACTATGCGCCGCGGCAGCTCCCGCAGATCTTCGACACCTTGAAACTGCTGGTCGAACTCGATCCGGATGATCGCAACCTGGCCGCGCTCGGCCTCGCGTACGTGGGCCTCGGCCAGGAAGCCTGGGGCCGGCACCTGGTGGAGAGCGGCCTGCGGCGATCGGCCCGGCCGGGAGCGCTGGCGGTGTACGCGGAGCGTGCCGACGTCAAGTAACGGCCCGCGCAAGAATGACTTCGCGCCGGGTCAGACGCGGCCGGCCGGTTGGCCGGCCCGGGCCCGGCACTCCTTGCATTCGCACGACTCGCGCAGGCGGTCGAAGGTGTACAGGCCGTGGCTGTGGCCGTCGCTCCAGTGGATCTGGATTGCGTAGCGGCCGGTCTGTTCCACCTTCTGCGGGCGGATGTCGGCCGGAATCTGGTCGCGCGTGATTCTCCGCTCGCCGGTGTGCTCATCCAGGCAGCCCGCGCAGGTGCACCGGAAGCGCAACTCCTGAAAACCATGCTCGGTCTGGTGGCCGTCGTCCCAGCGGATCAGCAGCTTCTTTCCGGCGGACTCGACCTCGAGCGGCATGCCGGTGCCGGTCCCGCCGAGAGCCAGCGTCGACAGGCTGGCGGCGATCCGCTCGGCCAGCGCCATGAAGGCCTCCGCGCTGGCGGCGGCCGCGTCGGACTGGACCGCCGGGATGCCCTGGTCGCAAAGCCCGGCCAGCGCCGGTTCGATCGGAATGCGCCCGAGCAGCGGGACGCCCCACTGGTCGGATGGGCGGGCCCCGCCGCCGGGGCGGAAGATCTCGTGCCGCGTGTTGCAGTTGCCGCACACGAAGTACGACATGTTCTCGATCACGCCCAGCACCGGGACGTTGACGCTGCCGAACATCTTGAGGCCCCGCTCGGCCACCTCGGAGGCCACGTCCTGCGGCGTGGTGACGATCACCGCTCCGGCCAGGTTGGCCATCTGCGTCAGGGTCAGTTGAATGTCGCCGGTCCCGGGCGGCAGGTCGATGACCAGGTAGTCGAGCTCGCCCCAGTCGACCTGCGTCAGGAACTGCTGGATCAGCGAACTGGCCATCGGGCCGCGCCACATGACCGGTGCGTTGTCTTCCACCAGCAGACCCATCGACATGAATTTCATGCCGTGGGCCTCGAACGGCTTGAGCAGCCCCGCGGGCGTCCCCTCGGGCTTGCCGCGGCCGCCGACCATGCGGGCCACCGACGGTCCGTACACGTCGGCGTCCATCAGCCCCACCGAGGCGCCGCTCTTCGCGAGCGCCGCGGCCAGGTTGACGGCCACGGTCGACTTGCCCACGCCGCCCTTGCCCGAGGCGACGGCCAGGACGTTCTTGACGCCCGGCAGCACCTCGCCGCGCGCCTGGCTGGCACGCACCGCGGCGGTCATCTGGACCGAAACGTCGGTCACGCCCGGCAGCGATCGGATCTGCTCGGCGCACTGTTCACGCAACTGCTCCTTGACCGGGCAGGCGGGCGTGGTCAACTCGACCACCACTGAGACCTGGCCGCCCTTGATCTCGACCTTCTTCACGAAGCCGAGCTGGACGATGTCCCGATGAAGATCGGGGTCCTCGACCTTCCTGAGCACGTCGAGAACCTGCGCTTCCGAAATCGTCATGCTGTCCGCCTTCTGGTTGGATGGTGAGCTGGTGAGCTGCTGGTGGATTCGACCGACACGAGAGGTGGGTATAGCCGATGGCCGTCCGCCTGGCTCCCGCTTTCCGGCGGCAAGGCGCAACGATTCAGCTCAGCCGGATGGTGGCGTATTCCTCCGGCGCGAGCGCGCGCTCGACGCCCTCCTGATCGCGAACCAGCGGGCGCCCGTCCTCGGCACCCAGCAGCAACATGGCCGCGGACGAGCTGCCGCCGACCGGTTCCGGAAACGTGACGCGGATCTTCCTGCCCTTGAAACGCTCGAAATGGCGGGCGGTGGAGAGCAGCCGGTGGGCGCCGGGCGAATCGACCTCGATGTCGAGCTGGCCCGGATCGATCTCCGCGGCCACGAGCGTTCTCCGCAGATTCTTGATGACCGCGACCAGCAGGCCGCTGTCGACCGGCGGCTCCTCGCGATCGAGCACCAGGCGCAGGCTGCCCTCGGGCTTGAGCTGGATCTCGAGCAGTTCGGCATCCGTCTCGGCGAGCGTCTGCTGGACGCAGGCCAGGATCCGATCCCGGTTGGCGATCGGCCGCCGGAACTTGCGCGGTCCGGCCGGCTTCGGTTTGCGTTGATGGGGCTTCACGGCGTTCAAACTAGCGACGAACAGGCCCCGGCGGCAATCCGGTTCAGTGATTCAGGCGATTCGGACCGTGAGTGCCCCCGGGCGGCGCCTTTTCCATGCCTTCGCGAGGCCCTCCCGGTATGGTTTCGATCTGGCGGAAGTCCAGACCGGGGCTCCGCGGGCATCGTTTTCAAGTGGAGGGACCGTGGCGACCACCGGCAGCGCGGGCGATCAGCTCTGCATCAACACCATCCGAGCCCTGTCCATCGACATGGTCCAGCGCGCGAATTCGGGTCATCCCGGGCTGCCGCTGGGCGCGGCGCCGATGGCCTACCTGCTCTGGAAGAACCATCTTCAGCACAACCCGGAGAACCCGCGGTGGTTCGACCGGGACCGCTTCGTGATGTCCCCGGGCCACGGCAGCGCCCTGCTCTACTCGCTCCTGCATCTGTTCGGGTATGAGCTGCCGATGGACGAACTGTTGCGCTTCCGCCAGTGGGGCTCCCGGACTCCGGGCCACCCGGAGTCCGGCCTCACCGCCGGAGTCGAGGCGACCACCGGACCGCTGGGCCAGGGAACCGCCAACGCGGTCGGGATGGCCATGGCCGAGCGCATCCTCGCGCACCGTTTCAACCGGCCGGGGCACGAAGTGGTGAACCATCGCACCTACGCGCTGGTCTCGGACGGCGACCTGATGGAGGGGATCTGCTACGAGGCGGTCTCGCTGGCCGGCCACCTTCGACTGGGCAAGCTGACCTTCCTCTACGACTCGAACGGGGTCACCCTGGACGGTCCGGCCTCGATGCACTGGTCGGAGAACGTCGCCGGCCGGTTCGAGGCCTGCGGCTGGCAGGTGCTGCGGGTCGAAGATGGAGATCGGGATCTCGACGCCATCGACGGCGCGCTCGAGCAGGCGCGGCTCGAGACCGTCCGTCCGACCCTGATCGAAGTCAAGACGACCATCGGCTACGGATCGCCGAAGAAGGCCGGCAGCTCGGAGAGCCATGGGTCGCCGCTGGGTGTAGACGAAGTGCGGGCGACCAAGCAGGCGCTGGGGCTCGATCCGGAGCTCGAGTTCCACGTTCCGGCAGAAGTGGCCGCCGCGCTCGGGCAGCGGCGCGAGGCCGGCTGCGCACGCGAGCGGGAGTGGGTTCGAACTCATGCGGCCTGGGCAGAAGTGCACCCCGAGCTCGCGAAGCAGTTCGAGCAGTCGCTGTCCCAGGACCTGCCGGAAGGGTTGGAGGACTGCCTGCCGGCCTTCCCGCCGGGCGAGCAGGTGGCGACCCGCAAGGCGTCGGGCAAGGCGTTGAACGCGCTCGCCCGGGAACTGCCCTGGCTCATCGGCGGCGACGCCGACCTCTCCTGTTCGACCAACACGGCGCTCACCGGCGAAGACGCGTTCGACGGGACGACGGGCGCCGGCCGGAACATCCACTTCGGCATTCGGGAGCACGCCATGGCGGCGATCGCGGCGGGCTTCTGCTACCACGGCGGAGTCCGGCCGTACGTGGCCACCTTCTTCGTCTTCTCCGACTACATGCGCCCGGCGTTGCGACTGGCGGCGCTCGCCCATCTGCCGGTCATCGCGGTGTTCACCCACGATTCGGTGGCGGTCGGCGAGGATGGTCCCACGCACCAACCGGTGGAGCACTTGATGTCGCTGCGCGCCATGCCGAACCTGCATGTGGTCCGGCCGGCGGACGCGACCGAGGCGGGCGCCGCCTGGCTGTACGCCCTGCGCCGCACGCGCGGGCCGACGGCGCTGGTCCTCTCCCGCCAGGGGCTGCCGGTGCTGAACGAGTCCGGGCCGCTCGAGCGCGGCGCCTACATTCTCGAGGAAGCCGGGTGTGGCCGGCCCGAGTTGATCCTGATCGCCACCGGTTCGGAGGTCAGCCTGGCGCTGGCCGCCCGGACGACCCTGGAGGCGGACGGCGTCGCCACCCGCGTCGTCTCGATGCCGTGCTTCGAGGCCTTCGAGGAGCAGAGCGAGGAATACCGCCGCGAGGTGCTCCCGCCCGCCGTCCGGGCCCGGGTGTCGGTCGAGGCCGGGGCCACCCTCGGCTGGGAGCGCTACATCGGCGACCAGGGCCGAAGCGTGGGCCTGGATCGCTTCGGAGCCTCGGCGCCGGGAGACGAGAATCTCGAGCAGTTGGGCTTCCATCCGGAGGCGGTGGTCCGCGCCGCCCGCGAGGTGCTGTCCGCCGCTGCCGCGGCGACGCGGGCGAGCGAGCGTTAGCCGTTCACGTGCTGTGGAACTCCTCCAACTCGCGCGGCGGCGGCTCCTTCATGGTCAGCACCTTGTAGTAGCACCACAGCGTCAGCCCCCAGACGAACCCCAGCGACACGATCAGGAACACCCAGCCGAGTGGACTCATTGCTCTGCTCCTTCTCCAGCGGGCGCTTCGCGTCCGTCCAGGTCGAGGCTGGCTGCGCGCCAGCGCCGCTCGCCGATCCACGTGCACACGATCAACAGCCCGATCACCGCCAGGACGAGCGTCAGGGCGCCCTGTTGCAGCGGCTCGTCCATCACGCCCTGGACCCACTGCGGCAGGTTCTGGATCGAGAAGGCCACGAACACGATCAAGAGGTAGAGCGGCGCGACGTACTTCATCACGAACTTGTAGAAGCTCGGGATGCGGATGTGCGCGCCCTGGTGAGCCTCCTTCCATCCGCGGTCGATGCCGAAGATCCAGCTGAAACAGATGATCTGCACCATGGCGAGCACGAAGATCAGGAACGTGCCGACCCAGTTGTCGATCGCGCCCCAGAAGATGCTGCCGCGACTGTAGTACATCACCAGGAACGAGCCCACCACGCAGATCGAGACCATCAAGGTCGTGGCCTGCTTGCGGGTCCAGCCCAGCGCCTCCTGGAAGAAGGCCAGCGACGGCTGGTACATCGAGATCGAGCTCGTGATCGCCGCCAGGAACAACATGAAGAACCAGATTGCTCCGATGATGTTGCCGATCGAGCCCATCTGTGCGAACACGACCGGCAGCGTGTTGAAGCCGAGTCCGAACGGAATGTTCGCGCTGGTGGCAGCGATGGTGCCCGAAACTCCCAGGAAGACGAACGCCGCGGTCAACGTGATCAGTCCCCCGAATCCGACCTCGAACAGTTCGTTCGTGGCCGACGCCGTCAAGCCAGACAGGACGACATCGTCCTTCTTGCGCATGTACGACGCGTAGTTGATGATCACGCCGAAGCCGACCGAAAGGCTGAAGAAGATCTGACCGGCGGCAGCCAGCCACGTTTCCGCGTTGCCGAGCGCCTTCAGGTTGGGATTCCACATGTATCCCAGGCCGTTGATCACGTTCTGGTCCGGCTTGGATGGATCGGGTGTTCCGAGCGTGAGCACCCGGATCAGCACGATCACGGCGCACACGGCCATGGCGGGCATCGCGTACGAGCAGAACTTCTCGATGCCCTTCGAGATGCCGCGGTAGACGAGCAGGATGTTCACCCCGAACGTGATCATCCAGAACGTCATCGTCGCGTACGAGCCTCCGGCGAGGACTCCGTTGTGTTCGCGGCCGGTGAAGTTGTCGTAGAACCGCGAAGCGGTCGCGGTCTGATCCGGAATGGAAGAACCGGGATCGATGCCGATGCCGCCGGTGACGAACTGCCAGCAGTAGCCCAGGCACCACGACTCGATGTAGGTGTAGTAGAACGACACCGCCAGCGGGATCAGGACGCCGATCACGCCGAGGTAGCGCGCGATTCGTCCTCTCCCGATCACGCCCAACACCGACGGCGCCGAATGGAAGCCCTTGCGGCCCCCGTATCGTCCCATGGTCCACTCGGCCCATCCGATCGGGATGCCGAGGAACAGCAGCGCGCACAGGTACGGGATCATGAACGCGCCGCCACCGTTCGCCGCGGCCTGGCTGGGGAAGCGCAGGAAGTTTCCCAGCCCCACGGCCGAGCCCGACACGGCCAGGATGACGCCGAGGCGCGTGCCCCATTGCTGCTTTTCTAGCGACATGCGTTCGCCTTTCGGACGGCCGGACGGACGTCGGTCCAACCGCTCCGGCGCAGCGGGAGCGACCGCGCGGATCCAACGGGCCGGAGACTAGTCGCGTGCTCGAAGGGGCGCAACGTTCCAGACGGGCGAGATCTGCAACTTTTGAGCAGCGGAGGATCAGACCAGCCAGGCAGGCGTTCCCGGGCGAGGTCGACCTTCGTGGAGGGAGGAGTCGGACGCAGGAGAGCGAGGCCGGGGGTTCCGGCCCGCGATGCGGCGCACTTCCGGGTTGAGATGTCGGCTGGTGACAGGTCCTTGGAGCATGCCTGGCACACGGGACGGAGCGCCTCCCGGCCCGCTGGTCAAGCTGCCAAGAGCGGAGGAAATGGTGCGACGGGAAGTGCCGGTGTTCTCACTGGCCCGGGTCATGTGACAACGTGCAGCCAGATGGTGGTGGTCTGGCTACAGAATCGCGCGCAGGACGGAACGTGCCGAGGGTCAAGGCGACGGCGCCGCGTCAACGTGCGTACTCGACGATCAGCAGGGGTGCCTCCGCGCCGGCGGGGCGGGCGGCGTGCGCGCGGCGCTGGCCGAAGCCATCGATCAGGAACAGGACGTGGGCGCCCGGCCGCCAGCCGGGGCGGTCGACCAGCTCCTGGAGGATCGGAGCGAGATCGGGTGTGCGCTCGCGTTCGCCGCGAGCCCCCGGGTAGCGCCAGGGTTCAGGCCACCAGGTGACGGCGGAATTCGTGCTCGGGCGCGACGAGAGGGAACCGGGGACGGAGAGGATCGGTCGCGCGTCGTCCGCGGATAACCCGAGCCGACGATTCCGGAAAGGGAGCCGTCGAGCCGGCCCGGAGGAAGGTCCGAGCGCCGCTTTAGCGGAACAACGCCAGGAAGTCGTTCCGCCCGCGGGCGGGTCATCAGGGGAGCGTCCCTTCGACCACCACGTTGTGGCCGTCGTCGACCTCGACCACCTCCCCGCCGGACCTCTTCACACGTGGATTCGTCGCACCTCGAACTCGAGCGACGAGGCGTCGGTCGAAGTCATCCCGGTTCTTCACCATGATGTGCCGGAATCGGTTTTTTCCGTAACTCCCGCCCGCAGGCCCGTCCTCCAGGTGACCCGGCGATCGATTCGAAGGAGGTCCAGAACGGCACCTCCGATCCCGGGATCACGAGGAGAACACGGAATGAACCCGCGGAACATCGAGACGCTGAAGAGGATGGCGGTGCACGAGAAGGAGCTCCACAAGGTGATGACCTACTTCATCGACCACCTTTGCGAGCAACGGGGGTTCGCCTCCGCGGGCGTACCACACCGGGACCCGTTGCTCAACACGGTCATGCAGGAGGTGGGGCGGCACGTGCTGGGCGCACAGGTCGTGCTCCATGAGACCATGCTGATCCGGTTGCCCGCTTTCCGCTTCGTTCACGGGATCGTCCGGTTGGGCGATTCCCTGGGGTCCGTGATCTACTTCGAAGAGCTCCACACCGGCGTCCTCGCCCTGAGCGTGGACATGAGTACCGGGGAAATGATGTTCGTTCGCATCCGCTGCGCCGCCGTCCCGGCCGGCGAGGACCCCAGCGTGAATTGACCGGGGCGATGCGACGCCGGCCCCCGAAGGATCAGGTCAGTTCGTACAGATCGGGCACCTGAGCTCGCCGCGCTTGGAGCAGGTCTTGCAATCGGTGCTGTCCGGCTTCAGGTCGCAGTCGAGCATGCCGTTCTTGCATTTTGCGCACTTCGAATACCCCTTGCCCGTGCAGGAAGTGCACTTCTTGGTGCCCGCCTTGCCGCCGCCTTCGTAGACGAATCGGACCTTGCCGGTTCCGTGGCAGCTCGTGCAGGGAGAGACGCCGAGGAAGCTGCAGTCGCCGCAGAAGCGCTGGCCGGTGTCAGCGCATTTCTTGCAGGACTCGACGAACTTGCCCAGACCGCGGCAGCTGTAGCACTTCAGCGCCTGCGATCCCTGGCATGCGGGGCAGCGGCCGCCCGCGCGGTCCGAGCAGTCCGGGCAGGGATGGCGGCCCAGGCCCAGGCAGGCGGCGCAGGGAACGGACAGCTTGCCCTTCAGCTCGCAGATGGGGCACCCGATCGACTTCGACCCCTTGCAGACCGGGCAGTTGACGTGGCCGCGCCGCCGGCAGAGCTTGCAGGGATCCTTTTCACCGTCTTTCCAGTGGATCATCTTGCGCCCGCCGCAGGCGGAACAGGTCCACGTGCCGCCGCCCCGGCAGAAATAGCAGGACACCTTGCGCTTGCCGGAACAGCGTCCGCAGTTGACCAGGCGCTGGCCGCGTCCCTCGCAGCGCCCGCATTCCACACTGCCGGCGTCGGTTCCCGAGGCGCCGCAGCGCGTGCATTCCTCGCCCCGAGGCTCCCCCGGGACCAGGATGAAGAGAATCAGACTGAGTAGCAGCTGAATCATGGTCCGGCCGGAACCCTATCCAAATGTGGCGGCGGGGTAAAGCGTCAATCCGGCAGCGGCGCACCCGGATTCGATGCCGGCCTTGAGATCGGTGTCGGCCGATGATTGGATGCACCGCCAACAGGTGTATCCACGATGAGTCAGACTCCGACACGCAAGCCGAGCTCGCCGCGCAAGCAGGTGGCCTACGACGAGCAGGCGATTCAAACGCTGGACGCGCTCGAGCACATCCGCCTGCGGACCGGCATGTACATCGGCCGGCTGGGGGATGGAAGTCACCCGCAGGACGGCATCTACGTCATGCTGAAGGAGGTCATCGACAACTCGGTGGACGAGTTCATCATGGGCGAGGGCAAGCGGATCGAGATCGAACGCTCGGACCAGTCGATCTCGGTCCGGGACTTCGGGCGGGGGATTCCGCTCGGCAAGGTGATCGAGTGCGTCAGCCAGATCAACACCGGCGGAAAGTACAACGACGACGTCTTCCAGTTCTCCGTGGGCCTGAACGGGGTCGGCACCAAGGCGGTCAACGCGCTCTCCTCGGAGTTCGAGGTGATCAGCTACCGGGAGGGCCGTTACCGTCTGGCCCGGTTCGAGCGCGGGCTGCTCCGGGAGGAGAAGAAAGGGCGCGATCCGAAGAGCCCGACCGGCACCCTGGTCCGGTTCCGCCCCGACGTGGAGATCTTCGACCGCTACGCCTGGGACGAGCGCTTCATCGATCATCGGCTCAACTACTACGCCTACCTGAATTCCGGACTGGCGCTCTGCTACGGCGGCAAGACCTATCGCAGCAAGGACGGCCTGGCGGACCTGCTGCTGCGCGAGATCGGCGAAGAGCAGCCGCTGTACGAGGTCATGCACTGCCGGCTGGAACGCCTGGAGTTTGCGTTCACGCACGTCAACACCTACGGCGAGAACTACTTCAGCTTCGTCAACGGACAGTTCACGAACGACGGCGGCACCCATCAGGGGGCCTTCCGGGAAGGGCTCCTGAAGGGCGTCAACGAGTTCGCCGGGGCCAATTTCGCCGGCGAGGACGTGCGCGACGGTCTGATCGGGGCGATCGCCGTCAAGATCCAGGACCCGGTCTTCGAGAGCCAGACCAAGAACAAGCTGGGCACGACCGGCATCCGCGCCTGGATCGTCAAGGACGTGCGCGAGCAGGTCGTGCTGTGGATGCATCAACACAAGCAGGCCGCCCAGGAGCTGGTCGACAAGGTCAAGACCAACGAGCGCATCCGCAAGGAGCTGGCCTCGATCAAGAAGGAGGCGCGCGAGCGATCGCGGAAGGTCGCCATCCGGATTCCCAAGCTGACCGACTGCAAGATCCACCTCAACGACCGGCACGCGCGCCGCGAGGAGAGCATGATCTTCCTGGCCGAGGGCGATTCCGCCGGGGGAACCATGGTGCAGTGCCGCGAGGTCTACACCCAGGCGGTCTTCTCGCTGCGCGGCAAGCCGCTGAATTGCCACGGGCTGAAGCGGGACGCGATCTACAAGAACGAGGAGCTCTACAACCTGATGCGGGCCCTGGGAGTGGAGAACGGCCTGGACGGGCTGCGCTACAACAAGGTCGTGATCGCCACCGACGCGGACGTGGACGGCATGCATATCCGCAATCTGCTGTTGACCTACTTCCTGCGCTACTTCGAGGAGCTGGTCACCAAGGGGCACGTCTACATCCTCGAGACGCCGCTCTTCCGGGTGCGCAACAAGCAGGCCACGCATTACTGCTACAGCGCCCTGGAGCGCGACCAGGCGCTGCTCGAGACCAAGAGCGCGGAAGTGACCCGGTTCAAGGGGTTGGGTGAAATCAACCCGAAGGAGTTCGCGCGATTCATCGGCGACGACATGCGGCTGCAGTCGGTGATGGTGGACAGCATGGGCGAGATCAGTCAGGCGCTCGACTTCTTCATGGGCAAGAACACGCCGGCGCGCAGGGCGTTCATCGTCGACAACCTGCTGGCCGACCTGAGTTGACGGGGCGCTTGGAGCGATGACACAGCTCGAACCCCTGATGCGGCGGAACTTCATCGAGTACGCCTCCTACGTGGTCATGGATCGGGCCATTCCGGATCTGCGGGACGGCCTGAAGCCGGTCCAGCGCAGAATCCTGCACACCCTGTTCGAGATGGACGACGGCCGCTTCCACAAGGTGGCCAACGCCATCGGCGAGACCATGAAGCTGCACCCGCACGGCGACGCGGCCATCCGCGACGCCCTGGTGGTGCTGGCGAACAAGGGGTACTTCATCGAACGCCAGGGCAACTTCGGCAACCTGCTGACCGGCCATCCGGCGGCGGCCGCGCGCTACATCGAATGCCGTCTGACGCCCTTGGCGAAGCGGACGCTGTTCTTCCCGGCCCTGACCGAGTTCGTGCCTTCCTATGACGGCCGCAAGCAGGAGCCGGTCTTCCTGCCCGCCAAGCTGCCGGTCCTGCTGATGCTCGGCACCGAGGGGATCGCGGTCGGCATGGCGACGCGGATCCTGCCGCACAACTTGAAGGAGCTGCTCGAGGCCCAGATCCAGCTGCTGAAGGGGCGCGAAGCGCGGCTTTTCCCCGACTTTGCCCAGGGCGGCCTGGTGGACGTATCCGAGTATGACGACGGGCGGGGCCGGCTGCGCGTGCGGGCGCGGATCAAGCCGCGCGGCGACAAGCAGGTCGTGATCACCGAGGTGCCGTACTCGGTCACCACCGAGGGGTTGATCCAGTCGATCGAGAACGCCGCCCAGAAGGGGCAGGTCAAGATCTCCTCGCTCAACGATTTCACGACCGAGAAGGTGGAGATCGAAGTGTCGCTGCCGCGCGGCGTGTACGCCGACGAGGTGATCCCCCAGCTGTACGCCTACACCGACTGCGAGATCTCGATCTCCTCGAACATCCTGGCCATCCGGGAGGGCCGGCCCGATGAGCTGACGGTGACCGAGGTGCTGGGCTACCTGACCGATCAGCTGCTGAAGCAGATCAAGGCCGAGCTCGAGCATGAGCTGCTGAAACTCCATGACCGCCTGCACTGGCTCACGCTGGAGCAGATCTTCATCGAGAACCGGGTGTACAAGCGCATCGAGAAGGCCAGGACGGCCGAGGCGGTCAGGCGGCAGGTCTGGGACGGCATGTCGGAGCACGCCCTGTTCTTCATCCGGAAGATGGTGGACGAGGACGTCGAGCGCCTGCTCCAGATCCGCATCCGACGGATCTCGGCCTACGACATCGCCCGCTACCGGCAGGACGCGGCCGACATCAAGAAGACCATCAAGGAACTCGAGCGCAAGCTCGGGCGGCTCGAGCGGACCACCGTCGCCTATCTCGAGGAGATCATCGAAACGTACGGCGGGGAACACCCGCGCCGCACCGAGATCAAGGCCTTCGAGAGCGTGGACAAGCGGGAGGTCGCCCGCCAGGACATCCGCCTGAGCTATGACCCCGAGAGCGGCTTCTTCGGTTCGAAGGTGAAGGGTGAACGGCACCAGTTGATCGTGAGCGAGTTCGACAAGGTGCTGATCATCACCGGCGACGGGTGCTACCGGATCGTCGGGCCGGTGGAGAAGCTCCTGTTGACCGGAAAGCTGCTCTACTGCGAGCCGTTCGACCCGGAACAGGGCGCCTGGTTTACCGCCGTCTACCGGGACGACCGGAAGATCGCCTGGGGCAAGAAATTCCAGATCCTGAAGTTCATCAAGGACAAGACCTATCCGCTGTTCCCGGGCGAGAGCGGCCGGCTGGATCTGCTGACCACCGACCTGAAGCCGGGGCGGGTGCGCCTCGACTTCGTGCCGGCCAAGCGGCAGCGCGTGAAGCAGGCCGAGTTCGATCTGGACGCGCTCGAGGTCAAGGGAGTCTCGGCCCGGGGCAACCGGCTCTCTCCCAAGCCCGTTTCCAGAGTGGCCTGGCTGAAAGGCCGATAGGAGCCGCGCATGTACCTGATCGCTTCCGTGCTGGTGCTCGCCTTCACCGTCTACGCCTATATGGTCCTGCGCGTGGGGGTGCTGGACCCCTACCCGCTGCCGATCTTCCTGCTGCTGTCGGTCTCCCTGGTGCTGGCGGTGGTGCAGATCCGCGTCTCCAGCAGGCTCTGGCTCGAACTGCTGTCGGTCGTCCCGATCCTGCTCTCTGGCGCGTTCGCCTTCGCGGTGGTGTCGCTCGCCGGCTACGACGAAGACCGCCCGCTGGGGCCGAAGGTGGGCGAGACCTTTCCGGTCCAGAGCCTGCCGCGCGCGACGGACGGACGGCCGATCCCGGTCGGCGCGGCGTCCGCGGCGGGGCGGCTTCGACTGGTGGTGCTGTTCCGCGGGTTCTGGTGACCCACGTGCGTGGCGGAGCTGGTCCGGCTCCGCGATCTGAGGGACGACTTCCAGGCGGCGGGCGTGGAGATCGCGGTGGTCAGCGCCGAGAACCCGGAGAAATCCAGAAACGCGGCAGAGAAGTACGAGCTTCCGTTCGACGTCTTCAGCGACGAGCAGGGTCGTTTGATGGAATCCCTCGGCTTGCGCCACGCGGGCCAGGGTCCCGGCAGGTCCGACATCTACTATGCGACGCTCTACCTCGTCGACCATCGAAGCGAGGTGGTCTGGAGGTTCGCGTCCCGAAGGACCAATGAGCGCTGCCCCCCGGAACGGATCCTCGAGGCCGCCCGGGCGCATCAGGCTCGCTGAGGCCTGGCGCTACTCCTTCTCGACTTGCTTCCAGAGACCCAGCACCCGGCCGTCCGGATCCTCGAACAGCGACAGCGAGCCCACGCCCTGCACGTCCATCGATTCCACCAGGATCTTGCCGCCGGCCGCCTTGATCCTCTCGCAGTAGGTGGACAGGTCGTCCACGTCGATATAAAGCGCCATGTTCCCCGGCCAGGAACCGGCCTTGGGCGTCATGATGCCGCCGTCGATCCCGCCCTTCCCGCCGGTTCTCACCAGCCGGTAGTCCATCTCCGGGATGTCTTGAATCTTCCAATCGAAGACCTGGGCATAGAAATCGGAAACCTTCCCCGGATCCTTGGACCAGAATTCCCAGTGAACGACCGGGTTACCCATGACGGCCTCCTTCCTTGAGAGACTGAGCGTTGAACGCGGTGCTCGAGCGGCGCGACGCTGCCCATCAAAGCAGTTCTTTCGCTGCAAGGACAGTTGCGAGTGGCCGCCAGAGTTGCTGGACTTCGGGACTTCAAGCACCAGAGCCCCCGCATTCCGCGGGCACCGGAAAGGAAGCCATTCCATGGTGATGACACTGGAAGAACTGATCAAGATACTGAACAAGGATCTGGAGTGGGAGTACGCGGCGGCGATCCAGTACGTCCAGCACGCATCGGTGATGACCGGAGCCAAGTACGATTCGATCCAGAAGGAGCTGGTGATCCACGCTCAGGAGGAGATGCAGCACGCCGTCATGCTGTCGGAGCAGATCGATTATCTGGGCGGCGTGCCGACCATCGACGTGGAACTGCGCGAGGTCTCGGACGACACCTTGGTGATGCTGCGGCAGGACCTGCTGGGCGAACAGCGCGCCATCGATTTCTACAAGGAGCGCATCGCCCAGGCGGAGCAGCTCCGGGAGTACGGCCTGCGCCGCGTCCTGGAGGACATCCTGATCCAGGAAGAGGAGCACAAGCGGGATCTGATGGCGGTCATCGAGGACTGACCGGTCCCCACGCCTGACCCCACTCCCGGCGCACCAGTTCCTTCCCATTTCCACTCCGTGGCGCACGTCGCGCAGAGACCGCGGAGACCGAACCTGGTTCAAGTTGCCAGCACCCAGCTCGCGGCCTTCGGCCGCGGCGGAGAACGGAGAGGAACATCGTGTCCTGATGTTCCTCAGGAGGAGCGGAGGAAATGGTGCGACGGAGAGTGCCGGTGTTCCCGCTGTCCTGAACGGCGATGGGGGATCCAAGCTGAGCGGGTCAGCGCGCGCGGCTGTGCTCCGCGACGAGGTTCAGGAATCGCGGTTCCTGCTGCAGGACCTCGAACAGGCGCTCCGCCATCAGCTCACACCCCTGATCGGTCAGGTGGACCGAGTCCCGAAAGTGCGCGGCGTCGGAGGGAATCGAGTTCTCGTCCGCGACGAGCACGGCACCGGTCTCGGCGGCCACGTCGCGGATCGTCCGGTTGTAGGCGGCGAACCCGTCGAGCAGACCCTGGACCGTCATGTACGGCATGTACAAAAGTGACGTGTTGCTCGCGGCGAGCTGCTCCTCGGGCGTCTGTTCCGCCCGCAGGCGCGTGGAGAAGGTCACCAGCACGACGAGCCGCGAAACGCCCCGAGCTTCCTCGACCAGCCGGGTGAGGACGTCGTGGAACTCCGCGGCGAGTTGTTCGGCGTCGTACTGCAGCCGGTCTTCGCCGGCCGACGCGGCGCGCTTTCGGGCCATGACCTTGAGGTTCTTCTCGATCAGATCCCAGCCGACCGAAATCCGGGCCAGGAAGCTGCGCTCGTCTCCCGCCACCGTGAACAGCCCCTGCTGCTCGGCCAGCTTGCGGGTGTCCCGGCTGAGGTCGTTGGTGGCGTGATAGATGACGACGACGTCGGGCGAGAGCGGCGCGATGCGATGGCGCAGATTGCGCAACGACTCGTCGGCGCCGATGCCGGGGATGCCGCCGTTGACCTGGTCGAACTCGACCGGCTCGAAGCGTTCGGCGAGCCGGGCGATCAGTCGGGCGGGCCAGGTGCGATCGCTGGCGCTGACCTCGGCGCAGAAGGTGGTCGAGGCGCCCAGGAAGGCGATCCGGATCCGGCCCTCGGGCTTGGGGTCTTCGATCTCTTCACCCCGGAAGCCGTGGGAGTTGATGCGCAGGGAGCCGATCTGTTGATCCGGGACGGGGACGCGGAATCGAGCCTCCGGGTGCATCTCGGAGCGGTAGAACTCGTTGTCCGTGCGGCCGAATTTCACCAGCAGGCGGATCCTGGCGGCGCCCTCCAGCAACAGCAGGCCCACGGCCAGCACGCCGAACGAAAGCATGAGCTTGCCGAAAAGCGAGGCCTGCTTCCGGCCGGGAGGACGGGTCATGGGCTTCCGCAGGGGCGGAGCAGCCCCTCCCGTTCGATCAGTTCGCCGATCGCGTTGTCCGCCGCCAGCCGGTGGGCATAGTGGAGGTGCAGGCACTTCACGGTCTTGAAGTCGAGGATCCCGCCGATGCCGCGCCGGCGCAGGGTCTCTTCGAGTCCGTGATCGCGGACCGCCTCGCGCTCCTCGGCCGAGAGCCGGCGCCAGCGCTCGTCGATGTAGGCCCGGTGGTCCGCGGCGATCCGCCGCTCCAGCGCTGCGTCGCGCGCGATGCGCTGCTGGATGCGCGCGATCCAGCCGGTGCGTTCCAGTTCGGAGAGCTGGCGGTCCAGCTCGGGGCAGGCCAGCCAGTAGAGCGTCGGAAACGGCCGGGGCCGGCCGCCCGAAAAGCGCACCGGATGGCAGCAGAGCACCTGCGCGTGGCCCGCCGGGCAGGCCCGTTCCTCGGTCGTTCTGAGGTCAAGGAGTGCGGTTCGCATATCGATTCAGAGCCTACCAGCCCCGCCGGTCGGACGCGGATCGAAATCAGCCTGCCGCACTTGCGGGTTCGAGCGGGACGGATGTATGGTCGGGCGGAATCGGCACCTTTACCGCGGGCACTGCCGGCACCGGCCGAGAGGAACAGGCGACGTGGATCGAAGTGGATTCCTGTTCGTGGCCACGGGTCCTTCCCATCAGGCCGAGGCGGCGGCCGCGATCGAAAGCCTGCGGGCCGCCATGCCGTCGGCCCATGTGACGGTGGTTGCAGACGGCGAGTTGCCGGCCGGTCTCGCGGATACGCGATTGCCGCTCGAACACCCGCGCCACGACTTCGTGGACAAGGTCGAGGGCTTGCTGCGGATTCCGTACGAGCGCACGATCTACCTCGACACCGATACTTATGTGTGCGGCGATCTGACCGAACTGTTCGAGCTGCTCTCGCGCTTCGACTTCGTGTACGTCCACGCGCCGAAGCGCTACACCCGCACGCGCAACAAGAACGGCACGGTGGCCGAGGAGCGCTGGCAGCCGCCGGGCGTGCCGGCCTGTTTCACGCAACCCAATTCGGGCGTGATGGCCTTTCGCAACTCGAGAGCGGTGCAGAAGGTCCTCCGCGAGTGGCGCAGGCTCTACCGCCGGCAACGCAAGTCGTTCCCCCGGCCGGGCCAGGACCAGGCCGCGCTGCAGCAGGCGCTGTTCGAGAGCCGGCTGCGCACCTACGTGCTGCCGATCGAGTTCAACCTGCGCACCAACCGGCCGGCGACGCTCTCGACGCGTGTCCGGGTGCTGCACGGCCGGCCCGATGATTTCAAGTCGCTCGAGCGCGAGGTGAACCGCGAGGCGGAGAGCCTGCGAGTCTTCCTGCCGGGCTTAGGAACGTTTACCGCCGAGGAGTTGATACCGCGGTGAAGAGGAACTGCGGCAGTTCTTGTCGCACCATTTGCTCCGCTGTTGTGGGCGGAGTGGAGGATCAGAGGGGGTAGAAGTGCGGGATGAACACGGCGGCCAGAATGATGAACAGGATTCTAAGCGGGAGCCCGATCCGGATGAAGTCGCGGAACTGATATCCGCCCGGTCCGAAGACCAGCAGGTTGGTCTGGTATCCCATCGGAGTCAGGAAGGCGGCCGAGGCGGCGAAGGCCACCGTCATGACCAGCGGTTCGGGCCGCACTTGTTGGAGCTGCGCCGCCTGGACCACGATCGGGACCATCAGCGCCGCCACGGCGGTGTTCGACAGCACGTCGCTCAGGAAGGCGGTCAGCATGTAGATCATGCCGATCAACGCCCAGCCCGGCGCGCCGTCCAACAGACTCATCAACTGTCCGGCGATGGCCTGGTCCAGGCCGACGTTTTCCAGCGCCTTGCCGAGAGCGAGGAATCCGGCCAGCATGAACAACACGTTCCAGTCGAACGAGTCGAAGGCCTGCTGGCAGGTCAGACAGCGGAACAGGACCATCGCGGCCGCGGCCACCACCGCGCCGGTGGCGATATCCAGGAGGCCGGTGGTCACCACCAGGATGAACGCGGCCAGGATCAACAGCGCCACCGGGGCGCGCCTGCGCGCCGGCAGGTGGTCTCCCACGCCTTCGATCAGAATGAAGTTCTCCGAGATGCGCAGGTTCCGCAGCGATTCCAGGGTCCCCTGCACCAGCAGCATGTCGGCCGGTTCCACGCGCAGATCGCCGACCTGCTGGCGCACGTGGTGGCCCTGCCGCTGCACCGCGATGACCGACACGCCGTAGCGCGACCGGAAACCGATCTCCCGAACCGGCCGGCCCAGCCAGCGCGAGCGCGGCGGCACGATCAACTCGGCCATGGTCATGTCCACGCCCCGCGTGGAAACATCCTCCGATTCGATGTCCGGCAGCAGTTCGGCGCCCGTCCCGGTCGAGAAGTCGGCGATCTGGCTCGGCGCCCCCTTGAGCAACAGCACATCGCCTTCCCGCAGGATCTCGGTCTGTTCCGGCATCAGGATCACGGCGTCCCGGATCAACTGGATCACCCGCAGCTTGTAGCGGCCGGCCACGTCGCCGAGCGTCTTTCCGGCCATCGACGAACCGGACTTGATCTCCGCTTCGGTGAAATACTCGCTCGGCACGCCCCGCGACAGCGTCATCGACAGCGCGACCCGATCCGGCAGCAGTTTCGGTCCGAGGATCACCAGGTAGGCCAGGCCGGCGATCAGGAACACGCCGCCCATCGGAGCGAAGTCCCACATCCCCGGATCGAACAGCGCCTGCCCGCCGAAGCTCGCGCGCACCGCCCGCCGCCCCTCCTCCGCCACCACGATGTTGGTCGAGGTCCCCACCAGGGTCATCATCCCGCCGAAGATCGAGGCGAACGACAGCGGGATCAGGAACCGGCTGGGCGGCTGGTCCATGCGATCGCAGAGCGTCAGCACCACCGGCAGGCAGATCAGCACCACGGTCGTGTTGTTGGTGAAGGCCGACATGACCGCTACCATCATGAGCAGCACCATCAGCACGTAGCGCTGCCCGCGCCGGGCGACCTCCGACAGGCCGTCGGCCAGGAAGTTGAGCGCGGCGGTCCGCGAGATCGCGGTCGAGAGCACGAACATGGCCGCCACCGCCACGACCGCCGGGTGCGCCAGCCGCAACCACATCTCCTGCGGCTCGAGAATTCGAAGGAGCACCAGCGCGAGCGGAGCCAGGATGGCCGTCAGCCCGACCGGCAACCACTCGCGGATGAGGGCGACGATCGTTCCCAGCAGCACCGCCAGGGTGACCATGGCCTCGGTCGACATCGCTCACCTCGAAACACCAGACTTCGGGGCAGATGGTAGTCGGCCGGATGCCGGCGCGGAAGGGAGATCGGGTCGCTAGACTGAACCCGACTTCATGGCAGGAGGCCGGAATCAGCGGCATGGAGCTTCGAGAATACGCAAACGGCATCTGGGGCGGAACCACTCTGCAGGCGAAGCTCGCGCCGCCCGAGGTGCCGCTGACCGATCTCGAGCCCGGGACTTGCAGCGGGCCAAGAGCGCCCGGCCGCCCGCCCGAGCTCCAGGTCGTCACCGATCGCCGCAAGAAACGCAAGATCCCCTCGATCGAGGGCATGGCCGATCCCGCCCAGCGCCTGCGCATCCTGCATGGCTTCGCCAATCATGAACTGCAGGCGGTGGAGCTGTTCGCCTGGGCCTTGCTGAAGTTCCCCGGCGCCCCGCGGGCGTTTCGAAAGGGCCTGCTGGCGATCCTGGTGGAAGAACAAAAACACCTGCGGCTCTACCTCGATCGGCTGGCGGCGCTGGGCGGCCGCTTCGGCGCCGAGCCGCTCTCCGGATACTTCCTGAACAAAGCCGAGAACATCACCTCGCCGGCCGGCTTCTGCGCGAGCGTGGGCCTGACCTTCGAGGGCGCCAACCTGGACCACGCCCTCGAGTTCGCGAAAGCCGCGCGCGAGGCGAACGATCCGGAAACCGCGGCTGTGCTCGACGAGATCCACGACGATGAGGTCGGGCACGTGCGCTTCGGCTGGACCTGGCTGCGGCACTTCAAGGAACCGGGCGACAGCGTGCTCGATGCCTACCGCAAGAACGTCGTCTGGCCGCTACGCCCGGCGCTGGCCCGCGGGCCGGTCTTCCATCCCGAGAGCCGGCGACAGGCCGGCCTGGACGACCAGTTCATCGAGCTGCTCGCGCAGGCGGAGCGGCCCGCGGCGCTCTATCATTTTGGGCGGTCCGGGCGGTCCGGGCGCCCCGGCGGGTCGGACGGGGAATGACGCGCCTGATCGCCGGCAACCTCGATTGCGATCTCGAGTTCCAGGGCGCCCGCCGCCTGACGCCGTCGCGCCAGGTGCTCGCGACCATCGCGCCGCTTGCGACTCTGCTGCGCGCCTTCGCGCTCGAGGGGGATCGTCTGTGGACGCCCGGGCCGGTCCGCCCGGAGTGCATGGCCGAGGTCCCCGGCCTGGCCCGGCCGCTCCTGATCAGCGTCGACCGCCAGAGTCTCGATCAGCTCGATCCGGGTTCCGGCCTGCTGGCCTGGGCGGAAACCGGGACGGTCGCGAAGCTGCGCCGCCGCGTGAGGCGGCCCGAGGGCACCGGTGGCTCGGGACTCGCCGAGCGCATCTGGCGCCTGCCGCCCGCCGAGCCGCGAACCGTCGCCGAACTGAACCATCGCGGCATCGCGCTCCGGCTCGCCGATGCGCTCGGCTGCGCGCTGCCCGGCGCGGCGCTGTTGCATGACCCCGCGGAACTCGATCGCCATCTCGAGCAGGGCGGCGCCGCGGCCTCGCCCACGCGGCGCTTCGTGTTGAAGGCGCCCTGGTCCTCCTCCGGTCGATCCCGCGCGATCATGAGCGCGGACGAGCTGCGACAGCCCGGCCCCGGCGAACGAGTGGCACGACTGTTCGCCGGCCACGGCGAATTGCTGTTCGAACCCTGGATGGAGCGCTCGGGCGATTACGGTTGCGCCGCGCTTGCGACCGGCGACGGCGTCGATCTGATCGGCCTGCACTCCCAGGAACTCGACCCTCGCGACGGGCGCTTCCTGGGTCTGCTGCTGGAGTCGGGCGGCGCTCCCTTCAGCGGCTTGTCCGCGATCGAGCGGGTCACGCTCGAGGAGACCGCCCGAACGGTGGGAACCCGCCTGGCCGAACGCGGCTACCGGGGTCCCTTCGGCCTGGACGCCTGGCGCTACGTCACCGCCGGCGGAGAACAGCGGTTCCATCCATTGGGAGAGATCAACGTCCGCATGACCATGGGGCTCGTGGTCCATGCGCTGGTCGAGCGCCTGCTCGAACAAGGGGATCGGGGGGATCGGGGAGATCGCGCCGCCATCCGCTTTCGCACCGGGCGGCCGGATGAGGCTCCCGAGCCGTGCGGGGAGATCGTCGAACTGGTGCATCCAGGCCGTTCGAGCGCCGCCTCTGGCGCCTGGCTGGAGTGGCGCGCCTCGTGAGAGTAGAATTCCGCCTCGCTTCGGACCCAAGACGCATTGAACGGGGATCGCCGCATGATTGAAGTCGACAACGTGACCCGGCGCTTCGGCAAGGTCGTGGCGGTGGACCAGGTCTCCTTCCGGATCGGGCCGGGCGAGATCGTCGGTTTTCTCGGTCCCAACGGAGCCGGCAAGAGCACCCTGTTGAAGATGATGTGCACCTGGCTGCCGCTCTCCAGCGGCCGCATCCGGATCGCCGGTGACGACGTCCAGCAGAACCCGCTGGCGGTGCGCCGCTCGCTCGGCTACCTGCCGGAGCACAACGCGCTGTATGAGGGCATGAAGGTCGATCGCTTCCTGCGCTTCATGGGACGCGCCCGCGGCCTCCCCGCCGGACGGTTGAAGGAGCGCATGCAATGGTCGGTCTCGAAGTGCGGCCTCGAGCCGGTGCTCGGAAAGCGCATCCAGGAATGTTCGAAGGGCTTTCGCCAGCGGATCGGCGTGGCCGCCGCGCTCCTGCATGACCCGCCGGTGATCCTGCTCGACGAGCCGACGCACGGGCTGGATCCCCTGCAGGTGGTCGCCTTTCGGGAGTTCATCCTGCAACTGCGCGAAGGCCGGGCGATCCTCTTCAGCAGCCACATCCTGGCCGAGGTGACCTCGATCTCCGACCGGCTGCTGATCATCCACCAGGGAAGGCTCCTGGCCGACATCGGCGTGGACCGGCTGCGCGAACGCGCGCTCGAGCGGGGTCAGGATCTGGAGCAGTGCGTGCTGGAAATCGTACGGGCCGGCGAGTGCGTCGCATGAGTCCCGCCGGCACCCAGCGCTCACTCCCGGGTGCGTCCGGCTCGCCCGGCTTCCCCAGTTTTCTGGAGGGCCTGCGCGTGGTCGCCGGGCGCGAGGTCGCGGCCTACTTCGATTCCAAGATCGCCTACGTGTTCGTCATCGCCTTCGTGGTGCTGGCCAACTGGCTGTTCATGAGCCGCTTCTTCCTGACCGGCCTGGTCGACATGACCGCGTTCTTCGATTCGATGCCGCTGCTGTTGCCGTTCTTCATCCCGGCGGTGACCATGCGGCTGTGGGCCGAGGAGCGCAAGAGCCGCACCATCGAGCTGCTGCTGACGCTTCCGATCCGTACGTTCCAGGCGGTGCTCGGCAAGTTCCTGGCGGCGTTCCTCCTGTTCGGCCTGGCGCTCCTCGGGACGCTGCCGATCGTCGTCATGCTCGTCTGGCTGGGCGATCCGGATCTCGGGCTGATCGCGAGCGGCTACCTCGGCCTGCTGCTGATGGGGGCGCTGTTCCTGTCGGCCGGCATGCTGATCTCGGCGCTGTCTTGCGACCAGATCGTGACCTTCGTGGTGTCCAGCCTGGTCTGCCTGCTGTTCGTAGGCACCGGCAACGAGTGGGCCGTGGCCCTGCTCGACGGCCTCTCGCCGTCGCTGTCGGCCGGCACCTTCCTGTATGAATCGTTCTCGGTGATCCCGCACTACGACGCCTTCGTGCGCGGTCTGATCGGCCTGTCCGCGCTGATCCACATGCTTGGCCTGAGCCTGCTGTTCCTCTGGATCACCGCGCAGATCCTCGAGCGGGTCCGCGAATGAGATCGCGCTTCGCGACCTCGACCTTCGTCACCCTGGCGCTCGCGACGCTGGTCGTGCTGGCCGCCGCGCGCGTCGCTCGTCACTTTCACGGCGCGCGACTCGAACTCGGCCGCGTGCAGCGGGTGCGGCTCTCGCCGGAGCTGCGTTCGAAGCTCGAACATCTGCGGGACGACGTGCTGATCACCTACTACGTCACCGCCCGCGAACGGATGCCCTCGCACATGCGCCGGGTCGAGCGGGAAGTGGTGACGCTGCTTTCGAGCCTGCGCCGCGCCGCGGGCGGCCGGCTCGACTACCACGTGG
>Ga0326597_10002148_pt1 | contig 29908 bp, 28 predicted proteins | sample RVTome_12_FD_203789 | JGI IMG/M metagenome (GOLD analysis project Ga0326597, IMG submission 203789) | Soil microbial communities from uranium-contaminated site in the Upper Colorado River Basin, Wyoming, United States - RVT100D185 | ecosystem: Environmental > Terrestrial > Soil > Contaminated >... | reverse complement strand
CCCGCAATCTGAACGGTCGAGCCATCCTCTACGCCGATCGAATCACCGGCTCGATGCAGCGCGCCATGGATGAAATGAACCGCCGGCGAGACCTCCAGCGTCGCCACAACCAGGAGCACGGGATCACGCCCCGATCGATCGTCAAGTCGATGGAGGAGGTCCGCCTCTCCACCCACGTCGCGGATGCCCGGAGCGAGAAGCCGGCGCCGGCCGCGCGAGGGGAGCGGGTCGATCTCCACGATCCCGCCAAGCGGGCGGCCCTGGTCCAGGCCCTCGAGCGGCAGATGCGGGAGGCGGCGGCCAACCTGGAGTTCGAGCTCGCCGCCCTGCTCCGTGACCAGCTCACCGAGCTCAAGGCTCTCGACGCGCCCAATGTGCGCCGCCCGGCCGAGCCCCCCCCCAGGGCGCGGCGGCGGGCATGATCCGGCCGCTGCTGGAGTCCGAGCTGGAGAGGGAAGGGGAGCAGATCGGCCGCAGCTTGCCGGCCGGGGCGGTGGTGACCTTTCAAGGAGACCTCGGTGCGGGGAAGACGACCCTCATCAAGGCAGTCGCCCGGGGACTGGGGGTAACCGAACCGGCCACCAGTCCTACCTACGCCTTGGTGCATCGCTATCGTGGCCGGCGAGGCCCGGTGTTTCACCTCGACGCTTTCCGCCTTGGCACCCCTGACGAAGCGGCGGACCTCGATTGGGAAGGGTTGCTCGCGGAGGGCGATGCCGTCCTGATCGAGTGGCCGGAACGGGTGGGGGCCTGGCTGCCCCCTCCCACGGCCCGATTCCGTCTTCACCATTTGCCCGATCCGGCCAGTCGGGGACTCGAGTCGCTCTGATGTGGCTGGCCATCGAGACCGCGGGCGACCGTGCGTCGGTGGCGTTGGGCGACTCCGCCGCGGAGGCGATCGAGGAGAACTTCGATGGAGCCCGCCGCCACGCTTCCATGCTGCTCCCGATGGTGGCAGGCGTGCTCCATCGGGCTGGGGCTTCGCTGGCGGACGTCGATGGCCTCGCGCTTAGCGACGGCCCCGGGAGCTTTACCGGACTCCGGGTCGGCGCCGCGGTGGCCAAGGCCCTGGTGTCGACCCGGGGGTTTCCACTGTGGACCGCCCCATCCCTCATGGTCCGGGCCCGGGGTGCTGCGCCCGACGGCGCCACCGTTCTAGCCGTGAGCAACGCTCTCCGGGGCGAGGTCTATGCCGCGGCCTACCGGTTCCAGCCCGACCGCGTCGACACCCTACTGCCGCCAACCGTCTGTCGACCGGAGTCGCTGATGGAGGGATCGATCTGCCCGGGGGTTCTGGTGGGAGACGTGACCCCCTCGGCCGCGGATCAACTGTCTCGCTGGAGTGGCCGGGCGTTGATCGTGCCGCCGCAGGGCGCCCCGCGCGCGAGCGACCTGCTGCGTCTTGTGGGCCGGCCGGGCGGTGCGGTGGGCGTTCTCGACGTGGAGGCATGGGAGCCCACCTATGGGCGTCCCGCGGAGGCTCAGGCTCGTTGGGAGAGTGCGCATGGTCGACCGCTACCAGATCCGGCCGGCCGTCCCGGCTGACGCGCGAGCGCTGGTGGCGATCGAGCGCCAGGCGTTCCGCGATCCGTGGAGTGAGGCCAGCTTCGGGGAAGCGCTGACTTCGGCCTGGACCTTTGGCCTGATCGCCGAGGATGGCCAGGGCATCGTCGGCTACCTGATTGCACGGGACGTCGCTCGCATGGGCGAGATCCTCAACCTCGCCGTCGCTCCCGGCCGCCGCCGCCGGGGAATCGGCGGCGCGTTGCTTCAGGCCGGGATCGCCGCTCTTCGCCGCCGGCAGGTCGAAGAGATTTTCTTGGAAGTGCGGGAATCGAATCGCTCGGCGCAGGCGCTGTACCTCAGTCATGGCTTTCGGGCGGTGGCCCAGCGGGCCGCGTATTACCGCAACCCGAGGGAGGACGCCCTGGTCTTGCGCCTGGTGGTCGAGCAATCCGCGTAAATCGGCTCTCCACAGCGTAACTTTGGTTGACGGAAGTACTTGCGGTACCTACATTTTGTGCGGGTCACCCATCCTCGACCCACGTTTGAACCCAGGAGGCACCTGTGAGCCGGAGTCTGAACAAAGTCATGCTGATCGGGAACCTCGGGGCGGACCCGGAGGTCCGCAGCACTAGCAACGGCTCTCGAGTGGCGACGCTCTCCCTGGCAACCAGCCGGCAGTGGAAGAACCAGTCGGGCGAGAAGCAGGAAAAGACGGAATGGCATCGGATCGTGCTGTGGAACAACAAGGGCTCCACCCTCGCCGACATCGCCGAGCGATACTGCAAGAAAGGCGACAAGATCTACGTCGAGGGGAGCATCGAGTACCGTTCCTGGCAGGACCGCGAGGGCCAGACCCGTTATACCACCGAAATCACCGCCCGGGAGTTGATCCTCCTGTCCGGCCGGAGCGAGGGATCAGAGGCGTTTGCGCCGCCGAGCAAGGTCGCTGCGGCCGCGGCGTCTCCGACCGGGAAGGAGTCGTTCGAGGACTTCCCCGAAGCGCTCGACGCCGAGGACGACGACCTACCTTTCTGACCGGGAGCCGTGACACCCGGAGGCGGCGGCCACCCGGCCGCCGCCGCTTCGTTTGTCCAGTCCTGCTGCCGATCGCCAGAGCCAGGCGCCCACCCCTGCCCAGGCCAACCAGTATAAGTCATTATATGACAATTCATTGGACGTCATTGCCAGGCTTCGGCCAGACTGGCGTTGAATTTGCGCTTCCTGGCCGCGAACCGTTTCGGGTTCGCCGGTCCATCTCCATACCCGACAACGACCTCGCTGGGAGATCCCGATGCCGCGTACGTGCTACTGGAAGTGGCTGGGCGTGCTTGCCCTCGCCGCCTCTCCACATCTCGCTCTTGGCCAAGAGGCCACGTCGCAAGCCCATACCGTCCGGCCGGGCGATACTCTGTGGGACCTGGCCCAACTCTACCGCGGCGACCCCTTTCTTTGGCCTGACCTCTACCGGCTGAACACTGGTGTGGTGGAGGATCCGCACTGGATCTATCCCGGCGAAGTGCTCCAGCTTTCAGCGACGGAGGAGGTCCCCTCGGTGCCCGTGGCCGACACCCCTCTTCCCGGGGCCAGCGGGGAGTCCATCGCCGCCGCGCCCGTCGACTCCAACACGATTCCTGTGGACTCGGTCGCCGAGCCGGTGGTTGCCGCCGAGCCGGTGACCGCCGCCGAACCGGCACCGAGCCTGGCCGAAGCCGCCCCCAGCCTGACGGACTCGAGTGACGGCCGCCCCAGCTACGCCGAGCTGGCGTCGGCGCCTCCGGCCGACATTCATGCCCCGCTCTTCGGGCCACGCAAGACCGACCAGCTCCAGGAAGTCTTCAAAGCCTACACCGAGCAGCCGTACCGGGCACTGCGCAGGAGCGAGTTCTACTCCTCGGGGTTCCTCACCGAGCAGGATCGACTTCCCTTCGGCCAGGTGTTGGGCCCGGTGACCCCCCAGCAGATCCGGTCGATGGGCACCAACGCCAGCGCGCTGCCTTACGCCGCCATCGCGGTCGAGGCCCCCAAGGGCGCCGTCTACCAGATCGGCGACAGCCTCCTGCTCTTGCAACTTCGACAGGGGGCACCCTCGTACGGGCAGATGGTTGTCCCGACCGGCCTGGCCCGGATTATGGATACGGTCTCCGGCCGCTACATCGCGATCGTGACCGCGGTCTACGGCCCGATCCGGAACGGCCAGCAGGTCCTGCCTGCGGAGCGGTTCACTCCCAGCGGCTCGGGCCATGCGGTGGCGGTGAGCCAGGGGGTCGAGGCGAAGCTCATCGGCGGGCCGGGACGGCAGGATCTCAAGGCGCCGCAGATGGTCCTGTTCCTCGACAAGGGCAGAGCCGATGGGGTCGCGGCCGGCGACTTGTTCGAGGTTCGGCGGACGCCGGAGCGGCTGCCTGACGGCGGCCAGCGGGTGGATGAGCTGATGGCCACGCTGCAGGTCGTGCATGTCCGTGACCACACCGCCACCGCGCGGCTGCTCAACGTTATCTCGCCGGACATCGCGCCCGGCACCCGGGCGCGCCAGGTCGCCAAACTTCCGTCCTGACCTCCGGGAGTGAGGCGGTTGATACGGCGCCGAGGGGAGACCTTCGGCGCCGTATCCTTTTCCCGGTTCCCTCCGCGCCCCACGCATCTATATTGCCAGGCGGTCTGTCCGACGTTCGATTTCCGGTTCCCCCCGCGGAGATTCCCGATCGTGAGACGTTTTCCAATCGTGAGACGTTGTCCATGAGTGGGCGCGTGCTGGTGACAGGTGGGGCCGGGTTCATCGGCTCTCACATTGCCGAAGCGTACCTGAGCGGTGGATGGGAGGTCGTGGTCCTGGATGACCTGTCGCGGGGGCACCAGCGGAATGTGCCCTCCGGCGCGCGCCTGGTGCGGGCCGACGTCCGGTCGCCGGAGGCCCGTACCCTCCTCGCCACCGGGCGGTTCGACGTGCTCAATCATCACGCGGCGCAAATCGATGTGCGCGTCTCGGTCGATCGTCCTGCGGAAGACGCCTCGATCAACGTCGTCGGCCTCGTCAACCTGATCGAGGGGGCCGGGGACGGCGGGGTCAAGCGCGTCGTGTTTGCGAGCAGCGGCGGAGTCGTCTACGGCGACCCCGACGTCATTCCCACCCCCGAGACCGCCCCCAAGCTCCCGGTCTCTCCCTACGGAGTGAGCAAGCTGTCGGGGGAATACTACCTGCGGGCTCTGGCGGCGCTGCGTGGCTTCGAGGGGATCGCGATGCGCTACGCCAACGTATTCGGCCCCAGGCAGGATCCGAAGTCCGAGGCGGGCGTGGTTTCCATTTTCGTCTCCCGGCTCTTGGACGGGCAACCGTTGACTGTGTTCGGCGACGGTCGGCAGACGCGGGACTACGTGTTCGTCCAGGACGTCGCCCGCGCGAATGTTCTCGCCAGCACGGTCCCCCTGCCGGCCTCCGCCGACCTGGACGCGCCGGCTTTCAATATCGCAACCGGGATGGAGCGGAGCGTCCTCGAGCTGGCCCAGACAGTGGGTGCCGTCTTGGGGCGCACCCCGGAGCTGCAGTTCGCCCCCCCGCGCCCCGGCGAGTTGGTCCGCAGCGCGCTCGACACCCGCAAGGCCGAGACGGTGCTGGGGTGGCGTCCCGAGGCGAAGTTCGAGGACGGATTGCGCGAGCTGGTGGCCTGGTTCCGCAAGGAGGGCCGGTGACCGTCCAAACCGGTGGGGCGGTTCCCCGGACCGCCATCGAGCTGGTCCTCACCGCGAGTCCCGAGACCAAGGTGGTTCTCGCCATCTGCGCGCTGTTCTCGCTGGTGTCGTGGTTCATCATCATCTCCAAATGGTGGCAGTTTCGCCGGCTCAATCGTCAGGCCGACAAGTTCTTCGCCGAGATGGAGCGGACCACCCGGCTGCAGGAGGCATACCACGCGGTGATGAAGCAGCCGCCCTCCCCCTACAACCGACTCTTCCGCGAGGCCATCACGTTCTATTCGGAGCTCCGCCCGGGCGCCCTCCGGGACGAGCGCGGGGCGGACCGGAGCACCCTAACCCCCACCCAGCTGGAGGCTCTCAAGATGGTGCTGGGGAAGGAAGTGGCCGCGGAGCATCATCTCCTGGGGCACTACGTCCCCTGGCTGGCCACCATCGGTTCGGTGAGTCCGCTGCTCGGGCTTCTGGGAACCACCCTGGGTATCATCAGCGCCTTCACCGGTATCGCGACCAAGGGATCGGGCAATCTCGCCGCCGTGGCGCCGGGTGTGGCCGAGGCGCTGGTGGCCACTTTCGCCGGCCTGGCCGCGGCCATTCCGGCGGTCATCGGGTACAACCTCTACGTCAACCGGGTGCGGCTGTTCGCCGGCGAGCTCGAGGGGTTCGCCAACGAGCTGATCGGCACCATGGCCCGGGAGGGGCTGCTGTAGTGGCGGGCCTGGGGGGGGGCCTCGGCAGCCAGCGCGGCGAGCTGCCGCTCATGGCGGACGTGAACGTCACGTCGCTGGTCGACGTCATGCTGGTCCTCCTGATTATCTTCATGATCACGGCACCGCTGATGCAGGGCGGGGTGGATGTCGAGTTGCCGCGCGCGGAGGCACGACCGCTGTCACCCAAGGAGGGAATGGTGGTGACGGTCAACCGGGAGGGCCGCATTTTCGTGGATCAGACGCGGGTTTCGTTTAACGACTTCCGGGTCACCTTCCGATCGCTGGTTGCGACCAGGAAACCGACGGGAGTCTTTCTCCAGGCGGACACCCGGGTGCCGTATGGGGAAGTCGTCCGGGTCTTGGCGATCATCCGGGGCGCCGGGATTCAGAACGTGGGGCTGGTGGCCGCGGAGGAAGCATCGCCATGACGGTGCGGACGGCCGACCGGGTGGATGCTTGGGAGCGGGGCGTCGGGCTGGCCGGGACCGTGGTGGTGCACGCGGCGGTTGCCGCCTTGCTCCTGAGCCAGGTGAAGCCACCGGGACCCACGCCCCCGGTGTACGCCGTCGAGTTGGTGGCGGCCCCGGCGCCGACGCCGGCCAAGCGACTCGCCAGGGAGGCGGTGCCGACGCCTCCCCCTCAGGAGAAGCCGGCGCCGGTCAAGCCCACGCCCCCGAAACCCGCCAAGGCCCCTCCGGCCCCGACCCCGAAGGCCGCGCCTCCAGAGGCGAAGCGGGAACCGCCGCCCAAGACCAGCGCGCCGGTCGCTCCAGCCCCCGGCGAGACCCCGAGCACCGGCACCGATATCGCCACCATCAAGACTCCGGGGCTTCAGTTTCCGTTTCCGGAGTACCTGCGGAACATCGTGACCCAGGTGTATAAGAATTGGGATCGGGAAGCGGCGCGGCAGAACAGCTTCGCGGAGATCAGCTTTCTCATCCTTCGCGATGGCACGGTCCACGACATCCGGTTCGTCACCCGCTCGGGGAGCTTCTCCTTCGATCTCGGGGCTCAGGGGGCCATCGAGGCCGCCGGGAACGTCAGGGCATTCGGCCCGCTTCCTGACGGCTGGGATGCCGATGTCCTGCCCGTGAGCTTCTACTTCAAGCCCACCAGCCAATGAGACGACTCCCGCTCTCCCTCCTGGCGCTCCTGGCCGCCCACCCGCTCCTCGCGCAGGACACAACCCAGGTTCCCGAAGGCGTCCGGGTCGGGTTGGAGTATCGCCCCGGGGTACGTCCCGGGTTGGTGGTGCTGCCGGGAGGGGGACTCGATTCGGTCCGGGCCGTGGTTCGCCGGGACCTCGACTACAGCGACCGGTTCGAGATGATCGTTCTCGCCGACGTCCCCTCCACCGCGTCGGGGGAGCCGGCCGGATCGGTGAACCACGGGATTTACAAGGCGCTGGGCGCCGCGTTCGCGGTTGAGCTGACCCCGGCTACGGGGGGGGTGACCGCTCGACTGCACGATCTCAATACGTCGCAGCTGCGAACTCAGCAGACGTTCTCACTGTCGGGCCCGGCGGACTCGGAGTACCGTCTCGAGCTCCACCGGATCGCCGATGAAATCACGCGCTGGGCCACCGGCACCCCGGGCATCGCGGCCACCCGCCTGCTGTTCGTCTCGGGCGGACGGATTTACCGCATCGACAGCGATGGCGAGAACCAGGTGGGTCTGACTCCCGCCGGGATGACGTCCCTCTCGCCCGCCTGGGCGCCCGACGGTCAGCAGTTCGCCTACACCAAGCTGGGGGAAGGACGGGGAGGTGTGGCCCTGCAGAGCAACGCCTCCGGCACGGTGGTGATGCTGCCGGGCACCCAGACCGGACTCAACATCACGCCGGCGTTTTCGCCCGACGGCCGCAGGGTGGCCTATGCCCGCTCGGATGAGGCGGGCACCGACATCTTTCTCGCCAACCTCGCTGATCGCTGCTGCGCGCAACGCTTGACCGTGGGGCGTTTTGCGGACAACTTGTCTCCTACGTTTTCACCCGATGGACGGCGCATCGCGTTCGTGTCGACCCGCGCCGGACCCCCGCAGGTGTACGTGATGGCTGCTGACGGGACCGACCAGGAGTTGCTGGCGCCCTTCGACTTTGGTGCCACCGGGAGTTCCAACGCCCCGGAGTGGTCGCCGGACGGGGCCAGCGTGGTCTTTCACCGCGACGTCACGAGGAGCCCCCAGCTCTTTCTCGTCGATGTGGCCAGCCGCCGCGTGCGCCAGCTCACCTCCTCCGGCCGGAACGAGGATCCCACTTGGGCGCCGGATGGCCGCCACGTCACCTTCGTGTCCGACCGGAGCGGGCGACGCCAATTGTGGGTGATCGACATCGAAACCGGCCGCGTGCGCCAACTGAGTACTCCTGGCGCCGCGCGGCTTCCCACGTGGTCCCGCCGCCTCGGCCGGACCGCGGCAGCCTCCAACCTCTGAATCACGGAGTCATGATGCGCGCCTCACCATTGCTGATGCTGCTGGCCACCGTGTGGGTCGCCGCCGGGTGCGGCGGGAAGCCGCCGGTGGAGGAGCCCGCTCCCGCGCCACCCCCGCCCGCTCCGGCGCCGGCCCCCGCGCCGCGGGACGATTCCGCCGAACGCGAACGACTCGAGCGCGAGCGAATGGCTCGGGAGGCGACGGAGCGAGCCCGCGCCCTGGCGGCGGAGGTGACGACCATGATCAACTTCGACTTCGACCAGGCCGTGATTCGCCCGAACGACCAGGGCACGCTCGATCGCAAGGGCGCCATCCTCGGCGCCAACCCGAACGTCCGGATCCAGATCGCCGGGCATGCCGACGAGCGGGGCTCAGACGAGTACAACCTGGCGTTGGGGAACCGGCGCGCCGCCGCCGCCAAGCGGTACCTGGAGAACAAGGGCATCGACGGCTCCCGGATGGACGTCGTCTCCTTCGGTGAGGAACGCCCGCTCAATCCGGGCACCGACGAGGGCGCCTACGCCCAGAACCGCCGCGATGAGTTCCAGATCACCGCCGGCGGAGACAATCTCGTCGCCCCGCAGTGAGAAGCGCGTTCTGGGTCGTGGCGGGCACGGTCGTCCTTGGTGGCTGCGCCACCAAGGGCGACGTGCAGCTGGTGCAGGGAGAGGTGGTGATGCTCAAGGCGGAGAGCGCCCGGCGCGACTCCGTCCGGGCCGGTCAGCTCGCCGAAGTCATCCAGCTGCAGCAGCGGATCATGGACTCCCTGGCATCCGGTCGGCGCGCGGTGGCCCAGCTCAAGGGCGATGTGGGCAGCGACCTGTACAACATCCAGCAGCAGCTGGTGCAGCTGCAGGAGCTCACCGGCCAGAGCCAGCGACGGCTCACGGAACTCCGGACCCAGTTGGAGGCCCGCGGAGCGCAGATCGAAACGGCGACCCCGGCTTCCGGTGACACCACCCGTGCGGAGCCGGGCGGGAGCGCCTCCGCCGACCAGATGTACGAGGCCTCGCTGGCGCAGCTTCGGCGGGGGAGCACTGCCACGGCGCGCCTGGGGTTCCGCGAGTTGCTGCGGGCCCATCCGACCAGCCCCCGGGTTCCCGATGCTCTCTATTTCATCGGGCAGAGCCTTGCGGCGGAAAGCCCCGACTCCGCCTTGGCCTACTACGGCCAGGTGGTGGACCAATATCCGACCTCGGCTCGCGCCGCCTCGGCGCTGTACAACCTCGGTGTATTGGCCGAGCGCCGGAGGGACACCGCGAAGGCGAAAGATGCCTATGAGCGGGTGGTGCAGAAATATCCTAAGTCCGATGAAGCCGCGCTGGCCCGTGACCGATTGAAGGCGCTCGGGCGGTAGCCCGGGCGCACCGATTCATGTCTGGTGCCGCAGGTGAGATGCCCTTCCTCGAGCACCTCGAGGAGCTCAGAACCCGCATCCTGCGGTCGCTGGGGGCCCTGGTCGTCACGTTTGGGGTGGGGCTGTGGGCGGTCCAGCAGTTCCAGTTGGTTGGCGTGCTGAAGCAGCCCATCGCACAGTACCTCACCGGCGGCAAGTTGGTGGTCACCAGTCCGACCGAGCCGGTGATGATCGTCTTCAAGCTCGGGTTCTCCGTGGGCCTGGTGCTCGCCTCACCTGTCATCCTCTGGCAGGTGTGGGCCTTCCTGGCCCCGGCGCTCTACGCGCGGGAAAAGAAGGCCCTGGTGCCCGCGTTGTTCATCGGCCTGGGGCTGTTCCTGACCGGCGCCGTGCTGGCCTACGTCTTCGTGATCCCGCAGGCCCTCCGGGTCCTGTTCAGCTTCCAATCGGAAGCGATCCAGCCGTTCATCACCTACGACGCCTATTTCGACTTCGTGCTTCAGGTGGTGCTGGCGCTGGGCATCTCGTTCGAGCTCCCCCTCATCATCGTCATCCTCGCGTGGCTCGGCGTCGTCGGGTCGAAGGAGCTGCATCGGTTCCGCCGCTACGCGGTGGTCCTCGCCTTCATCGCGGGCGCGGCCCTCTCGCCGGGCGCCGACCTCGTGTCGATGATCATGATGACCCTGCCCCTGCTCCTGCTCTATGAGGTCGGGTTCGCCGGTGCGGTGGTCGTGGAGCGACGCCGGAAGCGGGCGGCGCTTGCCGCGCTGCTTCTGCTCGGCCTCTTCGGCCAGCCGGCGCAGGCCCAGGTTCCCGAAAAGATCCGCCAGCGCGCGGTCCCCGGGGCCGATTCGCTCCGAGATTCCGCCCGGGCTGGCGGTGTCCGGGCGCGCCCCACCCAGTCGCTCGACTCCGCCACGGCCCGCCGGCTGGGCCTCCCCACCGCGCCCTCGCGGAGCTTCGCCACCCCCGATTCGGTGCTGCGGGCGTTGCTCACCCGGCCGGGATACCAGGCCACCCGCTACCGGGCCGATTCGGCGACCGTTTTCATCGAGGGCGACCGGGTGCTGCTCCAGGGAGAGGCGCTCACCGAGCGCCAGGGCGCTCTGCTCGAGGCCACGACCATCACCTATCGCCGAGACAGCTGCCTCCTCGACGCCAGCGGGGAGCCTCACCTCTTCGATCGGGGGCAGGTCCTGGTGGGCGACGGCATTCGCTACGACACCTGCCGGCGGCGGGGGGTGGTGAGCCAGGCGCTCACCAACTTCACCGAAGGGTCCACCGTGTGGTTCCTTCGCGGGAACGTCGCCCAGGACTCGAGCTCGAGCCGGATCTACGCCGGCTCCAGTGAGATCACCAGTTGTGATCTGCCGGTCCCCCACTACCACTTCGCCGCCCGCGAGGTGAAGTGGATGTCCCGAACGATGATCGTGGCCCGACCGGTGGTGCTGTACGTCCGGGACGTACCGATCCTCTGGCTGCCGTTCATTTTCCAGGATACCCGTCCGGGGCGTCACTCGGGCATCCTCATCCCCCAGTTCGGGCTCAATGACCTGGTGCGCCCGACCCGGACGTTCAACCGCCAGTTCACCAACATCGGGTATTACTGGGCGCCCAACGATTACATCGACCTGACCGCCCGGCTCGATTGGTTCGCCAATCGCTACGTGCAGTATGGACTGGCGGGCCAATATCGCTGGCTCAACCGCTTCATGAACGGGTCGGTCAACGTCAACCAGCAGCGGCAGGTCGGCGGCGGATCGGCGTTCAGCCTCCGGTGGGACCATCGACAGGCCTTCAGTCTGACGACCAACCTCAATCTGAGCATCAACTACGCCAGCAACACCACCATCGTGCAGCGGAATGCGGTCGACCCGCTGCAGAACACCCGGCAAATCACCAGCTCGGTCAACTACTCCAAGCGATTGAGCTGGGGCACCCTCACCCTCGGCGGGAACCGGCGGCAGAGCCTCAGCGACGGGAGCGTACAGCAGGTGCTGCCGGCGCTCACGCTGGCGCCGGTCCCGATCGCGATCGGAGGAAACTCGACCTGGTCGCCGGGCCTCAGCTTCCAGAACAGCACCAACAGGCGGACTCCGCTGCCGGACCTGGTTCAACTGCTGCCAGGAGGCCTCCTCGACACCATCTCCCAGACCGGCAAGACGCGGGTCACCGCCCTGGACTTCGATACGCCGATCCGGGTGGGGTCGTTCAACTGGCAGAACGCCATCCGGGTGACCGATTCCATGGGGACCGGTCGCCGGTCCACGGTGACCAGAACGCCGGACCTGTCGACTCCGGATCCCGATGACTCGGTGAGCATCGTGCGGACCGGGGTGGGAGGGTTCCAGAGCACGATCGACTGGAATACCGGGATCAACCTACCGGTCCTGTTCCGCGGGTCGTGGAAGCTGCAGCCGGTTCTGGGGGTGGCCAACGTAACCTCCGGCCCGTTCGCGCTGCGGAACGAACGCACCAACGGATCGTTCGTCCGCCAAGGGAAACGGTTCCAGTTCAGGGCCAGCGTCTCACCGACCCTGTTCGCCTTCTTCCCCGGCTTCGGTCCACTGGGCCGCATCCGCCACAGCTTTTCGCCGATCATCAGCTGGAGCTATTCCCCTGCGGCGACGGTACCCGAGGAGTACGCCCGGGCCATCGCCGAGACCGGCCGGACGCCACAGCTCAGAAGCGAGCCGACTCAGCTGCTGACGATGGCCCTGTCGCAGACCCTCGAGGGGAAACGAAAACCTCCGGCGGGAGACAGCGCCGCGGTCGACGCCCGGAAGATCCGGCTCCTCAGCATCAGCACCAGCTCGATCAGCTACGATTTCGAGCAGGCCAAGCGCCCGGGTCGCACCGGGTGGATCACCGACGCGGTGACGAACACGCTCTTGAGCGATCTGCTGCCCGGCTTCAACCTCAACCTCACCCACGACCTGTTCGACGGGCCGGTGGGATTCGACACCTCGGAGTTCGATCCATTCCTCCAAAGCGTGAACGCGAACTTCGCGCTGTCGGAGAGAACTTTTCGCGCCATCGGCTCGATCTTCGGCCTGGGGGGGAAGGGGGGACCACGGGAGGGCCGGGGGGGAGAAGATGAGGTGCCGTCGTACCTCGAGCAGGGCGGCCGGGCCCGGCCGGGATCCTTCTTCAGCAGCACCCAGGTCCCGCTCCGACGGGCTGGACGCGGCCTCAACGCCACGGTCAGCTACTCCCTCAGCCGGAGCCGGCCCGTTCCCGGCAACCCGACGCCGAGTCCGGAACTGCAGAGTGTTCATTTCACCACCAACTTCTCCCCCACGCCCTTTTGGGCGTTGTCCTGGGACACCCAATACAACATCACCGATAAGAAATTCGAGTCGCACTTCGTGCGCCTGGAGCGGGATCTCCACGAGTGGCGCGCGGGGTTCAACTTCGTGCAAAACGCCAACGGCAATTTCGCCTTCTTCTTCTCGATCTACCTGACCGACCTTCCAGACCTCAAGTTCGACTACGACCAGACCACGATCGACCGGTAGTGTCCGCGGGAGCGGACGCCTCCGGGCTAGCCGGACACCCAAGCAAGTGCCCCGGAGGGAGATAGGGGTCGGGGAACGGTGGCACGCGATCTGCTGGCCCTCGGGCCGTCCCCTATATGGAGATGCGACCAATGCGAGGATGGTGGATCCCGACCATGTTCCTGGTTTCCGCCGGCTGCTCGTCCGATCGTGGATCCGGACCCGGCACCCCGCTGGAGACGCCGGCATCGCTCACCAGCACGACCCTGGATGGGGCCATCGCGCTGACCTGGTCGGACAACGCCTTTGAGGCGAACCCGAACGACTTCCAGAACTACCGGATCTACAGTACGTCCTACGACCTCGACCGGAACACCTGCGGGGCCTCGTGGGGGCTGGAGGGGACTACGGTGGCCCCGGAGTTCTTGGTCGGGGCCCTGGTGAACGGGGTGCCCAAGTGCTTCTCGGTGACGTCGTTCAGCGTCGACGGCGTGGAGAGTGACCGCTCCTCGCCGCGCTTCGACACCCCGCGGCCCGATGCCCGCAACGTCGTCGTCTTTGCGTTTCAGACCCAGGTGAGCGGCAGTGGGTTCCGGTTCTGGGATGACCTCAACAGCGACGGGTCGGTGCAGGACGCGGAGCTCGGCTTGGTGCGATCCGGCTCCTCTCCCGACATCGACTTCGTGGTAGACCGCGACCCGAGCGGAGACCTGTTTCTTACTCCGGTGCTGGCTGGAACCGGGGTCGAGTACTACGACGCGAACGCGCCGGTGGAGGACCTCACCAGCGTCGACTTCGCCCCGGATCAGGTCTACCGGACGTCCGGCATTCTGGCGATCCCGGGCTATGGGTACGTCTTCGAGGTGGTCGGCGACGACGGCCTGATCCACTATGGATCGCTTCGCATCACCCACGTCGGCCAGACGTTTCTCATCCTGGACTGGGCCTTTCAGACCGATCCGGTCAATCCCGAGTTGAAGGTGACCTCGACGGACAGGCGCAAGACCGCAAGGGGTTGAATTAGGTGGGGCATCCCGGCAACTTCGGGCGGTGCCCCAGGCCCTCTGTGTGCTCGACGGTCGCTCGCTGACGATCGCGGATGTGGTCCGGGTGGCCCGCCACCCGGACGTTGCTGTTCAACTCCTTCCGGCCGCCCGCAAGGCGCTGCTCGAGAGCCGTCGCCTGATCGAGACCGCCATCGCTTCCGGCCAGACGATCTACGGGATCAACACCGGCTTCGGGAAACTCGCCAACGTTCGGATCGCCCCCGACCAGCTGGACCAGCTGCAGACCAACCTCATCCGCAGCCATTCGGCGGGAGTCGGGGTGCCGTTCCCGCCCGCGGTGGTGCGCGCCATCATGCTGCTGCGGGCGAATGTCCTGCTGCGTCCGACCAGTGGCGTCCGTCCCGCGTTGGTGGACGCCCTGCTGGCGTTGCTCAACGCCAACATCATCCCGGTCGTTCCGGAGCAGGGAAGTGTGGGGGCGAGCGGTGATCTCGCCCCCCTCAGTCATATCGCGCTCGCCCTGATGGCCGAGGGCGCAGTGCTGAGTCCCGCCGGTCCGGTTGCGGCCGGGCCGGCGCTGGCCCGAGCCGGTCTCGCCCCGCACCGTTTTGAGCCCAAGGAGGGCCTGGCGTTTATCAATGGAACCCAGGCTCAGACCGCCTTGCTGGCGCTCCTGGTCCACGATGCCGGCGTCCTGTGGCGAACGGCGGTCGGCGCGGCGGCGATGAGCCTCGAAGCGCTCCGCGGTACGCCGGCCCCGCTGGACCCCCGTATCCATGCGGCGCGGCCCCACCGGGGGCAGGTGGAGGCCGCGGCGCTGATGCGGTCGCTGCTTCGGGACAGCGAGATCCGGGAATCACACCGGGCGGATGATCCCCGGGTCCAGGATGCCTACAGCCTCCGCTGCGCCCCCCAGGTCCTCGGCGCGGTGGCGGATGCCATCCGCTTCGCCGAGAACACGGTGGCGATCGAGCTCAATGCATCGACCGACAATCCTCTCGTCTTCGAGGATGGCGACGTCATTTCCGGCGGCAACTTCCACGGCCAGCCGGTGGCCCAGGCCCTCGATTTTCTGGCCGTGTCGCTCACCACCCTCCAGGCCATCGCGGAGCGAAGGGTGGAGCGCCTGGTGAACCCCGACCTGTCGCAGGGGCTCCCCGCTTTTCTCACCCGTGACCCGGGTCTCTCCTCCGGCTTCATGATGGTTCAGATCACGGCCGCCTCCCTCGTGGCCGAATCACGGGCGCTGACCATGCCGGCCAGTGTCGGCTCCATCCCGACCGACGCAAACCAGGAAGATTTTGTTCCCATGGGCATGGCCGCGGCCTACAAGACCCAGCGCATCCTGGCCAATGCCCAGCGTGTGGTAGGGGCGGAGCTGCTCTGCGCGGCCCAGGGTCTCGAGTTTCTCAAGCCCCTGATCCCCGGGCGGGGGGTGCATGACCTGTACCTCCGGCTTCGATCGCTGGTGCCAGCGGTTCCGCCGCTGGCGGCGGACCGGCCCCCGGCCCCCGATCTGGAGCGGATGTGGCGGGCAGTGGCGGAGGGTGAACTGGAGCCGGGGAGTGAGTAGAGCGTGCGGCGGGCTGCTTGCCAGGTTCCTATCCGGACCGGTATGTTTCGATCGCCCCGAGTCTTATCTCTCGTTCCCCCTTTCTCCGTCCGAGCCGCATGAATCTTGAAAAGCTGAAAGACACGGCCCGGAAATTCGAGCAGAAGGAGGACTGGCGGAAGGCCATAGAAGTCTATCTCAAGGCCATCCAGCAGATCGAGTCCGGGACCGAGACCGCCCCCGACTTGTCGCTCTACAACCGAGTCGGCGACCTCTACCTCAAGATCAATGATACACCCTCCGCGGTGCGCTCTTACGAGCGGGCGGTGGATCTCTACGCGGACCAGGGATTCTTCAACAACGCCATCGCCCTGTGCGGCAAGATCTTGCGAGTCAACCCGGGGCGTACCCAGACCTACCTCAAGTTGGCCCAGCTCCACGCCAGAAAAAACGTCGTCATCGAAGCCAAGCGAAATCTGCTCGAGTTCCTGGAGCGGATGAACGGGCTGGGGCAGCTGAACGAAGCGTTCCAGTCGGTGAAGGTCTTTGCCGATCAATTTTCCGGAAGCCAAGACATCCGGCTGATGCTGGTCGACCTGCTCCGCGCGTCGTCCAGGATCGAGGAGGCCCGTGAGCAGCTGGAGAAGCTGGCCGGAGATCTCGAGGCCCGGGGCGAGCGGACGGCCGCGAGGCAGACCCTGGAGCGGCTGCACGACCTTGAGTCCTCCGGCGCCGTGGTGCGGGAGCCGCCGCCGGTGCGTCCCGGGGACCTGGTCTTTCTCGACACCGGCACCGACCTTCCCTTCCCGGCCGGTCGAGAGATTCCGATACCGCCTCCCCTCCCGGCCGGATCCGTTACCGAGCCGGGCACGGGGGAGAGCGAGATCGAAGCGCCGGAGGGGCTGATTCTCAGCGAGCCACACGAGCCGCGTGACGGATCGGAGGCCCTCATTCTGGATCCGATCACTCCCACCGCGGCCGAGAGCGATTGGGATCCGGCCGCCGCGGATATCGAGTTCGGCTACGTGCCGGTGGATGGGCTCGAGCCGACGACCACGGAATCGGACCCCGAGTTGCTCGACGGCCTTCTCGATGTGTCCTCCGACGATGCACTCGGATACGCCGATGATCGCCTCTTGTCAGACGAGCCGGGCGTGGAGGAATCCCTCGATATCGAGCTGATCGATCAGGAGGGGTACCCGGAGACGGCGCCGGCTGTCGTCGGGGCGACCGCCGGGCTTCCGATCATCCAGGTCCCGACGTCGGCGGAGGCGGACGGCCCGACCGAAGGGACTCGGAGCCTCGATGACCTGGAGAACGCGATCCTGGACGATCCCGAGGATCCCGACCGGCACCGGGAGCTGGCCGATCTGCTGTTGTCGGTGGGGGACGTCGCGCGTGGGATGGAAGAGCTGGATCTCGCCCTCATGGGGTACGAGCAGGCGGAAGACTGGAACGCCGCAGGCCGCATCGTAGGGCGGATGCTGTCGGTGGATCCCGACAACGTGCTCTATCACCAGAAGCGGGTGGAGCTGGCGTTCCGCCTGGGCGACCGTGCTCCGCTGTTGGAGGCGTACCTCGCGCTGGGCGACGCGCTGGCCCGAAGCGGAGCGATCGACAAGTCGCTCGCGGTGTACCGCCGAGTGCTGGAGCACGATCCCGGCAACGCCAGAGCGGCGGCCGCCTTGGTCCGACACGAGCTGGCGCCGGAGCCGGTCGCCGGCTCCCCGCCGGAACGTCCCCATGCGCCGGCATCGCCGGCGCCTCGCTCCGGCGGGCCCGAAGGCGCGTCCCAGGATTTCATCGACCTGGGATCGTTGGTGCTCGAGGAATCCGGCCCCCGCGACACCCGGATGCGGATCGACCGGCGGGAGCCGGAGGACACCGACGAGCAGCGCGAGTTCAAGGAGATCCTGGAGCAATTCAAGCGGGGCATCGACGAGAATCTGGACACCGACGACTACCAGGCCCACTACGATCTCGGTGTCGCGTTCAAGGAGATGGGGTTGCTGGACGAGGCGATCGCCGAGTTTCAGAAGGCCCTCCGGGCGCCCGATGGGAGACTGCGCACCTCCGAGGCGTTGGGGATCGCCTTTTTCGACAAGGGGCAGTTCGCCATCTCCGAGACGGTGCTCCGGCGAGCGGTCGAGACGGCGGAGGGTGGGGATGAAGCGAAGATCGGCCTGCTCTATTGGTTGGGCCGGGCCGCCGAGGCGCAGGGCAAGCTGGAGGAGGCGGTCACCAGTTACGAGCGGGCCCTGGCGGTCGACATTCGGTTCATGGACCTCCACGAGCGGCTGCAACGCCTGGCTCCAGGGCGGCGGCCGTGAGCTCGAAAACGGCGCCGGTTACCCTGGAGGATCTGCAACGTCCCATCTGGTCCCGGCTGGAACGGGTGCCGGAGGAGCTGCGGCGCATCGTCGAGGCCGACTTCGGCCTGATCGCGCAGGTCAACGCCCATCTGTTCCAGATGCAGGGCAAGCTGTTTCGCCCGACCCTCCTCCTCCTGGTCGACGACGCGACCGGCGCACTGGATGACCGCGTCACCACGCTCGCGGCGGTAGTCGAGCTGATCCACCTGGCCACCCTGGTGCACGACGACTCGGTCGATCACTCCGTCCTTCGGCGGGGGATGCCGACCATCAATTCGATGTTCAGTCACCAGGTGTCGGTGATCATGGGAGATTATCTCTACTCCCGCGCCGTCATCGAGCTGGTTCGGTTGGATGACCTGGAGCCGCTCCGGGTGCTCGGCCGGGTGACCAACGAGATGACCGTGGGCGAGATGCGCCAACTGCTGGCGCACGAGCCCCTGGCGTTCTCGGAGGGGGACTACGACTTGTTGATCCAGGCGAAGACCGCCTCGTTGGTCTCGGGGGCATGCGAAGTCGGCGCGCTCCGGGCCTCGGCCGAGGAGCGCGCCGGCATGCGACGCTTCGGGGAGGCTCTGGGCATGGCGTTCCAAATCGTCGACGACCTGCTCGACTATGAGGGGGAGACCAGCGTGACCGGAAAACCCACCGGGTCGGATCTCCGCGAGCACAAGGTGACCCTCCCGCTCATCGCGGCGCTTCCCCGGATGGGGGACGACGAGCGGCGGAGGGTCACCCGCCTGATGGCGACCCCGGCGCCGGAGGACGGGCAGATCGCCGAGGTCATTGCGGCCGTGGCGGATGCCGGGGGCTTGGAGTACGCCCGGGACCGCGCGCTCCGGTTGGGACAGCAGGCCGACACCGAGCTGGACCTGCTGGCGCCGTCTCCGGCTCGTGACGCGCTGCGGGAAAGCATCTCCTACGTCGTGGATCGGCGGCGCTGATGGCCAGCGGACCGCATCGGCCGGGGTATTACGTCGGAGTTCTGCTGACGGGGTTCGTCGTCGGGGGGTTCCTGACCGCATTCCTGCGGCGCTGGCTGCCGGAGAGCGCGGCCAAGGATTTCTTCACCACCACCGCCACCCCGGTCCTCGGGCCTATCTCAATGGACTTCCTGGTGGTAAGCTTCACCATGGGCCCGATCGGGCTGCAGGTGTCGCTTCTGAGTCTGGTCGGGATCCTCGTCGCCTACGCTGTTGCACGCTCGCTATTCTAGGGGGGTCTGTGGGCAACCTCGGCTTTACCGAAATCATGTTGATCGTGGTGGTTGTGTTGTTGTTGTTCGGTGCCAAGCGGCTTCCGGAGGTCGGTGCGTCGATCGGCAAGGGGATTCGGGAATTCAAGCGCAGTCTTTCCGATACCCAGGAGGCCATTCTCGGTTCCGAGGAGCCGCGGACACTTCCGCCCCGCCAAGTGGACTCGTCGCCTCCGGCTAGCCAGCCCTCAGGCGAGCCCAAGCGGCTTTCGCAGTAAACCCGCAGGGCAGTGAGCCCCTACGCCTGATTGTTTGAGGGGCGCACCGTTGGTGCGCCCCTCAAACGCATGCTGGTGGGTCCCTTCGGCCTTCGCTAGACGCCGGAGTTGAGCGGCGCGATCGGCGCGGCCTGCAGCACTTTCTTCCGATCGTCGACCACCTTGGCCGCCTCCCGCAACGCCGCGAGATACCCTCGCACCCGGTCTTGCCGGGCCAGATTGATCATCCGCGCACGATAGCCGGGGAGGTCTTTGACAAACTGGGTGGAGTCGGCCTTGGTGCGCTCCAGCACGTAGAGGACGTAGAGCCCGTCCTTGGTATCGAGCACGCCACTCCGCTGGCCCGTCTCGAGTCCGAACGCGGTACCCACCACCACGGGATCGGTCAGTGGGGGATTGATCCGGGGAAAGGGCCCGAACTCCCGGTGGGGCAGCTTCAGCGCCTCGCTGGCCTGGGCCAGAGTGGCGCCTGATTCAAGGCGCGTGAGCAGGTCCCGCGCCACGCCTCGCGCCAGCTCCGCCTTCCGCTCGAGCATCAGCGAGTGGGCGACCGAGGGCTTGATCTCCGGGAGGGGCGGCACGCTCTCCGGCCGCAGGGAGTCCAGCCGGAAGATGTAGTAGGCCGGTTCCGCCTCGATGACCGGACTGGTCGAGCCCGGCTTGGCCTGAAAGGCCCAGACCCCGGCGTCAGGCAGGACCCAGCGTCCGAGTTGAACCTTGGTGCCTTCCTGCACCGGTCCGGTCCGCCCCAGGGGAAGGCCCAGGGCGCGGGCCACCGTATCCAAGGCGGCCGGGTCGGCCTTCTCGGCCCCGAGTCGCTCCAGGCTGTCGGCTTGGGCGTCGAGCAGGTCGCGGTGGGCGCCCGCCACTTCGATCGGGTAGAGGATGTGGCGGCCCGTCGCCTTGGCGCCCGATCGACTGGTGATCTCGATGAGATGAAATCCGAACTGCGAGAGCACCGGTTGCGACACCGTCTTGAGCGGAAGCGCGAAGGCGGCGGAGTCGAACGCCGCATCCATGGCGCCCCTGGTCCATTCGCCCAGCTCCCCTCCCCGGGTGGCGGATCCGCTGTCCGCCGACTCGCGCCGGGCCACCTCTCCGAAGGGGGCGCCGGCCAGGATCTCCTGCCGGGCCGAGTCGGCGCGCGCCCGGGCGTACGCGGTGTCGCTGGCGGTGGTGTGCCGGGGAAGCGCGACAAAACTCATGAACGCGGTCGGCGGACGCTTGAAATCGTCCCGGTGGGTCTTGTAGTAGGTGTCGACCTCGCCATCGCTGATCTTTACCGCTGAGTCAGGGATGACGTTGCTCCCGATGATGGCGCCCAGCTCGATTTTGACCGTCTCGTGCTCGTCGCGATACTGTCGCCAGAGCGCGGCGTCGGAGAGGTAGACGTCGGCGGTGACCACCCGGAGCAACTTGGCGCGCTGAATCTGATCGCGATATTGCGCCTCCAGGGCGGGGAGGTACTGCTGGGCGACGCTGGAGGTCAGCCAGCGCTGGTACTTCCCGAGATCGAACTGGCTGTCGGTCTGGAACTCGGGTAATCGGATGAACTCCGACGGCGGCGAGGTGCGGATAGCCTGGGCGATCTCGTCCGCTGTGACCGTGATGCCGCGCCGGCGGTATTCGGCCTCCACTACCGAGGACTGGACGAACTGCTCCCACACTTCGTTCTCGATCTGTTCCCGGTCCTCGAGCCCCAGGGCCGCGGGTGCCTGCCGCTGCCGGGCATCGGTGAATTGCTGTACCGCCGCCTGATACGTCTGGGCATCGATACTCCGGCCATTGACCTTGCCGACCGACGTGCGGGTGAGGAGACCGGTGCCGCCGGTGATGCCACTCAAATCGAGCACCAGCCAGGCGAAGAACGTGATGGCGACCACCACCATCAGCGGCTTGGCTGCGTTGCGGATCGCTTGCATCATAGGGGAAACCCGGACTCCAGACAGAAAAAAGGTTAAGAGCAACGCTAAGCTTAAGGCCGCCAACGCAGAACCTCAAGGCGGGGCTCCGGTTAGCAGTTGACAGGCCGGTGGCGGACCGCTACTCTCACCACACTCTCCACACGGACCAAATCGTTTCCGCACCACGGCGCTTCAGACCTCGGAAACCGGGACCCGGATGGCCACCAGCGAAATAGAGAAACTTGAGCGCCGCTATGCCGAGAACCCGCAGGGGCTGACCTTCGCCCCACTGGCGGAGGTCTATCGCAAGAACGGAGACATCGCCCGCGCGCTGGAGCTGCTCGGCCCCGGCCTCGCGCTCCATCCCAGCTATATCCCCGCCAGCATTGTCCTGGGCCGCTGCCATCTCGATCTGGGCGACCTGCCGGCCGCCGAGGGCGCCTTCCTGCGGGTCCTGGATCTGGACGGTGAGAACGTCATCGCGCTCAAAGCCCTGGCCGATATCACCGAGCGGCTGCTCCGATTTGAGGAATCGGAGCGCTGGCTGCACGCACTGTTGACGGTGGACCGGAGTAACGACGAAGCCAGAGAGCAGTTGCTCCGAGTGGAAACGTCGCGGCGCCAGGCCCAGGCAGGGGCGGCCGTGCTGCCTCCCCAGCCGGCAGAGCCCGAGGCGGTGGCGCCGCCGGAGGCCGCAGCCCTGGAGGAGCTGGAGCCGGAGGGGGCGGGCATCCCGTCCGAGGGTCTGTCGCTGCTCGAGGAGGCTCCGGTTCAACTGATTGAACCCGAGCTGCTCGAGCCGGCCGGACCTCCCCCGGAGGGCCTGCAATTCGAGGAACCGGCGGAGTTGGAACTGTCGGTCGAGGCCCTGCCGGGGTTGGTAGGTCAGGCGGACGCGCCGGTCGAGGGCGAGGGGCGGATCGCGGCCGATTTCCGGGTGGAAACCAGTGAAGACATCGTCCTCCAGAGCTTTGGTGCGTCCGAGTTTCGGGTCCCTGATGCCGCCGAAGAGCTACTCCCGATACCGGCCGAGGAAGCTGCTCCGGCGGACGTTCTCGGATTCGCCACGGGCCCCGCCGCCGACGCGGTTCCGATGGATCCGGCGGACGCAGATTTCGTCTCGGATGAGTGGGTGGAGGAGACTCCCCCGGCCGAACCGGAGCCGCCGCTCCTGGTGACGGAATCGATGGCCGAGCTACTCCTCCAGCAGGGTCATACCGCCGAGGCGCTGCGGGTGTATCGGGAGCTCGCCAGTCGCAGCGGTGGCGATCCCCGTCTGGACGGGAGGATCGCTGAACTGGAGCACCCCCAGGTGGTTTCCGAGCTGGCTCCACGACGATTCCTGGCGCGAGAGACCGACGGGCAGTCGGTCGCCGAATTCTTTCGTGCGCTGCTCGCGGCTCGTCCCCCCGCGGTCGCGGGGGGGACGACGGCTGGGCCGTCCCAGCCCGGCGGCGCCGACCGTGAATCAGCCGGATCACCGACCAAGCCCGCCCGGGAGCCGCTCTCGCTGAGCGCGGTGTTTGGCGAGGCGTCTCCCAGCGCTCCTCCGGCGGTGCCGGGCTCCGGTTCGACGAACGCCGACGGCACTTCCTTTGACGAGTTCTTCACCCCTCCCGGCACCGGCGGGGGCCCTCGGCCTTCGCGGTCGGCCGATCCGAAGAACGACGACCTCGATCAGTTCCACGCCTGGCTCCAGAAGCTGAAGCGCTGAATGCGCATTGCGGTGCTCAACGGGCCCAACCTCAATCTCCTGGGTCAGCGGGAACCCGAGCTGTACGGTCGAGCGACCCTTCCCGACATCGAGGCCATGGTCCGGGATGCCGCCGGAGCCCAAGGGGTCGAGATCGACTGGTTCCAGACCAACCATGAGGGGGACTTGGTCGACGCGGTGCAAGGCCTTCGGGGCCGGGCCGATGGCGCACTCATCAATGCGGCCGCCCTGACTCACTCCAGCCTCGCGCTGCGGGATGCGCTGTTGGCGGTCCGCATCCCGTTCGTGGAGCTTCACCTGTCGAACATCTTCGCACGCGAACCCGAGCGCCGGCATTCGATGATCGCCGACCTCGCCCTGGGGATGGTCACCGGCTTCGGCCCGCAGAGCTATTTGCTGGCACTGCAGGCCCTGGTCGGCCGGCTGCGTGCCTCCTGACCGGCGGCCCGACCGGCAGCAGGCGCTTCGCGGCGCGCTGGCAAGCGAGGGATTGCAGGGGCTTCTCGTCACCCATCTGCCGAACATTCGCTACTTGACCGGATTCAGCGGATCGGCCGGGCTGCTCCTGGTGTGGGCCGACGCCACGATCCTGGTGACCGACTTCCGCTACGCGGTGCAGGCGTCGAGCGAGGCCGGAGCGGCGGCAACGGTGGAAGTGGACCCCACCAACGTGTGGGAGCGCCTGGGACGCATTCTCGCGGGTCTTCCCCGGGGTGCGCTCGGGATCGAGGCGCACGCGCTGACGGTTCGGGACGCCGAGCGGGTGACCGGCGTGTCCGCTCACCGGATCGTCCCGACTCTCGAGCTGGTGGAGCGCCTGCGGGTCGCCAAGTCGCCCGACGAAGTTGCGGCCATCCGCGAGGCCGCGGAGCTGGCCCAGACCGCGCTGGCCGGCGTACTGCCCGGTGTGAAAGCCGGCCAGACCGAGCAGGAGGTTGCCGCCGCCCTGGAGGGCGCGCTGCGCCGGTTGGGGAGCGAATGGCACCCGTTTCCCACCATCGTCGCGTCGGGCCCTCGGGCCGCCCTACCGCATGCCCGGACCACCCGCCGGGCCATCGAGACCGGCGACTGGCTGCTGCTTGACTTCGGCGCTCAGGTCGGGGGATACTGCGCCGACCTCACCCGCATGGCGGTGGTTGGGGCCCGGGCGGACGAGCGCCAACGCGCCCTGTACGAGGTGGTGCGGTCGGCCCAGTTGCGCGCCCGGGACCACATCCGGGCGGGCATGACCGGTCGGGAAGCCGACGCGCTCGCCCGGGACGTGATCACCGGCCGAGGGTTGGGGGACGCCTTCGGACACTCCCTGGGCCACGGGCTGGGCCTGGAGGTGCATGAGGCTCCCCGTCTGGCGCCGACCTCCGAGATCCCGCTGCCGCTTCACGCGGTGGTCACGGTGGAGCCGGGTATCTATCTTCCCGGGTGGGGTGGTATCCGAATCGAAGACGACATTTATCTCGGCCCCGAGGGCCCGGTGTGCCTGTCCGATGGGCGCTCCGAGCTGGTGGAGCTGACCTAGAGGAGCGAGCGTGGCCACGACCGCCGATTTTCGGAACGGCCTGGTGCTGGAGATCGAGGGCCAGCTGTTCCAGATGGTGTATTTCCAGCATGTGAAGCCGGGGAAGGGCGGCGCGTTCGTCCGGACCAAGCTCAAGAACATCCGGACGGGGGCCGTCCTGGACCGGACCTACAACGCGGGCGAACGGGTGACCGACGTCCGGTTGCAGCGCCGCCCGATGCAGTTTTCTTACGGGGACGGCCACTTTTACCATTTTATGGACCAGCAGACCTTCGATGACATCATGCTGACCGAAGAGATCATCGGATCCGACCAGCTCAAGTATCTCAAGGAAGGCATGGAATGCGAGGGCCTGGTGCATGACGACCGGGTGATCCTGGTGGAGCTGCCGTTCTTCGTCGAGCTCGCGGTGACCCGGACCGATCCCGGCGTCCGCGGCGACACCGCCACCGGCGCGACCAAGCCGGCCACCCTGGAGACCGGCGCCACGGTGCAGGTCCCGCTCTTCGTCGAGGAGGGCCAAGTGATCCGGGTCGATCGCCGCGAGCACAAGTACCTCACCCGCGTATGACGCCCCAAGAGATGAAGGACCTGGCCGAGCTGCTCAAGAAAGTGCCCGGCATCAAGTCGGTCGAGCTCAAGGATGTCGAGGGACTGGCGCAGCTGCTGCGGGACTCACCGGAGATCGGCTCGATCGAGGTGAAAGGGTGGTTCGGCACCGGCGTGGTGATCACCCGCACCGCGGCTCCGGGCGGCCCGGCGGTGGGCTACGCCCCGGTGGCGCTGTCCGGACCGGTGGCCCACGGAGCCCCCGCCGTCGAGGGAGACCGGGCCGCCGCCGCCGCGGTCCTCAAGGAGATCAAGTCCCCTATGGTTGGAACCTTCTACAAGGCGCCCGAGCCGGGCGCCGCCCCCTACCTGAAGGTGGGCACCCGGGTCAGCCCGGGCCAGACGGTATGCATCATCGAAGCGATGAAGATCATGAACGAGATCGAGGCCGAGATCGCTGGCACGGTCCGCGAGATCCTGGTGGACGATGCCCAGCCGGTCGAGTTCGGTCAGGTCCTCTTCCGGGTCGATCCCAATGCCTGAGCCGTCCAGCAGCGCCCCAGCCTCATCGGCGGCGGGGGCCGGGTTCAATTTCAAAGCCGCCATCGGTCAGATGGTTCAGAAGAACGGCTCCGACCTGTTGTTGAAGGTGGGGAGGCCGCCGACGGTTCGGGTGAACGGCGAACTCCAGAGCCTCGACATGCCGCCGCTCAAGCCCGAGGACCTCAAGCTTCTCGCCGAGCAAGTGATGACGCCCCGCCAGGTGAAGGAGTTCGCCGAGAAGAAGGAGGCGGACTTCGCCATCGGGGTGCCCGGGGTCGGCCGCTTCCGCACCAACATCTACCAGCAGCGGGGCACCCTGGCCTTCGCCTTTCGAGCCATCCCCTATGAGGTGAAGACCATCGAGGAACTACACCTGCCCAAGGTGCTGGAGGAGATCGCGCTCAAGCCCCGCGGCCTGGTTCTGGTGACCGGCATCACCGGGTCGGGCAAGTCCACCGCGCTCGCGGCGATGATCAACCATGTGAACCAGCACCGACGGGTCAACGTGATCACCATCGAGGACCCGATCGAGTTCCTCCACCGCGATGTGCACTCGAACATCTCGCAGCGCGAGGTGGGGAGCGATACGCTCTCGTTCGCGAGCGCCCTCCGTCATGTGTTGCGGCAGGATCCCGACGTAATCCTCCTAGGGGAGATCCGCGACGCGGAAACCCTCGACACCGCGCTCAAGGCGGCGGATACCGGGCACTTGGTGTTCTCCACGCTCCACACCACCGACGCGACCCAGACGCTGAACCGGGTGATCTCGTTCTATCCGCCCTACCAGCATCAGGAAATTCGCATGCTCCTCGCCACGGCGCTGCAGGCGATCGTCTCCCTCCGGTTGGTCCCCCGCCAGGACGGCCGCGGCCGGGTGCCGGCGGCGGAGGTCCTCATCAACTCCGCGGCGGTGGCGGACAACATCCGCGACATCGAGAAGGCGCTCAACATTCCCGACCTCATTGCGGAGGGGACGGTGTCGTACGGCATGCAATCGTTCGACCAGTCGCTCATGCGGTGGTATAAGGAGGGGATGATCTCCTATGAGAGCGCGCTCTTCTACTCGACCAATCCGAGCGAGTTCGCGCTCCGGGTCTCGGGCGTCGATTCGACGTCCGACCAGCGGTTCACCGAAATCACGGGCACCTCGCCGGCCCCCTCCTCGCTGGACTTGACGCCCTGATGTTCCGGAAGGTGTTGATCGCCAACCGAGCCGCAGGCGAGGTCGGCGGCTCTCGTGGGCGGCCAGGTGTTTAGGAAGGTCCTGATAGCCAACCGCGGGGAGATCGCCTTGCGGGTGATTCGCGCGTGCCGCGAGCTGGGGATCGCCACCGTGGCGGTCTACAGCGAGGCCGATCGCGAATCGCTGCATGTCCGCTTCGCCGACGACGACGTCTGCATTGGCCCCCCGCCGGGCCGGAGCTCCTACCTGAAGATCTCGAGTATCATCGCCGCGGCGGAAATCACCGGAGCCGACGCGATCCACCCCGGCTATGGTTTCCTGGCGGAAAACGCGGAATTCGCCGACACCTGCCGGGCGTCCAACATCGCGTTCATCGGCCCCGGGGGTGACCAAATCCGCCGGATGGGCGACAAGGCGACCGCCCGGGGCCTGGCCCAGGAGGCCGGAGTCGCGACCGTGCCGGGATCGCCCGGGACCATCGAGGACCCGGACGTGGCGCTCGCCTTCGCCGGGGACGTGGGATTTCCGGTCATCATCAAGGCGACGGCGGGCGGCGGGGGCAAAGGGATGCGCATCGCGCACGACGCCGAGCACTTTCCCCAGCTCTTCGGCCTGGCGCAGAACGAAGCGCTCGCGGCCTTCGGGAACGGCTCGGTGTACGTCGAGAAGTACCTGGAGCATCCCCGGCATGTCGAGATCCAGGTGATGGGCGACTCCTTCGGGAAAGTGGTGCATCTGGGAGAGCGCGACTGCTCGGTGCAGCGGCGGCACCAGAAGCTGATCGAGGAGAGCCCGAGCCCGGTCCTCGACCACGCCCTCCGATCCCGGATGGGCCAGGCCGCGGTGCGCCTCGCCACCAACATCGGGTACGTCGGGGCGGGCACCCTGGAATTTTTGCTCGACACCGACGGCCAGTTCTATTTCATGGAGATGAATACCCGGATCCAGGTGGAGCATCCGGTGACCGAGATGGTCACCAGCTTCGATCTGGTAAAGGAGCAGATTCGGGTCGCCGCGGGCGAGCCCATCAGTTTCCAAGGTGACGGGAGCCGGCTCCGGGGACATGCGATCGAATGCCGGATCAACGCAGAGGATCCCTACCGCAGCTTCCAGCCCTGTCCCGGGCTCATCACCGCCTACCACCCGCCCGGCGGCCCCGGCGTCCGGGTCGATACCCACGTCTACGCCGGCTACACCGTGCCGCCGTACTACGACTCGTTGCTGGCCAAGGTGATCGTGCACGGCAACGACCGCACCGAGGCGCTCGCCCGCATGGGACAGGCGCTCGATAGCTTTATCCTCGAGGGCGTGACCACCACCATTCCTTTCCTGGCCCGAGTGATCCGTCACCCGGATTTCGTGGCGGGGAAGGTGGATACCCGGTTCCTCGAACGGGAGTCGTTCCTCCTTCGACCGGACGCATGAAGCTCGACGTGGTCTTCACGCCGGCCGGAATCCCCGCCACCGAGGTCCAGGGCCGGACCGTCTTCGTCATCGATATTCTCCGGGCCACGACCGCCATGTGCGCGTCGCTGACCCACGGCGCCAAGGCGCTGATCCCGGTGGCCTCGACCGAGGAGGCGCTGCGGCTGGCGCAGACCATCGGGAGCGCGGACGTGCTCCTCGCCGGCGAGCAGAACTGCGTGCGGATTCCCGGGTTCCACCTGGGGAACAGTCCGTTGGAGATGGGGGAAGCGGCGGTGCGGGGTAAGACGCTCATCGTAACCACGACCAACGGAACCAAGGCCCTGCTCGCCTGTCAGGGCGCGGCGGCGGTCTACCCGGCCTGCGCGGCCAACCTCACGCTGGCCGGGGAAAGGGCCCGTGAAGTGCTGGAGCGCGACCGCGGCCTCCTGATTGTCTGCGCGGGGCGGGACGGAGCCTTCGCGCTGGATGACGCCTATTGCGCCGGCCGCCTGATCCTCGAAGCTTTCGGGGGGCGCAGGCGCCGCCGGGGGCTCAATGACGCCGCCCTCGCGAGCCTGGATCTGGTGCGACGGTATGGGACCGACTGGGAACGGCCCTTGACCTACAGCCGGGCGGGGCGAGAGCTCATCCGGCTCGGATTTCGGGACGACGTGGTTGACGCGGCGAGGCAGGACGGCTATCCGGTCTTGCCCTTCTTCCACGATCGACGAGTGATGCTCGCGCCGGTACCGGTATGATGAAGAACGCAGTGCCCTCGCTCGCCACCGACGAGCGCCGACGACTGGGCGCCGTCACGGCGCTGGTCCTCGGCCTCTTTCTCGGTCTCACCCTGCTCCCCCTGTCCCTTACCGGCCCGATCGGCCAGTCCATCGGCCAGGGGTTGTGGCGGTTGCTGGGCGCCGGGGCGTTGGGCATCCCGCTGCTCGGACTGGGACTCGCCCTGGCGGGGTTCGAACGGCTGGGCACCCTCGACATGAAGCGCTCCGCCTTCCTCATCGTGGGGCTGAGTTTCCTGCTGCCGTACGTGGGCGGGGTCATGGCTCACGTGACTGTGGAGGACCTGAACGACCAGCGGCTGCTCGGCCGCCTGGTTGGGGTCGTACCCGGCTTCTTCGCGGTCCAGATCCCCTTGGGCATCGGGCCCGCCGGGGCGGTTCTGGCCGGCTTCCTGGCGCTCTCCGCGCTGACCCTCGCCACTTTTGCCTGGCACCCGCTCCAGCGGCTGGAGCGCTCCCCCCCCCCCGGTGCCGACCTGGAGCCGGCAGCGCCAGCCAAACGCGGGCCGCTGGCGCCCCCCGTGCTGGCAGGGGCCGCCCAGGTGGAGGAGGAGCCGGCCGAGGCGGCCATTCGGAAGCCGCGATCGGAGCGGGAGCGGAAGCCTCGGCGGCCGGAATCGGCCGCGCACCCGGCGCTCGATGAAGAAGCCGATCTGCCGCCGATCGAGCTGCTCACCGCCCCTCCCAGCGAGGATGTCGACGCG
>Ga0326597_10002147_pt1 | contig 29910 bp, 24 predicted proteins | sample RVTome_12_FD_203789 | JGI IMG/M metagenome (GOLD analysis project Ga0326597, IMG submission 203789) | Soil microbial communities from uranium-contaminated site in the Upper Colorado River Basin, Wyoming, United States - RVT100D185 | ecosystem: Environmental > Terrestrial > Soil > Contaminated >... | reverse complement strand
CTCCAACCTCGCCCGGTTGGCTGCAGGCTTCCACCTCGCGCAGGATTCTCAGCTTGTACCCGGCCCCGAATCGCCTGCGCTGCGCCTTGGGCACAACCTCCGGATTCGGCTTGTCCGCAGCGACCATGCCGTTCCGACGCGCCTCGACCAGTCTTGCTTCCGACATCTCAAGCTCTCCGTTGACCCGCCCTGTTCGTGGGTAATTCGATCGGGCTTTCTGTCTCACCTAAGCTTGACACACAGGGCCCTGACGTGGCGGGCCACGGCGACTACTGCGTGGCGCTTTGGCCCGGCAACGACACCAAGCTCTATGCCTGCTTCGTGGACCTGCGCGATCGCCTTCCGGTGGTCACCGTGCCGCTGCGCGAGCCAGACCAGCACGTCTTGCTCGATCTCCAGCAAGCGCTCTCCACCATGTATGAGCGCGCTCGTCTCGGGCAGACCGTGGACTACACCGGTCCGGTACCGGCCCCCGCGCTCGCACCACCAGACCAGGCGTGGGTGCAACGGACGATCGCAGTGTGGCGGGAGCAGCCAGCAAACGGTTGAAGCCGCGTCGCACCGACGTACTGCACCCCCCTGGACCAACCTCCCCCTACGTTGAGCGAGCCGAACATGTCAGAACCTTCGATTTCGGTGGTAGTGCCAGTTTACAACAGCCAGGGAACGTTAGCCGAGTTGACAGCTCGGCTCTCAACCGTGCTGTCCAAAACAGCGCAGCATTTTGAGTTGATTCTGGTCAACGACGGTAGCCGGGACCACAGCTGGCAGGTGATCGAACAACTGGCGGCGGAACATGACTGGGTGCAAGGCATCAACCTGATGCGCAACTACGGGCAGCACAACGCCCTTTTGGCCGGGATCCGCGCAGCAGCCCATGAAGTCATTGTGACCATCGACGACGATCTGCAAAACCCGCCTGATGAGATTCCTAGTTTGCTGGACAAGCTGAGCGAAGGCTACGACGTAGTGTATGGTGCACCGCAACAAGAGCAGCACGGCTTCTTTCGGGATATGGCATCACGCGTGACCAAGATCGCACTACAAGAAGCGATGGGGACGGAGACAGCCCGCCACGTCAGCGCCTTTAGGGCCTTTCGCACTCAAGTACGAGACGCCTTCAGCAACTATCGAGGACCGTTCGTCTCCATCGACGTGCTGTTGACCTGGGGAACCTCTCGCTTTTCGGCCATCCAGGTTAGACATGAGCCGCGGCGTGTGGGTGCTTCCAACTACACCTTTCGCAAGCTGATGACCCACGCGCTCAACATGATGACGGGCTTCAGTACGCTTCCGCTGCAACTGGCTAGCTGGATCGGGTTTGGCTTCACCTTCTTCGGCCTGATTGTGCTCGCCTATGTGATTGGCCGCTATTTGATCCAAGGCGGCAGCGTGCCTGGCTTTCCTTTTCTGGCCTCAATTATCGTCGTGTTCTCGGGCGCCCAGCTCTTTGCTCTAGGCATTATCGGCGAGTACCTGGCCAGGATGCACTTCCGCATGATGGACAGGCCGCCGTATGTGCTTCGCAACACCCTCGGCAAGGGAGGCAAAGCTATTGAATGAGATAGGCACACCCTGTGAATACCTGACCTGGGACAGCGAGTTCTTTGGCCACAGAATAGCCCGCGTAACGAGTCATCGTTTGAACTTGACCCAACTGATGGGTGTTGAGACTTGGTGTGCGCACAACGCGATCGACTGCTTGTATTTCCTGGCTGACTCCGACGATGACGAAACAACGTTCGTGGCCGAACAAAGCGCTTTTCATCTGGTGGACGTGCGCATGACATTGGCACTGAGAGATCCCGCATCCGTAACGTCGCCGTCCGCTGACGCGGCTTCACGCCAGAGCATCGTGATACGCACTGTGCGCTCATCCGATGTTCTCAGCCTGGAGACCATCGCCCGAACTGCGCACGAGGACTCACGCTTCTACTTCGATCGTCGCTTCTCGAGAAGCCGGTGCTCCAATCTGTATGCCACATGGATCAGACGCAGCTGTGAAGGATTTGCCGATCAGGTGCTGATTGCCGAATATGCCCAGCAGGTTGCTGGATACATCACCTGCACGTGCGTTGACGGAGAAGACCCTCACGGCTTCATCGGTCTGGTAGGCGTCACCTCTGCCGCTCGTGGCATGGGCATTGGCCCAGCCCTGGTTACGAGGTCGCTGCGGTGGTTTGCTGAACAAGGTGTCCAGGAGGTAGAGGTCGTCACACAAGGACGCAACATCGCAGCGCAGCGCATGTACCAGCGCTGTGGTTTCGCAAGCCAATCCCTACGTCTTTGGTACCACCGCTGGTTTACGCATGACAGGCGGTCTTAGCACATGAGCCCATATGCTATTCCCTTCAACAGGCCGGCGTTGCTGGGAAACGAAATCAACTTCATCATCGAAGCTGTCCACTCAGGGCACGTTTCTGGAGATGGCTCCTACAGCAGGCTGTGTCACAACTTGTTGCAACAAAGCCTGGATGTACCCAAAGTGTTATTGACAACGTCCTGTACGCACGCTCTTGAGATGACAGCCATGCTGCTGGACATCCAACCGGGTGACGAAGTGATCGTTCCTTCCTTCACCTTCGTCACCACGGCCAACGCCTTCGTCCTACGCGGTGCTCGGCCGGTCTTTGCCGATATCCGCCCCGACACCCTGAACCTGGACGAGACGCTACTGGAGCGGTTAATTACGTCCCGCACCTGCGCCATTGTACCGGTCCATTACGCGGGTGTGGGCTGCGAGATGGATGCCATCCTGGCCATCGCCCAACACCACGGTATCGCCGTGGTCGAGGACAACGCCCACGGCCTGTTCGGCAAGTACAAGGGCCGCTACCTGGGCACCTTTGGCTGCCTGGCCACCCAGAGCTTCCACGAGACCAAGAATTTCACCTGCGGCGAGGGCGGCGCGCTGCTGATCAACGATCCGCAATACATCGAGCGGGCCGAGATCATCCGCGAGAAGGGCACCAACCGCAGCCGTTTCTTCCGCGGCCTGGTGGACAAGTACACCTGGGTGGACGTCGGGTCCAGCTACCTGCCGTCCGATATCCTGGCAGCCTTTCTCTACGCCCAACTGGAGGCCCGTGATCAGATCCAGGCCAGACGGCAGCGCATCTGGCACTATTACAACGACCACTTGCAGGATTGGGCGACGGCCAACGATGTGCGGCTGCCCATCGTGCCAGCCTACTGCGAGCAGCCGTACCACATGTTCTACCTGCTCTTGCCCTCGTTGCAGCAGCGTCAGGCACTGATCGAGCACCTGAAAGGCCACGGCATCTTGAGCGTCTTTCACTACTTGCCGTTACACCTATCCGATATGGGCCGCAAGTTCGGTGGGCAGCCGGGTGATTGTCCAGTCACAGAGGACATCAGCGATCGGCTACTGCGTCTGCCGTTCTACAACGATTTGAGCGAGGCCGAGCAGGTAAGCGTCTGCGCCGCAATCAAGAGTGCGTCATTGGACTGAACAGGTCATGAAATCACCACTTGCCTATACGCTCATTGCGGTAACAATTGGCTTCACCGTTGCCGGCCAACTCTTGGTCAAATACGGCACGCAACAGCTAGGGAGTTTTCCGAAGTCGTTGACTGAAGCCTTTCCCTTTATGTTGACAGCACTGACCAATGTGTGGATTGTGCTTGGGTTAGGTGCAGCGGTGGCGGCTGCGCTGGCCTGGATCGGAGCGGTCTCACTGTCTGACTGGACTTGACCCGCCTCCGTGGACACCTCTGATTCAGCGTCGAAGTGGACAACGGAGGCGGCACTCCCCGACACTGGAACCCACGCCGCTAAGGAGCGCCGTTGTCAAGCCGCATGGCCTTGGGCACGAGAACACTCACCCGCTGACCACCTAGCGGATGCTCGAACGAGCCAAGGTTCACGTATCCGCCCGGAAAGTCAACTCCACGCGCTTGCAGGCACCCAACAAAGCCATCATGCAGTTTCATGGCGTTCGGGCTCAGCACGATCAACCGATTAGAATCGAGAGTGTGGGCTCGACTCAAGTTGTAGCAATTGCGCACAGGGTCAGTTTGCACGTACCATTTGGCCCCCGGAGTCCGCCCTCCAAGAACGTATACCAGACCCGGCATCCGATCTGACGCGATCATAGGATCGCCCTGGCGAAAGCTGGTTTTCTCCGCGATAACATCACGAATAGCAACCACGAACTCACGTGTTGTCGCGTCCAGTTTCATTGTTTCTCCCGCGGCGAATTCAAGCGGCAATTCCTGTTCTGTCAATGAAGCCGCCTGACGGTACGGGCTGTACACAAAGCCGTGTAGAGTCTGCGCGATGCACAATGCGAACGTTGCCAGCAACATGACTGCACCAAACCATTGCCTACCGCTGCGCAAACCAATGAAGATTGCGATCAGCAGGTACAGGCCGAACCACCCAGCATAATATTGCACGGACTGAAGCAGGATTGAATTGCCCGTACCCACGGCGCCGATGAACGGCATAGCCCAGAGTACTCCCCCTACAACCAAAACCGCACGGCCCTCAACTGTACCTGTGACCCTAACGACGTCACGCCATTCAAGCACGGCCACCAACATCGCAACGAAACTCAGCATCATCACGACGTGAGGATAGCTAGCCTGCGCCTGGTGGCTGGCACCACTCTTGAACCATTCCAAACGCCACACGGTGACGAACGAGTAAGTCACAAGCACGCCGTAAATACCAAGGGTCATCGACCGAACTCGCGTTGTAGAGAACGCGGAAGCACTGTAAAGCCGAATGAGCACGTACCCCCCAATAGGCAAGGCCACCAACTTCCATACACCGTCCCACATCGCTCTAACAATGTTCGAGCCATACATCCGCAAGAGAATCGAAGGATGATGCGACTGCAGATTCGCCACGGCGAGACGCAGCTCACCGATCCACGTCGATACTGACGAGCCCGTCAACGTAAAGTATACAAGCATCAGCAGCGCACCGACCGCCATCACCCCTACCACGCCGAGCAACGCGAACGGCCGATGTCCGCGGCCGACGGCCAACACGGGGATCACCCCAGTAAGAACCACCACCAACACGATTCCGGACGTAAACTTAACAAAAATCATTGCGCAGGCAAAAAAGCCAACGCCTCCCAAAGAGACCAACCAAACATATCGCCCGAAACGACCAAGCCTAACGATCCGGCCCTCTTGTAATCCCGAAATCACGGCTAGTCCTAGGCCAATCACAAGCATGAGAATTATCAGCGTCACTGAATTGTAGGATAGTGCAATGGGGAAGTACGAGTAACTCAGAAGCGCACCGAGAGTCGCAGTCCCGATCCAACCGACACACGTCCGGCTACGGTATTGCTCCAACCAATACCAGCGCTCTGTCCAAAGCCACAAGCCGATCCCGAGCGTCGTGGCACTGACCAGCGTCAAGAGAAGCCGGAGCGCTCGCAGTCCAACGATACCAGGCGAATCACCAGGTATCAGTGGCAATAGCAGCCGCTCATACTGCCACAGTGGCGAGGCTTCTGCGGGCTCTGCGAAACGAGAGACATATAGGCCCTCGTCACTGAAGTCGAAACCGCGGTTCAGCCCCCAAGCGATGACGATCACAAGGAGAACGGCGCCGGCGACACTACACGTCGATGCCAGCCGCATCGAGTTAGTTCCAAAGAGCCACCTCAACTGCGTGAACTCATCCCGCAATGTCAACGATTCCACCAGCCGATCTCCTCTCTCGTGTGCCATCACCCGCTCCTAGCCGCACCACGGCATAGAGCATGGTCAAAGAGCAAGTCACAGACATCGGCTCATGGCCGGCGGCATCAACCTTATCCCAGAGCGCCCGCCGACTCCCATGAGATTGTATACCGACGCGAGCAGGTTCAGGAGCAGTTCGCGGCTTTGACGCGGATACCGTGATAGGGGGCATGCGCCGACTCTGCGCCGGTTGCGCGACACGCGTTGCCGGTTCCGCCGATCCCACCTGCTACGCTCTTGCCAACCGTGCAGATTGAAACCACTATCTTCAATCTGCACCGCTCACAGCCCGCCCTCTTCACCTAAGGCCGCCCCCATCATGCCCCACCGCACCCTCCGCCCCGTCGCCCACGGCCTCCGCGCCGTCGCCCGCCACAGCCGCCGCATCCCGCTCGCCCAGCAGCGCCGGCTGTTCATGGCCGCCCTCGTCGCCCTGGACGCGCTCATGCTGGCCGCCGCGTTTGGGTTGGCGTACTGGCTGCGCTTTGGCGTCTCGCTGGAGATCTTCCAACACCAGGTCCTGCCGGCCGTCGGGTTCTACCGCCTGGCCATCCTCGTCCTCATCCCGGCCTGGCTGGTCCTCTTCCGCCTCTTCGGCCTCTACGACGAGCACAACCTCCTGGGCGGCACCCGCGAGTACGCGCTGGTCTTCAACGCCGTCACCACCGGGCTCCTCCTCATCATCGTGGCCGCCTTCCTCCAGCCCGAGCTGCTGATCGCGCGCGGCTGGGTGCTCTCGTCGTGGCTGCTGGCGTTCCTGCTCGTCGCCGGCACGCGCTTCATGGTCCGCCGCATCGTCTACCGCCTGCGCGCCCGCGGCTGGCTCTTGGCGCCAGCGCTGGTCGTCGGGACCAACGACGAGGCCCTGGCCCTGGCCCAGCAGCTGGTCTCGTGGCGCGCCAGCGGGCTGGCCATCGCCGGCTTCGTAGCGCACGACAAGGCCGACGGCCGCCGGCTGCTGCGCAACCTGTACGCCCTGGGCACCCTGGACGACCTCGAACGGCTCGTCGATGAGCACGGCATCGAGGAGCTGGTCATCGCCACCAGCGCCCTCTCGCGCGAGCAGCTCGTGGGCATCTTCCGCGCGTACGCCACGCGCCGCGACGTCCAGCTCAGGCTCTCCAGCGGCCTCTTCGAGGTCATGACCACGGGCCTCCGCATCAAGGAGATGGCGTTTGTCCCGCTCATCGACGTCACGCCCGTCCGCCTCCGCGGCGCCGACCGGCTGCTCAAGGCGGCCCTGGATCTCAGCGTCGCGGGCACCGTCGTGGTACTGGGCGCGCCCATCCTCTTACTCCTCGCAGCCATCGTCCGCCTGGACTCGCCCGGCCCCATCCTCCACCGCCGCCGCGTCCTGGGCCTGGGCGGCACATCCTTTGAAGCCTTCAAATTCCGCACGATGCGCCACGACGCTGACGCCATCCTGGCCGCCCACCCCGAACTTGCCCGCCAGCTGGCCACCACCGGCAAACTGCGCCACGACCCACGGATCACGCGCACCGGCAACTGGCTGCGCAAGCTCAGCCTGGACGAGCTCCCGCAGGCGTTCAACGTGCTCCGCCGCGAGATGAGCATCGTGGGCCCGCGCATGATCTCGCCGGGCGAGCACGAGCGCTACGGGCGCTGGGATCTCAACCTGCTCACGGTGCGGCCCGGCATCACGGGCCTGTGGCAGGTGAGCGGGCGCTCGGACCTCAGCTACGAGGACCGGGTGCGCCTGGACATGAACTACATCCGCAACTGGACCATCTGGCTGGACCTCCAGATCCTGCTCCAGACCATCCCGGCGGTGCTCTTCGGACGCGGGGCCTATTAGCCCCGATCAATCGTCGCGCTCCAAGCCCTCACCGCGCAGCCGCGCGTTCTCCTGGAGCAGCCGCTGAAGCTCCGCGTTGAGCGCGTCTTGTGCTGCCGCCATGCGCGCCACCTTTCGCTCGGACCGGACGCGCGCTTGATGCTCCTCACGGGAGCGCAGGAGGCGCCGCCTTGAGCGCGCGTCGACCAGGCGGATGCGGCCGTTCCCATCCAGGTCCAAATCCAGCCCAAGCACCGAGCTCGGGAGCTTGCCCTGGTCGTCCAATTCGATGCGTACGTAGCCCGCGGGCGTGAGCTGGAAGCCCTGGAGCGTCGGGTCCAGGTAGTCGCCCTCCGGATCGTAGAGCCAGTACTCGGCCACGCCGAGGCGTGCGCAGGTCTCCATCTTCGCGCCGAGTCCAGGCCACGTCTTGCGCGACGAGACTTCGAAGACCGCGGCTGGCGCGCGCCGCTCCTCCCACAGCTTGAAGACCCGTCGCGGGTGCGGTGCGATACCGAACACCACGTAGACGTCGGGGGAGATGACGGACTTGGGCTGCCCCTCCTCGTAGTAAAGGAAGTTGTTGCTGGCCACGTAGACGTCGCCGCGCTCGGCGAAGTGCGTGCTAAGCATGACCAGGAGCTCGATCGTCTCCCGCACGTGCAGGTCCGACTCAGCCATCGGCTTGCCGTCGCTCTCGCGGTAGTGAACCGCACGGCGGACCGGCGCGGGTTTGACGTCCATGGGTCACCTCGGTGGGGTTCGGGGCATGGTCGCCATTCTAGCAGGTCCGTGGGGTGCTCCCGGACGGGCATTCGCGCGGTACCTCACCGCGACTGGAGCCGTCCTGGTCAGCTTACGGATAGAGATGGCGTCCTTGAAGGGGGTGCGCGCCGTCTCGGCGTCGTGTCTGCGACGCTCGCCCGCTGCCGCGCTCGGCCTGGCATGCCGGCTGAGCGCTGGTGCCGCAGTGGACCTCCAGATCCTCCTCCAGACCATCCCGGCGGTGCTCTTCGGAAGGGGCGCGTATTAACCCTAATGAAATTGATACCTGGAGGCCGTGTCTCCAACCTTACGAATCCGTTAATACCCGTGCCTCGCCGTAGCCGATTGTTCGTTTGGCACGTCTTGGTTGGCGCAAACCCGGCGCATTCCTGCCCGCGCGGGGCATTGGAGATGGGTAGACGATGGACTTTGAGCTTCGCGATCTCGTCGACGTCGCCCGCCGCTGGGCGTGGCTCATGGTGCTGGCCGCGGCCGTCGCGGCCGCCGGCAGCTGGGTGGGCACGCGCTTCATGCCCGTCACGTACGCCTCCGAGTCGGCCCTGTACATCGGCCGGCAGGTCACCGACCCCGCCCCGGGCGGCATGGACATGTACACCAGCCAGCAGCTGGCCGTCCGCTACGCGGGCATGGCCACCCGGCAGGTGGTCCTGGAGGGCGTCGTGGAGGCGCTCGGCCTGGGCGAGGACTTCGACTGGCGCCGCCTGCGCAGCATGATCCAGGTCTCGCCCGTCCCCGGCCACCAGATCATCCAGATCCGCGCCCTGGACACCGACCCGGACCGCGCCCGCGTGCTGGCGGCCACGGTGGCGGACCAGATGATCGCGCGCAGCCCCACGGAGCAGCAGCGCAGCAAGGCCGCGGACGACCAGTTCATCCAGAAGCGCCTGGCCGCGCTGCGCAGCAACATCGAGGAGGCCACGCTGGAGATCGACCGGCTGGGCGACCAGCTGGAGACGGAGACCAGCGCCCGCGGCATCGCGGAGCTCCAGAGCCGGAGCGCCGGCCTGGCGGAGAAGATCGACGCCTGGGAGGAGCGCTACGCGCAGCTGCGCCTGGCCTACGAGGGTTCGGACGTCGAGCAGATGACCATCATCGAGCCGGCCTCCCCGGGCGAGCCGGTGGGCCCCAACGTGGGGATGAACGTGCTCCTGGCCGCGGCCATCGGGTTTGGGCTGGCGCTCGTGGCCGTGCTCGGCCTTGAGTACCTGGACGACACGCTGAAGACGCCGGAGGACGCGGAGCGCCGCATCGGGCTGCCGGGCCTTGCCAGCATCGACGCGCTGCCCAACCTGGCCCACCGCTCGGAGGCGCTGGTCACCGTCACCCGGCCCAGATCGCCGGTGGCGGAGGCGTACCGCATCCTCCGCACCAACCTCCAGTTCACCCTCCTGGACACCGCGCGCCCGGCGGTGGTGGTCACCAGCGCCAACCCGGGCGAGGGCAAGAGCACCACGGCCGCCAACCTGGCGGTCACCATGGCCCAGGCCGGCAAGCGCACCATCCTGGTCGACGCGGACCTCCGCCGGCCGGCCATCCACCGCTTCTTCGGGCTGACCAACAACATCGGGCTGACGTCGCTGATGCTGGACGACCAGCTGGACGTGGACGCGGTCATGCACCCGGTGGACGGCATCGACAACCTGTGGCTGGTCACCAGCGGCCCGCTGCCGCCCAACCCGGCCGAGATGATGCACTCCGCCCGCGCCCGCGCCGTCATCGACGCGCTCAAGGAAGCAGGGGACGTGGTGATCTTCGACACACCCCCGGTCCTGGTGGTGGCCGACGGGGCCATCACGTCGACCATGGCGGACGCCACGCTCCTGGTCGTGGACTCGGGCACCACCCGCGCCGACCACGCCCGCCGCGCGCTGGCCGCCTTGGCCAAGGTGGGCGTACGGCCCGTCGGGGCGGTGGTCAACAAGCTGGACCGGCGCCTGGTCGGCCGCTACGACGCCTACTACGGCCGCTACTACGCCTACCACTACGGCCACGACGCCTACTACGGCAGCACGGGCTCGGACGGCGGCGGCGACGGGCCCGGGGACAGCGCCGGCTCGGGCGCCGGCGGCACCGGCGCCAAGGGCCGCCCGCCGCGCCTGATCCCGCGCTCGCTGCCCGCGCTGATGGCGCGGCTGCGCCAGAGCCTCACGTCGTTCCTGGGTTGATCGACCAGCCGGCAGCAGCCGAGGGGGGGGCGACCGAACCACGCCGCCCCGCCCAGCCCGGCACCGGCCCCGCGGCCCGGCGCCCGGGCTCGTGCCCGCACCTGGGCCGCGCCGACGACCCGGCCACCGCCTACCTGCACCCCCACGCGGGCCACCGATGCCACGCGGTGGTGCCGGCCGACCCGGTGACCGTGGACGTCCAAGGGCAGCTCTGCTACGCCGACTACGAGGCGTGCCCGCGCTACCTGGCGTTTGCCGCCGCGGGCGCGCCGGTGCCGGCGGAAGAGGGCGCGGACGTCGCGGTGGTGGCGGGTGGGGGCGCGGCGAAGGCCGCGAACGAGGGCGCGAAAGAGGGCGCGAAAGAGGGCGGGTTTGAAACCCGCCCCTACACGGACGGGACGGGTTTGTCGGTGCCCGAATCGTCGCGTCCGACGGACCCTGCATCGGCCGACACCGCGGGCCAAGGACCTGGGCGTGCCCCCCATGCTGGTGTTGGTGTAGGGGCGGGTTTCAAACCCGCCCTCCCCGGCGGGCCCAACCCGGCACGGCTCGCCGCCGACCCCGACCCCACCGACGCATCCTCCTCCTCTGCGCCCCCCGCCTCTTCCACCGCCGCCACCCGCGCCCGCGCCTGGGCCGGACGGCGCTCCATGGAGGATTGGCTGGCGCTCGGCGGCTTCGTGTTCGTGGCCCTCGCCGTCGCCTACGGCGGCCTGGCCGCCCCGAGCGCCGCCGACAGGGCCGCCGGCCCGGTCGCGGGCGCGCTGCCCCCGACCGAGGCGGCGCTGCTGGCGGCCCTCGAGGCCACGCCTACGCCCACCCCGCCCCCGCCGCCCACGCCCACGCTGCGCCCCACGCGGCCCGCGGACGCCGCGCTGGTGGCCACGGCCCCGCCGCCGCCCGCGCCGGAGGGGGGCCTGGTGGCGGCGCTCGCGCCGGTGGAGCGGGGCGTGGGGTCGTTTGGCCAGGCTGCGCGCCTGCCCAGCGTGGGCCAGCGGGAGCTCGGCGTCGGCTGGTTCGGCGGCGAGCCGATGCTGGGCGGCCTGCTCATCCCGCTCACCAAGCTGCCGCCCGGCGCCGACCTGGCCAGCGCCCAGCTGGAGCTGGCGGGCCTCTCCGTCGACAACCTGGGCTCGGACGGCACGTGGACGGTGGAGATGCTGGCGCCTGCCGCCGCCGAGGCCTGGTCCGACCTCACCTTCGACGGCCTCACCTCCGCCCAGGCCGACGGCCCGTCGTGGGTGCTGCCGGCCGCGGAGCTGGCCACCGGGCACGTCAACGCGCTGCCCTTCGACGATGCCGCCCTCCAAGCCCTGGCCGCGCGCCTGCCCGAGGGCCGCGTGGCCTTCCGCATCCGCGGCCCCGCCGGCCCGCCGGACGGCGCGGATGCAGAGGACAGCCCGGACGACCTGTTCGTCTGGGACACCGGCTTTGGCGGCGGCTTTGGCACGCGGCCGGTGCTCCGCGTCGGCTTCGTCCCGCCGCCGCCCACGCCGGGCCCCGCGCCGGGCGAGCCCACGGCGCTCCCGCTGGTCGTGTGGTTCGACCAGACCACGCCGCCCACGCCCACCCCCACGGCCACGCCGCTGCCGGCGTCGCTGCCGGAGGCGCTGGTGGGGCGCATCCTGTTCCTCAGCGACCGCTTTGGCGAGCCGCGCCTCATGGTCTACGACCCCGCGGCGGACCGCCTGGGCCAGGTCACGCAGGCGTGGACCTACCAGGCCGCGCGCGCGGCCGATACGTCAGCGGCCGGCGCCTCCGTGCGCGTGGCCGAGGTGCCGTGCGGCAGCGGCGGCGATACCATCAAGGACGCGGACGGGCGGCCCATGCCCAACCCGGACCCGGCACGCCGCTGCGCACAGGTCGTCCTGGCGGGGGGAGCGTTGCAGCCGCCCGGCGCGGAGCGCGAGGTGACGGAGAGCGGCTGGGTCCACTACGACCCCGCGCTGGCGCCGGACGGCCGGTGGGTGGCGTACGTCTCGCAGGTGACCGGCACCGACGAGGTCTTCCGCGTCGGCGCGGACGGCACCGGCAACCAGCGCCTGACGGAGAACGCGTGGGCGTGGGACAAGCACCCCAGCATCTCCCCGGACGGCGCGCGCATCGTCTTCTGGTCCAACCGGGACGGCCGCAAGCAGCTCTTTGTGATGGACGCGGACGGCGGCAACCAGGCGCCGCTGGCGCCCAGCCCGTTCAACGACTGGGACCCGGTGTGGGTGAAGTGATGGGCGGATGGCGCCCAGCCGTCGCGGCCCCGGGCCAGCGCGCCAACGCCTCCGGTTGGCGCGCAGGTTCCCAAGCCCCACGGCGCGCACCATGCGCGTCCTAGTCACAGGCGGCGCCGGCTTCCTCGGCTCGCACGTCGTCCAGGCCCTCCTGGCCGCCGGCCACGCGCCCACCGTCCTGGACGACCTGTCCACCGGCCGCCGCGCCAACGTCCCGGACGATGTGCCGCTGGTCGTCTGTGACGTGCGCGATCCGGTCGCCGTCCGCGCCGCCTTCCAGCGCGCCCGCCCCAGCGTCGTGGTCCACTTGGCCGCGCAGGCCGACGTCCGCCGCGCCACCGCCGAGCCGGCCCTGGACGCGGAGGTCAACGTGGTGGGCGGCATCCACGTCCTCTCGGCCGCGGCCGAGGCAGGCGCCGCCCGCATCGTCTACGCCTCCTCGGCCGCCGTCTACGGCGACCCCGAGCGCCTGCCCCTGGACGAAGACCACCCCATCCGGCCCCTGAGCGCCTACGGCGTGTCCAAGCACGCCTTCGAGCACTACCTGCTCTCCGCCGCGCGCGCCGGCGGCCCGGCGGCCGCCATTCTCCGCTTTGCCAACCTGTACGGCCCGCGCCAGGACCCGCACGGCGAGGCCGGCGTGGTGGCCATCTTTGCCGGCGCCATGCTGCGCGGCGCGCCGTGCCGCATCTTCGGCGACGGCGACCAGACCCGCGACTTCGTCTACGCCGCCGACGCCGCCGCGGCCATCGTCCGTTCGCTGGACGGCGCCGCGGACGGCCGCGTGCTCAACATCGGCTCGGGCGAGGAGACGTCGGTCCGCGCGCTGTTCCAGGCGCTGGCGGCGGCCACGGGCTACCACCACGCCCCATCGTTCGCCCCGGCGCGGCCCGGCGAGATCCGCCGGATGGCCTTCGCCGCGGCGCGCGCCGCGTCCGCCCTGGGCTGGCGCCCGGTCGTCGGGCTGGCCGATGGCCTGGAGCGGACGGTCGCGTGGCTTGCGAAGGGGGCTGGCCCAGAGGCCGTACACGTGCCCGAGGACCCCTCGGCGACCCATGTCGCCCCGGCACCCCGAGCCGCGCCGTGATCGTCGTCCAGGCGCCGCTCCGCATCAGCTTCCTGGGCGGCGGCACCGACTTCCCCGGCTTCTACGGCGCCGACACCGGCCACGTGCTCTCGTGCACCATCGACAAGTCCATCTTTGCCATCCTGAAGGGCCGCTTTGACGACAAGATTCGCGTCGGCTACACGCGCACCGAGCTCGTGGACGACGTCGAGTCCGTGGAGCACGACCTGGTGCGCGAGGCGCTGCGCCTGACGGGTGTCACCAAGGGCGTGGAGCTGGCCACCATGGCCGACATCCCCTCGCACGGCTCTGGCCTGGGCTCGTCCGCGGCGGTGACGGTGGCCCTCCTCCACGCGCTCTGGCAGTACCGGGGCGTCCTGCCCTCCCGCGAGCAGCTGGCCGCGGGCGCCACCGAGATCGAGATGGTGCGCCTGGGCCGGCCCATCGGGGTGCAGGACCAGTACGCCTCGGCCTACGGGGGCCTGCGCTTCATGACCTTTGGCGCGGACGGCGTCAAGGTGGAAAAGGCCGCCCCCGAGTGCCCCGCCTTGGCAAGGCGCCTGGGCGAGCGGCTGATGCTCTTCTACACCGGCGTGCCGCGCGACTCGGCCGCGGTTCTAGAGGAGCAGCAGGGGCGCATCGACGACCAGCGGCCGCTGCTGCGCGAGATGGCCGCGCTGGCCGTCCAGGGCCGGTGCGCGCTCCAGGCCGGCGACCACGACGCGCTGGGCGACCTCCTCCACGAGGGCTGGGAGCGCAAGCGGCGGCTGGCCAGCGGCGTGACCAACGACGTCATCGACGCCCTGTACGCCACGGCGCGCCACGCGGGCGCGGTGGGCGGCAAGATCGCGGGCGCGGGCGGCGGCGGGTTCCTCCTGCTGTACTGCCAGCCCGAGCGCCAGGCGTCCGTGCGCAGCGCGCTGCACGGCCTGGCCGAGCTGGAGTTCCACCTGGAGGACGAGGGCTCGCTGGTCATGCTCGACGACCGCCGGCGGTGAGGGCGGCGGTTGCGATGGGCGTTGGCCGCCAACGCCGGGCCACCGCGCGCGGGCAGGGGCGCACGGCCGTGCGCCCCTACGATTGGACGATCCGTACGGGCGCAACGCGCACCACCCGCCGCATCGAACGACCCGCACGGCCGCAACATGTACCGCCCGCATTGGCCGTTGTCGGCCACCAACGTACCACCGCGCACAAATCGGCGCGCCATAGGTGTCCACCGCCGAATCCACCGTCCCGTAGGGGCGCACGGCCGTGCGCCCTCCTCTGCGCCCCGTTCATACACACGCCCCACACGGCAGCAACCTGCACCGCCCGCGACATGTACCGCCCGCATTGGCCGTTGTCGGCCACCAACGTACCACCGCGCACAAATCGGCGCGCCATAGGTGTCCACCGCCGTATCCACCGTCCCGTAGGGGCGCACGACCGTGCGCAGGGAAGGGCGCACGGCCGTGCGCCCCTACCGTATCGCCGCGCCCTTGCGGGTTGACCCGTGACGCTATCCGGCCCCCGTCGCGCCCGCCGCCGGCGCAACACCGCCGCCGGACCGCTGGCCGCCGCGCGCCGCCTCGAACCCTTCCTGGTCCTGCTGGCGGCCCCGGGCCTCTTGCTCACCGAACGCTTCGGGCTCCCCGCTCTCTGGGCCGGCACCAGCTGGCTGGCCGCGCTCTGGGTGCTGCGCCGCGTCGTGGACGGGCGCTGGGGCCGGCCGCTGGTCATCGACGCCCCGGTGCTGGCGCTGCTGGCCACGGTGCCGCTGGCCGTGGCCGCGGCGGCCGACCGGACGGCGGCCGTCTCGCGCGCGTCCAGCCTGCTCTTTGCCGTGGCCGTGGCCTACGCCGTGGCCAACGCCCTCGGGACGGCCCGGCGCGCCTGGCGCCTTGCGGGTTGGCTGCTGCTCGGCGCGTCCGCCATGGCGGTGGTCGGGGCGCTGGGCGCGGAGTGGCCGGACAAGGTGGCCGTCGTCGGCGACCTCGCGGCGCGGCTCCCACGGCTGCTGCCCGCCATCCCGCACGCGGTCTTTGGCCGCACCGCCGGCACGGCGGCCGGCGGGGTCCACCCCAACATGCTCGCCGGCCTCCTCGTGCCGTTCGTCCCGCTGGCCGCGGCGTGCCTGGCCTGGCCGCGCCGGCCGGACGACCGGCGCACCACGCCCAGTGCAGCCGGCGACCGGCGCCGGATGCCCAACGGCGTGCGGATGGCTGCCTCGCTCGCGCTGGCCACCACGCTGCCCGTCCTCGCGCTCACCCAATCGCGCGGGGCGTGGCTGGCCCTGGCGGTGGCCATGGCCTGGCTGGGGGCCGTGCTCCTCTTCGCGCGCTCGCCGGCCGCCCGCGGCCTGCGCCGCCCAGCAGCACCGTGGCTGGCCGCCGCGGGCCTCGTCGCGCTCCTTGCGGCCGGCTGGTGGCTGACGGCCGCTGGCGGCCGCGCGCCCACCGGATCGCCCGCAGCCGCCGCCGCGCCGGGCGAGCTGGACCTCCGCAGCCGGCTCGGCCTCTGGTCCGCCTCCGCCGCGCTCGTCGCGGAGCACCCGGCGACGGGGATCGGGCTCCACCAGTTTGCCCTGCGCTACGGTCAGGCGCCCGGCGTCGACTACTACGTGTTCCAAGGCTACGCCCACGCCCACAACCAGCTGCTGCAGGCCGCGCTGGACTACGGCCTGCCCGGGCTGGTGGCGGTGGCCGGCCTGTACGCGGCGCTGGCCGTGGCCGCCTGGCGCGCCCGGCGCTACACGGCGGGCACGCCCTTGGACGCGCTGGTCGTCGGGGCCACGGCGGGCCTCCTAGCCCACGCGCTCCACGGCCTGGTCGACGCGGTGGCCATCGGGGCCAAGCCCGGCTTCACCACCTGGGCGCTCATCGGGCTGCTGGCGGGCGCGCGGGCACGGGCACGGGCGTGGGTTGGGCCGGCGCCCGAGGTGCCGCTGGCGGACGTGAACGCGGCTGATGCGCCATGATCGGTCACGGACGCCTCGCCGTTCGGCCCCGGTGTCGCTTGCGACGGCCAACCCGCGCTGCTAACGTCGCTGGCACGGACCGCGATGCGGATCGGAGTGCAGCAAATGCCTTCTCCTCTGCCGGGGATGGACCCCTACATCGAGCATGCGACGGTGTGGAGCGACCTACACAGCCGTATGGCCACCCTCATCAGCGCCGCGCTGAACGCGCAGGTTCGCCCGCGCTACGTCGCCAGGCTCACGCCCTACGTCACGTACGACCACATCGAGGTCGGAACGCCAGCTGCGATCCGGCCGGATGTGGGCGTTTGGAGCGTTCGGCCGCCGGCAACGCCCTTCCCTGGCGGTACGGCGATGGCCGTCGCGCCCAGCCCGACGATGCCCGAGCCGGTCGAGAGCCGGGTGCTCCTCGAGGTGCCGCTCGAGCTGCTCAGCATCGAGATCCGCACCGTCGCCGACATGGTCCTGGTGACGGCCATCGAGATCCTCTCGCCGGTGAACAAGCGCCGCGGGCACGATGCCTACCACGACTACCTGCGCAAGCGCCGCGACCTCCTTCGCTCGGCGGCGCACCTGATCGAGATCGACCTCCTGCGCGCTGGCGACCGCCCACCGCTGGAGGCGCCAGTTCAGCCGGCGCCCTATTACGCCATGGTCAGCCGCGCCGACCGACGCCCGTCGGTGCACGTGTGGCCCATCCAGCTCTGGGACCGGCTGCCCACCATCCCGGTGCCGCTCCGCGAACCGGACCCGGACGCCACCATCGACCTGGCCGCGATCCTGGCCGCCGCCTACGACGATGGCGGCTACGACCTCTTGATCGACTACGGCCAGCCGCCACCACCGCCGGAGCTGTCGCCGGCCGAGGCGGGGTGGTTGGACGAGCACCTGCGCGGGTGCGGCGCGCGGTAGCGCTGGGCGCACGCGTTCAGGCCTCCGGGCCGGCAAGGCCTCGACCATTCCCCCGTGAGAGCGCCGGCCCACGGCGGAGCCTGGCTTGGTCCGAACCCCCATGCCGCGTATCGTCATGCGCCGGCACCCGGAGCCACCACATGAACCCGCTCGCCATCACGACCACCCCTGAAGCGATCGTCGACGACTACCTGGGCGGCCTCGCCGCCGCCCTGGGCGCCGTCTCGCGCGCCGACGTGGCGCGTGCCGCGGCCATCCTGGCCGAGTCCGCCCTCGACGGCCGGCGGGTGTACACCTGCGGGAACGGGGGCAGCGCGTCCACGGCATCGCACATGGTCAACGACCTGGCCAAGCAGGCCGCCGTGCCCGGCCGCCCGCGCGTCCGCGCGCACTCGCTGTGCGACAGCATGGCGCTGGTCACCGCGTGGGGCAACGACGACGCCTTTTCCGAGGCGTTCGCCCGGCAGCTCGAGGGCGCCGTCGAGGCGGGCGACGTCCTCGTGGCCATCTCGACCAGCGGCCGCTCGGCCAACGTGCTGCGCGCTGTCGAGGTCGCGCGGGATGCCGGCGCGCACATCATCGCCCTGACCGGCCCCGACGGCGGGCCGCTGGCCGGCCTGGTCGACTGCTGCATCCACATCCCAAGCGACGACATCGGCCAGATGGAGGACGCCCACCTGGCCGTCAACCACGCGCTGGCCATGGCCGTCCGGGCGCTGTTGGCCTAGCCACGTGCCGGCTCTGTCCGCCGTCCCGCGCGCCCTGGCGGGCTGGGCCCTGGCCAGCGCCGCCGCGGTGCTGGTCGCCGCGCCCGAGCGCCCGCTGGCCGGCCTCCTGGTCGCGGCCGTCGGGGGGGCGTGGTTCGGGCTCTTGGCGGCGCGCGCCCGGGACCGCCGCGGCGGGCGGCGATGAGGACCACCGACTACGCCGTCGTCGTGCCGGCGCGCGATGCGGCGGCCACGCTCGGCGCCTGCCTCGAGGCGCTGGCCGACCAAGCCGACCCCGTGCCCGAGGTGATCGTCGTCGACGACGGCTCCTCGGACGCCACCGGCGCCATCGCGGAGGCCTGGGCGCGTGACGTCGACCCGGCGCGCGTTGGGCGGGCGCGGGTGATCCGGCAGGCGCCGCGGGGGGCCGCGGCCGCGCGCAACGCGGGCTTCCGCGCCGCCCGGGCGCCGATCGTCCTCTTCACCGACGCCGACTGCCGCCCGCTCCCGGATTGGTCCCGCCACCTGGTCGCGGCCCTCCTCGACCCGGGCGTGGCCGCCGCCATGGGCCAGCTGGCCTCGGACCAGCGCGAGCTGGTGGCGCGGCTGGTCCAGGCGGAGTACGCCGACAAGCAGGCCGCCACCGACGCGCGCGGCGAGCTCGCCTTTGCCGACACCGCCACGGCCGCCTTCCGAACCGACGTCCTCCACGCCATCGGCGGCTTCGACGAGGGCATGGCGGCCGTCGAGGACACGGAGCTGGCCTTCCGCCTGGCCGCGGCCGGCCACCGGATGGCCTTCGTCCGCGCGGCCGTCGTCCGCCACCAGCACCCGGCCACCTGGGCTGCCTACGCCCGCCGCAAGCTCCGCTTCGGCCGCTGGGGCGCCCATGCCTACCTGGCCCACCCGCGCCGCATTGCCGGCGACGGCCGGACGCCGGGCGCCATGCGGCTCCAGCTCGGCCTGGGCGCCCTGGTCCTGGCCTCGGCGCCCGTGGCCGCCGCCCTGAGCCTGGTCGCTATCGCGGCCGACCGGCCCGCCAGCCCGCCGGGCCGTGAGGCGGCCGCGCTCGCCAGCCTCCCGCTTGCCAGCACCGTGCTCGCAAGCACCGCGCTCCTCGCGCTCATCGCGCTCGTCCTCGCGTCCATCCCGCAGGCCGTCCGCACGGCCCGCCGCGGCCACGGCGCCGACGTCGCGCTGGCCACGCCGCTGCTCGTCCTCTTGCGCACGTTTGCGCTGCTCGTCGGCCTGGGCATCGGGGCGGCCGAGCGCTGGGCCGGCCGCCGTCGGCTGCCGCGGCCAGCGCCCAACGCGCTCGTCGCCCCGCTAACCGGCCGTTACGATGATGTCCGCTAGCACCCTCAGGCCTGCTAGGCCCGGTGCATTCGGACGGTTGGCAATCGGCCAGACGATCCGCCGACGCCTCACCCTGCGCGATGATCCGTCTCCTGTAGGGGCGCTGCTTGCTGCGCCCTCTTCGCCTGCCAATCAAGAAGGGGCGCAGCAAGCAGCGCCCCTACGGGCGGACAACGGTTCGCCTGCCAACCAAGACAGGGCGCAGCAAGCAGCGCCCCTACGGGCGGACAACGGTTCGCCTGCCAACCAAGACAGGGCGCAGCAAGCAGCGCCCCTACCGGCAAACAACGGATATCCTGTGAGCTCGGCTGCTCGGCCGCCCCTCTTCCTAGGCGCGCTGGCGGCGCTGGCCGTGCTCCACGGGCTGCTCTGGGCCGCGGTCATGCCGCCTTGGCAGAACCCCGACGAGCCCAAGCACCTGGAATACGTCCGCCTCCTGGCCGCCCGCGGCGACGCGCTGGCGTTTGCCACCGAGGACGAGGCGGCCGACCCGGCGCTGCAGCGCGCCATCCTGGCGTCCATGGACCGGCACCGCTTCTGGTGGTTCGGCCGCGCCCCGGGCTACCAGCCCGGCCCGCTGCCCGAGCGCTTCCGCGACGTCTGGCCGCTCGGGACGCACACCGCGTACTACCGCGCCTCGCCGGCCTACTACTGGCTGGCGGCGCGGCTCCAGCCGGCGGGGCTCGAGGCCGGGCTGTACGCCGCGCGACTGCTGTCCGTCCTCCTCGGCGCCGCCGCCGTGGTGGCCACCGGCGCCGCCGCCCGCGCGCTGTTCCCGGACGACCCGCTGGCGCGCTACGGCGCCCCCGCGCTGGTCGCCCTCCACCCGATGGTGGCCGCCGTCAACGCCACGGCCAGCCCCGACGCCCTCGTCGGGCTGCTGGCCGCGCTGGCCTGGCTGCTGGCCTGCCGCGCGCTGGCGCACGGCGCCACCCCGGCGCGGCTGGTGCTGCTCGCCACGGTGCTATCCGCCGCGGTGCTGGTCAAGCGGACGGCGCTCGCGCTGTTGCCGGCGGTGGCGCTGGCCGTCTTCTGGCCGGTGCTCGCCGCCGGCCGCCGCAGGCTCCCGGCGCTCCTCGCCGGCACCGCCGCGCTGGCCGCGTGTGCGGGGCTGGCATGGCTGGCGTGGGCCGGGATGGACGAGCCGGCGCGCTGGACGGTCCAGCGGTACCTCTTCAACGAGCCCGACCAACCCGCGCGCATCCTGGGCGTGCTCCGCAACCCTGAGGCGTGGCCGCACATGGCCGACTATCTCCGCCGCATCCACGACGGCTACTGGGGCGTCTTTGGCTGGGAGGCCGTGCGCTACCCGCGCGCCGCCTACGGCGTGCTGCTCGCCGCCGGGATCGCGGCCAGCGCCGGCGTCCTCGCCCGCGCCGCGCGCGGCGACCTCGACCAAGCGCAGCGGGGCGCCGTGGTGGCCGCGGGCGCCGCCGTCCTCGCGATGGCCCTGGCCGCGGTCGCGTTCTTCGCCAGCTACCTGGCCACGCCGTTCGCGCAGCCGCCCCAGGGACGCTACCTGGTCATCGCCGCGCCGATGGCGGCGCTGTGGCTGGCGGTGGGCTTGGGCGCGTGGGTGCCCAGCGGCCGCCGCGCCCGCGCGGCCGCGGTGCTGATCGCCGCGCTGGCGGCCGTGGACGGGCTGGTGTTGTTCGGGCTGGTCGCGCCCTACTTCCGGGCAGGATGAGGTCACGCATGGGATCGCTTGCAGCGCACGTCCGGACCAGCGTCCGCCTCGCCCTCGTCGTCGCCCTCGTCATGCCCCTCATGGCCACCGCGATCGACGCCGCTGCATCGCGCACCTCGCCCGTCGCCTCGGCGCGCCTCGCCCAAGATCCCGGCGACTCGCCCTGCCGGTCGTATGCCGTCCACCTGCCGTTCGGGTTCGTCGGCGCCCGCGCCGTCCGGCCGGTGCCCAGCACGCCGCACGCGCAGGCAGCGCGGCCTTGCGCGCCATCGCCGACGCCCACCACGGGTCCGGACGGCACGCCGTCGACGACGGGCACGCCGACCGGCAGCGCCACCGGGCCGACGCCAACCGGATCGCCCACGCCTACCGGCCCGACGCCGACCGCCTCGCCCACACCGACGGGTCCGACGCCGACCGCCTCGCCCACGGGCCCGACGCCGACTACCTCGCCCTCGCCCAGCGGCCCGACGCCCTCGCCGACCCACACCCCAGCGGCCACGACGCCCGCGGCCTCGCCCTCGCCATCCGCCACCGGCCCGACGGCCACGTCGACGCCCACCCAGCCGCCCACCCCGTCGCCGACCCCCTCCGAGTCGCCCACCCCGACGCCATCCCCAACCCCAACGGTCACCCCGCCGGCGCTCGCGTTCGGCCTTCAGGTGTTCGAGGGCGATGTCGGGGCCATCGCCGCGGGCCGGCTGAACGATGCCGGCGCGACGTGGGGCCGGACGCGCGCCCTGTGGCGGTCCATCGAGCCCGTGGACGGCGGGCCGCGCGATTGGATGATCAGCGATGTGATGATCTCCGCCCTTTCCGCGCGCAGCATCACGGCCATGGTGTCCATCTACGCCTGGCCGAGCTGGGCCGCGTCCACGGCCTGCGGCCCCATCGATCGCGTGCCGTTGGCCCGCTACCAGGCCTTCGTCCAGGACGTCGTCGAGCGCTACGACGGCGACGGCGTGGACGATGCCCCGGGCAGCCCGCGCGCCGCGTACTGGGAGGTCGGCAACGAGCCGGACTTCGCCCCGAGCGCCGCGCCGGCCGGCGAGGGCGACTACGGCTCGTGCTTTGGCGACGACCCCGGCGCCTACGCCGAGCTGCTCGTGGCCACCCACGACGGCGTGGCCGCCGCCGACCCGACGGCCCGCGTGCTCTTCGGCGGCGTCGCCCACGACCGGTTCGCCGATCGCCCCGGCGGCACCTCCGGCCCGTTCCGCTACGCCTTCGTGCGCGACGTGCTGACCGCGCTCCACGCCAGCCACGGTGACCACCCGGACTTCCCGTTCGTCGACGCCCTGGGCTTCCACAACTACAACGACTTTCGCACCATCTGGGACGGCCCCGGCGGCCAGCAGCAGGAGCTCATCGGCAAGGCGGCGGCGCTGCGCCGTGACCAGCTGGTGGTGGCCGGGCAGTTCGACCTCCGCCACCTGCCCTTGGTGTGCACGGAGATCGGGATCGCTGCCGGCCCCAGCGACCCGTACACCGTCCGCAGCGAGGCGTACCAGGCCGCGTACGCCGGCCAGGTGGCCATCCGCGCGCTGGCCGCCGGCCTGACCACGGCCTTCTGGTACACCACCACGGACTACACGACGGGCAGCTGCGCCGACCCCTACGCCTGGCTCACGTTCGGCCTCCTGCGCTCGCGCATCGTCCGCGACCGCGCCGAGGCGTGCCCCGACAACCCGCTGCCCGGCTACGCGCCGGCCGCGGAGTGGGAGCCCAAGCCCGCGCTGACCGCCTTCGCCGCCTCCGCGCGCCTGCTCGACGGCGCGGTGTACGACCGCCAGCTGACCGCCGCCGAGACCGGCGACGCGGCCATCGAGGCGCATCGGGTGACGCTGTCCAGCGGCCGCCAAGCGCTGGTGGCCTTCACCGACCACCGCGAGCGCCTCGGCCGCCGCGGCTGGACCGACCTCGTGCGCGACCTCGTCGTCGGGCCGGCGCTGCTGGACGGCTGGACTGGCCGGGTGCGCGTCGTCGACCACCTGGGCGCCGGCCAGACGCGCAGCGGCGCCACCGTGACCGTGGGCCTGACGCACGCGCCCGTGGCCGTGGTGGTCGATTGACCCCGCACCAGCCATCGTTCGTCGACGGCCGCCGCCGCGTTGCCCGCCTGGCCGTACCGGCTCCGCGCACCAACTCGGCAAGCGGTCCACGTCGCGCCGCTCACCTTTGCGCCCTCGCGCTCGGCCTCGGAGCCGCGCTCTGGCTCGGCGGCGCAGCAACCACGGCGCCGATCGCCGCCGCGCCGGCCCGCGACCCCGCCGCCCAAGCGGCCACGCAGACCGCCACCCCGCTCGTGCGCCTGACCCCCCCGACCGCGACCTCCGCCGCCCGCACCGCCACCTCGCCCGCTCGCACGTCGACGGCCACCGCGCTCGTGCCCGCGCCGCCGACCGACACGACGCCGCCGCGCGGAGGCGACCCGACCGAGCAGAGCACGCCCGACCGAGGGACCGCCGGTGCCACGGGCGCCGCTCCCACGGGCGCCGCGGGCACGCGCCCACCGCCCGACGGGCCCTCGACCCCGGCGCCCATTGCGCCCCCGGTCCTCTCAAGCGCCCCTGCCCTGTCCACCGCCCTCCCGGTCGTCCGCCGCGTCGGCCCGTTCGGCGTGCCACAGGTGGTGGACGACCCGGCAGCCGCCGCCCTGTGGCGCGGTGCCGCGCCCATGGCTGGCACCAGCCGCCCCCCGGGCGACCTCGAGGCCGGCGCCGGCCCGGCATTCGACCCCGCCGGCGAGCTCGGGCCGGCCGGACCGCCGGGAGGCCCCGTCCTCCTCGGCGTGCTCGCCGCGGCGTTCGCGGCCCTGGCCGCCTTCGCCGCGCGCGGGCTGTGGCGCTCCGCCGGGTGACACGGCCCCATCGAGGCGCGCGCCATGCGCAGCCCGCCGACGCGGCGCAGGGTGCACCCGCGTTCCGTATCCGCGCCACCGTGCTCTCGCCGCGCTCGCACCTCGCTGTCGCACCGCAGTGCGGCCCCGCCCACCTCGCCCACGATCTCACCCTGATCCTGGTCCTCGCCCTTACCCTTGCCGGTACCGGGTGCGGTCCCAGCGCGCCAGTACCCGCAACGCCTGCGGTGAATCCGGTTCCACCGGGGTTGGGCACCGCCGCGCTCAACAGGACGTCGAACCCGAACGCAATCCCCTCCCAACCGAGCATGTCCATCGTTGGCGATGCGCCGTTCGGGGTCCAGATCTTCGAGGACGACACGACCACCGACGCCATCGACCGCGTCCGCGGCGCGGGCGCCACGTGGGCCAGGACCCGCGCGCTCTGGAAGCTGGTCGAGCCCCAGCCAGGCCAGTACGACTGGACCGTCACCGACGCGCTCTTCGGAGACGCCACGGCGGCCGGCCTGCGCAACCTCGCCGCCGTCTACGCCAACCCGCCCTGGGCCGCCGACACCGAGTGCGGCCCGCCGTCCGCCGCCGGGCGGGCGCGCTGGGCCGCGCTCTGGACGGCGCTCGTCGAGCGCTACGACGGCGACGGCATGGGCGATGCGCCCAGCGGCGGCGTCGTGCGCTGGTGGCAGGTGGGCAACGAGGTCGACTTCGATCCCGCCGCGGCCGGCGCCGAGGGCGACTATGGCTCGTGCCTGGGCGGCCAGCCCGAGGTCTACGCGGCCCTGCTGCTCGAGGCGCGGGCAGCGGCCAAGGCCGCCGATCCGGAGGTCATGATCGGCTTCGGGCCGGTCGCCTGGGACCGGTTCACGGCCGAGAGCGCCCCCGACGGCTGGACGGCGCCGCCCGGACCCTACGCCTACGACTTCACCGAGCGCGCCCTCGAAGCGCTGGCGCGCCTCGCCATCGACCAGGGCAGACAGGAATCGGCGGCGGCCGCGCTAGAGCCTCCTCCTGCCGCCCCCTTGGTCGACTTCGTCGCCCTCCACCACTACAACGACAACGCGCACGCCTGGGACGGCCCCGCCGGGCGCGAGCTCGTGGCGCGCGTGGCGCGCTTCCGCGACGCGCAGCTGGCGTTGCCCGGCACCTACGACGTGCGCGGCCTCCCGCTGGTGATCAGCGAGATCGGGCTGGCCGCCGGCCCGTCGGACGACTACACCGAGCGCAGCGAAGCACACCAGGCGGCCTACGCCGGCCAGGCCATGGTGCGGGCGCGGGCGGCGGGTGCGGCCTTCACGATCTGGTACACGGCGCGCGACAACCTCTTCGGCGACTGCCTCCCGCCGCATTGGGACTGGCTGGCCTTCGGCCTCATGCGCTCGGACGACCGCCAGGACGCCCTGGCCGCCCGCTGCCCCGGCGCCGCCGACTGGGACGACGCGGGCTGGCTGGCCGCCTACGCCCTGGACGACGGCCCGGCAACGCCGCGCCCTGCCCTGGCGGCCCTGGCCACCGCAGCCGAGCTGCTGCGCGACCGTGCCTTCGACGGATCCATCCAATCTCCCGCCGTGGAAGCGCTCCCCGCCGCGGCCTCCATCGAGGCCTACCGGTTCCGCTCCGCCGACGGCCGTCTGCTCGTGGCGGCCTGGGCCACGACCGGCGCCCGCATCGGTGCTCGGACCATTCCGCCCCCCAACGCCACGTGGACGGTGGACGCGACCGTGCTGGACGACTGGACCGGACAGGTGACGGTGACCGACCACCTGGGCGGTCGCGCGGTCACCGGCTCGCCCGGGCAGCCGTCGGTGACCATCGCCCTGGGTGAAGCGCCCGTCTACCTCCAGGCCACCGACGACGGCTAGAGCCAACCACCCGTCCGCGTATCCGCTACCGCGTATCCGTTCCCGCCACCGCCGCGTTAAGAGCGCAATCTGGCGCAGGCCGCCCAAGCCATCTCCCTCGAGGACACCGCCATGACCGCCGACAAGCCCGCTGTACCTCCCACCGACGGCATCCTTGGTGTCCTTGGTGTCCTGGGCATCCGCGGCGAGCGGATCCGGCTCGTCCCGCTGGACGCGGACCGCCACCTGGAGAACTACGTCCGCTGGTTCAACGATCCGGACGTCACGCGCTTCCTCGCCCGCAACCTGCCCATGTCCCGCCTGGCCGAGCGCGAGTTCTTCGAGCGCAAGCAGGGCAACCCGCCCACCGACATCACCTGGGCCATCCACGACGAGCACGACCGGCACATCGGCGGCACGGGCCTCCACGGCATCGACTGGCTCAACCGCAGCGCGACCAGCGGCACGGTCATCGGCGACAAGACCCAGTGGCGCAACGGCTACGGCGCCGAGGTCATGCGCGTCCGCACGCGCTGGGCGTTCGAAGAGCTGGGCCTGCGGCGCATCGCCAGCATCTGCTTTGCGGAGAACACCGGCAGCGCCACATGCCTGGAGCGCGCGGGCTACCGCCGCATCGGCACCGCGCGCTCGGCCTACTGGCGCGGCGGCCGCTGGCACGACGCCATCCTGTGGGAGATCCTGGACGAGGACTGGCGCGTGAAGCGGGCGCTGGAGGAGTCGGGGGCGGGGGGGTGATGGGGGCTGACGGGGGCAGGGCACGGGCATGCCGTGCGGGAGCAGGGCACGGCATGCCGTGCCCCTACAACACGGTTGGTGTGAGGCCCAACCGCGCACCGGCTAATCGAGGGCCAATCGAGGGCTGGGCGATGCCCGAGGGCGGGTGGGATGCCCTGGAGCGAGAAGCGAGTGTGCGAGGGCGGCGGCGGTCCGAGCGTCTCATTACCCAGACCGATGCCGATTCGGGCCTGCCGGCGGGCGCCCCAACCCCCGAGTTGAGCGCCGAGCGGAAGGGCGTCCCACCCGCCCGGCTGGCCGGGCGATCGCCTGCTTCCCATCGACCGTCTGCTTCCCGTCGAATCGCCTGCTCGCCGCTCAACCACCTGCCGTCCACCACCGTGCCATAATCGCCCAACCTAGATCTTGCCCCTAAGGCCAGCCCCGACCATGACCCAAACCCTCTACAACACCCTGACCCGCCGCAAAGAGCCGCTCCAGACCATCGAGCCCGGCGTCGTGCGCCTCTACGTCTGCGGCGTCACCACATACGACAGCGCCCACGTCGGCCACGCCATGAGCTACCTCGTCTTCGACACCATCCGGCGCTGGCTCGAGCACCGCGGGTACCGCGTGCGGCACGTTCAGAACTTCACCGACGTCGACGACAAGATCATCGCGCGCGCCAACCGCGAGGGTGTGTCCGCCTACGAGATCGCCGACCGCTTTGCCCGCGAGTTTACCGTCGAGATGGATCGCCTCGGCATCCTGCCCGCCGCCATCTACCCGCGCGTCTCCAGCGAGATGCCCGCCATCGTGGCCATGATCCAGCGGCTCGTCGACGCCGAGAACGCCTACGCCGCGCCCAACGGCGACGTCTACTTCGACGTCGCCTCCGCCGACCACTACGGCGCGCTCTCTGGCCGCGTCCTCGACGCCGCCGAGCCCCAGGAGTCTCCCTCGCCCCATAAGCGCGGGCCCCACGACTTTGCCCTCTGGAAGACCGCCAAGCCCGGCGAGCCCGCGTGGGACGCCCCCTGGGGGGCCGGCCGGCCCGGGTGGCACATCGAGTGCTCCGCCATGGCCCGCGCGCACCTCGGCGAGCAGATCGACATCCACGGCGGCGGGAGCGACCTCATCTTCCCGCACCACGAGAACGAGATCGCCCAGAGCGAGGCCGCGTGCGGCTGTGCGCCGTTTGCGCGCTACTGGGTGCACAACGGGCTCGTGCAGGTGGGCCAGGAGAAGATGTCGAAAAGCCTGGGCAACATCGTGCCCATCCGCGCCTTCCTCGGCGAGCACGAGCCCGAGGCCCTGCGCCTCTTCGTCCACACCAGCCACTACCGCAGCCCCACCACCCTCACCGACGACGCCATCGCCGCCGCCACGGCCGGGCTGGAGCGCATGCGCGGTGCCATGCGCCCCGCGCATGCGCACCCCGGCGCGCCGCGCGCCGGCGCCGCCGAGGCTGCCGCGCTGGCAGAGGCCGCGGCCCGCGCGACCGCCGACGCCACCGCCGCCATGGACGACGACTTTGGCACGCCCGGCGCCTTAGCGGCCCTCTTCGCGCTCGTGACCGAGATCAACCGGGCGCGCGAGGCCGGCGTTCCCGCCGCCGACCTCGACGCGGCGCAGAGCGTCCTGGCCGACATGGCCGCCGTGCTCGGCTACGACCTGCGCGCCGGGTACGCCCGGCGCGCCGAGGGCGCTGCCGGCGGCGCCGAGGCCGCGCCGTTCGTCGAGCTCCTCGTCGCGCTCCGCAACCAGGCGCGCGCCGATCGCGACTGGGCGCTCGCCGATCGCCTGCGCGACGCGCTGGCCGAGCACGGCGTCGTCCTCGAGGACGTCGCGGGCGGGGGGACCACGTGGCGGATACGGTGACCGAGGACCTCGTCTGGGGCCGCCATCCCGTCCTCGAGGCGCTCCGCGCCGGCGAGCGGTTGCGCGAGGTCAGCGTGGCCGAAGGCGCCGCGCGCGCTGGAGCGCTCGGCGCCCTCGTCGATGCCGCCGGCCGTGCCGGCGTGCCCGTTCGGACCGTTCCGCGCGCCGCCCTCGACCGCATCGCACGCGGCGCCAACCACCAGGGCGTCGTCGCCCGCCTGGCCGAGTACGCGTACCACGACCTCGACGAGCTGCTCGCCGAAGCCATCCGGCGCGGCGAGCCGCCGTGGCTGCTCCTGCTCGATGCCGTGCAGGACGTGCACAACCTGGGCAGCCTCCTGCGCACCGCCGAGGCGGCCGGGGTGCACGGCGTCGTGCTGGCCGACCGGCACGCCGCCGGCGTCACCGCCGCCGTGCGCAAGGCCAGCGCCGGCGCCGTCGCCCACCTCCGCATCGCGCAGATGCCGCTCGCGGCGGCCCTGGACCGCCTGAGCGCCCGCGGCATCCCCATCGTCGGGCTCGACGAGGCCGGCGAGCTCGAATACACGGCGGCCGATCTGACCGGCCCGCTGGCGCTCGTCGTCGGGAGCGAGGGCCGCGGGCTCTCGCGCGCCGTCGCGGGCCGCGTCGACGCGCGCGTCGCTCTGCCCATGCGCGGGCGCGTCGGGTCGCTGAACGCGGCGGTGGCCGGCTCGATCGTCCTCTACGAGGCGCTCCGGCAGCGGACGGCCGCCGGCGCGCGCGCGCCGGGCGCGGATGCCCAAAACGTTTGACAAGCCGCGACGTCGACCCCTATACTGCACGACGTTCGCGCCACGGCGGCTTCCGGGCCGGCGCTGGGATCGGCCGACGTAGCTCAACTGGTAGAGCAGCGCACTTGTAATGCGCAGGTTATCGGTTCGAGTCCGATCGTCGGCTCACGAACGACAACCCAGGGCGGTTACCCAAGTGGCCAAAGGGGGCTGACTGTAAATCAGCTGGCAACGCCTTCGGAGGTTCGAATCCTTCACCGCCCACCTTGGAGCTAGGGCCGCCACCGCGCGAACCTGGCTCCTCGCATTGTTGGCACACGGCCAAATTTAACGGAGAGAGACATGGGCAAGGCAACCTTCGTCCGGAACAAGCCGCACGTGAACGTGGGGACGATCGGACATGTGGACCACGGGAAGACGACGCTGACGGCGGCCATCACGAAGGCGCAGTCGATCAAGGGG
>Ga0326597_10002146_pt1 | contig 29917 bp, 23 predicted proteins | sample RVTome_12_FD_203789 | JGI IMG/M metagenome (GOLD analysis project Ga0326597, IMG submission 203789) | Soil microbial communities from uranium-contaminated site in the Upper Colorado River Basin, Wyoming, United States - RVT100D185 | ecosystem: Environmental > Terrestrial > Soil > Contaminated >... | reverse complement strand
CAAAGTCGATGATCTGGTCGGAGCCGAACCCCGCCGGCTGCTTGGCCCCCGCGGTGGCAGTGTTGGGCACGTAGAGCGCAGCCGAGCCGGGGATGGGCAGCACATCGGAGGCAAAATAGATGTCGGTGTCGGAGTTGGTCCCGCTCTGTCCCAGGTGCACGATCACGTAGCCACCCGCCGGCACGTTGATGTCGGCGAGCGGCAGGGTGAGGGCGCTCCCGGCCGCGAGGCTCAGGCGATACATGCCGAGGTTCCCGGCCGCGGCGCCCAAGTTGGCGATCTCGACGAAGTCGGCGTCGTGGAGCGTGGAATAGCGCACCTCGGTGATGCGGAAATCGGAGACCGGAATTGGGGGCGGCGTTCCGGCGGGGCCGACCTGGAGCGTTGCCTTCATCACGGAGAAGTGCGGCTCACAGTAATACTTGATGCTCCCCGGGGTCATGCCGGGGGAGTCGGTCTTCCAGCTGAAGGCGGCGCCCGCGTTCTGCAGGTTGCTGTCGAACTTGCCGTCGCCGGACGGCCCGCCGATGTCGCCGCTGGTCACGGTGTGATTGTTGCTCGCCCACACCCAAACCGCATGGTCGCCGAAGTTGAGCCCGGGCGCGGCGGGGCTGAAGGTGAACGAGCCGCCGGGCCCCACGGTGATGCGCACCTGTCCGGCGTGGGCGATTGCGGCGGACAGCAGCAGGAGTGCCGCGATCGCGGCGAGGAGGCGGGACAGTCGGGGACTCATGGATGCTCCGGGGGGGTTAACGGCCGGATCGCTTGGGGGTGCCGCGTGCGGGTGTGCCGCCGAAAAGCTCGCCCGCCTTCCCCGCGGGCAGCCCGAACCGCAGCTCGTGTTGCAGCAGCCACTTCTTGCGCGGGAGCCCGCCGCCGTAGCCGGTGAGGCTGCCGCTGGCGCCGATCACGCGGTGGCAGGGAACGATGATCGCGATCGGATTCTGGTTGTTGGCCAGGCCCACCGCGCGCGCCGCCTTGGGCTGGCCGATGGCGCGTCCGATCTCGCCGTAGGCGCGGGTCTCCGCGTAGGGGATCTTGAGCATCTCCTTCCACACCGCGCGCTGGAAATCCGAGCCGACCGGGTCGAGCGCCAGGCTGAACTCGGTGCGCATGCCGTTGAAATACTCCTCGAGCTGATCCACGGCGGGCTTGAGGGCGAGCAGGGAAGGCTCCCACGTCGCCCCCGGCGCGGCCGCGGCGTGCGAGGCGATCATACGCTTGAGGCTCTTGCGGTCCATGTACTCGAGGTAGCGCAGGCCACGCTCGGAGCGGGCCAGGAACAGCAGCCCGACCGGCGAGGACATGGCGTGGTAGGTGAAGCGCATGCGTCAAAGGGTAGCCGAGGAGCGGAGCGCTGCCAAGCGGCGGCCGCGCGCCGCGGGCGCGGCACTCAATCCTCCTCCGGCGGCCGCGCCGCGCGCAGGCGCGGGAGGAACCGGCCGGCGCGGCCGCGGTAGGCCCGAAACGCGGCGCCGAAGCGCTGCTCGAGCAGCGCCTCCTCGCGCCGCGCGCGCACCTCGAGGAGCAGCGCCATCAGCGCCACCGCCGGCAGCCCGAGGGCGCTCCGGAACGCCAGGGCTCCACCGAGTGCCGCGAGCCACGCGCCCAGGTAGCCGGGGTGGCGCACCCGGGCGTAGACGCCGCGGGTCTCGAGCGCATGGACGCGCTGGAGCGCGACCTGCGGCGAGAAGCGCGGGCCGAGCCGGGCCATCGCCGCGATCCGCAGCGCCGTCCCCGCCGCGGCGAGCGCGATCGCCGCCCACGGCAGCGCCGCGGGGGAAGCGAGCCACCAGATCCCGGCGCGCTCGCCCCACGCGGCGAGCGGGGGTGCGGCGAGCGGGAGCGCGAACAGCAGCCACATGATCGGGGCGCGCTCGCGGCGGACCTCGGCGAGGTCCTGCGCGCGGACCGGGCGCAGGGCGCCGAGGGTCAGGCTCCCGACCGCCCACACCGCGAGCAGCGCCAGGGCGCGCGGGTGCGCGAGCAGCGGGCGCACGCCGCCGAGGGCGCCGGCCACCAGAGCGGCGTCGAGCGCGGTGACGGCGAGGGCGCCGGCGAGGACGCGGAGGGGATGCGGCGCCGGGGCGTCGGGGGAGACGGAAGTGGACACCGCCGGCCAATCTATCAACTTGGCCCGGCCGCGTCATGCCCCTAGTCTCTGCGCGCGCCGACCCCCGCGGCACCCACGGAGGAAGATCATGGAAGCGCTCGCCCGGTTCCACCCCTGGATCATTCACACGCCGATCGCGCTGATCACCGTCGGCTTCCTGTTCGAGCTGGTCGGACGCGCGACCGATCTCGGCTGGTGGCGCGAGGCCGCGTTCGCGATGCTGATCGTCGGCGTGCTCGGCGCCGGCGCGGCGGTGCTCTCCGGCGAGCAGGCGGGCGAGCTGGCGGAGAAGCAGGGCGTCCCGGAGGCCCCGGTGGACGAGCACGAGGAGGCCGGCAAGCTCACGCTGTGGCTCGGGATCGCCGCGGTGGTGCTGCGCGCGGTCGCCAGTCGCACCGGCCGCGCCCGGGCCGTGGTCTCGGGTCTCGCCCTGGCGTTGTTCCTCGCCACCGCGGTGGCGGTCGGCGTGGCCGGGTTCCGGGGTGGCCATCTGGTCTACGAGCACGGCGCCGCGGTGCGGGTCAACGGAACGCCGGTCGTTCAGCCTCGGTCGGAATCCGGGGGCGCCGGGAAGGGCGAGCCGGGCGAACACGTCCACGAGCACGAAGGACGCTGAGCCGCGCCGAGCGGGGTCGTGACCGACCACCCTGCGCGTGGTGCCCGGCCACGTCGGGGCGAGGAGCCGAGCGCGCAACGCAGCCTAAGGTTCTTCGATCACCAGCTCGTGCCGCGTCCAGTCGATGGTGACCCGCAGGCCGCCGAAGAACTCGCCGGCGAGCAGCGCGTCGCGGCGCACGCCGTAGCGCCACAGCTCGGCGGAGTCCATCGCGTCGGACCAGCCGGGGACCTTGTCGCGCACCACGGCGCCGACGCTCACCGTCGGCACCACCACGGCGGTCCAGGGCCGACCCTGCAGCCAGGCGCCGGCGCCCTTCACCAGGCGCGAGACCATGCCGGGTTTCACGCCGATCTCCTCGAACACCTCGGCCGGGGCCCCCACGCCGCAGGCGGGCATGCCGGATTGCACCACCATCGCCATGCGCCGCCCGCCGTTGAGGGTGCCGTAGACGGTCAACTCGTTCTCGCCCCAGATCTGGAACGGGATGCGCCGCGCGCCGGCGGGAGCGACGTAGGGTACGGCCGGGCGGCGCAGCTCGAGCTGGAGCCGCTTGAAGTCGAGCGTGGGGGTGAAGCGGCGCATCAGCCCCAGGCCGATGATCCCGCCGATGTTCTCGCCGTGCGGGTTGACCTCGATGCTGTAGCGGTGGAGGTTGTAGATCCCGGCCGGGAGCCGCGCGAGCCGCATCCCCTGGAGGTCGAGCCGCTGCACGATCGCGTTGCGCACCGCGATGCGCGAGCCGTTCCAGAATGCCGGGCGGTCGCCGCCGACCGCCTTGACCCCGACGCGGCGCGCCACGGATTCGTCCACCAGGATGTCGTCGGCGCCGGTGTCGATCGCCATCAGCACGCTCTGGCCGTTGAGGCGCACCCGCACCAGCGGCACCGGGTAGGATCTCGAAAACCGCAGCGTGGTCGAGTCGAGCCCCGCGGTGATCTCGTAGACGCCCTGGTCCGCCATGCGCTCGAGCATCTGGACGCGCCCGGCCTCGCCCACCTGGTCCGCCATGCCGGCGGCGGCGGCGAAATCCCCGCGCCTGAGCCGCGCGTCGAACAGGTCGCGCAACGCGCCCTCGACCCGATCCTCCACCGGGGCGAGCAGGCTCTCGGCCTCCGCGACGCGGCCGGCGAAAAGCGCCATCTTGCCGAGCCCGGCGCGCGCGGTGAGGTCGCCGGGCTCCAGGGCGAGCGCGCGGCGGTAGACCGATTCGGCATCGGTGAATCGTCCGAGCCGGAGCAACGCGAGCCCGAGGGTGTCGAGGCGCGCGACGTTGCCCTGCTGCCCGACGGTGTCGCGGAGTGCCATGCGCAGCAGGAACTGCGCGTCGCGATAGGAGGGATCGGGCTGGAGCCAGTCGGCGAGCACTGCGGCGGCGGCGCAGGTGACGGCGAGGGCGACGGCGGCGAGGACCACGCGGGCTCTCACCTCATGCCTCCAGGAAGCGCCGCGCCGCGCCGAGCAGCACCTCGGCGCCGATGCGCAGGGAATCCTCGTCCACGTCGAAACGCGGGTGGTGGTGGCCGTGGATCAGGCCGCGCGAGCGGTTGCGCGACCCGATGGCGATGAAGCACCCCGGCACCTGATGGAGGAAAGCCGAGAAGTCCTCGCCGCCCATGGTGCGCACGTCGTCGATCACGTTGGCCTCGCCCACCACCTCGGCCGCGGCGGCGCGGGCGATCGTCGCCATCTCCGGGTCGTTCACGGTCGGACGATTGCAACGCTTGTATTCGATGGTCGCGGTGCAGCCCATCGCCTCGGCGACGCCGCGCACGATGCGCTCGAACCGCGCGGGCAGCTCCTCCCAGAGCTGCGGATCGAACACGCGCACGGTGCCGTTCATCCACGCGCTGGGCGGGATGATGTTGAAGGCGGTGCCGGCGCGCAGCTGGGTCACGCTCACCACCACCGCCGCGAGCGGATCCGCCCCGCGGCTCGCGACGGTCTGGAGCGCGGTCACGGCGTGCGCCAGGCACACCACGGGGTCGGCGGCGAGCTGCGGCATCGCGGCGTGCGCGCCCTTGCCGTGCACGGTCACCCGGAAGTCGTCCACCGCGGCCATGAACGGCCCGGGTGTCACCCCGACCTGGCCGAGGTCGAGATCCTGCCAGACGTGGACGCCGAAGGTGGCGTCGGGCCCGGGGTCGGCGAGCGCCCCGTCGGCGATCATCGCCGCGGCGCCACCGCCCTCCTCCTCGGCGGGCTGGAAGCACAGCGTGACCTGTCCGCGCGGAGCGCCGCCCGGGCGCGTGAGCTGCCGGGCGATGCCGAGCAGGATCGCGGTGTGGCAATCGTGGCCGCAGGCATGCATCCGTCCCGCGTGCTGCGAGCGGTAGGGGACGTCGTTCTCCTCCTGGATGGGGAGCGCGTCCATGTCGGCGCGCAGCAGCACGGTCTTCCCCGGCACGCGGCCGCGCACGGTTGCCAGCACGCCGGTGCGCCCGACGCCGGTGCGCGGCTCGAGTCCCAGCTCGCGCAGGCGCGCGGCGACGAGGCCGGCGGTTCGCTCCTCCGCGAACGCCAGCTCGGGATGCGCGTGGAGGTCGCGCCGCAGCGCGACCATCTCGTCGAGGTCGGCCGCGGTGAAGTGGGTATTCGATGTGGTGGTTCCAGCCATCGCGCTCTCCGTGTCCCACGCGGCCCGCGGCCGGGCCCACGGGGGGCGGCCGGGAACGCCCCGCCGGGCCGCGCTCGGCAGGGCGTTCGGGACCACTGGCCCCCGCCTACTTGGTCTGGGTCGTGTCGGGGACCGCGCTCTCGTCCTTCTTGAGCAGCTTGCGACGCTCCACTTCCCGCCGCAGCACGTCCTTGTTGAGCACCACGAACTCGACGCGGCGATTCTTCGCCATGTTGAGATCGTTGGTGTTGGGGGCGACCGGCCGCGACTCGCCGTACCCGGTCACCGTGAACTGGGCGCGCTCGAGCTGCGGGAACTTCTGCATCAGGTAGTCGAGCACCGCGTTGGCGCGCGCCTCGCTGAGCTTCTGGTTGTAGGCATCGGAGCCGCGCGCATCGGTGTGTCCGCCGATCTCGATCCGCAGCTCCGGCCACTTGACCAGGACCTGCCCGACGACGTCGAGCACCGGGTGGGAATCCGGCATCAGGTCCGACTTGGCGGTGGCGAAGTTGACGTCCTGCAACCGGATCATGCCGGTGTCGAGCAGCTCGGTCTCGCGCTCGATGATCTCGATCGGGCAGCCGTCCTGGTCCACCTTGAGGCCGGGCGAGGTGTTGGGGCACTTGTCGAGCCCGTCGCACACGCCGTCGCGGTCGGTGTCCTTCGGGCATCCGACCGAGTCCACGACGCACCCCTTGGGGGTGCCGGGGCACTGGTCGAGGCCGTCGTACACGCCGTCGCCGTCGGAGTCGAGCGGGCAGCCCTTGGCGTCCACCTTGGCGCCGCGGGGCGTGTCGGCGCACTGGTCGAGGCCGTCGCAGACGCCATCGCCGTCGGCATCGCTCGGGCAGCCGCGCGCGTCCACCGTGCAGCCCTTGGGCGTGTCGGGGCACTGGTCGAGGCCGTCGTACACGCCGTCGCCGTCGGAGTCGAGCGGGCAGCCGTTGGCGTCCACCTTGGCGCCGATCGGGGTGTCCGGGCACTTGTCGGCGCGGTCGGGTACACCGTCGCCGTCGGAGTCGCGCGGGCGCGCGCCGAGCGCCAGGGTGATGCCGCCGCCGAGCACCTGGTAGTTGCGCTTGGGATCGCCCGACGTCTTCGGGACCCAGGTGAGATTACGCGCCTCGAGCCTGAGCCCGATCGCGTCGGTGAACCAGAAGTTGAGCCCGCCGCCGGCCTCCACCAGGCCCTGGTCGAGGTTGTCGCTGCCCGCCGCGGGCTTGAACCGCGCGGCGCCGCCCCCGACGAACAGGAACGGGCCGCCGTAGCGGCCGGTGAAGGGCGTCAGCATGAGGTTGCCGGAGGCGTGCGTGAAGTCGACGTCCGCGCCGCCGGGGACGTCTTCGGCCGTGGGGGTGAAGCCGCCCGCCAGCTCGAAGCCGAGCCAGCCGTTGAAGGCATACCCGAGGCGTCCGCCGGCGTAGAGGTCGTCGCGCAGCGGCTGGCCGTTGAATCTCAGGTTGCCGTCGAAGATCGTGTACCCGCCGAAGGGCGTGAGCGTGAAATGGGATCCGATGGGTTCCGCCGCCGCGGCTGAGGCCACGAAGATCGCGGCGAAAACCACGAGGGCCAGTCGAAGACGCGGGCGCATGTTCGCCTCCTGTGACGTGAGCCCCGGCAACGAAACGAAGTGGGCGCGCACTACCGGTGGCCGTACCATCCCTGGTAGCGTGAACCCGCGCACGATAGCGGGCGGCCGGGGGGCGAAGCAAGCGGCCCGGGATCGCTAGAAGGTGGTCTGGAGCTGCAGGAACCCCTTGTCGTGCACCAGCCAGACGTCGTAGGGCTCGGGATCGAGCTCGATGCCCTCGACGCCCTGCACGCTCACCCGCCCGAAGCGGGCGATCAGGCCGAGGTAGGCCCGCGATTCGTTGCGCGTGCCGTAGGTGAAGGCGCGCCAGGCGCCGGTCTGCGCCACGGTGATGCGGTCGTAGATCCCGCCGAGCCGAGCCGCCAGCGTGGGCGCCACGCGGACCGTGGTCTCGAACACGAACGTGCGGTCGATGGCGTCGAAGGTCGCGGGGCCGAGCGGCGGCCGGTGGTCCTGGGTGCGCCGCTGGTAGAGCCAGCGGGCCTCGGCGGTCACGCGCGGGTGCAGGCTGCGGCGCAGGGCGATCTCGCCCGACCACTTGCGGCGGAAGTCGTAGCCGTCGACGGTCGGGTCGGCGAACGGCCGGTCGGTGCTGGCCGCCTGCTGGTCGATCCCGACCGCCTCCCACTCCAGCCCCAGCGCCCGGGCCTCGATCGAGGCGTAGCCGAGCGTGCCCCAGAGGGTGCTCCAGCGGTCGCCACCCCCGCTCACCGAGTTGAGCACGCGCTTGGTCGAGGGCGTGAGCCAGCGCCCCGCGATCTCGGCGCGCAGCCCCTCGCCGCGGGTGACCCATCGCAGTGCGGGCTCGTAGGGATGCCGGTCGTAGGGTTCCGAGTCGTCGCCGACGCGCGTCTGGCGGAACGCCCACAGGTTGTTGAACATGTCCTCGAAGGTGAACGCGGCCTGCACCTGGGTGCCCGCGGTGTCGTCCCCGGCCTCCCAGGTGAGCGCGAAGTCCTGGCGGCTCTTGTCGTGGAGCGGTCGGAACATCGCCCCCGGCGTGCCGAAGCGGGTGGGGAACTTGAACGAGAAGTCGAGGTAGTCGAAGGAGGCGTTGTCCGTTTCCGACTGCCGCAGGTCGAGGCCGAAGCGCGCTCGCCGTCCGAGCGGCGAGCGCAGCTTGAGGTCGGTGTCGATGAACCACTGCCCCGACGTGAGGCAGCCCTGCGCGGTGCGAAGCGCCTGCGGGGCGCGCTCCCACTCGTCGCGCCACACCCGCGGCATGCGCGTCAGGTAGTGGTCGAGCAGGCTCTCGTCGTCCTCCTCCTGCGCCTCGACGCTGAAGGTGGACCATTCCTCCATGCCGGCGCGCGCCGGCGCGGGCGCAAGCGGCGCAGCCACGGGCAGCGCCAGCAGGGCCGCCAGCCACGCGCCGGGGCCCGGGCCCCGGCGGCGCCGGGTCACGCGCCTCCCGCCGTCTGCGCGGGGCGCGGCTCGGCGACGCGGCGCACGAACGCCTCGGCGCGGCGCGTGATCTCGTCGAAGCGCCCCGCCGCCGCGAGCGCGGGATCGGCGAGCGCCGGGCCGAGCCCGACCCCGACGCAGCCCGCCTCGAGGAAAGCCGGCGTGTTCTCCAGCGTGGTGCCGCCGGCGGCGAGCAGCGGCAGGTCGCCGAGCGGCTCGCGGATGACGCGGATGTAGGCCGGGCCTCCCGCCACGCCCACCGGGTAGACCTTGACCACGTCGGCCCCGCCCGCGCGCGCGGCGAGGATCTCGGTGGTGGTGTAGGCCCCCGGCAGGTAGGCGGCACCTGCGTCGCGCGCGACCCGCGCCACCGCCGGGTCGAAGTTGGGCGCGACGATGAAGCGCGCGCCCGCGGCGAGGGCGTCGCGGGCCTGGGCGGGCGTGAGCACGGTGCCCGCCCCCGGGATCGCCCCGGGACGCGCCGACAGCTCGGCGATCGCGCGCGGTGTCTCGGGCACGGTGAACGTGATCTCGACCAGCGCGATCCCGCCGCGCAGCACCGCGTCGGCGGCCCCGATCGCATCGGCGGTGGTGCGGGCGCGGATCACGGCGAGCAGGTGATGCTCCCGCAGGCACTCGATCGGATGTGGGGTCATGGGTGGGCTCTGGAGCGCGAGACTAACCCCGCCGATTCATGAACCGCCAGCCGAAACCGCCGGACGCGCGCCAGCCGCAAGGAGTTCGACCGGCTGCACTGCTCGTCCGGGTTCATGCGTCGCTCTCCGGCCCGGCCGCGCCGCCCGTCCGCGACCCACGGACTTGCCGGTGACGCCGGCTGTGGCACTATCGGGACATGAGCGAACCCTCCGAGCGCCAGCGCCCCGTGTGGCGCTGGCTGGCGATCGCCGTGATCGCCCTGGTCGTGCTGATCGGCGCGGCCTGGGCGACGCTCGCGGTGGTGTTTCCTCCCGACCGGGTGCGGGCGCGGGTGGAGCGCGAGCTGTCCTCGGCGCTCAAGCGCGAGGTGCGCTTCGAGAACGCGGCGGTCAAGCTGTGGCCGCCGGTGCGCGTCTCGGTGCGCGCCCCGGCGCTGGCCGAAGTGGGCGGCTTCGAGCGCGGGACGGTGCTGTCGATGCGCGAGCTGGATCTCGACCTCGACGTGTTCGCGCTCCTCGCCCGCCGCCTGGTGCTGCGCCGCGTGGTGCTCGACCGGCCCACGCTGCACCTGGTGCTCCATCCCAACGGCACCACCAACCTGGGCGCCGCCGAGCCGGGGCCCGCTGCGGCGGCGCCGGGCGAGCTGCCGCTCGAGATCGCGGTGAGCGACCTCGAGCTGCGCGGCGGGCAGGTGCTGGTGGACGATCTCAAGGCCCCGCGCCGGATCGCCTTCGGCCTCGCCTCGCGCCTCGCGTTCTCGGCCGCCGGCGGCGGGACGCGCATCGGGGTCGGCGGCACCTCGCGGGTCTCCGGTCTGGCCTACGGCCCACCGTCGGCCGCCCGGCTCGCCGACCTCCACCAGGGGCTCGCCGGGCTCGACTGGAATTTCGAGCACCGCGCGGTGTTCGACGCGACGCAGAAGCGGCTCGCGCTCGAGCGGCTCGCGCTCCAGGTCGGCCGCACCGAGCTGGCGCTGCAGGGCGTGGTGGACGACCCCGGCCCGCTCGCCCGGCTCGACCTGCGGGCGCGCGGCGAGAGCGTCGATCTCGCCCAGGTGCTGGGCTTCCTCGCCGCGGCGGACGCGCAGGCGCTGCACGGCGTCACCGGCGCCGGCCGGCTCGGCTTCGACCTCGCGGTGCGCGGCGCGCTCGGCAGTACCCGACCGCCCGATCTCTCCGGCCTGGTCATCGTCGCCGACGGAGCGTTCCGCTATCCCGAGGCACCGGTCGGCGTGGAGGGGCTCTCCTTCACGGCGCGCCTCGCTCCCGACTCGCTGCGGATCGGCGATCTGCGGGCACGGGTCTCGGGCCAGCCGGTCACGGCCACGCTCGCGGTGGCCCGCTTCCGCGATCCGCTCGTCGCCTTCGCCGTGCAGGGGGACGTGGACCTCGCGGCGGTCTCGCCGGCGCTCGCTCCCAAGGGTTCCGCGCTGTCGGGCCGCGCGGCTCTGGACCTCAAGGGGCGCGGCCGGGCGAAGGACCCCGGGGCGATGGCACTCGAGGGCCGCGCGCGGCTCGCCGGCGTCGGGCTGCGCAGCCCCGAGCTGCCGAAGCCGGTCGAGGACGTCTCCGGCGACATCGAGTTCTCGACGACGCGCGCCACGGTGAAGAACTTCCACGCGCGGGCCGGCCAATCCTCGTTCACGCTGGACGCCACGGTTTCGCGCCCGCTCGCGCTGCTGGCGAAGCCGGACTCGGTGCCACCCGCGGAGACCGATTTCACCCTGCGCTCGCCGCACCTCGATCTCGCCGAGTTGCTGCCGGTAACGCCGGGCTCGCCGTTCCTGCCCAACGCGCGCGGCACCGGGCGGGTCGCCATCGACCGGCTGATCAACGGCAAGCTCGACGTGGATTCGGTCACCGCGCGCGTGGCGCTGCGCCCGGGGGCGCTCGACGTGCAGGACTTCTCCTTCCGCGGCTACGGCGGCAACGTCACCGGTCAGGCACGCTTCGATCTCGCGCGCACCGACCGCCCGGTGTTCGACGTGCGCGCCAAGGTGAACGAGGTGCGCGCCAACGACCTGCTCTCGTCCTGGACCGGCGCCAAGGACTGGCTACGCGGCTCGCTCAGCCTCTCCGACTTCCACCTCGCCGGCGAGGGGGTCGAACCGGACCAGCTCAAGCGCACGCTCACCGCCGCGGGCGTGGCGGCGATCGCCAACGGCACGCTCGGTCCCGGGCCGGCGCTGGAGGAAATCGCCAAGCTCACCGGGATCCCGGCGTTCAAGGAATTGCGCATCCGCGATGGACTGCTGCCGTTCGCGGTCGAGCGCGGCCGCGTGACGTTCCGCGAAATCCGGCTCGATGGCCCGACCGGCGACTGGCGCGCGGTGGGCTCGATCGGCTTCGACGGCACCCTCGACTATGCGGTGAGCACCACGGTGCCGCCCGCGATCGTCGAGCAGCTCGGCGCCGCCGCGGCGCTCGCCGCCGGAGCGCTGCGCGACGAGCGCGGCGGGCTGCTGCTGGACCTGCGGGTGAGCGGACCGGCGAAGGCGCCGCGGGTGACCTGGGATCGGGACGCGATGCTCGGCCGGGTCGCGGGCCGCGCCTCGCAGGCGCTCCAGGCCCAGCGCGCCAAGCTCGAGCAGCAGGCGCGCGACGCCCTCGGGGCGCGGGGCGGCGCCGCGCAGGACAGCGCCGCCGCCGCGCTCGACCGCGAGCGGCGGGCGCTCGCCGACAGCCTCAGGCGCAAGGCGGCCGACGTGCTGCGCGGGTTCTTCGGCAGCGGCCGCGACACCACGCGGCGCTAGGGCGCGGGCTGCCGAAACGGTTCGGCCTGCAGGCCGTCTGCGACGCGCGGGTTTTCGCCCGCGCTGGTATCGTGGCACTGCCATTGGACTGACACCACGAACGCCAGGAACGCCCGATGGACTTCACCGAGATTCGACGTCGAGTCATCATCGCGATGTTCTCCGACGACATGCTCCTTGATCAGCTCGTCCTCAAGGGCGGGAATGCTCTGGAGCTAGTCCATCACGTGCTGACGCGCGGCTCGCTCGACGTCGACCTTTCCATTGAATCTGAGTTCCGCGACCTCGGGGATGTGCGCGAACGCATCTTCCAGGCGCTACGACGCGAGTTCGAGACGGCCGGCTATGTCGTATTCGACGAATCCTTCGCCGTCGTTCCCCCCTCCATCGCCGCCGACAGCACCCCTTGGTGGGGCGGGTACTACGTCGAGTTCAAGCTCATCGAAAAGGACTTGGCTGACTCTCTGGCCCACGACCGGGAGAAGATGCGAATCCAAGCCCAGACCTTCGACCCCCAGCACGCCCGCAAGTTCCGGGTCGACATCAGCAAGCACGAGTACTGCGCGGGCAAAGTATCGGCGAAGCTCGACGGGCGAACGGTCTACGTCTACACGGAAGAGATGTGCGTCGTTGAGAAGCTGCGGGCCATTTGCCAGCAGATGCCTGAGTACGGCAGGACCAACCGTACCCCCAGGGCCCGCGACTTCTACGATGTCTACGCCACGGTCACCCGACGCGGCTTGGATCTTTCGCTGCCCGAGAACCTCGATCTCTTTCGCCACATCTTCGAAGCGAAGCGGGTGCCGTTGGCGCTTTTGGCCCGAATCGCCGACACGCGCGAGCTTCATCTGCCAGACTGGGACGCGGTCAAAGACACCGTCCAGGGGCAGGTTTTCGATTTTGACGTCTACTTCGACTTTGTGCTCGAAGAGCTTTCGAAGCTAGATGCCCTCTGGAAAAAATAGTCGCCACTTCTCGTCGCGTTTTGCGTTCTTCATCCCGTAGAGCAGGTAGAAGTCGAGCTTGGTGCCCAGACTCCTGAGCTTCTCCCACTCCGCCTCGGGGAATCCGGCTCGCTCCATCAAGAACCCGATCGCCTGGTGGTAGGGGTAGACGTAGTCGAGCCGCCGCAGGACGCGCACTAGCTCCGCGCCCTTGACCCTCCCCTTGGCGCCGCGGTAGGCCTCCAGGACTTGAACGATGCCCCCCGAGTAGGCTGGCCGCACGGCGATGTCCACCAGGGTGCGGGGGATTCCGGTGACCGGAAGCTCCTCGCGCTGCGGCCCGCGTCGGGTCACCACGCCGTAGGCCCCGGTCTGCTTGCCACTCAGCAGTACGGCCCGAAAGCTGTCGAAGGCGTACACGTACTTCGAAGTGCGCTGTCTCCGCGAGAAGGCCTGGGTCAGCCGCTCCTGCGTTAGGCCCCCTCCTCGCGGCTTCTCCGACTGTTCCTGGTTGACGTAGATGGTCTTGGGGATCTGGTCGTTAAGGCCGTGCAGGAATACGGCCGTGCCGTGCGAGAGGTAGGCGCGTGGCCGGATCGAAAGCGCCATCAGGTAGGGCGAGAACTCGCGCCAAGCATAGCGCTGCAGCGCCCCGTAGCCTTCGGCCTTCAGCTCCACGACTCGAAGCCCGAGTTCCTCGACAAGGAACCTGGAGAACGCAGCGCCCGACACGCGGATGCCGAGATCCCAGTGGCGGCGGTGCTTCTTCAGGATTCCCAACAGATCCGCGTCGGTGAAGACACCCCCGCGTATCGAGTCAAACATGGCCCTGATCTTGGGCGTGGCTAGTTCGAGCTTGCTCGCCATTTCTCCTCGTCGTCCGCAAGGGCTTGAGGTATATATACCTTAAGCCCTTGGCGAAAGGGTATTCGTTTCGGCGTAGTCGTTCAAGGTGAGTTGTGATGGTTAGGTATATATACCTAACCATCACGTCATGCGTCGCCCCAGGCGAGCTCCTAAGCAGTTGTGGCTCCCAGCGTTGTCCGCCTTGACCGGCCCCCAGCCGATCCTGCCAACTCCATTTGTGAATCCGACGGTTAGGTTCGGACGCGGGGACGGGAGGCGCGCCCCGCCGCGTCCCATGTCGCGACGTTGCGATGCGGCGGGGCGGCGAGCGCCGGCGCGCGATCCCCGCGGCGCTTCAGTCCTTCCAGATCCGCTCCCACCACTTGACGTGGTCGTCCGGCGCCGACCAGTCGGCGTTCACCGCCATCTGCTTGCGGATCTGCTCGAGGCTCCAGCCGGTGAGGCCCGCGAGGTTCTTCGCCTGCTGCGCGCGGCGCTCGCGCAGACCCGCGCGGTAGGACTTCGCGGCCGCACAGTCCTCGGTGCCGGTCCACGGATGACGCAGGATGTAGCGGCCCTGGAAGTTCGAGCGATCCGCGGTGGTCTGGAACACCAGATCCTCCGGGAAGTGGGCGGCGTCGTAGCGCAGGTGGAGCCGCGTGATGAACGCGTTCTGCGCTGCGGCCCCACCCCGCCCGCCGGGCTTCTGCGCCTCGTCGAGCCAGAACACGCCGAGCTGGCGCAGCTCGTCGCGCGCGAGCGGATCGGCGGCGCACGGATCGCACCACGCCATGTCCCAGGCGTACTCGGTGAAGACCGCGGTCATGGCGTTGTTCTTCGCCTGCTCGTCGAACAGCGCGCGGTAGAAGTCGGCGAACTTGTCCTTCACGAACAACGGCACCTCGAGATCCGAGGGCAGCTTGACGGTGCGGTAGTTGACGGTCTCGACCCGGCCGGTGCGGGTGAGGGCGTAGACCAGCAGGTCCTGCGGTCCGTCGGCGTTCACCATGCCGAGCCGGATCGGCAGCATGAACTTGGGGCTCTCGTAGGCGACCTGGATCGGTCGCAGGTACGAGAAGCCGAGCTTCTGCCGCTCCTTGAGGTTGACCTTGGCGACGAAGAACTTCATCCCCTGCTTGATGTATCCGCCCAGCACCCGCGCCGCCCCGGCCGGGATGCGGTAGCCGTTGCCGCGCAGCCAGGTTTCGAGCCCGCTGCTCTGGGTCGCGGAGAGGATCAGGATGTCGTACTCGCCGACCGTGTAGCGCGCCTCGATGGTCACCCCGAGGCTGCGCTCGCGAGCGCTCCCGCCCACGGCGGACTTGAGCGCCATGCTCGGCCGCAGCGCTTCGTCCGCCACCCGGAGTTGGCAGGGATTCTCGTCGAAGTACTCGACCAGGCGCGGCGCCGAATAGGCGTCGAGGTGGTCGAGCAGAGCCTTGTCGCCGACATGGATCTGGCCCTTTTCGAGCACGGTGGGGACGGGGATGACGATGGCGAACTGCTGGGGCTCGCCGCTGAAGTCGTTGGCCATGGTGAGCACGGTGCGGTCTCCGTCGCGCACCAGGACGACCTGGGAGGCGTGGTTGAAGAGCCGAGCGTCACCGCTGGCGACGTAGAAGCCGCAGAAGCTATGGGCGGCTGCGGGCCAGAGCAGCGCCGACAGCAGCAGCGCGCCCGGGAGCACGTGTCTCATGGAGGGTCCCTTTCTCGGTTGCGGCCGGTGCCAGCGCCGGCCTCCACTGGTACCGCCGCCCCGGCAGCAGCCGGTCGATCAGCGGCACCGTCATCGCGAACAGCGCGAGCGACCACAACAGTCCGTTGGTGCGGAAGAGGCCGAACTGCACCCAGCCCGCCCCCGCCGCCACCAGGACCGCGAACAGGATCCGCCCGGCGCGCGAATCCGGCGTCGTCTTGGGATCCGAAATCATGAAGAACGTGAACAGCAGGAATGCGCCGTTCTGGAGCTGGTGCAGCGGGATGCTCATCGGTTGGCCGAGCCACAGCGCGCGCCCGAACAGGATGGCGAGGTAGGCGCCGAGGAAGGCGTAGGTGACGTCGCTGCGCGCGGCGCGGTTCACCACCATCCCGCCCAGGCAGGCCATGAGAAAGCCGAAGAAGGCGACGTTGCCCCACTGTCCGGGCGAGACCCAGACCCCGCCGGTGGCCAGCATCATCGCGACCAGGCCCAGATTCGTGGGGTTGAAGACGTGCTTGCCGCGGGCGCGCAGCACGAACTTGCTCGCGATCGCGACCGCTGCCGCGAGCGCCGCGAGGCCCGGGGCGTTGGTGCGCAGCAGCAGGCACAACGAGAGCCCGGAGATCAAGGCGCTGCGCGGATCGAACGCGGGCAGCTTCCACAGCCGCGTGCACAGATACTGCGTGGCGAGCGCGCCGCCCAGCGTGAATCCGACGAAGGCCGGTGTGAGCTCGAAACGGAGCGCGGTCACGCCGTAGATCAACAGCCCGGTGAGGGTGGCGATCTGGTAGAGCCGCGGGTCGAGCCGCGGCGCGGATGCGTGCAAGCGGTCCGTCATCTGCCGACCTCTACGCTGCCCCCGGTGGATTCATTCCGGGATTTCGCGGGGGGACGCCACGCCGCGTCCGTCCGGCGCGTCACACCGGTGTGGCGGCGGGCTCGAGGGTGTGGTCGACCTCCTCGATCCACGCCCGCAGCAGCTCGGCCGCGGCCACGACCGAGAACGGCCCGGCGACATCCAGGTGCGGCGCCGGGTCGCCGCGCGGGTCGGCGTCGGGCGCGGGGTTCCGCACCGCGCTGGGGCGGCCGCGCCGGGCGCGGGCGGCCGGGCGGGCTTCCGCGGCGCCGCGATCCACGCGGGGCGGACCGGGTGCCCCGAGCAGGAGATCGCCGGGCGGGCCGGGCACGAGCGCGATGGAGGTGGGAACCTGGCCGTGCGCGCCGCGCTCCAGCTCCGCGCGTAGCATCTCCAGCCACTCGCCCACGCGCGCCTGCGACTCGGTACTGCGCCCGTGGACGCGCAGATAGGCCGAGATGAAGGGCCCGAGCCACGCCGGGGCGACCCGATCGTCGCCGGGCGAGGCGCGCAGGCCGAGCGGCGTGAACAGCTCGCGCTCGACGGTGGCCAGCAGCCGCGCCGCGCGCTCGGACGGCAGCAGGGCCGGCGCCAGGCTCACCGCCAGCAGCTGCGAGGGCGAGAGCCCGCGTACCGGGCCCTCCGGCGTCAGCGACTCGAACAGGCAGCCCACCGCGTCGTCCCACAGCGTGAGGTTGACCACCTTCTGGTGCTCGCGCGCCCACGCCAGGTAGAAGGCGCCGTTCTCTTTGCGGCCGATGAGGCGGGCGAGCTGCGCGATCGCCACCAGCGCGTGGTACCAGAGCGCGTTGAGGTCGGCGCGCTTCGCCGCGCGCGCGCCCTCGCCGGCGCCGAGCAGCCCGTCCGCGTCCACGCGGATGCCGTGGGGCGCCCCGGCGCGGTAGGACTGCATCACGCTCTCGAGCGCGGGGTAGAGCGGATCGCGCAGGAACTCGAGGTCCTCGCTGCGGCGCGCGTACAGCTCGCCGGCGCACACCAGCCACAGCGCCGGCTCCGGGTCGCCGTAGAGCGGCGTGCCATCGCCGGGATCGAAGCGCCCGGGAAGCAGCCCCTGGCTGAGGTATTCGAGAGCACCGTGGAGCACCTCGCGCGCGGCGTCGAACGCCCGCAACGCGATGAGTCCCGGCAGCGCGCGCAACGCGTCGCCCGGCCGCTCGCCGGCGGGGGCGAGCGGCGGGACCAGCGAGGAGCGGTGGGCGCGCTGCACGAGACCGCCCTGCAGCGCCTGCGCCAGCAGCTCCACCCAGGGATCCGTCCCGTTCACCAGCGGCTTGCGCCTGAGCGCCACCTGCTCGCCCGGGCCACCATGCGCCGCGGCGGCCTGGCGCGCGGTGAAGTCGGCGCCCTCGAGCGCGGCGCGCCGCCACGCGAGATGCCGGCGCTTGCCGCCGTGGTCGAGTGCGGCGACGCATTCCGCCAGCGACTTGGGCGGCGGTGAGCCGAGGCGGTCCTCGTGCGCGAGGGCGCGGAACAGATCGTCCTCCGCCGAGGCCACGATCTGCAGCGCGCAGCCGGGTCCGATCGCCCCCTCGACGTGGCCCGGGACGAACGCGTCCTCGCACGCCTCGCCCGCCGTGGCCCCGTCGAGCGGATAGCGCAGCGCGCGCTGCCACAGCCGCGCGGGAATGAAGCTGCCGCTGTGCCACAGCGTGAGCGCCGGGCGTCCCGGCACGATCTCGATCCGCACGCGCCCCGGCACGCCCTGCGTGGCGCCGACCACCTCGGGAGTCTGGCGCTGCAGCGCGAACGGATCGCGCGCCGCGACCAGCGGGCTCACGGCGAGTCGGCCGTCGGGTCCGGCGAGATGGCGGTAGGCGACCGCCACCGCGTTGTGCCACTGGATCGGCAGCAGCGACTTCTCGATCACCGTCTCACCGGCGCGGTAGCGCCACACCGGCCAGGGATCGAGACGGAATTCCTCGAGCAGCAGGTGGCCGTGCGGCCGCACCACGCCGTCGGCGTGGAGATTGCAGGCCAGTTCGTAGCTCTCGCCCGCGACCGTCAGGCGCTCGTCGAGCTTGAGCAGCAGCGTCGTCAGGCGGCCCGCGGGCTCGGCCACGGTGAGCAGGGCGTGGACGCGGCGCGTGTGCGCACCGGCCGCGGTTCCCGCGGCCGAGCCGCCGAGTCCGTTGGCGAGCACCCATTCGCGCGCGAGCGCCGCCGGAAGGTCGGAAAGGACATCCTGTCCAAGTCGCATGCCGGGAGCAGGATAGCATGGCCGGCGGCGGGACGCGCGGAACCGGCCGCGCGAGGTGAGCCTCGGGCGTTTGCGAACGGAGCCTACAGGGCGAGCGGCCGCCTGAGCACCGAGGACAGCGGCACCAGCCCCACCCCCTCGAGCTGCTTCGGCGGCGCGGCGCGGTTCAGCCACTCGACCGCGCGCGGTGTGGCGCGCAGCCACACGATGACGCGCCCCCGCCGGCGCGCTTCCTCCAGCACGCTCTTCCAGCGGCGGTCGAGCGCCCGCGTGTCCGGCCCGCGGGCCTCGGCGTCGATCACCGCATCGGGCTCGGCGAACGACACGCCCTGGTCGGCGGCCAGCTCCCGGCACACCGATCCCGCCACCGGGGCGACGTTCATGAAAGGCAGGCCGCGGCGCTTGAGCTCGCGGTAGACGGCGCTCATCACGGTCATGTCCTGGGTCGCGAGCGAGCCCATGTGGTTGGCCACCGCGGTGACCCTCCCGGCCCGGTCGAGATAGCGCCGGACCAGGCCGGTGATGCGGGCCGGTTTCATCGTCACCAGCACGGCGCCCGGGCCCGGGTTCACGCGCGGGTAGTTGACCGGCTCGAGCGGCAGATGCAGGACGATCTCGCGCCCCCGCTCTGCCGCGGTGCGGAACAATCCTGCGCTCTCCGGCCCGCCCGGAACGATCGCCGCGGCGAAGGTCCACGGCAGATCGAGCACGCGCGCCGCGTGCGCCGGATCGTCGCCGAGTCCGTAGAGCACGAGCGCCACGCGCGCGGGCGCCGCACCTTCGGCCGTCGCGCGCGGATCGCGCACCAGCACGATCTCGTGCGTCGGCCGGCGCGGCAGGCCGACGACCAGGGTGACCTGGTCTCGCCCGAGCGCGCCGGCGCGCTCGCGTCCGGAGAGCACGTGGGCCCCCTGCTCCTCGAGGCTGCGCGTGATCGCGTAGTTGGCCTGGATCAGCGACGCGCCGGGCCCGAGGCCGACCCGCCAGCGCAGGGTGGGGGCCATCTCGGACCGGAAGCTCTCGCGGATGCTGTCGGCGGGCACCCCCGCCGCGGTCAGTCCGCGCCGCACCAGCCGCCCGACCAGCTGGCGCACCCGCGCCTCGTCGCCCAGGCCGAAGCGGCTGGCGAGCATGAGGCGGCCCCCGTCCGAGCGGGAGAGCAGGAACAGCTCCCCGCCGAGGAACAGCACCGCGACCCCGGCCGCGAGGGTAAGCAGGGCGCGGAGCGGGGTTCGGGCGGGCTTTCGCTTGCGTTTGGGCATGGCGGAGGGCGGAACCTCGCGCACGTTAGGGATCGGCCGGGTGCGCCGTCAACGCCGCTCACCGGCGGGGCCCGCGCCGCCGCCGCTGCCGTGGCCCAGGGCTGCGGTGGCCGGATGGGCAGCGCCGCTTCGGGCCGGGGCTTTTTGCAGTTCAGTGACACTCCGCTGATAGGGGGATGACAGGCTCTTTCCTGTTGTGGCCGATGATCTTCGCAACTGCCGGGTTCTGCCGCGACCCGGCCCACTTCCGGGAGGTGCCACATGAAGCATGCTAAGACCATCGTTCTCGCGCTGGCCGTGACCGCGTTCACCGGCTGGGCGACAATGTCCTTCGCCTGCGGCGACCAGGGGGCCAAGAGCGCGAAGGCCGCGGCCTCCGGCGGCGCGTCGGCGTGCTCGGCCGAGCAGGCCGCCCAGTGCAGCGCGGCCCAGGCGGCCGCGTGCAAGCTGCATGGCGCGAGTGCCGTCACCGCGGACGCGAAGGGTGCCAGCGGGTGCCCGTACCACGACGCGATGGTGAAGGCGGCCGAGAGCGGCCCGGCGTGCTGCGCCGGCAAGACCTCGAGCGCGGCGGTGACCGCCGCGGGCGGCGGCGCCGGCAAGGTCTCGGCGGTGGCGGCCGGGTACAACTGTGGAAGCAAGACCTCCGCGGCGGCGAATGCCAAGTCGGCCGGTAGTGCCTCGTGCGAGGGGCAGGGCGCCGCACGGCTCTCCGCCAATAGCAAGCACGGCGACTGCGACGCCTGTGCCGAGATGTCGGGATGCCAGGGCCAGCTCGACGAGGTCGGCGCCGTCACGCAGGTGGTGCCGCTCAAGAACGGCGTAATGCTGGTTTACACGGCAGGCTCGAAGTCGGGCGTTCTGGCAGTGCAATCGGCGATCTCCCGCCGCCACGAGCGCATGGCCATGGCGGTCACCGCGGGCGACCAGATGCACCTGTGCGGCAAGTGCCGGGCGATGCGCGGCGCGGCGGCCAGCGGCAAGCTGAGCCGCGAAGTGGTCAATATCGAAGGCGGCTGCCTCACGCTCATGACCTCGAGTGACCCCATCGTGGTCGCCAAGATCTACGAAATGGCGGGCCTCGAGTCTCCGACACGCATCAAGAGCTGATTTCCCTTCCGGTTGTGCGTGGGCCGGCCCGCGGAACGGGGCCGGCCCTCCGCATTGCCCGCACTCCGGGTTGGGTCTAGGCTTTCCGCGCCATGCCCGTATCCCGCCTCGGTCGCCGTGTCCTCGTGGTCCTGGGGCTGGGGGTGTCGCTTCCGGCCCTCCTGCTCGCGGTGCTGGGCGTCTACCTCACGCTGCGCATCTCCCGCGCGGTCGAGGAAGAGAGCACCCGCTACAACACCTACCTCGCGCAGCAGGTGGCGCAGGCCTTCGAGACCGAATTGATGGTCCACCTGCGAGGCTCGATCGTCACGGCCGAGACCGCGGCGCGCAACGGCGGCAGCCCGGAGGAGGTCGCCCGCGCCCTGGCCGAGAACGTCGACGAGTTCTTGGCCCCCCAACTCATTCCGTTCACCCAGCTCGCCGACTTCACGCTGCTGCTGGTGGACGGCCAGCCGTTGCTATTCTCCCCGGGCAGCGGCCCCCGCAGCGGCCAGGCCTTTGCCGGCCTCCTGCTGCGTGGCAGGACCGGCGACGTGATCGGCGCGGGCGGGTGGTGGCTGGATCCGCGGAAGTTTCTCGGCGATCACCTCACCAGCGTGATCCACGAGCGGCTGCCCTCCAACCCCCGCTTGTACGGCGGGCTCGAATCCACGCGCCGCCTCAGCGTCGAGCTGCTGGGTCCACAGGGGCACCGCCTCGGCATCGTGCGCGATCCCGAGAGTCCCGAGACCGCGCGCATCGCGCCGCTCGAGGGCCCCTTCGCCGGCTTCTCGGTGCGCGTGGCCGCCACCTCGAGCGCCCCGGTGGTGTGGGCGGGGCGGTTCGTCACCATCGAGATCGTGTTCATCCTGCTGATGGCGCTGACGATCGTGGCCGCCACCGGATTCGGCCTGCGCTACACCATCCGCCAGATCGAGCTGGCGCAGCTCAAGGCCAGCTTCGTCTCGAACGTCACGCACGAGCTCAAGACCCCGATCGCCCTCATCCGACTTGCCGTGGAGACGCTCGAGATGCGTCGGATCACGCGTCCCGAGGAGGCCGAGAAGTTCCTGCGCAGCATCGCGCGCGAGACCACGCGGCTCAGCCAACTGGTCGACAACATCCTCGACTTCGCGCGGCTCGAAGCCGGGCAGCGGCTGTTCCGGTTCGAACGGGTCAACGTGGCGGACGTGGTCAACGACGCGATCGAGAGCTTCCGGCCTCGGTTCGAGGACCAGGGCTTCCAGATCCACGTGGATGTGCCCGAGACGCTGCCGCTGGTACGCGGCGACGCGCGGGCGCTGTCGCATTGCGTGCTCAATCTCCTGGACAACGCCATCAAGTACTCGCGCGCCCGACGCGAGGTGCGGGTGGCGGCGGCGGCCCGTGACGGCGCGGTGCAGGTCGCGGTGAGCGATCGTGGCATCGGCATCGCGACCGCGGATCAGAGTCGGATCTTCGAGAAGTTCGTGCGGGTGGAGGCCGGGCTGGTGCACGATGTCAAGGGCGCCGGGCTCGGTCTTTCCCTGGTGGATCAGATCGTCCGCGCACACGGAGGGCGCGTGGAGCTGGTGAGTAGTCCGGGCGAAGGCAGCACGTTCACCCTGGTGCTGCCGGCGTTGGCGGAAGAAGTCCCGCGCACGGAAACGCGGGCGCAGACGGGATCGTGACCCGAAGCTCAAAGGAGCGGCGATGACGCGCGTATTGATCGTGGAGGATGAAGAAGGACTGCTGGACGGGCTGGCCCACAATTTCAAGTTCGAGGGCTACGACGTGTTGACGGCGAAGACCGGGCAGGAGGGCCTGAAGATGGCCCTCAAGCAGAAGCCCGACGTCGTCGTGCTCGACATCATGTTGCCCGAGAAGGACGGATTCACCGTGCTCAAGGAGCTGCGGCAGCGCCACCGCGACATCCCCGTGCTGGTGATGACCGCCCGCAACTTCGAGGCCGACGTGCTCAAGGGGTTCGACCTCGGTGCGGACGACTACGTCACCAAGCCGTTCGGCATCAAGGAGTTGATGGCGCGGGTCAAGCGGCTGGTGCAGCGCGGTCCCTCGGGCGCACCGGCGCCGGGGCCGACGATCTACACGTTCGGGGACGTCGAGGTGCGCTTCGAGCCGCGCGAGGTCCACAAAGCCGGCAAGCAGGTGGCGCTCTCGTTCAAGGAATTCGAATTGCTCAAGTACCTCATCGAGCATCGCGGGCGCACCGTGTCGCGCGAGGAGCTGCTCGAGGAGATCTGGGGCGTGGACGAGGATCTCGGGGTCACCACCCGCACGGTGGACACGCACGTGTCCAACCTGCGCTCCAAGCTCGGCGCGGGCTTCGCGCAGCCGTTCATCGTCGCGGTCCACAAGGTCGGGTACAAGTTCGTGGAGCCCTAGTCGTCCTCGGGTTCGTGCCGGGGGGCCGCGCTCTCGGCTGCGGCCCACGCGAGCTTCGCGAACTCGTCCAGCGTGAGAGTCTCGCCGCGCCGGGCCGGCGGGATGCCGGCGTGGCGCAGCAGCCGCTCGATCCGCGGCTTGCCGAGCTCGAGGGTGTCCTCGAGCGTGTTCACGAGCTGCTTGCGGCGCATGTGGAACGCGCCGCGGATGATGCGGAACAGCAGCTCCTCGCTGGGCGCGTCCACCGGCGGCCGGTCGCGCAGGAAGAACCGCACCAGCATGCTGTCCACGCTGGGGCGCGGCCAGAACGCCGAGGCGCGCACCGTCATGAGCGGCTCCATCAGCGCGTGATAGCGGGCGAAGAGCGTGAGCGAGCCGTACTCCGGCGTGCCGGCCGCGGCCGAGAGCCGAGCGGCGTACTCCTTTTGCACCAGGAGCACGGCGCTGCGCACCGCGGCGCGCTGCCCGAAGATCCGCTCCAGCACCGGGGTGGTGATGTTGTAGGGAATGTTGCCGACCACCGCGAGCTTCTCCACCCCGTGGTCGCGGGCGATCGCGGCGAGATCGCAGTCGAGGAAATCGCTCTCGACGATCTCCACCCGCGGGTGCTCGGCCAGCTCTTCGCGCAGCAGCTCGGCGAGGCCGCTGTCCCGCTCGACCGCGATCAGCTTCGCCACACGCGCGGCGATGCGCGCGGTGAGCGCGCCGGCGCCGGGCCCGATCTCGAGCGCGACATCGTCTTCGCGCAGGTGGGAGTGGTCCACGATGCGCTGGGCGATGTCCTCGCGCACCAGGAAGTTCTGTCCGAACCGCTTGCGCGGGGCCAGCCCGCGCTCGGCGAGCGCGGCCTTGAGCCGCGCCAGCTCGCCACCGGAGGACTCGGCGCGCTCGCGGATGTACCTGGAGACACGGCGCGCGCCGGCGCCGCCACGGGGGGGTCGGAGCATGCCGTGAGTGTACGCGGCGCCGGGGCGGGCGGGAAACCGCGCGGCGTCTACGCGCTGCGCAGGCGCGCGCCCCCATTGAGCACCTCGAGCGCCATGTCGCGGGCGAACGGGTCGCGCGAGGTGTCGGCGACGTGGCGCAGCGCGGCGCGGCCGTCCGCGCCGAGGGCACCGAGCGCGTAGGCGGCGTGGCGCCGCACCCACCACGACGGGTCGGCGAGGCAGTCGGTGAGCGGCGCGATCGCGGCCGGGGCCCGGAGGCGTCCCAGGGCCCAGGCCGCCTGGGCGCGCACCTGCCACACGCCGTCGCCGAGCGCCATCACCAGCGCCGGCGCCCGCTCGGCCGCCGCGAGGCGGCCCAGCGCGCGGGCCGCGGCGACGCGCAGCTCGGGATCCGGGCTCGCCAGCCGCGGCTGGATCGCCCCGGCCGCCGCCGCCGGCCCCAGCAGCCCGAGGGCCTCGATGAGCGCACGCTCCAGCGCGGGAAGCGCGGGCGGCAGATCCAGCCCGGCGAGCAGGTCGGCCCGGGCGCGGCGCCCGAACGCGCGCAGGAGCGACGTCCACGCCGCCGGGTGGCGGCTGGCCAGGCGCTCGGGGTGGCTGAGCACCCAACGCAGCGCGGCCAGGTCCCCGTAGCGCGCGAGCGCGCGCGCCGCCGCGTAGCGTACCGCCTCCGGGCCGCGCACCATCGCGCGGCGTAGCGCGCGGCGCGAGGACGGAGCGCGCAGCAGGGCGAGTCGCCGCGCGGCCAACTCGCGGCGCCACGGCGAGTCGTCACGCAGCGCGCGGCGCTCCGCGGCGGCGTGGCGGTTGCGCTCGAGGGCGCGCGAGAGCCGGAGCCAATCGCGGCGCCGGAGGCGGAAGGCCAGCGGCTCGACGGCGCTCCAGAAGGTCCCGTGATTGGCGGTTTCCACCGTGCGCCGCAGCGTCGCGCCGCGCAGGCGGGCGCCCAGAAAGCGCGCGAGGTCGCGGGCGAGCGAGCGGGAGCGCAGCCGGGTCAAGCGGCGGGCGCGGCGCTCGTAGGTGCGCACCAGGAGCCAGGCAAGCACGATCGTGACCAGAAGAACCGCCAGGGCGAGAGGCCACGGCAGTTCGAGCTCGGGCAGCGCGGACGGCATGTGACGGGGTTTTCGGCGAACCCGGGGGGCGACTTGAGATCGTCCCCGGGCCAAAACGGCGGAGGAGGCGTGCACGCCCGTGGTCGCGACTCGAGATGTTCCGCGGGCGGTCACGGCGCAGCCGGCGCGCCCGCCCGTGGCGCCCGGGTGCGACCCTCAGGCGCTGCCGGAGGGCGGCAGCGCCCCGCCCGCGATCGGCAGGCGGAACAGCGCGCGCGCGTTCTCGCCGGTGATGCGGTCGGCCTCTTCCGCGCTCCAGCCACGCAGCGCGGCGAGCCGCGCCAGCACCCGGCCGAGCAGCGCTGGCTCGTTGCGCCGCGCCGTGCGCGGCTCGGGCTCCAGGTAGGGCGCGTCGGTCTCGAGCAGCAGCATCTCGGCCGGTGCATCGCGCACCGCGTCGTCCAGCGCCGGGTGCCCGTAGGTGACGACCCCGCCGATCCCGAGCTTGAAGCCCAGGGAACGGGCGCGCCCCACCGCCGTGAGCCCGTCGTCGAAGCAGTGGAGCACTCCGCCCGCGGCGGGGCGAGTTTCCTCGAGGATCGCGAGCGTCTCCTCGAGGGCCGAGCGCTGGTGGATCACCAGCGGAAGCCCGAGCTCGTCGCCCAACGCGATCTGCGCCCGGAACCATCGCTCCTGCGCCTCGCGTGGGGCGCGATTGCGATAGAAGTCGAGCCCGGTCTCGCCGATCGCGACCACGCGCGCGTGGCGCGCGTGGTCCCGCAGGACCTCGAGGTAGTCTGCGGGTACCGCCGCCGCCTCGCCCGGGTGCACGCCCACGCACAGGAACAGGTTGGGATGCTCGCGCGCCAGCGCGTGCGCCCGAGGCACGATCTCCGGCGCATGGGCGATCTCGATGAAGTGCGTGACGCCGGCGATGTGGGCGCGCTCGAAGACCTGGGCGCGGTCGCGGTCGAAGCGCCGGTCGGCGAGGTGGCAGTGGGTGTCGATCATCCGGCTCCACTCCGCGGCGCCCGCGCGGGCGCGCCGCCCGCGATCAGGCGGGCCCCGCCTTGATCTCGAGCCGCGGGAACAGGCGCTTGACCTCGCCCAGGGCGCGGCCGCCGTGCGCGCCGGCCTCGAAGTGCGGCGCCGCGGAGTCGCCACGCGCCTCGCCGGGCTTCCCGGGCAGCCGGAGCATGGCCCACAGCTCCTCGCTCTGGGCGGGGATCACCGGCCAGGCCCAGATCGCCACCAGGCGCAGGGTCTCGAGCAGGGCGTTGAGCGCCGTGCCCAGCTCGACCCGGCGCGACTCGTCCTTGGCCAGCGCCCAGGGCTTGACGCGCTCGATGAACTCGTTGGCCTTCACCACCGGCGCCCAGGCGTGGTCGAGCGCCTCGTGGAGCCGCAGGTCCTCGTAGGCGCGGGGGACCTCGGCGTGCGCGGCGTCGGCCGCGGCAATGAGCGCGGCGAACGCCTCGCGGGCTCCGGCGTCGCGCAGGGTGGCCGGGTCCCAGTCGCCCGGGACCTGCCCGGCGAAGTACTTGTGGACCATGGTCAGGCTGCGGCTGGCGAGGTTGCCGAGGTCGTTCGCGAGGTGGGTGTTGCAGTGCTCGACGAATTGCTCGAGCGTGAACTCGCCGTCGCGCCCGGTCGGGATGGCATGCACCAGGTAGAAGCGCAGCGCTCCGGCGCCGTAGTCGCGCGCGAGCGCCACCGGGTCCACCTGGTTGCCGAGCGACTTCGAGAGCTTGGCCCCACGCACGTAGATGAAGCCGTGGACGTAGACCTGTCGCGGCAGCGGCACGCCCGCCGCCAGCAGCAGGGCGGGCCACAGCACGCAGTGGAAGCGGCTGATGTCCTTGCCGATGAGGTGGAACGCATTGGTGCACAGCGGCGGCGTGGTGCCGGCCCACGCCGCTCCCGGCCGGCCGTGGCCGTCGAGGTGCTCGAACTCGTTCTGGCGCGCCGCCCCCGGGCCGCCGATCTCGCTCTCCTTCGCCAGCCACCACAGCGAGTAGCGACGCTCGGGCCAGCCGATCGCCGAGAGGTAGTTGAGCAGGGCGTCGGCCCAGACGTACACGGTGTGCCCCTCGGCGCCCGGCACGTCGTCGGGGAGCGGCACGCCCCACGGCAGGTTGGTCCGACTCACGCTCACGTCCTGCAGGCCCTCGCGGATGACGTTCACCACCTCGTTGCGCCGGTAGTCGGGCTGGATGAACTCGGGATGGGCCTCGATGTGCTTGAGCAGCCCCTCGCCGTATTCCGAGAGGCGGAAGAAGAAGTTGGATTCCTTGATCTTCTTCGGCGCCGTCAGGTGCTCGGGGCAGCGCCCGTCCACCAGATCCTTCTCCTGCTTGTACGCCTCGCAGCCCTCGCAGTAGAGCCCTTCGTAGTCCTCCTCGAACAGCACGGGCTCGCCGGTCTTGGGGCTGCGCGCGTCGCGCAGCCTGCGGAACAGCTCCTGCACCGCCACCTCGTGGCGGGCGTCGGTGGTGCGGATGAACTGGTCGTGGGAGATGTCGAGCGCCCGCCACGCGTCCTGGAACGCGACCACGAGCTGGTCCACGAACGCGCGCGGCTCCAAGCCGGCTTCGCCGGCGGCCCGGGCGATTTTCTGACCGTGCTCGTCGCTGCCGGTGAGGAAGAACGTGGCGTGACCGAGTTGGCGGTGGAACCGGGCCAGCGCGTCGGCGACGACCTTCTCGTAGGCGTGCCCGAGGTGCGGGCGGCCGTTCAGGTAGTCGATCGCGGTGGTGATGTAGAAACGTCGAGGCAAGCGAATCCCCAGGGCCGGAGTGAGGGGGGGAGTATAGACGGTGTGTCCAGAATCAGCCCGGAGGGGCGTCGGCCCATCCTTCGGGAGCGGCGTCGTCCGCGGGGCCCGGCCCGCCGGACGCGCGCGGCTTGGAGCGCTTGCCGCAGTTGCAGTCCCCGCACTTGTGATAGGGGCCGGGCGGCAGGTCGGCGTAGGCGATGCGGTGCTCCCCGCCCTCGTCGTCGCGCACCCATACGGCCTCGCGGTAGAGCTCGGTGCGGGTGACCACGCACACGCCCTGCCCGGTGGGGAGCTTGGCACCCACCGGCGGCAGCTTCGCCGCGCTGTCGCGGTACTGGGAGAGCTCGTAGGCGAGGCAGCACATCAGCCTGCCGCACGCGCCCGAGATCTTGCCCGGATTGAGCGAGAGCTGCTGCTCCCGCCCCATCTTGAGCGTCACCGGGTGGAAGTCCTTGAGCCAGGTCGAGCAGCAGAACGCTCGCCCGCAGGGGCCGCAACCGTCGAGCCGGCGCGACTGGTCGCGCACGCCGATCTGGCGCAGCTCGATGCGGGTGTGGAGGCGCGAGGCGAGATCCTTGACCAACTCGCGGAAGTCCACGCGGCGCTCTGCCGAGAAGTAGAAGGTGATGCGGTTGCCGCCGAACGTCATCTCGACGTCGGCCAGCTCCATGTTGAGCTCGCGCAGCTCGATGCGCTCACGGCAGTAGGCATAGGCATCCTTCTCGCGCGCCCGGTTGGTGTCCTCCTGGGCCAGGTCCTCCTCCGTGGCCTTGCGCAGGATCTCGTGCGTGACGCTCCCGGGGCGCTTGAGCTCGACCAGGGTCGGGTCCTTGAGGAGCACGGTCCCGAGCGACTCCCCGTGCTCGTTCTGGACGATCACCGGGTCGCGAAGCTTGAGCCAGAGGCTGCGGGAATTGAGGAAGAACTCTCTGCGGGTGCCGCGCAGGGACACCTGGAGGATGTCCGCCATGGCCTGACCACCTTTATGGGCGGCAGGGAATCCGCCCCAACGCCGGCGCGGGAGCCGGCGAGTCTGGGTGTTGCATTCCGGGGATGATGCCCGACTGCAGGGGATCACGCCCCGGCTATCCACAAGCCCCCGGCGAGCCGGGGGACGATCGAGTGTTGCCTCGGGAGCATACCCCACCGTTCCCGCCGTTGCACCTCCCAGGCCTCTGGAGACGTCACGCGCCGCGAGAGGACCCGTGGGGCCTTGGATACGTCACCCGGAAGCGATTGCGCCAAGGCGGAGCCGTGGTCGCGCCCCGGCGGAACGGGGCCCCGGGCGGTCACATCTGCGCCCACCGCCCGTCCCCCGGGGAGCTCCCGATCGGGTATGCTCGGCGTTCCAACCCGAACCCAGGAGTCCAGAAATGGTGCACCTTCCACGGCGCCGCGGATGGGAGATCCCCGACTCCTCGGCCACGCCCGAAGCGGCGTTCGTCGACCGTCGCGACTTCCTCAAGCTCGTCGGCCTCGCCGGAGCCGGGCTCGCCGTGGGCGCCGGGCTCACGCGCGCCGCGCGCGCCCTGGCCGCCGCCGCCCCCGCGGTCGCCGCCCCGGGCGCCGCACGCTCGATCTACCCCGCGCGCCGCAACCCCGCCTTCGTGCTCGATCGGCCGCTGACCGGCGAGCAGGTGGCGGCCACCTACAACAACTTCTACGAGTTCACCGAGCAGAAGGACGCCGTGGCGCGTCTGGTGGGCAAGTTCGAACCCCGCCCGTGGCGGATCGAGATCGCGGGGCTGGTCGAGAATCCGCGCGAGATCGACGTGGACGATCTCATCCGCGCGCTGCCGGTCGAGGAGCGTCTCTACCGGCACCGCTGCGTCGAGGCGTGGGCGATGGCGGTGCCGTGGACCGGCATCCCGATGCGCGACTTCGTGAAGTGGGCCAAGCCCGCTTCGTCCGCCCGCTTCGTGCGCATGGTGTCGTTCCTGCGTCCCGACCAGGCCCCGAACCAGAAGACCGCGACCTGGTACCCGTGGCCCTACTACGAGGGATTGCGCCTGGAGGAGGCGATGAGCGAGCTGACGCTGCTCGCGGTGGGGATCTACGGTCACGACCTGCCGAAGCAGCACGGGGCGCCG
>Ga0326597_10002145_pt1 | contig 29926 bp, 25 predicted proteins | sample RVTome_12_FD_203789 | JGI IMG/M metagenome (GOLD analysis project Ga0326597, IMG submission 203789) | Soil microbial communities from uranium-contaminated site in the Upper Colorado River Basin, Wyoming, United States - RVT100D185 | ecosystem: Environmental > Terrestrial > Soil > Contaminated >... | reverse complement strand
TCTTCGAAGAGCTCGCTCATCAGGGCGTTGCACTCGAAGGGACCATTTTGAAGGCAAGCATGGTCATCGCAGGCAAGAAAGCGACAAAGCAATCGAGTGTCGACGAAGTGGCCGATCAAACCGTTCGCGTGCTTACCGCAACCGTCCCGAAAGATCTCGCTGGCGTGGTCTTCCTATCCGGTGGTCAGGGCGACGAACAAGCGACCGCACATCTCAACAAAATGAATCAAATGGGAGCGGCCGCCCTGCCTGCCGGCAGGCAGGTCTCCTTCTCCTATTCGCGTGCTATTCAGAATCCTGTACTCAAAAAGTGGGCAGAGGATCCTGCGTCGAACGCAAAAGCCGCACAAGATATCCTTCTCTTCCGCTCCAAAATGAATTCTCTCGCCGCTCAAGGAAAATACTCCGACGACATGGAGAAACAGCGTCCGTACTAAACGAAAACGCCACCAAGAGAGTTGGACTCTTGGTGGCGAGAAATGGTGAAGGAGCAGAATGAACAGGGGGTGACGACGCTTAGGCACCGCCCTCAGGAACGGGATGATCCCGGTCAGGTCCCGGAAGAATAACGCCGTCAAGGAACGCGTACCCTGGCCGGTCCTCGGTCCGCCGATCTTCGCGTAGAGCAGAGACGATCTGTGCGACAACCTCGTTGTCGGTGGGGTGAGAGTTTGACTTGGACAGGAACAGCTCCCCCAAGTTCTTGTTGGCGCGGAACCTTGTGAGCAGGGTGTCTGCACCGTACTGCTTGCAGAGCGCGACGAGCTGCTGAGGCGACGTCACGTTCTGCAGTTGGCAGGAATGAAGATGAACGACGGACATGGCCGCCTCCTTGGTTTGGAGTGAGTTTCGTCAGCTATTCTGCTGATGAAAGGACAAGTAAACTCACTATAGCGAAATGTCGCTAAAACGCAAGGTTTTTACTTTGTGGATAAGTATGAAGCGAGGCCGCCGGGGCGGGAGTAGGCATAAACATTCTTGATGCCAAGGTCTTGCGCGAGAAGAAGCGCGATTTCGATAAGCTGATTCGCGATAGGTGCGTCGGGAGTGAAGGTTATATTGCTCGGCTCAGGATATTTCACAAGCATGTTGAAGCCGAGCGCGCTCTTATCTTCCGGCCGACCGTTTTCGATAACGTTGATGAGTTTCGCCCCTTCAGCAAGACCACCCTTTGGTTTTGTATGGAATTTCATCACCGGGTCGTTGCCGCCCTCAAGGTACGCACGTACATCCTCGCTGCTCGGCGTCTTGGCGATAGAAGGAACTGGTTTTGGTTTAAAGTCTGCATTGCAAATAGAAATACACACCAGAGCGTTTCCTTGCGGGTCGAGCACTTCTGGTGTGACGAGTTTTGCATAGGGAGTTTTGAGGAGCTCTTCGGCGGAACGGCTGGTGCGAACGACCGAAATTTGCCCAAGAACATGGTCCTTCGCATCAGCAGCAAGGATGACAAGGTGCTTCGGTACGCTTTTATCATACGTGAGCTTGTCGGGAGCGAGCTCACCCCAACATTGTTTATACATTTCGTACGAAGGAGCTGCCCAGCGAGAATAACGGTGAAGGACCGTGAACCGCTTCTCGGGGAACTTTACGAGGCCGAAAATAGATTCGTACTTTTCATACGATAACCTATCTTTCAAAACGCTTCGCTGCACCTTGCCGGTCGAGGTCATTGGCAGTTCTTTTACAGAAAGTGAGGTGAAATACTTCGGCGTTTCGTACGGACTGATATAGGGCGAGCCTAAGAGAAGTGTGGCTTTCAAACGACGCAGCGCACGCGGCACGTCCGCACCTTCTTTCCATGAGATAACAGCCCCTGCTTCTTCTCCATATCGCTCGTCGGGTACAGAAACCACGTGCACCTGCTCGATGTCGGGCGATATCTTTTTGAGCGCGTTCTCGACAGCGACCGGCGAAATATTCACGCCGCCCTTGATGATTATCTCGCGCTTGCGGCCCTTGAGGTAATAGTACTTTCTCCCCTCAATTGTCTTAAAGAGTCCGACGTCTCCCGTAAGGAAATAGCCATCTCGAAATGCCGGTTCCATGCCAAGGTACCCTTCCATCACTGCGGGACCTTTGACGACAAGTTCTCCCTCCTCCCCTTCTCCGAGGAACTTTCCATTTTCGTCCGCTATCTGTAAGTCCGCCCATGGCATAACTGCGCCAATGGAATTCTCTTCGACGAGCTGCTCGTAGAGCTCATCGGGTATATCCATTGGCACACCTGTAACGCGAAGCGCGGTCTCTGTTTGTCCGTAACCTTGGTAGAGCGAAATGCCAAACTTCTTTTTAAACTCCTGCACAGACTGCGCAATAACCGGCGCTGAGCCGATCTGCACCCTACTAAGCCTTATGCGACCCTTCAGCTCCGCAAATTCTTTCTCGCGGCTGAGTTGGTCGAAGACTACTGACTGCACGACGGAAGAAACAGTCGCTGCTGTTTTCGCGGTCTGTTCCCAGAAATGCGAGTTGGAATATCCGGGCGGGATAGCAATGGTGCCGCCGGAGAGAAGCGTAGAGAGACAAAAGGTCGTGGAGTTGATGTGGTGGAGTGGTAGGACAACGAGGAAGGTGTCTTCTGCGACGAATCGAAGCCACTGCCGAATGCCGTCAGCGTTCACGATAAGGTTCTCGAGCGAGAGCATCGCGCCTTTGGGGTGCCCGGTCGTACCAGAGGTGAAGAGTACGAGCGCTTGATGTGAGAGTTTCTTTTCCCAAGTTGCTTGCTTGTTCGAAGGCTTGAATTCGGTATGCACTTTAATGCGTACGCCGGGGAGTTTGTCTACCTGAATGCCGCGCTCAAGTATCAGATACTTCGCCTTGTTGAGATTTATCTTGTACTCGTAGAGCTCCGGCGTGTCGCGTTTAGTGTCCATCGGCACGGTCACGATGCCGCTCGCCCATGCGGCCCAGCTCCATATCAAAAGTGCAGGAGAGTTGCGAAAGGCGAGAGCTATACGGTCGCCTTTTTTGAGACCCATTTCTGCAAGTTCCGAGCCAGCAGCCTCTAGCTTCTCAAGGAGTTCCTTGTAGGTGATCTTCTCCTGAGCGTTTCCCTTCTCGTCCGTCCCTACGAGCGCAAGCTTATCCGGATGCGCCTTCGCAAGCGAAGCGATGTGTTCGTACAAATTTTGTATAGGTAGATTCAGGGTCATGGATATAGGAGTGTACCATTTTAGCCCTAAATAGGAACGATTCGTTGACATTTCAAGCGATTTCGGTCATGGTTCGCGCGGTCAATACTCTATAACAGTTGCCGTATAGAGACGTTCTCAACGCAAACCCATAGGCAACATGGGTAAGGGAGACGGATAATGCGAGTCTACTACGATCGCGACGCCGACCTCAACCTCATCAAGAGGCAAAAGGTCGCCATCATCGGGTATGGCAGTCAAGGCCACGCCCATGCGCTCAATCTGCGGGACTCCGGCGTGAATGAAGTCGTCGTCGCTCTGCGGAGTGGCTCCGACGGCGTGAAGAAGGCCGAGAAGGAGAAGTTCAAGGTCCTCAGCGTCGCCGAGGCTGCCAAGTGGGCCGATGTGATGATGATGGCCACGCCCGACGAACGGCAGGTCGACATCTACAACGACCTGCACGGCAACATGAAGCCGGGCGCGGCGCTGATGTTCGCACATGGGCTCAACATCCACTTCAACCTCATCACACCCCGGAGCGACCTCGACATCCTGATGGTCGCGCCGAAGGCACCGGGGCATACCGTACGTTCGGAATACGTGCGCGGTGCCGGCGTGCCGATGCTTCTCGCGGTCCACGCCGACAAGAGCGAGAACGCGTGGGAACTCGGCAAGGCCTATGCTTCCGCCATCGGGGGCGGCAAGGCAGGGATCGTCGAGACCACCTTCAAGGAAGAATGCGAGACCGACTTGTTCGGCGAGCAGACTGTCCTTTGTGGTGGGATCGTTCAGCTGATGCTCGCCGGCTTCGAGACTCTGGTTGAAGCCGGATACGCGCCCGAGATGGCCTACTTCGAGTGCATCCACGAGATGAAGTTGATCGTCGACCTGGTCTACCAGGGCGGTGTCGGCAACATGCACTACTCGGTCTCCAACACCGCCGAGTACGGCTCCTACACTCGCGGCCCGCTGATCGTCACAAACGAGACGCGAACAGCTATGAAGGAAATCCTTGACAACATCCAGTCCGGTCGTTTCGCGGCCGAGTGGATGTTGGAGAACAAGGTCAATCAGCCGTCGTTCAAGGCCATGCGTGCCAAGTTGGCGGCGCATCCCGCAGAGGCAGTCGGCGGGAAGCTCCGTGAGATGATGCCCTGGCTCAAGCAGGGTGCGCTCGTCGACCGTTCCAAAAATTAAATGCGACAGGTAAGTCGCGAAGCACCACCGGGGGCGGCAACGCCCTCGGTTTCTTTTTAAAATTGCTTGTAGTAGCTCTCGGTGGTCGAGTTACAGATGGAGGTAAGACTTTCATCTTCGAGAGAAGTACAGAACACTTTAGCTTCTACATCAGAGTGGAAGTACGAAATGAAATCTTTTACCGCGCCAATAACGCAATTCGAACGCTCGAAGAAGTCTGCACCAAGGAGACACAAACGCTTGGTCGATTCGGCGTTGCTTGCCGAGCGGCCGGAAGCATCGCGCCCGAGGCTCTGGAAGCACGTCATTCGATATGGCTCTTCCGCCTTGCGGCACCATGCAAACGTGTCTGTAAAGTTGCCGCCATTTACCTTCAAAATGTAGGAAGTTTGCATCAGGTAGCAGGTATTTTTGTATTTTTCCTGTACTGCCGTACAAGGGTAGAGCGGTTCCTCCGGCTTCAGGTATTTCGTAAAGTGGTTGAGATTGTCAACGATGACGTTTTCCATGAATACGCCGCTCGCGCAGGAATACTGCTCCCAATCCCCGATGAGGAGGTCGCAGTAGTCGAGCGACTCGAAAAGCTCGGTTTGCGTGATGGCCATCACGCCGTGTCCAAGTCCATGGACACAATTATAGTAGTCGAAACTGTAGCGCTCCTTCCCTTCGATACTGTCGCAGATGTTGTTTATTTCTTTCGGAAGGTTTTTGTCTCCTATCTTTTCAAGGAAAGTTTCGAGAATACCGTGGTAGTAGCCCGACCAACAAAAGCCGTCGCCGTACTTGTACGCTTCGCCTGGTGTCTTGAACTTGAGAGCCGCTTCACGGCCGATAACGTGCGTGAGCGGATGACATTGCGCAACAACGTACGGATTCTTTGCATAGCGTGCCTTGAGGTCTGTAAACGCTGCATCTATTCCCTCTTTTCGTACGATCTGATTGTAGTGATCCTCATAACAGTAGAAATCCGCACTTGCAGTGCCAGTACAAACGTCTTCGGCTTCAGAAGATGTCTCCTCCGTTCCCTGCTCAAGTTCCAGGGGTTCTTGCCCGAATTCTCTTGAAGTCGGCACAAAGTCCACCTCTGGCGGCGGTGGGACCGAGATCGTTCGAAACGGATCGACGTCCGATGAGGCGCTTTGCATATACAAAAATCCACCCAAGAGGGCGACCAGTACACTGATAATGCCGAGTTGGATGTTCATGGAGATAAGTAGACGTGTTCCCACGCCTTCCCTTTCTTCTCATATCGAACTCTATCGTGCAACCTGTTGGGTCCACCCTGCCAAAATTCGAACTCTGTTGGTACAAGGCGGTATCCACCCCAGTGCGGCGGAAGCGGGATGTTTTTACCCTCGTACTGCTTCCGCAACTTCTCCACCCGTACATCTAACTCCGGATGTCCTGCGATAACGGAACTCTGCTGTGAAGCCCATGCACCGAGCTGACTTTCCCGTTCCCGGCTCCTGAAGTACGCCATCGACTCTGCCTGCGAGGTTTTCGAGACGACGCCACTAACGCGCACTTGCAACCCTATCGAGGGCCAATGAAAGAGAAGTGCTGCTTGCGGGTTTTCAGTAAGGTCACGTCCTTTCTTGCTTTCGTAGTTGGTAAAAAACACGAAACCGTCCTCACCGAACTCTTTTAGAAGTACGATGCGCGCCGAGGGCGAAGCGTCCTTGCTTGCCGTGGAGAGTACCATGGTTCCTCGTTCACTTATTTCAGATGTTTGTGCTCTTTCAAACCACGCCTGGAATTGTTCCAACGGATCGTCTTTGAGCATAGGCTCAAAAAGTGTCCCAGCTGGAGTAAGTGCTGTCATATACGCTCGGACAGCTGCTGCAAATCCAACCTTGAGGGCGTCGGCAGTGAGCTCGTGGCCGATAGAGGCTTCTGCGAGGAACGGGATGCGAGCGACGATAGGGGGAAGGTTCTTAAGGTTTAGATCGTGACCAATGTTTACCACGAGTCCGCGCTTATGTGCCTCATCGGCTGTTTTGCCACAGTCCTCCAGAAGTTTCTTGTAGTTCCCCTTTCGAAAAGCCTCCGCGTAACCGCCTGTGTAGATCTCGATACCATCGGCCCCCGTTTTCTTTACGTGTGCGATAACCGCGGGATTCGGATCGACAAAAAGGATGACCCTGCTACCGAGTCTTTTCAGTTTTGGAATGATGTTGCTTACCACCTTGAGCTGTTTAGTGCCCAACTTCCAACCTTCATCGGACGTGAACGTGTCCGAGGCATCGGGTACGAGCGTGCATTGTTCGGGCTTGACCGCAGTGACGATCTTCAAAAAACGCACGTCCGGATACCCTTCGATGTTGAATTCGATCTTAGGACGCCTGCTTTTCAAGAGAGTCGCGACCGCGGGAACGTCTTTTCGCAGCACATGCCGTTCATCGGGCCGTGGATGGAGCGTAAGCCCATGCGCACCGGCGGCGAGCGCGAGGCGGCCGAACTCCACGACATCAGGCACTCCGGTATGCCGAGAGTTCCGCAGAAGTGCGATCTTGTTGAGGTTCACGCTGAGGCGTGCCATGGGTGGACCCTAGCGGATTCGAACCGCTGACATCCACATTGCAAATGTGGCGCTCTACCAACTGAGCTAAGGGCCCTTACTATACGAACTTGATATTTATAACAGGTCAGTGGCTTCTTGGGAATTGTAGCGGACCCCTTTCAATAACGAGAATTTTTTGCTATCCTCCTGTTGTGCTTAAGGTTCACCGATAAGGTAAACTAGCACCCGAACCCTCCGTGCGGGAGGGTTTTTGCGTTCTTAGACTCACCCCACACTGTAGCACGAGGCAAGCAATGGAACACCACTCCCTAGATGGCCGGGCTCTCTATGTTGGCCAAGCCATACTTGATTGCGTCACGTACGTGCGTGACGTGCGGGCTGAAGGCAAAGAAGTCGCTCTTCGGCAATGCATGCAGGCCGGTGGGAATGCGTTCACCGCTGGTATCACAACCGCGGTGCTCGGATACAAGCCGAGCATCACAAGTGGTGTTGGTAATGACACACCCGGACGGATCATCGAGAAAATGGTTCGAGATGCGGGAGTCTACTGGCATCCGCGCGCAATGACTGAAACTCCGTGGTCGAACGTCCTTCCCAACCCGAAGGGTCGCTTCATCGCGGGACCGGAGGACGAACTCAAGTACACGCAAGAGTTCGTCCGGCTCGACGTTCGCGGTTGTCCGTTGATCCATTTCGACGGCCGGCAACTCGACGCCGCGGAGTACTACATGGCCGAGGCGCAGAAGCACGGCGTTCCCACGTCGATCGACGTTGGGCGCAACCGCCCCGGCATTGAGGGCTTGCTCTATCAAGCCACATACCCATCCGTGTCTGAGTCATATTGCAGGCACATCGGCAAAACAGCCGCAGAGCTGCTAACCGACCTTCACAAGCGTGGACGTGCACGGTTCGCCATCGTCACAATGGGTAAGAAAGGCCTTCTGTACATCGACGATACCGGCGTGGTCGATCACCTTGCCGCCTTTCCGATCGACGATCGCGATGTGCTCGACGAAAACGCGGCCGGCGACATCTTCAACGGTGCACGGAACTTCAGCATGCTCACGTGGCCGGAGCGTCCGTTGGTCTGGCACCTGCTGTTCGCAATGGCTGCTGTGATCTGCAAGCTGCGGCGATTCGGCAACTTCCCTCCGACGCTCGACGAGGTACTTGCGACGCTTCGCAGCTACGGCATTTTTGAGGTAACACCTCGGATGTCCGGAATCGCGTAGCCTCAAGTCTCGTGCAGTGTGGGAAATCCCGGGACCTCGCGGCAACCGCCGCGAGGTCCTTTCTTATTGTCGTGCAAGAGAAATTGAGTGTTCGAGGAATTCGCGAACTGAAGAACCGACCGCTTCAAGCATGAGCGGGAACGAAGCTCCTTCGTGGAGTACGGGAGAAGCGTTGAGTTCAAGGAGGTACGGGCCGCGACGTGTGATAACGAAGTCCGCGTCGGAGAAGTGCGCAAGTCCGAGCGCGAGATGGGCTTTTTGTGCAATATCGCTCATACGCTTTTTTATCTCGAACGAGAATGAGCTCGGCACGAAGTGTCGTGCTCGCGCCTCCCCTTCCGCCTGCGGGTCGAAGTACCAGACACCTTTTGGCAGGTCGATGTGGGCGGGTGGCAGCGTGTAGAGAAGCTCGTTGCGAAAATTCTCAATAATGCCCATCGTCGCGTGCTCACCCACTAGGTACTCTTCAACGAGCACCGCACCGTACTCGTCGAGCGCATCCCCTATTGCGTCGGGAAGAGCTGATATCGTTTGCACGTGACGAATGCCTCTTGAAGAACCTTCCGTTGGAGGTTTGAGGATATATGGTGGCCCAAGAAGGGAAAACACTGCTTCAGCCATTTCGTGCGTGCCCATTTGGTTGCGTAGATTGAACGCAAAAGCACGCGGCATCGGGATACCCGCCTCCTGCAATATTTCGCGCGCACGTACTTTGTTCAAGGAAAGCCCTGCCGAGGATGCCCGAGAGCCCGCGTACGGAATTCCCATACGTTCGAGTATCCGCTGTATCGTGCCGTCTTCTCCAATGCCACCATGAAGAGCGTTCAACACCATATCTACCTGTGAGAGTGCCCGCGTAGGGTCCGCATGCATACCCCGCAGGTACCAAATGCCGGATTTGTCGATAAGGATGTCCCGGGTCGTGTAAGACTCTTCGGGAAGTGCCGACAGTATCGCGGCACCCGATTTCAATGAGATCGTATACTCGCTCGACGTGCCTCCTCTCAAGACACCAACTATCATCTTCATGGACAAAAGTATATCACTGCCTGGGGGCTTTTTGACGCCGTTTACGATGCCAAATGGACGCTTCGCTCCTTGGAAACCCTCGGTTTACCAACGGCACTTCGTGCCTGCCTTCCTACACGGGGAACTCCCGTTCCCCGACCCCCTCACAATTTCATGGCAGCGCCTCGTCGGCGTCTATGCCATGAAATCGCAAACCTGTGTGCTTCATTGTTCGCAAGCAAAATATCGCGCTCGTAGGCTTGAATGGAGCGTTCGTTGCCGATGAGGCGTGATGGGCGGTGGAACTCATCCTTCACCACACCAACGATAGGTATCAAAAGTCCGACATCTTTCAACAGTCTTTCAGCGGCGCGTACCTGCCCTTTCCCACCATCAACGACGATAACTTTCGGCAGAGGCCACTCCTGATGACCCAGGCGGCGTGAAAGCGCTTCTTTTAATCCGGCTACGTCGTCATTCTTTGCTGTACGAATAGTGAACTTCCTGTACGCAGCTTTAACTGCTTCTCCAGCGTCTACGACGGTCATCACGGCGACTGTTTCTGTACCAGATGTGTGTGCCACATCGTAAGCCTCTATACGTGTTCCTCCACCGGTTGCGATGCGTCCGTCTGCCCTAATGAGCGAGACATCACGTACATGCTCGAGTGCCGAGACCTGTCGACGCAGTTTCTCTGCTCGCTCAAAGTTTTCCTGTTTTGTAGCCGCTTTCATCTCACGCGCGAGGCGCTGTTTTAAACCCTTGAACTTCCCAGAGAAGAGTTCCTTGATATTTCGAACACTGTGCGAATACTCTTTCCCGTTCATTTCTCCCGAACACACCCCCGGACACAGGCCAAGTTGTCGATTGAAGCACTGTTTTCCCGATCGAGGTACACACTTGTCTCTGTACGGAAATATGCGCCGCACTATTTTTAACGCCTCCTTCAATTGTCCTCCATGTGGGAACGGTCCAAAGAGGTACTTGATGTCGGCGGTATCCCATCCTTGAAAAAGCTCACGTCCGCGAACGAGAAGAAATCGTGGGAAGTCTTCCTTTGTGACAACAACGTAGTTCCAACTCTTGTTATCTTTTTGCTCGGTATTGTACGGTGGCTTATGTTTCTTGATGAGCTCTGCCTCGAGCATCAGCGCTTCCAGTACTGAATCCGTCGTTCGCCATGAAATGTTACTCGCCTTCTCGACCATGCCGGCTATTGTAGGAGAACGTGTCTCAGCAAGGTCTGAAGAAAAGTAGCTGCGCACTCTGTCCCGCAAACTCGCCGCCTTGCCGATGTAGAGTATCTTCCTCCCTTGCTTGAAGAGGTACACTCCCGGTTCGTCCGGTAACTTGTATTTTGTTAGCGCAGCGCGGTTCATCCAAGACACTATATATGTGTTATCGTACTTCTCAACGCAAGGAGGGACCCATGAGAACTCTGCTCTTTTTTCTCATCGTGCGTCCTCTTTTGCGAAGAGTTGGTGCACGATTTGCGCACGTTTGTGCGAACCTTCCACCGCTCGTTGAGGGCATGGATTAAAAATGACACAGGCCGCCGATGCGGCCTGTCTGTTTTCCACATTTGACAGAACGGTGCGAAATTGCTAAAGTCTAGCTTTAATGACCTCAAAGGTTGATATGAAAGAAGGCACCCACCTGGGTGTATTTTTTTATCCCCTCAACCACCCGCCATTTGGCGGGTTTTTTGTATGAAGTTATTTCTTAAGGATGGAACAGTGCTCGAGGGAAAGAGTTTCGGAGCCGCATCGAACGCGGTTGGAGAAGTGATTTTCAACACCGGCATGGTGGGTTATCCGGAAAGCCTTACCGACCCTTCGTATGCAGGGCAAATCTTGGTCCTCACCTATCCACTAGTCGGCAATTATGGCGTTCCTGACAAGAAATCCTTTGAGTCGCAGAAAATACAGGTAGCCGGGCTCGTCGTTTCCGAATACTCCGAAAACTACTCGCATCACAGGGCGAAACGCTCGCTCGCCGATTGGCTCAAGGCAGAAGGTATTCCCGCGATGACCGGTCTAGATACCCGGGCGCTAACCAAACGCCTTCGCGAACATGGCGTTTTGCTCGGTCAACTCATTCACTCTGGTAAAGCAAGAGGGTTCTTTGATCCCAATGAAGAAAACCTTGTTGCCGCAGTAAGTCCAAAAAAGAAACGTGTCTACAAAGGCGGCCGCCCACGAATTCTTGCTATCGACTGTGGGATGAAAGAGAACATTGTGCGCTCATTCATCTCGCGTGGCGCCACCGTCATTCGCGTACCGTGGAACTACGATTTTAAGAAAGAAAAATACGATGGACTTTTTATCTCCAATGGCCCCGGAGACCCTACTATGGCCGCCGCGACCATAGAGCACATTCAGCACGCGATGAAAAAGAATAAGCCTATTCTTGGCATTTGTCTTGGTAACCAGCTTCTTGCACTCGCGGCAGGAGCGAAAACCTACAAACTCAAGCACGGTCACCGGTCACAAAACCAGCCGTGCACACAGGTCGGTACCGAACGCTGTTACATCACCTCGCAAAACCACGGCTTCGCGGTCGACGCTAAAAGTCTACCTGTAGGATGGGAGGAGTGGTTCGTGAACGCGAACGACGGTTCGAATGAAGGTATTAAACACAGAACGAAACCCTGGAGAAGCGTACAGTTCCATCCCGAGGCTTGCCCAGGGCCTACCGATACCGCCTGGATCTTCGACGAGTTCATCACTCAACTAAAAACTAAAAGCGAGCGCGTCCGTCGAGCGAAAACCATATGAGAAAACCTAAAAAAGTCTTGATACTTGGGAGCGGCGGCTTGAAGATAGGCCAAGCGGGAGAATTCGACTACTCCGGCTCACAGGCCATTAAGGCACTCAAGGAAGAAGGCATCCGGAGCATTCTCATCAATCCAAATATCGCGACAGTACAGACCGACGAAAAGCTTGCGGATGAAGCCTACTTCCTTCCGCTTACCCAACACTTCGCGACACAGGTCATCAAAAAGGAGCGCCCAGACGCTATTTTTCTTTCCTTCGGAGGACAAACTGCTCTGAACCTGGGTCTTGCACTGGAGAAGAGCGGCGTTTTGAAAAAATATCATGTGCGCGTGCTCGGGACCCCTGTGAAAACGATACGCGACACCGAAGACCGCGAACTGTTTGTGAAGCGCCTCAAGGAGATACAGGTGCACACCGCGCGCTCACACGCAGCCCGTAGCATCAAGGAAGCTCTTGCTGCAGCACAAAAAATAGGATACCCCGTCATGATCCGCGCCGGCTTCGCACTCGGCGGAGAAGGTTCTGGTGTAGTGAGGGGTGAAAAAGAGCTCTCAGAAAAATTGAAAGAGGTGTTCCGAAATGCTCCCCAAGTACTTGTTGAAGAATATGTTGGCGGATGGAAGGAAGTCGAGTATGAGGTGGTTCGTGACAGAGCGGACAACTGCATCACCGTCTGCAACATGGAGAACATTGACCCCATGGGTGTACATACCGGAGAATCGATCGTCGTAGCCCCATCCCAGACGCTCTCTAACGAGGAGTATCATTCATTGCGCGAGATCGCTATACGTACCGTCCGTCACCTCGGCATCGTCGGTGAATGCAACATCCAATACGCTCTACATCCGAAAACCGGCGACTACCGTGTTATTGAGGTCAACGCTCGTCTCTCCCGCTCCTCTGCACTTGCTTCCAAGGCGACCGGCTATCCGCTCGCATTCGTCGCGGCAAAGCTTGCACTCGGCTATACGTTGCCCGAGCTAAAGAACTCCGTAACGAAAAAGACGACCGCTTGTTTCGAGCCTGCGCTCGATTACCTTGTACTGAAGATACCGCGTTGGGACCTTGCGAAGTTCGAAAATGCAGCCCCGCGCATTGGCAGCGAAATGAAAAGCGTGGGTGAAGTCATGGCCATCGGCAGGTCTTTCGAAGAGGTGCTACAAAAAGGACTGCGCATGCTTAACATCGGCGCCTACGGATTTACCGCGCACAAGAGCGAGAATTTTCGCATACCAGAGTACGCAGATGAGATCAAACATCCGACAAGTAGACGTATTTTTGCTATTGCCGAAGCGATGCGAAAAGGCGAATCTCTGAAAACAATACACAAATGGAGCGCTATCGACCCTTGGTTCCTGGAGAAAATGAAGAACATCGTCGTCCTAGAGAAGGAGCTAAAGCGTAAAAACCTCACCCCCTCACTTCTCAGGAGCGCGAAGCAAGCCGGTTTTTCTGATGCACAACTCGCCGTACTTAAGAAAACAACGGAAGTGAAAATTCGTTCGCTTCGTAAAAAAGTTCGCGTGCTTCCTGTGGTCAAACAAATAGACACGCTTGCCGGCGAATTCCCTGCTATGACGAACTATCTCTACCTCACCTATCATGGAACTGAGAGTGACGTACAGGGGGAGAAGAATCCTGTCGTTGTACTTGGGAGCGGACCGTATGCCATTGGCTCTTCTGTCGAATTCGACTGGTGCAGTGTACAAGCACTTCAAACTGCACAACGCGCAGGTCACCGCGCCGTCATGGTCAACTACAACCCCGAGACGGTCTCGACGGACTACGATGTTCCGGACCGCCTCTACTTCGAAGAGCTTTCATTTGAACGCGTACTTGATATCACTGATTTCGAAAAACCAAAAGGCACTATCGTTTCTACCGGCGGACAAATACCGAATAATCTTGCCCTCAAGCTCAAGAAGAACGGTGTACGGGTACTAGGTACTGACCCGTCAGACATCGATCGGGCGGAGAACCGCCACACGTTCTCTGCCCTCCTAGACCAACTCGGTATCGACCAACCACCGTGGGCAGAGGTGGCAAATATACCGGCGGCGATAAAAACAGCGGAAAAGTTCGGCTATCCAGTGCTTGTTCGTCCATCATACGTACTTTCTGGCGCCGCGATGAGCATCGCCTTCGACCGCGTCTCCCTTGAAAAGTACCTCAAACGTGCAGTCGATGTTTCTCCAGACCACCCTGTGGTCATTTCACAATTCATCGAGAATGCGCGCGAGATCGAGATAGACGGTGTCGCGCGTAAAGGCAAGCTTGCGATATACGCGATTACAGAGCATGTAGAGAACGCTGGCACACACTCGGGGGATGCGACTGTCGTTCTGCCGCCGCAACGTACCTACCTGGAGACGGTACGCCGTGCAAAAGACGTCACCAAAGCCATCATCAAATCTCTCAAAATAACTGGGCCCTTTAACATCCAGTTTCTTGCAAAAGAGAACAGACTGCAGGTCATCGAGTGTAACCTTCGCGCTTCACGCTCCTTCCCTTTCGTATCGAAAGTTACCGGATACAACTTCATCGAACTCGCCACCCGTGCGATGCTTGGAGAAAGCATCGATGAGCGCTATCGAACACTTGAACTTGATTGTGTTGCCGTAAAATCGCCACAATTCTCCTACGGCCGTATCAAGGGCGCCGACCCGAGAAGCCGCGTTGAAATGGCCTCAACTGGTGAGGTCGCTTGTTTTGGTGATTCGTACGAAGAGGCACTCTTAAAGTCGATGATGGCAGCAGGGTTTCGTTTACCAAAGAAGAACATTCTGGTGTCTCTGGGACAGCAGGAGAACAAGACAAAACTCTTGTCGTCGATTCAAATGCTCGTAGAAATGGGGTTTCGTATTATCGCGACCGAGAACACTGCCGACTTTTTGAAAGAGAACCGTGTGCCGTGTGAAAAAGTGTACAAGGTAAAAACTGCCAAGAATCCTAACGTCGCTGAACTACTTTCGAACGGCAAAGTGGACCTCATCATCAACATCCCTACGCATGCACATCAGTTGGAGTCGACCGATGGTTTCTTTATTCGCCGCAAAGCCGTAGACATGAATATTCCCCTCATTACGAACCGCCAGCTTGCCGAGGCGTTTGTCTCTGCGGTTGCTGAGCAAAAGGGGAACGGACTGAAAACCAAGAGTTGGAACGAGTACCGCTAGCGCCCTTTCTTGAGCACTCGCTTGAGATAGTACCCCGTATGAGAGCCGTCAGTTTTTGAAACTTGCTCTGGAGTTCCCGTTGCAACTATATTCCCGCCATTGGCGCCACCCTCAGGTCCAAGGTCGATGATGTGATCAGCACACTTCAAGACATCGAGGTTGTGCTCGATAACGACGACCGTATTCCCCCGCTCAATAAGCTTTTGGAGTATTTGGATGAGCTTCGCTACGTCGTCGTAGTGCAAGCCGACCGTCGGCTCGTCGAGAAGATAGATGGTCTTGTTGGTAAGCGGGCGATAAAGCTCACTTGCTATCTTCACTCGTTGTGCCTCACCACCTGAGAGCGTTGTCGCGCTTTGGCCGAGCTCAAGGTAATCGAGCCCCACATCAGAAAGTGTTTGGAGTCTATCCGAGATCGCAGGAATATCCTCAAAAAACCCCAACGCTTCCTCGACGGTCATCGAGAGAACATCGTGAATATTCTTCTTTTTATACTTCACCTCGAGTGTTTCCTTCATGAAGCGTTTCCCGTTGCAGACGTCGCAGGTGACGTATACGGTCGGTAGGAAATGCATTTCTACCGCGACCAAGCCGTTGCCCTGGCACGCTTCACACCGACCTCCTTTCACGTTGAATGAGAAGCGGCCTGGTGCCCACCCGCGTGCCTTCGCTTCCTCGCTCATGGCAAAGAGGTCACGTATGTGTGTCCACGCCCCTGTGTACGTCGCTGGATTCGAGCGCGGGGTGCGGCCGATGGGTGATTGATCGATGAGTATGGCACGACTCAAATATTCCGTACCACTGAACTCTTTTACGTTATAAGTCTTCGCACTGCGGTAGCGTTTATCGAAACGAGCAAGAAGGTTGCGATGCAATATTTCGTAAAGGAAGGTAGATTTCCCTGAACCAGAAACCCCCGTGATGCATACAAGTTTACCGAGTGGCACGTCCACATTGACCTTGTCAAGATTGAATTTGGAAGCACCGCGGACCTTTATCTTCCCACGGTCCGCCGTCCGACGTTTCTCTGGTATCTCTATTTGCTCTTCCCCGCGCAGGTACGAAAGCGTTCGCGAACCGCTTTTATTCGTTTTTGCCGTGAGAAGATCCTCAAGCCATCCCGACGCAACGATGTTCCCACCATGAGTGCCTGCCCCCGGGCCCAGATCGATAATGTAGTCCGAGGCAAATATCGTATCCTCATCGTGCTCTACAACCAAGACGGTGTTGCCGAGGTCTCGAAGATGCTTCAGGGTGGTGATAAGTTTGTCGTTGTCGCGCTGATGAAGGCCGATAGTCGGCTCGTCGAGTACATAGAGAGCCCCTACAAGACCGCTTCCGAGCTGCGATGCAAGCCGTATGCGCTGCGCTTCTCCGCCTGAGAGTGTATTGGCTTTCCGGTCGAGCGTCAGATACTCGATACCGACGTTGAGCATGAACTGTAGGCGTGATGTTATCTCTTTTATTACCACTCGCGATATCTCCTCCTCTTTTTTTGTTAACTTGAGTTTCTTGAAGAACTCCATGGCGTTCTCTATCGAAAATGAGGCTAGTTCGACAATATTCGTGCCGCGTTTTTCCTCCTCATTGCCGATTGCCTTGTGCCTGTTGCCGAGCCCCACGCTAAGCGCTTCGGGACGCAAACGCGTACCATTGCACACATCACACGGCTCATCACCAAAGAAATACTTGGTACCGAGCCCTTTACACTCTGGGCACGCGCCATATGGAGAGTTGAAGGAAAAAAGCCTTGGCTCGACCTCAGGGAAAGAGAACCCGTCATAGGGACAAAGGAACTTCGCTGAGACGACCGTACTTTCGCCCATAGGGTCCGTCACTTTCACCAACCCCTCACTCTCATGCAAGGCGCGTTCAATGGCTTCCGCCGCGCGCTCACGACTTCCCTTTGGGTCATCAGCAAACTCAGAGACGAATATTTCATCCACGATGATATCAATGTTGTGTTTGAAGTGTTTCTTGAGGTCGATACGAGAACGAAGTGACTTCTCTTCGCCATCGATAACAGCTTTTTCATATCCCTTGTTGAGCATGTCATACAGAAGCTGATAGTATTCCCCCTTTCTTCCGACTACCACAGGGCTCGATATTCTTATTTTCGCCTCGCTGACATTCGATGTTAGTTTTTTGGAGGAACCCTTCGAAGCTTTAGCGTAGGAGGGTGAGCCTTTCCTCGCCTTCTCCACGATGCCGAGTACCGTGTCTAGTATCTCCTCGTTGGAGAGCTTGCGCACTTCTCTGCCACACTGAAGACAGTGCGGTTTACCGACACGTGCGTAGAGTACACGCAAGTAATCGTAAATCTCGGTAATAGTCGCGACCGTCGAGCGCGGGTTGTTAGAGCGGCTCTTTTGGTCGATGGATATTGCGGGAGAAAGGCCTGATATCTCATCGACGTCTGGTTTCTGCATCTGCCGCAAGAATTGCCGCGCGTACGCAGAAAGCGACTCTACGTATTTTCGCTGCCCCTCAGCAAATATCGTGTCGAACGCCAAAGAAGACTTTCCGCTGCCGGAAAGTCCTGTGAACACCACCATCTTCCCGCGCGGCATTTCAACGCTTACATTCTTGAGGTTGTGCGTCCGCGCTCCTTTGATGATTATTTTATCGTCCATAACGCAAACTAGCCCCTGATTGGCGACAGGGGGTAGGACGGTCACTATATCACACTCCTACGAATTCTTATTTTCCAGCTCGTCACGGTATCGGATATCAACACCTGCAGGCACATCTCTTTCGGCCATTTCTTTTGTGACCCTTGTGTTGAACATTTCTCGTCCGGACGTGCCATCTTGCCGTTTGCCTTCAAGAGTTGTTTGCCAGCCAGAATTATTCCTGACGATTTCGGCACCATGAACTTCCGTAAGCACTTCAGCCCCTTGTGGCTGTTCTTGTATTTTGGGACGCAGAGAGCGTGACCCATCAGGTTCTGGTCGCTCGAAATTCATGTTAATAATTATACTCCTATTTTGGGTTTGCAAGAACCAGTCCTCCAGAGTCGGTAGCGCGGACTTCTTTGTAGAGTTTGTTGGGGACGAGAACAGGTTTGCCATCATGCTCGACAACATAATAGGCGAAGCCGCGCATTTTTTTGACCGGCTCGTAGTCGGCATGTCCGGGCATCGAAGCGGAGTCATCCGCGCCTTCCACGGGGCTGTCATCGGCGGTCACGAGCCATGTTTTCCCTATGTTCACGACCAAGTGCCCGTAGCCAGGTGGCATGTAGCATGAATCTCCTGCTTTCACCGGGATGGCCTTGAATTCCTCCACGACATCAGGTTTTGACGGGTCGACGAGCTTTTGCTGCAACACGATGCCTTCTCCCTGCAGTATCCAATACGTCTCATCCAGATCGCCTACGTGATAGTGCCCGTAGGTTTTGATGTACTCACCGCCCACCTTGCCCGTCTCCCAAATCGTGATGTTCCGCTTATTCTTCCCTCCACGGATCATGTAGTAATGAATAGCGGGTCCCGACGCGTTCGGGTCCATCAAGACCTCCTTCATCTTCCCGTGCGTCCGCGCCGCGTAGGGTTCAAACATATATTTACAATACCACAGCTTCTTCTTGAAGTTGTAATCCAAACTTCTCCTGAACCGCATCTTTTATTTTTTGTGCGAGCTCTTTTACTTGCCCAGCCGTTGCACTGCCCTCATTTTTCAGATAATTCGGATGCTGCTCACTCGCCACCGCATCGCCCACGCGCGCGCCTTTGAGTCCCACTTTTTCAATGAGCCAGCCGGCGGGGACTCTTCCATCGCGCGACTTTGTGCCTTTTTCTTTCTCGAACATCTCCTGAATATCTCTTGGTGCAACGGGGTTAACGAAGAATGAGCCGGCGGCTTGCACGTTCTGGATATGCCGCTTCTCGCGCTCTGCTATGGTCTCGCCGATCGTTTGCATACTTTCTGCGCTGTTTACCGGCACAAGTATGATCGCCGTATGCATGATGACCCACTCGGGATGCTTTTTAAAAAAACTGTTCCGATATGAAAAACCGCACTCCGCGTTGTCGAAATCGTGCACTTCCCCCGTTTCCATGTTCAAAGCGCGAACAGAGGCCACAAAATCCTTGATCTCGGGACCGAACGCCCCGGCATTTCCCCGTGCTGCACCTCCTATCGTACCGGGAATGCCCGCGAGCTTTTCCCACCCACCAAGTCCTTTCGCAGAAGCTTCGCGAATGAGTTCCAGTAAATTGCACCCTGCATCAGCGGTGAGCGTCGTCTTGTCGAACGAATGGTTCCCCCCGACGAGATGGATAACGAGCGCATCAAGACCCTCATCAGGCACAAGTACATTGCTCTTGCCAGCCAAAACGACAAAGAGAACCCCTTTCTCTCTCGCCCACGCGAGCGCTTCGCGCACCTCCTCCTCGTTGCGAACATCGACAAAGTATCGCGCCGGGCCGCCTATCTTAAAGGTAGTCAGTGGTGCGAGCGGCACATTCTCTTTAATTTCCAGACTCATACTTTTATCTTCTGCCCCTTACCTTTTGTCTTTTCAAGCGTCAGTATCTCATCTCTTAGTATAGTCGCTGTTTCAAAATCAAGCCGGTCGGCCGCTTCATGCATCTGGCGGCGTTTTTCTTTGACGAGCTTCTGTATATCCCCGCCCGCAGCAGCACTGTCTATACGAGCAAGTTCGGTAACCGCTCGTTTGCGGCTTCTCTCGATATCCCCGATGATGTCATGGATACGCTTTGCGATAGTGGTCGGTGTTATTTTGTGCTCTTTGTTGTACGCGATCTGTCGCTCGCGACGACGATTCGTTTCGCCGATGGCGCGTTCCATAGAGCCTGTTTGTATATCTGCGTAGAGAAGCACCCGCCCATGCACGTTGCGCGCGGCGCGGCCCATGGTCTGTATGAGCGAGGTCTCACTTCGGAGAAACCCTTCCTTGTCGGCGTCCAAAATACCGACAAGCTCGACTTCGGGAAGATCCAAACCTTCGCGCAACAGGTTAACTCCCACCAGCACATCGAACTTTCCTTTTCGAAAGTCAGTGAGTATCCCAATGCGTTCTATCGTTTTTACATCGCTGTGAATGTACCTCGCCTTGATCCCGCGCTCGACGAGGAATTGATTGAGGTCTTCCGCCATTTTCTTCGTCAAGACGGTCACCATCGAGCGAGAGCCGCGCTTTGTAACAGCTTCTGCTTCCGTGATGAAATCTTTCACCTGTCCAGGGTATGTAAAAGCCGGACCTTTACCTTGACTGACTATCGGGCGAATCTCAATAGCAGGATCGATAAGGCCGGTCGGGCGGATAACTTGCTCTACAGGCTTCCCGCTTCGCTCAAGCTCGTAGATTCCTGGCGTTGCTGACGTATAGAGTGTCTGTCCGATACGCTCCTCGAATTCTTCAAATTTAAGCGGTCTGTTATCTACCGCACTTGGGAGCCGAAAACCATGCTCAATGAGCGTAATTTTGCGTGCTCTGTCACCCGCATACATCGCCCCTATTTGCGGCACGGTGACGTGCGATTCGTCGATAACGGTAAGGAATCCTTCCTTTCCGCCACACTGCCTAAAGTAATCGAGGAGCGAGTATGGCGGTTCGCCGGGCTTTCTGCGGTCAAAATGACGCGAGTAGTTCTCGATACCGCTGCAAAAACCGAATTCTCGTATCATCGCTACGTCCTGCCGTGTGCGGCGTTTTAGGCGCTCGGCCTCCAGTATCTTCCCTTCTGCATTGAGTTGCTTCAGCCGCTCGGTGAGTTCTAGCTCGATATCGGCAAGTGCAGCGTCTTGAACGTCTTTCGGAGTAACGTACTGACGTGCAGGAAAAATGAATACAGCATCGTGCTTTGCGCCAAGCTCTCGCGTCGTTGCGTCTATCTCCTCTATCTTCGCTATCTTGCCACCCGTGAGATCGAGGCGATAGATGACGCGTTCGCTCGCAGGCATGATCTCAACCTTACTCCCAAGCGCGCGGAAAGTCCCCGGTGAGAGATCGCCGTTGGTACGTTCGAAATATATGGAGATGAGCTTACGCGTCAGTGTAGCGCGGGTCATTGCCTCTCCTTTGCGCAATTTCAGATTTACCTTTTCGTACTCGATAGGACTACCGAGACCATAAATACAGGAAACCGATGCAACGACAATAACGTCTTTTCGCGTCAACAGGGCCTGCGTGGAGGCGTGACGAAGACGCTCGATATCCTCGTTTATCTGTGCCTCCTTTTCGATGTATGTGTCGGTAATCGGCACGTAGGCTTCCGGCTGGTAGAAATCGTAGTATGAAACGAAGTAGTGCACGGCGTTGTCCGGAAAGAACTCGCGATATTCGGCAGCAAGCTGCGCTGCAAGTGTTTTGTTGTGTGCGATAACGAGCGTAGGCTTTTGCCACTTTTGAATGACATTCGCGACCGTAAAAGTCTTCCCAGAACCGGTCACTCCAAGGAGCGTCTGGTCTCGTTTCCCCTTCTTGAGCCCCTCGTGTAATGCGACAATAGCCGCCGGTTGGTCACCGGCTGGTTTGTATCCACTCTTGAGCTTGAATCCACTCATCGCAACACTCTATCAGGATTGCCGATATAAAAAAATGAGCCAGCTCCTCGACGACCTCGCGGCCCGGGAATGAATGGGTTTGAGCCGCTCGGGGCACCAAAAGGTCTCGTGGACATTTCGTTCTTATCCTCTTTCCCTTGAGTGGTTTCTTCCCCCGCACCTCCATTGGTACGAAGGTACTCTTTACGCAACACGCAACCAACGTTTATCACGCAATGCAATTTATATTATGCCTCATCTGCAGGATTACTCAAGCATCAATACACACATGTTTTTTTGACCTCTCCGAAGAAGTGCGATGCCATTGTGAAAATCTTCTACGGTAAGTGCGCGTTTCAGATCTGCAGTAACCACCTCGTTGAGCCTGACCGCTTTTTTCTCCAAGAATTGCCGCGCTTCTCGCTTGGAACTCGCGAGCTTGGCGTCGATAAGAACGTCCGCAACGAGGGCCCCTGTTTTTACTCCGCACGATGGCGCAGCAGATTTGAGGGTTTCAATCGAATCAGTGTCGAGGTCTTTTATAGAGCCTTCGCCAAAAAGCACCTGTGTGACCTGTTCTGCCTTCAGTGTCTCCTCTTCGCCATGTGCAAGTTTGGTGACCTCGCGTGCAAGCGTCTTTTGCGCGTGACGTTCCTTCGGGTCGCGCTTGTGAAGCTCTTTCATCGCCGCTATTTCCGTCTCGGAAAGCAAGGTCATTTTCATGAGAAGCTCGTCGACGGAAGCGTCCGCGATGTTGAGCCAAAATTGGTAGAACTTGAAAGGCGAGGTTTTCGCAGTATCGAGCCACACCGTCGCGCCCCCTTCGCTCTTGCCGAACTTTTTACCCGTCGTTTTATCCACCAAGAGCGGCCACGAAAGCGCATAGGCTTTATTGCTCGTTTTGCGACGAATGAGGTCGACACCTGAGACAATATTGCCCCACTGGTCCGACCCTCCCACCTGCAGCGTGCAATTGTACTTTTCGTGCAAATAGAGGTAATCGTAGGCCTGCAGGAGCATGTAAGAGAATTCCGTGTAGGAGATGCTCGCGTCTTTCATCTCAAGACGTGGTCGCACGGTGTCGCGTTTTATCATTTCATTCACTGTGAAATGTTTTCCTATATCGCGCAGAAACTTGACCATCTTAAGTTCTTGGAGCCAGTCGGCGTTGTTGACCATTTCAAAATCTACGCCACCGAGAATTTGTTTGAACTGTTTTCTCAAGGCCTCTGTGTTGCGCTGAAGTGTTTCGTCGTCCAGAAGATTGCGCTCAGCGCTCTTGCCACCAGGGTCGCCTATCATGCCCGTCCCGCCGCCGACGACGATGATGAGTTTGTGCCCATCCTCGACGAACCTGCGAAGCACCAAAATGCCCTGCAACTGCCCTACGTGCATCGAGTCGGCCGTAGGGTCGACACCAAGGTACAAAGTACGTTTTTCACCGTCGGTTATCTCTTCTAGCTTCTCGGAAGAATGTTGATACACGTAGCCGCGTTTCTTAAGAGTTTCCGAAAGTTTCGCCATAAACCCCACCACTATACCACGCGCAGAGAGCGGTAGCGGGAAGGTTTTTAGAGACTCGCGGAGCACGACGGGGCGAGCGGGAGCAAATTTTCAGTAGAAAATTATGCGTACTCTAAAAACCTTCCCGCCGCCGTTCGCGAGCTTGTACCTCCCCCTCATCCATACCAAAATGGTGCGCATACTCGTGCCAAATCGTTTCGGCGACGACTTGTGCCACTCCGATTCCGTCTTCTTCTGCCGCCCGCTCGATGGGAATTTGGTAGAGCGTAATGGTGTCCGGCATCGTGGCACCCACGCCATAATGCTCACCGCGCTCCGAGAGCGGAATGCCTTTATAGAGCCCGAGCAGTGTTTCGTCTTCACGCAAGCCCTCTGCTTTTCTGTCCTCCTCCGACGGTTCATCTTCCACGAGCAGTGCGACATTCTTTATTCTTTGGCGCACCCACTCCGGCAGCCGCTCAAATCCTTCTGCAACTAGTTTTTCAAATGATGTTCGTTTCATGGCTTCGATAAAATAAAGAACGGATACCCTGGTCAAGGGTATCCGCATCATAGCAAGAGGCCTGGAGACTTTTCCTTTCTCGGGTGGCAGAGCGCAGGCTCTCCTTCCGTCTTCAGCCCGTCTGCGAACCGGTGACATAGTATCACAAATACAAGGAGGTCATGCGTTCTGCTTCTTCATGAGCTCTGCAAACCGCTTTCGCACTTTCTCTATTTTTGGCTCTATCACGAGCTGGCAGTAGGGTGCAGAGGTGTTGGTCTTGTAGTAATTTTGGTGGTACGTCTCTGCGGGGAAAAATTTCCCAAGCGGAACAAGCTGTGTTACTACATGCGTGCCGTCTTTTAGCGATTCGTCCACCTCTTGTATCATCTCTTCTGCGGCCGTCTTTTCCTCTTCTGTTTGGTACAAAATGACCGAACGATACTGCTCGCCTGTGTCTGCACCCTGTCTATTAGGTGTGGTTGGGTCGTGTGACCCAAAAAAGACCGTAAGGAGGTCCTTATAGGTGATTATTGAAGGGTCGTAGGTCACACGGATAACTTCTGCATGCCCCGTACCTCCCGCAGAAACCTGTTCGTAGGTTGGTGGGATTGCTTGCCCTGAGCTTGTCGAATGGGTCGAGCCGCCCGCATATCCCGACTCCACTTTAGAGACCCCTTCCAACATCTGAAACACCGCCTCCGTGCACCAAAAACAACCTCCCCCAAATACTGCGGTTCGCTTGTCCTGAGCTGGTCGAAGGGTCATTGCTTAGGGCGCAAGAGCGGAAAAAGTTGTGCTTCGTGGGCGGGCTTGTTCTCGAGGAAGGCAAAGAGGCGCTCGGAAACACCAAAGCCGAAGGCGGGCGGCATACCGTATTCCATCGCCCGTATGTAGTCGAGATCGAGCCGTTGCGCTTCCTCATCGCCCGCTTCGCGTAGTTTTTGTTGCTCCTCAAAACGCGCCTTCTGATCCTGTGGGTCATTGAGTTCGCTATACCCTTTCCCGACCTCCGAACCTCCTAAAATGACCTGTATGCGCTCAACCGTCTCTCCGCCCTCCGTACGTTTTGCCAAAGGCTCGAGGTATACAGGAATACCGGTCAGGAACGCTGGACCGGAGATCTTCTTTCGCGCCTTTTTCCAAAGATGGTCCACCGCGCGTTCTTTGTTGCTCGCATCTTCCGCCCCAGCTTTTGATGCCGCGTGTAAAATGTCTTTCTCTTTTGCAGTAAGCGGGTTGATGCCGTACTCCTTCTCAAGCGTTTCGGAAAAGTCGACTATCGGCCACTCGTCTGCAAGGTCAACGGTGTGCTCTCCTATCTCGAACGTGTACTTTCCGTACGTTTCTTTCACAATGTGTCGATACAGTTCCTGAACGAATTTCATTCCCTCGTGCATGTCGCTAAATGCCTCATAGCTTTCGAGCTGCGTGTAATCCTGCAAGTGCTCACGTGACTGACCTTCGTTCCTAAAAATGCGACCCACCTCAAAGACTTTCGGGAATCCGGCAATAAGTAAACGTTTTTGCCAGAGCTCTCCACACGAAATGCGCAGATATACATCAATGTCGAGTGCGTTGTGATGCGTGACGAAGGGCCGCGCATCGGCTCCTCCGGGTATTGTCTCAAGAACCGGCGTCTCTACTTCGAGAAATCCTCGCTGCAAGTAAAACTCCCGCGCCGCCTGCCAAAACTTCGCCCGTCGCTCTATCATCGCGCGCAGTTCAGTGTTCAAGAGAATATCAATGTCACGCTCGCGAAGCTTTTTCTCCTCATCCTTGAGGCCGTACCATTCATCAGGGATCGGCAAGAGCGATTTCGCGAGCATTTTCCACTCCTGTACCTGCAACGACTGCTGGCCGCGCTTGGTGGTGAACGCTGAGCCCGAGAACTCGACAAAATCGCCTGCGTCTACCGCTTTTTCAAAAAGCTCGACATTCGCACCACCGTCGGCCTGCAGCACGACCTGCGTTCTCCCGGTACCATCGAACACATCGGCGAACATAATGCCACCTTGTCCTCGCACAGACATCACCCGCCCGGCAAGCGCGGCCTTGTTCCCCTCCTTGAAGCCGCCGAGAAAATCCGCAACGGACGTGTCGCGTGCCGTGCGAGCCGGGTATGGTTCCATCCCCGCATTTTTGAGCATCTGGAGCTTCTTCAAGCGCTCTTCTCGGATATCAGCCTCGCTCATGTGGAAAATACTATCACGGCTTCATGATGCAGTCCGTGTACGTTATCACTCTGCTCTCCTCAATAAACGCGCTGGTATCTTTGCTCTGGAAAACGAAACTTCCGTCGGTGTTTGCGTACCGGGCACCGGAGGCTGAGATTATTTGCGGGAGCGTCAATGATCTCCCGTCGGAAAGCGCGAGTCGCACACTGCTTGCCAAAAACTCTGCTTTCAGCGAACGTCTATCACTGCATTCGAACAGTGTTCCTTGGTATTCGGCAAGCAGATCGACTTCTGGTACTTCTTCGGTCGTGGTCGCGTTCTCGTAACTAAAAAGGTCAGGTACTGTGACTACGATGCCTGGACCGTAAAGAACATAAGCTACAAGACCGAGGACAGATAAAATAAGAGCTATCAAGCCCACTCCGACGACCGAATGCCACATGGTCGGCATTTTACCACTCGGCGTGTATCACGCTATGGTAGTACTTGGCTTTACGTACGCTATTGATACGATAGCTCAATGTCCCCGATACTCGCCTCTCTCCTTGCAGCGCTCTGTGTCATGCTTGTCTCACTTTCTGGGGTTATCTTTGTGTCGCAAACGCTTGGGGCGTGGATGCGCCCCCGACTCACCTACCTTGCTACCTTCGCTGCCGGTGTTCTTTCCATACTCGCTTACCACCTTATCGAAGAGTCGCTCCATGAAAGCCCTACTGCCGCACTTGCCGCCAGCTCTATCCTCGCCGGCGTCATCGTCATGGAGATAATCCATTACCTTCTTCCCGAAGAACACCACCATCACGAAGTTCCGGCAGACCACTCGCATACTTCGATAGACGGTCGCAAAGTTCTCGTGAGCGATGCCGTGCACAACGTGACCGATGGCTTTATCATTGTTCCTGCTTTTCTTATTGACTGGACAATCGGTCTTGCAGCTACTGTCGGGATCCTCTTTCACGAGTTCGTACAGGAAGTATCTGAATTCTTTGTACTCAAGGAGGCGGGATATTCGACAAAAAGAGCCCTTACGTTGAACTTCGTAGTTTCTTCCTCTATTCTTCTAGGTGTTTTCCTAGCACTTGTCCTCGCCTCGTTCGAGACCACACTCGCCCTCCTTGCTGGTTTTGCGGCTGGTGGATTTCTTTCGGTCGTCGTTCGCGACCTCCTCCCTCATGCTGCGCAATCGGTCAAGGCCGGTGGTGAATGGCTCCCACACGTTCTCGCTGCGTTTGTTGGTGCAGCCCTTATGTTCTCCATCCTCGTCCTTGTACCACATGAAGAAGTGGAACGATCTCCCTCCGTTGCTGCGGTATATAATGAGGTGTAATGGCGTTCGAGAAGAAAATTCACAATATTCGATACGCACTGAACGGGATACGGATCGCGTGGCGCGAGGAATTCAGTTTCAGGGTGCAGATCGCCGTGATGATCGCAGTATTGGTACTCGGCTGGTTCTTCGGTATCTCAAAAACAGAATGGTTTATGGTGCTGATAACGATCGGGTTCGTTCTTTCAGCAGAGGCCTTCAACACCGCCCTTGAAGAACTCTGTGACAAGTTTAAGACCGACCCTGACCCGCATATCGCTAAGATAAAGGACCTTTCAGCTGCAGCGGTACTTATCGCTTCGCTGGCAGCGTTTGTCGTCGGACTTATAATTTTTTTACCGTACCTCAGTAGCCTCATATGATCGAGGCCATAACCGCCTTCGACCATTCACTGCTTGAGACCTTGTATGCTTCGCGCGACCCGGGACTCATCCAAATACTGGAATGGCTGACGATATTCGGTAGCTGGTGGGTAGTATACGGGCTCGCTTTCTGCGTGGTTGTTCTCTTATTTTTGCGAAAAAGATTCGCGTACGCCATAGGCCTTGTCATTTCAGTCGCCTCATGCGGGATACTGCTACTTATCTCGAAAGGCCTCGTTGCTCGTGTGCGGCCGCCGATCGAGTTCCAGGCGTTCCCCGAAGCGTGGTACTCATTTCCAAGTGCTCACGCAGCGCTTTCCGTCGCACTCTATGGATTCCTCCTTATTGTTCTTTGGCACTCAAGGAACCGAACAGCGAATGAGTACGTAACGCTCCTTGCAGGAGGTGTGCTTATTTTCCTTATCGCTTTTAGCAGACTCTACCTCGGCGTGCACTATGCAAGTGATGTCGTTGCCGGACTCCTTCTGGGTGGTTTGTGTGTGTGGTTGGGGTGGAAGTATGCGAAAATAGCACACAATGGGAATACTTGAAGCGCTCATACTGGGCATCATCGAGGGGGTAACGGAATTCCTGCCGATATCCTCTACCGGACATCTCATTCTCACGAGTGAACTGCTTCAGATCCCTGACTCCGCATACTTGAAGACGTTCGAGATAGCCATCCAACTCGGTGCGATCCTCTCGGTTGTCGTCCTCTACTTCCGTTCTTTCTTTGACATTGAGATATTGAAACGACTCATCGTGGCATTCGTGCCGACGGGAATCGCCGGATTCCTGCTCTATCCGTTCGTGAAGTCGTACTTCTTGGGCAACGAGCTCCTCGTCGTGTGGATGCTCTTTCTGGGCGGTATCGCCCTTATCGTATTTGAGCTTTTGTATCGCGAAGGTGACGAAACTATCACATCTGTAACCGCCATAACCTACAAGCAGGCTTTTTTCGTGGGATGTTTCCAAGCGCTCGCTATCGTCCCCGGCGTTTCGCGAAGCGCCGCGACCATCGTCGGCGGTCTTCTCACCTCCGGCCTGAGCCGCACCACTATCGTCGAATTCTCCTTCCTCCTCGCTGTCCCGACAATGGTCGCGGCTACCGGCTACGACCTGCTGAAAAATGTCGGCTCTTTCTCAGGGGCCGACATCTCAACACTCCTCATCGGATTTGTCACATCGTTCGTCGTTGCGATATTCGCCATCAAGTTCCTGCTCTCCTTCGTCCGTTCGCATTCGTTCATTCCCTTCGGCGTCTACCGAATCGCGATCGCCGTACTTTTCTTTCTCTTTGTTCTCTAGCCCAAAATCGTCTTGAGAATAGCCATACGCACGACGACGCCATAGCCGACTTGCTTGAAGTACACAGCGTGTGGTGAGTCGTCAACATCTTCTGCAATTTCTCCAACTCGCGGGAGTGGATGGATGATGATGGCACCCTCTTTCATAGAATCGGCAAGGGCACGGTCGATGACGTACACCCCTTTCAGTTTCTCGTATTCTGCGGAAGAAGAGAAGCGTTCCTTCTGAATACGGGTTTGGTATACAACATCGGCATTCTGCATGGCGCCCTTAAGATCTTCGTTCTCTTCATAAGAAATATTACGCTCTGTAAGGTACTCTTTTATATCGTCGCCCATTTTTAGTTCTGGTGGTGAGACAAATGTCACTTGCACATCGTACTTACCTAAAAGATACGCGATGGAGCGTGCGGCGCGACCGTACTTAAGGTCACCAACCAACGCAACGTGGATACCATCTATTTTCCCGATTTCCCGATTGATAGTGTAGAGGTCGTACAGTGCTTGTGTCGGATGTTGTCCAGCCCCATCACCACCGTTGATTATCGGAACTTTCGAAACAACGGTGGCACGTACGGCAGAACCAATCTCGGGGTGTCGGAGAACGATAGCATCTGAATACTGATTAACGATTCGTATTGTATCCTCAAGAGTCTCCCCCTTTGCATCAGAAGAGGTTTCTCGCGCACTTTCAACAGAGATAACGTTCCCGCCCAAGCGCATCATAGCCGATTCAAAAGAAAGCCGAGTTCTTGTACTCGGTTCGTAAAAAATCGTTGCTAATATTTTTCCTTTGAGTGACTCTTCTCGCTTCCCTTCCAAAGATTCTGCTAGTTTAAAAAGGGTTTGGATGGATTCTCTATCAAACTGCTGCGTCTCGACGAGGTGTTGCATCAGGGACTAGTATACCAGTGAACAGCCGATATTGACCACTCTCCTCTCCTTCCGTATTGTGCGCGATAGCGGGCCAAGGAGACCGCCAAGCATGGTGCAACTCGGAAAGCCGCGTCCTCCTACAGCAGAGGAGGTGAGGCGCAAAGAACCGTGCCAGCGCACGGCCGAAGACAACATGGTGTTGGAAGCCCAACGCCACAAAGCTCGGGGGCGGGAATTCGCTCGACAACAAGCGGCGATACGGGGGCAGAAAAAACCATCCCTATACCGTCGCTCGGGCTGAGGTGAATGGTCCG
>Ga0326597_10002144_pt1 | contig 29927 bp, 28 predicted proteins | sample RVTome_12_FD_203789 | JGI IMG/M metagenome (GOLD analysis project Ga0326597, IMG submission 203789) | Soil microbial communities from uranium-contaminated site in the Upper Colorado River Basin, Wyoming, United States - RVT100D185 | ecosystem: Environmental > Terrestrial > Soil > Contaminated >... | reverse complement strand
CTGATGCTGATTCTCGATCAGCTGATGCTGATTCTCGATCAGCTGATGCTGATTCTCGATCAGCTGATGCTGATTCTCGATCAGCTGATGCTGATTCTCGATCAGCTGATGCTGATTCTCGATCAGCTGATGCTGATTCTCGATCAGCTGATGCTGATTCTCGATCAGCTGATGCTGATTCTCGATCAGCTGATGCTGATTCTCGATCAGCTGATGCTGATTCTCGATCAGCCGGTGCTGATTCTCGATCAGCCGGTGCTGATTCTCGACTGGCAATAGTCATGCTCATTCTCGATAAGCGGAGGGCCGTCGAGCGGATGCTGGCGCTCGCTGAGGGACACGCGGCCGGCATCCCTGAGGACGGCCGGGATCTCCTCCATGGGCGCGTGTACCGGCGTGTCGCCGTCTTCGAACGGCGGGCGTCGTTCGATGCCACGCCGTCGCGGCGGGCCGAGCGCCGGGCCACGCGCGGGGCGGGGTTGTTCCAGCCGGTTGGAGGAGCGCCTTCCTGGTACTAGGATGGCGCTCCTGGGGTGCGCGGCCGTGCTTCAGGACAGACCGGCGAAGAAGTCGTCGAGCACCTTGCCGTCGGGCACGGGCGGGTGCGCGCGGTGGAAGTATTCGCGCGAGAAGAACTGGCGGCGCAGGTCGTCCGGGGCCTTCGCGATGGGATCGTCCTGTCCGATCTGGGTGCGGTGGGAGAGCAGGGCCTCCATCTTGCGGTCGTAGAGGTCACTGACGTCGATGACGCAGTTGACGGGCACACGTTCCAGCTCCGCGAGCCCCTCGTCGCCGCCGGGCGCCCCGAAGTCGATGCCACGCTTCCGGAGCTCGGCGGCCAGGCGCATGAACTCCTCGATGGGGATCGATGTGTAGAACAGCGCTTTCGCCTGCCAGGGAGCACCCGCCGTCGGGTGCATCGAGGCGTCTGCGGCGGCGTGAAAGGCGGCCGTTGCGTGCTCGTACGTGGCGACGTGGTCGGGGTGGCCGTAGCCGCCGCTCTTGTCCCAGGTGACGATGACCTCCGGCCGCAGGTCGCGGATGAGTTTCACGAGCATGTAGCGCACGCCGTCCGCGTGCGCGCGCATGAAGGCGCGCGGGTCCTCGTTATCCTCGGTGCCCATCATGCCCGAGTCGCGGAAGCCCATGAAGCGCACATCGCTCACGCCGAGGATGCCCATCGCGTCGCGCAGCTCCTGCTCGCGGTAGAGCATCAGATTCTCGGGTGTGGCGCCGGTACCGGGAGCGATCTCCCCGACCTCGCCGCGGGTGGCGCAGACCATGGTCACGGGGACGCCCTTCTCGGCGTAGCGGGCCATGGTGGCGCCGACGCCGAAGGTCTCGTCGTCGGGATGCGCGAAGATCGCCAGCAGGCCGCCCTGGGGCATGGTCCGGTCCCTCCTGGTGAATGGAGCGCGGCCGCAGTCGCCCGCACGCGATCGAGTGTAGCGGAGCGAAGCCGGAAGCCGGAGGTTGGAATCTCGGGATGGACCAGAGGCGATCCAGCTTCCAGTGTCTAGCCTCCAGCTTCTGCCCGTGTTACACCGGCGACATGACGACCGTCACCCTGCCTTTCGCCGAGAAGACGATCGATGTGGAGCTGCCCGAGCGGGCGCGGCTGATCTCGCGCGGCGGGGGGGCGGGCACGGGCGGCGGACTGCAGCCGGTGGCCGATCTCGATGTGGCGGTGCGGGCCGCGCTTGATGCGCCCCTCGGCCTGCCGCCGATTCGGGAGCTGGTGCGGCCGGATGCGCGCGTCGCCATCGCGTTCGACGACCCGACCGTGACGTCGTTCGGGCCGATACGAGGTGCGGCGATCGAGGCGGTGCTGGCGCAGCTCCGCGACGCCGGGGTGCCCGAGACGAACGTCACGTTGATCTGCGCGAACGCGCTGCACCGAAAGTTCACGCACAGCGAGTTGGCGACGATCATCGGGCAGGACCTGGTCGCGCGGTTCGGGGAGCGCCTGTTCTGTCACGACGCGGAGGATGCCGCGAACATCGTGAACTACGGGACGACGCCCGCCCACGGCTACGACGTCGAGATCAGCCGCCACGCAGTCGACGCGGACCTGTGCGTGTACATCAACGCCGGGCTTCACCTGGGTTTCAGTGGCGGGTGGAAGTCGATCGCTGTCGGGCTTTCGACGTGGAAGTCCATCCGGCACACGCACCATCCCGACGGGATGAGCATGTCCGTCTTGAACAACCGCATGCACGACGTGCTGAACGAGATGGGCACGCACCTCGAGCAGCAGATGGGGAAGCGCTTCTACAAGATCGAGTGCGTGCAGGCGTCACCGACGAAGATGGCGCACATCTGGGCGGGCGGGGTCGCCGAGACTCGCGCCGTGGCGCTGGACGTGATTGCCTCGCGGAATCCACCCCGGCGCTCCCAGGCGGAGCCGGCCGACGTCGTTGTCTACGGGCTGCCCGCGTGGAGCCCGTACGCGGTGTTCGGCACGCTGAACCCGATCCTCACACTGATATCGTCGGGCCTCGGCTACTTGGGCGGGTACATCGAGGCGCTGGGCAAGCCCGGCTGCACGGTGGTGCTGGCTTCGCCGTGCCCGGAGCAGTGGGACATGGAGCACCATCCGTCGTACAAGGACTGCTGGGAGCGCGTACTGCCGGAGACGCGCGACCCGTACGAGATCATGCGGAGGTTCGGCGACGAGTTCGCGATGCACCCGGCATACATCGACCGCTATCGGAACGGGGTCGCTTTTCACCCGGTGCACGCGGTGCTGGCCACGCATCCGCTGCGGCGCCTGAAGCACGCGGCGCGCGTGATCGTCGCGGGCGCTGAGGATCCGGCGGTGCCGCGCCACATCGGGTTCGAATATGCGCGCACGGTACAAGATGCGATCCGCGAAGCCGAGGGTCTGCACGGTGCGGACTGCTCGGTGGTGTGCGTGAACTGACGCTGACGCTATACGTGCCCCACCCGTTCTTAATCGATTCTTAGCCCGCCCATAGTCCCCTGTAAGTCGACGCGCGACGCGGTGCTTTACCATGCATGCACACGATACATTCGAGACGGAGACCGCGGGGGACACTCGCGCTTTCCAAAAGGAAGGATATCCATGTCGTTGCCAAAGATCGTCGCCAGCGGACTCGCTGTGCTCATCATCGCCGCCGTTGTCGGCGGGGCGGGATGGTGGTTCTTCGTCCGCGAAGACGCCAAACCGAAGACGAACTCGCAGGAGATCACAGAGGACTTGAAGACGGCCGTCGCGACCGCTGTCGGCTCGACCGCAGTTGCGCAGGCCACCACCGCTGAGAGCGGCGAGACGCCCGCGGCCTCGGACGGGGCGCTCGCGTTCCAGATCGTGGCCGACCAGTCGACGGCGTCGTACTTCGCGGGGGAGACGCTGGCAAGCGTGGGACTGCCGTCGACGGCACAGGGCACGACGAACGCGATCGAGGGCTCGATCTATCTCACCGATGACGGCTTCGCGCTCGATCCGGCCAATCCAACCGTGGTAACGGTGACGCTGACAGGACTGAAGTCCAATGAGGACCGGCGCGACACTCGCGTGCAGGGCGCGCTGGAAACGAGCACCTTCCCCGCGGCGACCCTCACGGTCACGAGCGTCTCCGGGGTGGATGCGGCCCTCCCGGCGGACCAGGAGCACACCTTTCAGATGACGGGGATCCTGGACCTCCACGGTGTCCAGAACGAGGTGGCGTGGGAGGTGAAGGCGCGCCGCGACGGCAACATCATGACGGCGCTGGCGACGATCACCCTCTTCTATGCCGACTTCGACATCACACCGCCGAACATCGGAGGCTTCGTGTCGGTCGAGGACGACGTGACGCTGCAGCTGGACATTGTGGCAACGCAGGCGTCCGCGACGAGCACGTCGTAGGCTGAGAGGACGCGTGTTTGGATGCAGGAACGGCGCCGGCGGGCGCCGTTCCTGCGCCACGGGAGCAGCTGGCGATCAAGCGGCCGGGCTTATCCCGGGGTCCAGAAGTTGCTGTTCCCTGGTGTGGACTCGTTGCGGCCGCTGCCACGACCGGCGGCGCCGCCGGGGATGATGCTGGGGTCTACGGGGGCGCGGGTGGGGTCGGGGAAGTCGTCGAAGGTGACTTCGTCTGTTTCGTCGTCGAGGATGGCGTAAGAGAGCTGGAAGTGGTTGCGGGGATCGCGGGGTTCGCCGGCGGAGCCGGGGTTGATGATGAGGCTGCGGCCGACGCGCTCGGCCATTTGGTAGTGGGTGTGGCCGAGCACGACGTAGTCGGCGCCGATCTCGCTGAGGCGGGAGATGGCGGGGCTGTTGGGGTAGATGTACTCGTTTTGCGGCTCCCAGGGACTGCCGTGCACCATCACGAGCGTCTTGCCGTTGGGGAGCGTCGTCTCGAGGCGGATGTCGTGGGCGGCCATGTAGTCGAGCTCGTCCCGGCGCACCCATTCGGCGGAGCGGGCGTGCTCGCCCCACTTGCCGAGCAGGGTGTCCTCGTGGTTGCCGAGGATGTAGCGGGCGCTGCGCTCGCGGAGGAGGGCCATGACTTCGTTGGAGAAGCGGAACTGGTAGATGGCGTCGCCTGCGCAGAGCAGCTCGTCGACGGCGCCCATGCGGTCGAGGGCGATGCGGAGCGCCTCGTGGTTGCAGTGGATGTCGGAGACGATGCCGATGCGCATTGCGACAGTATTGCCATATGGCCGTAGCACAACCCAGCGCCGCCCGGTGGTACGTTGGAAATCTGGGAGCGATAGAGCGACTAACGACAAGGAGGCAGGGCGATGGTCATGGCGACGGAGACGCGCGTCGTGACGGCGCTGAAGCACGCCGAGGCGAACGCGATCACACTGTACTTAAACAACAAACGGTATCACTGGTTCACCTTCGGACCGCTCTTCCGCGACCTGCACCTGTTCTTCGACGAGATGGCGACGGCGGCGCTGGCGGAGATCGACCCGCTGGGCGAGCGGCTGCGGATGCTGGGGGCCGAGCCGGTATCGAAGCCGGACGAGATCGAGGCGTGGGCGACGGTGGAGGTCGCGAAGGGGAAGCCGACTCCGAAGACGATGCTGGACGAGGCGCTGGAGAACGAGCGGCGGGTGGTGGACGAGATGAGGTCGGGGGCGCGTCTCGCGGACGAAGAGGGCGACCCGGGATCGAACGACCTGTTCGCGACGCTGGTGCAGACGCACGAGAAGCACGTGTGGTTCATCGACGAGTTTCTGCGGAAGGGCGACGGGCTGGTGTCGTAGAAAGAGGGTTGATGGAGGAGAAGGGCAAGGGGCGGATCCACTGGACCCGCCCCTGTTCGTCGCTGGCGTTGTGGGGGTTCTAGACGAGGCGGACGTTGCCGGCGCGTGCTATGCGATCTCTCGTTCGATATCGGCGACGCGCATTGAGCCGGGCGGCGTGCCATCGCGGGCCATGCGGGCGGCGATGCGCTGGAGGGCTTCGTTGGTGGGCGTGGGGATGCCGTGGAGGTGGCCGAGGAGGGCGATCTCGCCGTTGAGGTAGTCGGTCTCGACGGAGCCGGCGCCGCGGGCGAGGCTCTGCCACGTCGAGCCGCCGCCGCGCCTGCTGCCGGCGATGGGCGCGGCGGGCGACATGGCGGTGCGGCGGGCCGCCTGCTCTTCGCCGGATGCGTGCTCGATTCCGGCGGCGCGGTAGCAGGCGAGGGCTTCCTCGCGGACGCGAGTGTAGAGGGGGCGGGCGTCGTCAGAGGGATCGCAGGCTGCCTGGACGGCGTTGCCGAGGTTCGAGAGCAGCTTGGCGTACTTCCAGCGCATGACGTCGGGGACGGCGTTCGAGGCGATGCCGGAGGCGTCGATGCCGGCGGCGACTTGTTCGATGAGGGCGTCAACGCCGGAGGGGTAGCGGCCGGTGTCGAGGACGCCGTTGATGGGGGCGGCGCTGGCCTGCACGATGCCGGGCTCGAGGTAGGTGGCGGGGAGCCAGACCATCATGCTGTAGACGCGCGAGAAACGGCGGGCGGCGATGCGCTCGTTTTCGACGCCGTTCTGGGCGCAGACGACGGGGATGGTGTCACCGGCGGAGACGCGGAGGTCGTCGAGGGCTGCTTCGGTGTGCTGCGTCTTCATCGTGAGGAGGACGACGTCGTCGGGCGTGAAGCTAATCTCGGAAGGGTGGCCGACGGCGGCGATGCGGAAGGTCTTCGACCCCAGCGGGGTTTCGAGCGTGAGGCCGCGGGCGCGGACGGCGTCGAGGTGCGGGCCGCGGGCGATGAGGACGACGTCGCGGCCGGACTCGAAGAGGCGGGCGCCGATGACGCCGCCGACGGCGCCTGCGCCGAAGATGATGTAGCGCATCATTGGGGCTTCCTCACCTGTGTCGTTCTCACTCCTTCGAGGTGCGTCACGCGGGCTGAAAGCCCGCGCTGCGTGCCGGTCCGCACTCCTTCGCGGAGCATCGCGCGGGCTGAAAGCCCGCGCTGCGGTGGTCTGGTCAACGGGTGAGCCAGCCGAACTGCTGCGGTTTCCGCTGGGCGGAGGGGTTGATCATGATGTTCACGACGTTCGGGCGGTTGGAGGCGAGCGCTTTCTCGAGCGTGGGGCGGAGCTGGTCGGGCGTCTCGACGAAGTATCCGTCGCCGCCGAAGGCCTCGATGACGCGCTCGTAGCGGGCCTGCGGGACGTACTGGACGGGGAGGGGCGGGCGGTTGGGGTCGAGCGTGCTGGGGCCGCCGCTGATGCCGTTGTTGTTGAGGATGATGAAGGTGATGGGCATGTTGTAGCGGCAGGCGACCTCGACCTCCATGCCGCTGAAGCCGAAGGCGGAGTCGCCCTCGACGGCGACGACGCGCTTGTCGGGATGGACGGCCTGGGCGGCGATGGCGAAGGAGAGGCCGACGCCCATGGTGCCGAAGCTGCCGGCGTCGAGGCGGTGCTTCGGGAGGAAGTTCGGCAGGACTGCGCGGCCGATGTCCATGGTGTTGGCGCCCTCGCTGGCAATGATGGCGTCGCGGGGGAGGACGTCACGGATGTCGCGGAGGACACGGTAGTAGTTCATGGGGACGCTGTCGTCCTCGAACTGCGCGGCGTTGGCGGCCTGGTTCTCCTCGATCTTCTTCTCGATGCCGGTGCGCCAGGTGTTCTCGGCGCTGAACTGCCATGGCCGCTGCTTGAGGGCGGTGTTGAGCTGCGAGGTGATGGCCTTCGCGTCGCCGACGAGCGCGACCTCGGTCGGGACGTTGGTGCCGATCTCCTCGGCCGAGATGTCCATCTGGATGACGCGCACGTCGGGGTTGAAGCGTGGCGGGAGACCGAAGTGCATGATCCAGTTGAGGCGCGCGCCCATGAGGAGCACGAGGTCGGCGTTCTGGAGCACGAAGGAGCGGGCGGCGCCGACGGACAGCGGGTGGTCGTCGGGCATGACGCCCTTGCCCATGGGCGAGGCGAGGAAGGGGAGCTGCGTCGACTCGATGAAGTCGCGGACGTCGTCGGCGGCGTTGGCGTAGGCGGCGCCTTTGCCGACGATGACGAGCGGCTTTGCGGCGGACTTGAGGGCGGCGAGGGCGGCATCGACGGACGCGGGGTCGGCGTAGGTGCGGGGCGGGTCGGGGACGCGCGGTTTCTGGGGGGCGTTCCCATCGTCGCACTTGCCGGTGATGATATCGCCGGGGAGGTCGAGGTACACGGCGCCGGGGCGGCCGTAGATCGACTGGCGGACGGCCTGCTCGACGAAGTAGGGGATCTTCTCGACCCTGTTGACTTCGACGGCGTACTTCGTGAAGGGGCGCGCGGCCTCGACTTGGGGTGCGTCCTGGAAGGCGCCCATGCCGTCCTGCGAGAGATCGGAGGCGCCGCCGATGCAGATCATGGGCCACTTGTTGGACCAGGCGTTGGCGAGGCCGGAGATGGCGTTGGTCATGCCGGGGCCGGAGACGACGAGGCATGCGCCGGGGCGGCCGGTGAGGTAGCCGACGGCCTGCGCGGCGTAGGAGGCGGACTGCTCGTGGCGCATGCCGATGTAGGTGATGCCCTCGCGCTGTGCGGCGAAGGCGATGGGGACGACGGGGACGCCGACGATGCCGAACATGTAGTCGACGCCGTGCTGTTTGAGGCTGCGGGCGATGAGTGTTGCGCCGTCTACGTCTGGCATGCTTGGCCTCCTGCAAGTCGAAGTGCGGCTATTCTACGCGCGGGGAAGCTGGAGGGCTATCGGCGGCGGCTGCGCTTCGCGCGGTCGAGGATGCGGAGGAACTCGGCGGCGCGGACGGTACGGCTGCCGTGGTACTCGCCGACCGCGAGGATGTCCTCGTCCTCGCTGACGATGTAGTCGGCTCCTCCGGCCAAAGCGCACGCGAACGTGTGATCGTCGTCGATATCGCGGGAGACCCTGGGGACGGCCGTGGGTTGAACGACGTCGCTCCTCCGTATCCATTCAAGTGCGATCTCGATGGCGCGCCGCTGTCCAACAACACCGCCCAACCAGCGGCGAAGGCGAGGCCGCCGCACCGTCCTGAGGATCTCCTCATTCAATGCCGGCGATGACACGTGTTGATACTCGCGATAGCGGGCGAGCAACTGTCCCCAGGTCCCACTCGGGTTCATCAGCGCCCTGATCACGACGTTCGTATCGAGAACAGCCCTGATCACGAGGCGCGCTTCTTGCTCCGGCGCATCTCGGCGCGCGCCTCGCGAACGGCGGCATCGAGTTCAGCGTTGATCTCTTCCTCAGGCATGCCACTCTCAGCGAACCTCTCGCGGACTGGAGCGAAGATGTCGTACAGCTCCTTCAGCCACGGCGAGCCCTGTACCGTTGCCGGCCGCCTGATGGGGTGGAGCATCAAGGTGCCGCCTTCGAGGCTCACCTGTACCAGCCCATCATCGGCCAGCCCCAGTTCGTCCCGAATGTCCTTCGGGATGGTGATCTGGCCGTTGCGCAGCACGCGGACGATCCTCGTCTTCGCCATACAGAATTACAGATATCCTAAATTACAGAATTTGTCAAACCGGCCGCCTCGCCCAGAGGTTCAGGCGGACGTAGTCGGCGGTGTAGGGGGGGCCGTGGCGGCGGATGGTCTCGGCGACGACGGCACGGGAGTAGGCGAGTGCGTCGTCCTCTGGCATGCGGGCGATGTGGTCGCGGAGGAGGATGGTGCGGACGTAGAGGGCGCCCTCCTCGGGGTCGTCAAAGGGGACAGGCTGGGCGAAGAGCTCGGCGCGGACATCGGTCCAGCCGGCGCGCTCGAGGGCGGCCTTCGCTTCGGCCGGCGTGCGGTACTTCTTGCTGTCGGTGAAGTCGCCGAGGTGGCGGGCGAAGCGCTGGTCCTGGCGGACGGTGGCGACGGCCTCGAGGACGTTGGCGTTGTTGCCGTAGCCGCCGCACTGGGCGCGGAGCCGGCCGCCGGGCTTCACCGCGCGCAGGAGGCAACCGAACAGGGCGTCGTCGTCGGGGATCCAGTGGAAGACGGCGTTGGAGAAAACGCGGTCGACCTGCTCGGGCAGCTCAAAGTCGGTGAGGGAGGCGCGGATGGGGACGACGCGGGCCTCGCTGCGGTCGGCGAGCTGCTTCGCGAGTGAGTCGATCATCTCCTGGGAGGCGTCGACTGCGTAGATTCTGCCGCGTGGGAGCTTCTCGAGCAGGTCGAACGTGACGGAGCCGGATCCGCAGCCCGCGTCGAGCACCGTCTCGTCGCCGGTGAGGTCGAGGTCGTCGATGACGGCCTGGGCCCAGCGTCGCATGGGCTTGCCGATGCGCTCGTAGACTTCGGCGTTCCAGTAGGTGTTGGGGGTAGTCATCAGTCGTCAGTTCTCAGTTTTCAGTTTTCGGGTCGCCGGGGGTTAGATCCACAGATGAAACAGATGGAGTGGATGGGTTGGGTGTTCGGGTTAGATTCAATTGCTCGGCAGTTTTCGGGTTTTGGGCGGATAACGTGTCAACTCCTGTGTTGCGGCCAGCGTGGTGGCTGAGATGGCTGGCGCTGGGCCGTTAGTGGGAGGATAGGGTGGCGGGGCGGGAACTCCAAGCGGGCCGGATCACTTTTGGAACATTGAGCCGGCCGGGCAGGGCGGGGCAAGCACCGCCCCTACGCGACGGGTGTTCTGGCGATGATGCCGCGTGGGATTAACGATGAGGTGTCGGGCGTAGCAGGCTGCCCTGCTGCAGCAGGGGAGACCGGCCCTTCACGTACCCCTCCTGCGGCGGCGGCGTGGAGGGCGGCTAGACTGAAGAGCGAGCTTGAAAGGGAGCGACCGATGGATTTGAACTGCCCGCGTGACGGGAAGCCGCTGACCATGGGACAGGAGCACGGGATAGAGGTGGACCGGTGTGCGGAGTGCGGGGGCGCCTGGTACGACTACGACGAGCTGGAGGCGCTGGAGGCCACGATCGCGGACGAGGACGAGCGCCGGGGGACGATCGACTACGCGAAGCGCGGCAGCAACCTGACGTGCCCGGTGTGCCAGGAGGCGATGCACGCGTTCAACTATCGGGCGTACAACCTGGAGTTGGACGCGTGCGCGGAGGGGCACGGGTTCTGGCTGGACGCGGGGGAGTCGGACCGGATTCGCGAGGTGATGCGCGAGCGCGTGCGGGGGCTGCAGCGGTCGGCGTCGGCGCAGCATGCGTGGCACCGGGCAAAGCGCGGCGGTGGCGGGGGGGTGCTGGACAATCTGAAGGGGATGTTCCGGCGGTAGCTGGTTAGCTGGTTAGCTGGTTAGTCGGTTAGGTGTTCGGGCCGACGGAAAGCGAGCAAGACAGACAGCAGACGAAACAAACAGCAAACAACAAAAGGCAAACACAGAACAGACGACGGACAACAGACAACGGATGACGACAAGCGGCCAAGAGCAGGGAACAACGAGGGACGACAGACGACCAGGGCGAGCGCAGAGAACAGGAATGTGATGTTGGAGCGGGGGGAGAAGCGGACTACTGAGAGGCTGGTTCCGGGGGTGGAGCCGCTGGAGCCGGCTTCGGTGCGGACGAGCCCGGTGCGGCAGCGGAGCCGGCGGCGGACGGGGAGCGGCGACCCGGTCATCGACCAGAAGATCCGCGACTTCCTGGACGACCCGGCGATCGTGGTCGAGAACGAAGACCGGCTGCAGGACATCCTGGAGACGGCGTTCCGGATGGCGCGGACGGCGAACCGCGGCGAGATGAAGCTGGTGAGCCGGTCGTTGCGGGAGCTGGGACGTGCGTTCCGGGTATACGCGCCGTATCGCGGGATACGGAAGGTGAGCATCTTCGGATCGGCGCGTACGAAGCCGGGGGACCCGGCGTACGCGATCACGCGGGACTTCGCGTACGCGATCGCGGCGCGGGGGTGGATGGTGATCACGGGCGCGGGGCCGGGGATCATGGCGGCGGGACACGAGGGGGCGGGGAAGAAGAACAGCTTCGGCGTGGGGATCATGCTGCCGATGGAGCAGGGAGCAAACAGCTACATCGCGGGGGACCCGAAGCTGATCGACTTCAAGTATTTCTTCACGCGGAAGATCGCGTTCATGAAGGAATCGGACGCGTTCGTGCTGCTGCCGGGCGGGTTCGGGACGATGGACGAGGCGTTCGAGCTGCTTACGCTGATGCAGACAGGGAAGACGGCGATCCGGCCGGTGCTGCTGCTGGACCCGCCGGACGGGCACTACTGGGTCCACTGGCTGGATTTCGTGCGGGAGCATCTGATCGACGCGGCGCTGGTGGCGAAGGATGACCTTTCGTTCTTCGAGACGGTGGACAATGTGGATGACGCGACGCGGATCATCGACAGGTTCTACTCGAACTACGACTCGGCGCGATATGTCGGGGAGCGGCTGGTGCTGCGGATGAAGCGCGGACCGTCGGCGGAGGCGCTGGCGCGGCTGAACCGGGAGTTCGCGGACATCGTGCAGTCGGGGCGCATCGAGGCGATCAACGCCACGCCGGCGGAGACCAAGGACAGCGACGTGGTGGAGATGCAGCGGGTGGCGTTCCATCCGGTGCACAATTTCGGGCGGATCCGGCAGCTCATCGATGCGATCAACGCGCTGTAGGCGACTCCGGTCGATGGACTGATTCACCGCACCAAGGGCGCCGAGCAGAGGCGCGGAGGACGCAGAGGATCTTCTGGGATCCTGTATGAGGTGTCTGGCGCTGTCGCATGCGCGGCATTCTGGGTTGTGGGACTTGTGGCGGATCACGTTGCTCAGCGGATGTGATCGCCGTCTGCTGCGGCTCCAACATTGATGGGCGCGGCAAGGGGCCCTGCTGCGGCAGGGGAGACCGCGGCTGCGAATGCAATAATCATCGACAAGAGGGAGGCGTGGTCTCTTCATGAATGATGCGTTGGATGCCGTGTTGGAGCGGTTCTCGACGACGGGACCGGAGTTTGGGCCGGGGCTGTCGAACCACGGACCGATGGCGTCGGAGGCGCTGATCGCGCTGGGTCGCGGGGATGCGGTGGAGGCGTGGGCGGAGGAGTACGCGACGCGGCTGGGCGAGCACCCGGCGGAGGCCGACCCGATCGACGTTCGCGCGTGGCGCGAGGGCCTTGGCGACATACGGCGCGTGGGCGACTGGACCGCGTTCTTCCGCCGAGAGATCGGCGTGCAGCCGTGGGCGGATCTGGTGGAGACGTGGGTGGGTCGCCTGGGGCCCGGCATCATGGCCGGTGCGACACACGGCATCATCCGGACGGCGCACGCTGTGCGGGCCCTGGAGCAGGGCGAGACGCCGCAGCGGCTGCGCGAACTGGCGGAAGGGCTGGGGTATTGGGCGGCGCGGTACCAGGAGCTACCCGCGCGCGAGGGCGGGGCGGCGGCGGTGTCCGTCGAGGAGGCGCTGACGCGGATCCCGCGCATCGACGACTCCAGGCGTGGACGCTTCCTCATCTTCGAGGCTGTGCGCGCGCTGGATGAGGAATCGTTCGGGCCGGCGATTGACTACGTGGCCACAGACGGGGACGCGGATGCGTTCGTGTCGGAGTTGACGCGGGTCTTCGTGCGGCAGTACCTGGCGAACGCCGACACGGCGGCGATCGCGTTCGTGCACTCGGTGACGGCGCCATCAGCGCTGCGGATCTTGGCGCCGCATCTTTCGGATGGGACGCGGCGTGCGGCGATGCGGTATGCGTGGCAGGCGTGCGCGGCGCTGTACGCGACGTACGGGCGCATGGATCCGGCCGCGACGCCGATGACCGATGAACCCATCGCCTTTGATGCGGAAGACCTCATCGACCGGGCGGTCGCTGCGCGCGACGAGCACGCGATCAAGTTTACGGAAGCCTGCCTGCGGGAACACCAGCGCTCGCGCGATCCTGCGTTCATCGCCGCGGCGAAAGACGCCGTGACGAGGTTGCGCCGCTGAATGGCGCACCCGGCCAGGCGGCCCGAGCCTCCGCTCGCGCCGCCGCGGGCACGGCGCTCCTTCGCGTTCGCCGCGGGCGCCGCGCGGATGCGGGGAACGTCAAGAACAGCACGAACGGTCGAATCGGGAGACACCCGCGGTCCGAATCTGAATGGAGTGCGGGTTGGCCCTGCCGAACGGACTCTAGCCCGAAAGGCGGGGCTTTTGTAGCCTTGATCGGCCTCAGGAACGTCGCATTTGGCGACCGCTGGAAACAGCCCCTGACCAAGTAAGCGCAGGATCACACTCTGCCCGGAGGAGGGACGAAGGTGCATATCGTTGTGTGCGTGAAGCAGGTGCCGGACTGGGACATACCCCCGTCGAGCTTCAAGGTGGACGAGGGGGCGAAGAAGGTCGTGCCGCCGCCGGGCGTGGCTTCGGTGACGAGCCAGTTCGATGCGATCGCGGCGGAAGCAGCGATGCGGATCAAAGACGCCGGCGCCGACGCGAAGGTCACGATCATGAGCATGGGGGCGGCGACGGCGCGCGAGGTCATCAAGCAGGGCCTGGCGATGGGCGGCGACGAGGGCGTGTTGATCACGGACGACGCGTTTGAGGACCTGGACAGCAACGGCGGCGCGGCGGTGCTGGCAGCGGCGATCAAGAAGCTTGGCGATGTGGACCTGGTGCTCACGGGCAGGCAGGCCGTCGACTGGGACACGGGCGTGACGGGCACGCTCATCGCGGAGATGATCGGTGCGCCGGTGATCACGTTCGCCAAGGCCGTGACAGTCGCCGACGGGAAGGTGACGGTGCAGCGCGTGCTGCCGGACGCGACGGAGACGGTGGAAGCGCCGCTTCCGGCGGTGGTGACGGTGAGCAACGAGCTGGGCGAGCCGCGGTATCCGAAGCTGCCGCAGATCATGGCGGCTGGCAAGAAGCAGGTGACGACGTGGGGCGCGGCGGACCTGGGGCTGGACGCGGCTGCGCTGGGGAAGAAGCTGACGCTGGAGGCGTTGTTCGTGCCGGTGGTGGACACGAAGGTGGAGATCATCGCGGGGGACACGCCGGAGGAGCAGGCGGCGAACCTGGCGAAGCGGCTGGCTGAAGCGAAGCTGATCTAATCAAGTTCACCACAGAGACACAGAGGGCACAGAGGTCTTCTGGGGATCTGGGTAGAGGTGATGGTGGCGCTGTCGCATGCGCGATGCATGAGCAAGGGTCCAAGAGGGGAAGGTTGTCATGGCTAACGGGGTGTTGATTCTGGCGGAGATCGCGAACGGGGCGGTGGCGCCGGTGACGGCGGAGCTGGTGGGGGCGGCGCAGCGGCTGGCCGCGGGGCCCGTGTCGGCGATGGTCATCGGGTCGGGCGTGGAGGGAGCGGCCGGCGGGGTGCTGGGCGTCGAGAAGACGTACGTGGTCGACGACGCGGCGCTGGCGCAGTACACGACCGACGGCTACGTGACGGCAGCCGCTGCGGTGGCCAAGCAGGCGGCCCCGGCGATCCTCCTGCTGGCGCAGAGCGACTCGGGACGCGACCTGGGTCCGGCGCTGGCATACCGGCTGGGTACGGCTATCGCGATGGACACGGTGGCGCTGGAGTACAAGGACGGGAAGCTGCACACAACGCGGCCGGCGTACGGTGGCAACGCGCGAGCGGTCAACAGCTTTACGGCGCAGCCGGCGGTCGCGACGGTGCGGCCGAAGGCGATGGAAGCGCTGGAGGGCGGAAGCCCGGGGGCGGTGGAGAAGGTTGCGGTCGACCTGAGCGGCGTCCGGACGAAGGTGCTGAGCCGCGAGGTTGCGACGGCCGAGGGTGTGCGGCTTGAAGACGCGAACGTGGTGGTGAGCGGCGGGCGCGGACTGGGCGGGCCGGAGAACTTCGACGTGATCGAGGAGCTGGCGCGCACGCTGGGCGGCGCGGTCGGGTGCAGCCGCGCTGTGGCTGACCTGGGCTGGCGGCCGGTTGCGGAGCAGGTGGGGCTGACGGGCAAGGTGGTCAGCCCGGACGTGTACATCGCCGTGGCGATCTCCGGCGCGAGCCAGCACATGGCAGGGTGCAGCGGCTCGAAGAACATCATCGCGATCAACAAGGACGCGGACGCGAACATCTTCAAGAGCGCGCGGTTCGGGATCGTGGGCGACTTCAAGACGGTGATGAAGCCGCTGATCGAGGCGATCAAGAAGGAGAAGGCCGGGTAGGGGACAGAGGACAGAGGACAGAGAACAGAGGACAGAGGACAGGGAATAAGATCGAGGCGGGCTGATGCCCGCCTCTCTTTCACGTTGCGCGGGACGGTCTTCCAGCGGGGATTAGCGGACGAGACCGGCGCGGTAGTCGGGGTAGAGGGGAGCCCAGTTGAGGGTGTCGCGGGCGCGCTGGTTGCGGAGGCGGGTGGATGGGAAGCCGAGCTGTCCGCCGGGCACGGGGGGTGGTGCTCCGGCGAGCGCGGCGACATAGCCGAAGATCTCCTCCCAGCGGGCGGGACGGTCGTCGGCGATGATGAGCGCCTGACGAGACGGCCAGCGCTCGAGCGCGACCACAGTGGCAGCGGCCATGTCGACGATGTGCACGAGCGACATGTAGTCGCTGCCGTCGCCGGGGAGCCGAAGGCGTCCGGCGCGGGCGCGTTCGAACCAGCCGTCGTCGTAGCCCGTGCCGGGTCCGTAGAAGAGACCGCCGCGCAACATGACCCAGTCGAGGGAGGAGCGTCGAACGCTCGCTTCCATATCGAGCGCGGCGGCGTTGGCGGCGCCGGCCGCGGTCGCGACGTCGGACGGGACGGACGTCTCCTCGTCGGACCACGAATCGCCGCCGGCGGCGTTGACGAAGCCGATGCTCTGTTGTATGACGCGCGGCACGCCGGCGTCCTCGCACGCGCGGAGCCAGATCGGCACGCCTTCGCGTCGGAGGCGATCGTTTGCGGCATAGTCGCCGCGGCCGCTGGGCCCGGGGAGGGAGGTCGCCAGATTGATGCCGACGTCGCAGCCGCGAAGCCCGGAACGAAGCGCATCGCCATCGAAGATGTCCGCGACGTGCAACTCCGCTCCGCACGCGGTGGCGATAGCGGCGGCCTCGGGCCTCCTTACCAGCGCGCGGATGTGGTGACCACGGGCGGCGAGCCGCGGAATGAGGTGCCGGCCATATACCCCTGTAGCGCCCAGAACGCCGATCGTGAGGGGCATCGCGTGTTTCCTTTCGTAATCGCGGGATGCCCACGGGGGCCAGGACGGTCGGAGGGTAGTGCAACGAGGAGCAGCGCACACGTGCCAAAGCGGGTCGTCCGGATAGCGCCACTCGCCGGAGCGGACGGCGTCACGGGCCATCTGGTCAGGGCTATTGTCCCCTTAATGGCCGGTTGGAACTTGGTTACAGTTTGCGTATGGATCTGGTCATCGAAGTTGCGGGGGAGATCGTCGAGGAGCAGGAGCTGCTGAACGGCACGCGCACCGTCACGCTTTCGGGCGCCACCGCGGACGGGGTGTGGACGCTCGACGGGGTGGTGTCGTGGAACCGCGGGCTCGTCGAGTATGCGGGGGAGGGGGACCTCACGCTGGCGCGGGACGACGGGTCGGAGGTGTACGCGACGCTGGTGCGGGCGGTTGCGCGCGATGACGCCGGTGAGGACGATGCGGACGTGCGGCTGGAGGTGTCGTACGAGGTCGATGGGGGGGTGGGGGAGTTCGAGCGGGCGAGTGGGCCCATGTCGGGTACGGTGCTGATCGCGGCGGGCGCGTTTGCGGGGAGGTGGGCAACGACCGACGCCCGTGACGCCGGCGAGCGATGAGGAGGTGTATTCGACGGGCGAGCAGTGGGACGCGCAGTGACGACCCAGGTCTCGACCAACGGAGGGCGCAGCAGGCTGCGCCCCTACGAGTGCCCGCGCGATTCAGTCGACGGCAGGTGTGCCTCGGCGGAGGAGGCCGGTCAGGGTGTCGATGTCGTCAGGTTGGGGGTCGTCGGCGGCGATGCGGTTGGGGCGCACGAGGCCGCAGCGCCGGCAGCGTTGGATGATCTGCCAGCCCTTCTTCGCGCGACGGATGCCGATTCCATCCATGACGCCGCCGCACGACGCGGCCCGGTCGCCCGGGCGCACGTCAACGTGCAGCGACGACAGACAGAACGGGCAGTGGTTTCGGTAGCTGCCGTTGGTCAGCGGCATCACCTGGCGCGCGCACACGACGCAGACGAAGCCGCGATTCTCTTCGCTTCGACTCACGCCCGACTCCCTGTCTCGGTCTTGCCGAAGACGAGGAGTCGGGTTCCGTTGGGTCTCGCTCGCGCACGCTCGGGGCGTGCGTGGCTTCCAGGCTTGCCTCAACCAGGGGCGCATTCACCGCCAGTCCGGCTGGCGATTACTTCCGGTTCCTGCTGCACCGCGTTGGGCGCGGATTCGAACCACGGCCGGGTTTGGTGGGACTATCCCGGCCACTGTCAGGCGCCGCTTAGCACCTGCCACCGGTATGCGTGTGTTGAGGCTCACTGGCGTGGCGCCGTCCCCGATCAGGCGGGGCCGAAGCGTGCCTTTATGTGCGTCAAGTCCTTCCCTTTCCTGCGCGACTGCCGATGCGGGGAGTCTAACAAGCTTGCCGCGGTCCTAGCGGTGCCAGAGAATGGCGCGATTTCAGAGAAGCCGGCGCCGACTCTGCTTCAAGGTCACGGTTGCGGCACGGGCACGATGACCATTATAATGACCACATGACCAGGCAAATGACCGCGACCCAGGTGAAGGCCAAGCTTCTCTCCCTCCTCGATGAGATCGAAGGCGGCGAACAGATCGAGATCACGCGCCACGGGCTCACGATTGCTCGCTTGATGCCAGCGAAGGGGCCGCACGCCCTCAAGGACGTGTTCGCCGGCGTGGTAACGAGCAACGCCACCGATGAGGAGCTGTTCTCGACCGGCGAGCGATGGAACGTGGACGACGAGTGATGCCAGTCCTCCTGGACTCGCACACGCTGTACTGGTGGTCCTCCGAGTCGGACAGGCTCAGCGCGGCCGCCGCGCGGACTGTCGCGCGCGCGGACGAACTTCTCGTGGCATCGATAACGTGGTTTGAGCTCGCGACGCTGGCTGGGAAAGGGAAGCTCCTGGTGCCGATGCCGGTTCGCGCCTGGCTGGAGTCGTTGTCGGAGAGCGTACGAACGATCGCGACGACCCCAGCTATCGCCGCCACGGCTGCGGCGCTGCCGAAGACCTTCCCCGGGGATCTTGCTGACCGGCTGATCTACGCAACCGCCGTCGAGCTGGGATGCGTGCTCGTAACCAAGGACGAGCGGATGCGAGCGCATCGCCATACGCGCCGTGTAACCGTGTGGTAGGTCAGCCTTGCAGCGGCCCTGGCGCCAAACCCCATCCCGACTTGGCGGAGATGGGGCAGTATGTCGAGAATGAAGGGATGCCTGAGAAGCCGGCGCCGGACTTGGAACAGCTGCTGCCGTCAGGTCCAGACCTTCATGGTCTGCGACGGTACCAGCAGAAGCGTGACTTTCAACAGACGGCGGAGCCGGCGGGTGGGATGGCGCCTGAATCGGGCGACCTGACGTTCGTGATCCAGCAGCATGCGGCGACGAGGCTGCACTGGGACTTCCGGCTGGAGGTCGACGGTGTGCTGGTGTCGTGGGCGGTGCCGAAGGGGCCGTCGCTGAACCCGAAGGACAAGCGGGTCGCGGCGCACGTGGAGGACCACCCGTACGACTACGGGTCGTTCGAGGGCGTGATCCCGAAGGGGAACTACGGGGCGGGGCAGGTGATCGTCTGGGACAACGGAACGTACACGCCGGACGAGAAGGGCGTCTACTCGTGGGGGGATAAGGCCGAGGGGAGCCGCCGCATCCTGGAGGACATGGCCCGGGGAAAGATCTCGTTCACGCTGCGCGGGAAGAAGCTGCAGGGGTCGTGGACGCTGGTGCAGATCAAGAGCGACCCCAAGAGCTGGCTGCTGATCAAGCACCGGGACGAGTACGCCTCGACGAGGGACGTGTTGGAGGAGGACCGCAGCGTCATGAGCGGGCTGACGCTGCAGGATCTGAAGGAAGGCCGCATGCCGCGGATGGCGGAGGACGGGCGAGGACAGCCGGGGGCGGCGACTGTCCCACATCCGGCGGCGAAAGAGGCGGCGTTTCCGGACGCGAAGACGCTGCGGCCGATGCTGGCGACGCCGGTGGCGGAGCCGTTCTCGCGGGCGGGGTGGATCTTCGAGCCGAAGCTCGACGGCGTGAGGACGCTGGCGTTTGTCAGCGGTGGGAACCACCACGCTGCGGCGCGGCAGCGCAGATTCTCACCGCGCAGCGGCGCGGCAGCGCAGATGTCCACAGACGGGGATTCAGGAGATGACGCACAGCCGAGGACGGCTGTGCCACAAGGTTTGATGGCCGTTGAGCTGCGGTCGCGGCGGGGGAACGTGATGACGGCGCAGTACCCGGAGATCGTGGCGGGGCTGGGGGTGCAGGGGCACGAGATGGTGATCGACGGCGAGATCGTCGCCGTGAACGAGGCGGGGGCGCCGGATTTTCAGGAGCTGCAGGCGCGGATCAACCTCTCCAAGCCGGCGGAGGTGGAGCGGGCGGCGGCGGAGACGCCGGTGTACCTGTATGCGTTCGACATCCTGCATCTCGACGGGTTCGACCTGCGGGCGGTGCCGCTGATCGAGCGAAAGGCGATCCTGCGGCGGGCGGTGACGCCGGGACCGCACGTACGGCTGGTGGACCACGAGCGGGACGGGGAGATGCTGTTCGAGGCGGCGACGCGCATCGGGTTCGAGGGGGTGGTGGGGAAGCGGGAGACGAGCACCTACGAGCCGGGCGTGCGGACGCACTCGTGGTTGAAGATCAAAGGGGTGAACGAGCAGGAGTTCGTGGTCGGCGGGTTTACGGAGGGGGAGGGATCGCGGGCGAAAACGTTCGGGGGCGTGCTGGTGGGGTACTGGGAGCCAGGGGACAGGGGACAGGGGACAGGGGACAGCGCGTGGGACGGCAAACAGCAAAGGGCAAAGGGCAAGGGACGGACAGCAGACAACGGACAACAGAGGGCAGACGGCAACGGGCAAAGAGCAACGGGCAAAGGACAAAGGGTAGAGAGCGAAGAACAGACAACGGACAACGGACAACAGACAACCGACGGCAGGGGGTTGGTGTTTGCGGCTTCTGTGGGGTCGGGGTTTACGGAGCGGATGCTGGAGTCGACGTACCGTCAGCTCAAGGCGCTGCAGATCGAGGAGCCGCCGTTTGTGAATCCGCCGACCGTGATCGGCGGCAGGTGGGCCGGTGGGAAGGCGGCGCGGTGCTTCTGGGTGAAGCCGGAGCTGGTGGCGCAGGTGAAGTTCGCGTCGTGGACGCGCGAGGGGAATCTGCGGGCGCCGGTCTTTTTGGGGCTGCGGGAAGACGTCGACCCGGACACGGTGACGCGGGAGCGTCCGGCGGCGCACGCCGTCGACGTGATCAGCGACGAGGCGGCGGGGCCCACGGCGGTGACGGGCGACGCGGTCGAGCGGGCGGTGGCGTCGGTCCTGGAGCAGCTCGAATCGACCACGAAGGCGGACTTCACGCTGGACGTGGACGGGGTGCCGATCAAGCTGACGAACCTGGACAAGGAGTTCTGGCCTGCCACCGCCGATCACCCGGCGCGCACGAAGCGGGAGCTGATCCGGTACTACGCGCGGCTGGCGCCGGTGCTGGTGCCGCACCTGCGGGACCGGCCGCTGACGCTGACGCGGTATCCGAACGGGATCCACGGAAAGTCGTTCTACCAGAAGCACTGGGGGTCGCCGTTTCCGAAGGAGTTCCGGGTGGAGCGGGCGCAGGTGTACTCGTCGCACAACGACGCGAACGGCGAGTACATCCTGGTGAACAACCTGCATACGCTGATCTGGCTGGCGCAGCTCGCTGACCTGGAGTTGCACGCTTCGATGGCGCGCGTCGATCCGGAGCCGGACGCTCGCGCGCTGGCGACGGTGTTCTCGGGGTCGGAGGAGACGCTGGAAGCGAGCGTGCTGAACTATCCGGACTACATGGTGTTCGACCTGGACCCGTACATCTACGCCGGTCACGAGAAGAAGGGCGAGGAGCCGGCGTTCAACAAGCGGGGGTACGAGAAGACGCGGGAGATGGCGTTCGCGCTGAAGGAAGTCCTCGAGCAGCTACGGTTGTCGTCGTTCGTGAAGACGACGGGGAAGACGGGGCTGCACATTTACGTGCCGGTGCTGCGGCAGTACACGTACGACGAGATCCGCGCGGCGAGCGCGGTAGTGGGGCAGTTCATGGTGCAGCAGTATCCGGACGACGTGACGATGGAGTGGATGACGGAGAAGCGGACCGGGAAGGTGTTCTTCGACCACAACCAGAACATGCGCGGGAAGACGCTGGCGGCGCAGTACTCGGTGCGGCCATCGGCGGGGGCGAACGTGTCGGCGCCGGTGACGTGGGAGGAGCTGAAGTCGGTGTATCCGACGGAGTTCGATATCGATTCGGTGCCGGAGCGGGTGTTGCGGGTGGGAGATCTGTGGGCGGGGATCCTGGGGGCGAAACAGGATCTGCGGGGAGTGATTAGTTCTTAGTTTGTAGTTCTTAGTTCTTCCTAGGGGAAGCTGGAAGATGGAGGATGGAGGATGGATGCTCTACCCCGAGATCGAGCCGTACGAGCATGGGATGCTCGATGTGGGCGATGGGCACGCTGTGTACTGGGAGGTGTGCGGGAATCCTGCGGGGAAGGCGGCGGTGGTGGTGCACGGCGGGCCGGGATCGGGGTGCACGGGGTGGCACCGGCGGCTGTTCGATCCGGCTCGGTATCGAGTCGTGCTGTTCGACCAGCGGGGGTGCGGGCGGAGCACGCCTCACGCGAGCGAGGACGGCGCGGACCTTTCGCGAAACACGACGGCGCATCTCATCGCGGACATGGAACTGCTGCGGGAGCGGCTGGGCATCGAGCGGTGGCTGGTGCTGGGCGGGTCGTGGGGGAGCACGCTGGCGCTGGCGTACGCGGAGGCGCATCCGGAGCGGGTGTCTGAGATGGTGCTGTTCGGGGTGACGACGGGGCGGCGGTCGGAGTTCGACTGGTTGTTTCGGGGCGGGCTGGCGGCGCTGTTTCCGGCGGAGTGGGAGCGGTTGGTGTCGGCGTTGCCGGAGGATGAGCACGACGGCGACGTGGTGGAGGCGTATCACCGGCGGCTGTTCGATGCGGACGCGGACGTGCGCCGGCGGGCGGCGGAGGCCTGGTGTCTGTGGGAGTCGGCGACGCCGGACTGGCCACCGCGCGAGGGGCTGGCGGAGCGGTTTCGGGATCGGCGGTACGCGCTCGCCTTCGCGCGCATCGTGACGCATTACGTGCGCAACAACGGGTTCCTGGAGGACGGTGCGTTGTTGCGGGAGGCGGGTCGGCTGGCGGGGATCCCGGGGGTGCTGATCAACGGCCGGTTCGACCTGCAGTCGCCGTTGGGGAACGCATGGGCGCTACGGGAGGGGTGGCCTGCGGCCGAGTTGATGGTGGTGGAGGATGCGGGGCATGCGGCTGCGGGTTCGGGGATCGCGGGGGAGATCGTGCGGGCGACGGGGCGGTTCGCGCGCGGTAATCTGGGAACCAGGTGAGATTCTGAAGTGGACTGGCACAGGATTCGCACGGCAACATTGCTCGAGGCTGCTCCCGCAGTGCCCGCGTTGATTTCGTGGGTCCTGATTGTGACTTGGGCCGTGACGTGGCGGTATGACGATGAACACGGCGAGTTGCTCGGTGCTGGGTTGCTCGTGGGAATGCTGCACGTCGCACGTGGCCTAGGGTGGCTGACCGTTGGGAGACGGGTCATTGCGGCGTTTGCGTTTGGTACTCAGTTTGTGTTGATGTCCGGGTGGTTCGTCGCGCTTATGTTCCACCTGGATGCGACCGAGTGCATGGGTTGCTCGAACGCGGACGGCGAAGTCGAAATGTTGTGGATCTGGTTCTTCGCGATCGCCATCATCGTCTCACCGATGATATCGGCCGCCGCGCTGCTGGCTGATGCGGCGCGACGTTCATTGGACGGGAATGGGTCACCGGTGGTGTCACCACCAGATTCTTCGCCTGCGGCTCAGAATGACAGGACGCGACCGTCGCGCTGACGCATGCATCAGTGTTCTCGCACGAACACTGAGCGGAGCTGAAGCTCCGCCGCTACTGGCCGAGCTTCGCCGCGAGACTGCGGAGGCACTCTTTGATGGTTTCCTGGCGCCAGTTGGACCAGATGGGGCCGTTCTGGAAGTCGATGTACTCCTGGCGGGCGGCGGCGCGCTCTTCGTCGGTCATGTCCGGCTTGCGGAGACGGGCGTACATGGGGGCGAGGTCCTTCATCTGGGCGTTGGCCATCGCCGGGCGCTCGACGAAGTGGCAGATCTCGTCCATGTCCTTCGTGTAGAAGACGGCGACGGGGATGGATTCGAACTCGCCGCCGTTGAGGAACTCGGCGATGATGTCCTTGTTCTCGTCGCGCTTGAAGATCTTGATCTCGAGGCCGGTGGCCTCGGCGAGCTTCTGGAAGACGGGCATGCCGCGGAAGACGTCGGGGCACCAGTCCTCGCCGACGACCATGAGCTTCGCGGGACCGTTGGGCCTGGCCATGAGCGCCTTGTAGGCGGCCGCGTCGTCGGGCGAGACCTCTGTGGCGGCGTAGTTCTCTTCGAAGCGCTTCTGGTTCTTCTCGATGGAGGCGACATAGTCGGCGTAGGACATGCCGCTGGCGAAGCGCTGGGGGGTGACGACGGATGCTTGCTGGACCATGGGTTGCTCCTGGTGGGTGGTCGTTAGTCGTTGATCGCTGGTCGCTGGTCGCTATCGGGTTAGTGTACTTAATGCAGTGTGGCACCCTGCGGGCTGTTTGGTAAAGGGGGTGTGACGGGGGCGTGCTAGAGTGAGGTTCGTGCAGGATACAGACGCATTTCCCCGGCCACGGCCTTCGATTCTGAGCCGCGCCGGCGCTCGCTGGCGGCGGGACCTGGTGTTCTTCCTCATCGCGGCGGCGGTGGTGACGGTCGACCAGTGGACGAAGTGGCTGGTGCGGTCGAACCTCGAGTACCTGGAGCGCGGCTGGAGCATCGGGCCGGTGCAGATCATCCACGTGGTGAACAGCGGCGCGGCGTTCGGGATCCTGCAGGGGGCGACGCCGTTCCTCATCGTGATGTCGCTGTTCGGGCTGGCGGCGATCGTGCTGTACTACGTGTACCCGCCGATGGACCACGGCGTCATCCGCATCGCGCTGGGCCTGCAGCTCGGCGGCGCAGTGGGGAACCTCATCGACCGCTTGCGCATGGGCGAGGTGACGGACTGGATCGACGTGGGGCGGTTCCCGACGTTCAACGTGGCGGACGCGTGCATCTCGGTGAGCATCGTGGTGGTGCTGGGGTTCTTCGCGCTGCAGGAGTTCGAAGAAAAGGGGACAGGGGACAGGGGACAGGGGACAGGGGGTGGGCGCGACAACCGACAGCAAGCCGGCGATGAAGCGAGGCTGGAAGCTGGAGGCTGGAGGACGGAACGTCCAGCGCCTCCAGCCTCGGTGACATTCGATCCTCCGCCGCCGCCGAGGGAAGATGGAGGAGGGAAGAAGGACGACGATCCTTCTTCAGGCATCCTTCGTTCTCCTTCAATGGCGCACGAGCACACTCCGCCTTCAGACGATGACGGTCGCTGAGACGAGTGACCTCGTCGCCGACAAGGACGGCGAGCGGCTGGACGTGTTCGTGGCGCGGCGGATGGCCGGGCTGACGCGGTCGCGCGCGCAGAAGCTCATCGACGACGAGCAGGTGCTGGTCGACGGGCGGGCGGAGCGCGCGTCGCACCGGCTGGCGGCGGGGCAGCGGGTGTCGGTGACGGTGCCGGCGGCGCGCGAGGCGTCGGCGCAACCCGAGGCGATCGCGCTGGACATCATCCACGAGGACGCGGACATCATCGTGATCAACAAGCCGCCGGGGATGACGGTGCACCCGTCGCCGGGACACGAGACGTCGACGCTGGTCAACGCGATCCTGTCGCACTGCGACGATCTTTCTGGCATCGGGGGCGTGATGCGGCCGGGGATCGTACACCGGCTGGACCGCGATACCTCGGGCGTAATCCTGGTCGCGAAGAACGACGCGTCGCACAACGCGCTGGCGAAGCAGTTAAAGGAGCGCAGCGTCGAGAAGACGTACCTGGCGCTGGTGGAGGGGACGCCGAAGCCGGCGAAGGGCGTAATCGACGCGCCGATCGCGCGGGACCCGAAGAACCGTAAGCGGATGGCCATCATCGAGGGCGGGCGGGAGTCCGTAACGGGGTACAAGGTCGTCGAGCGGTACGGCGGCTACTCGCTGGTGGAGGTGCGGCCGAAGACGGGCCGGACGCATCAGATCCGGGTGCACCTGGCGGCGATCGGGCATCCGATCGTGGGGGACCGGGTGTATGGGAAGGCGTCGAAGGTGGTGGGGCGGCAGTTCCTGCACGCGTCGCGGATCGCGTTCACGCATCCGGGGACGGGGGCGCGGTTGGAGTATGCGGCGGAGCTGGCTGCGGATCTGCGGGCGACGCTACAGGTCCTGCGCGGGTGACGGACCTTCCACAGATGGACACAGATGAGGTTCGTCAAACAGATGACACAGATGGGAACAGATCAGGACGGAGGAGGTCGGGATTGGTACGCAGCGGACTACTCGCCGGCGCGCAGGTGCGCGATGGCAGGGCATGGGTACCGCGACATACGTACCACGAAGAGTCCCCGCAGCGCGTTGTTGCTCAGCTGTCGAATGTCATCCACCGGATAGAGACTGAGATCGCTTGCGCCATCACGCCACGCGTACGCCATCGTCGCCGGGCATGCACCGCATGACAACCGCGCGAAGTGAGTGCCGTCCGCGAAGTACGAGCGAGTCCAGTCCCCGCTGTCCTCGGCGATCTGCCAGTCGTGGTCGAAGCGATAGCTTCGATGCCATCCGGTTTGTTCTTCACCGTGAATTGGCGCCATCGATGCTCGGTGAAAGAAACCCGTTGCCTGCTTAAGGAAATAGCCACCATCATTCGCTACCGCAAGCACGCGCCGGCCTGCGTTATCTTCACACTCGAAGGTCGGTATCTTCCGACCCGCAATCCATCCATGCCGCCAACCACGCACAGGCTGCAGGGTTGTGGCGTCTAGGCTTGCAGCCTGCCACGCAGAGCGAATGTGATTCGGCCCGATCTCTGTCTGGCTCACGAAGGGCAGGTAGAGGCCCGCCCAGGTGTACTGGTCTGTATGCCGTTGGCCCAGGCGGATGAGCACGTTAACGGGTATCAGCAACACGAGTGTCGCCAGGTAGAGAACGTAGACCCCGAGCGCCCCGCCTACTATTACAGCCGTGGCTATGAGAACGGGCTTGTCCGGAAGTAGCAATAGCAGGAGCACCCACAACGAGAAGCCGACGAGAATCATCAGCATGACAAACGGATCGTTCTTGGCCCGTGTGCGAGTCGAGTGGCCGCTCATATGCGCGCCGATTATACGAGAGAGGCAGGATCCACATCCACACTCCAATGAGGCGGCAGGGGCAGGTCCCGTAGCAGCGCTGACGGGGTGCGGCCGCGAAGCAGGAGCTGCCAGCGCCAGCGGCCGCGGATGCGGGGGACGTAGGCGGGGGAGGGGCCGAGGACGTCGGTGTCGGAGCCGAGCTCGGCGCGCCGGAGGGCGAGCGCCTTCGACATGCGGAGGGCCTCGTCGCGGGCCCAGCGGGCGTTGGGGTGGGTGAGCGTGAGCTGCACCAGGCGGCCGAACGGCGGGTAGCCGGCGCGCCGGCGCCAGTCGAGTTCGGCGGCGGCGAAGCCCTCGTAGTCGTAGCGCGAGGCGGCGTCGATGGCGTAGTGGTCGGGCGTGTAGGTCTGGATGATGACGCGGCCGCTGCGTTCGCCGCGGCCGGCGCGCCCGGCGACCTGCGTCAGGAGCTGGAACGTGCGCTCGCCGGCGCGGAAGTCGGGCAGGTGGAGGGCCGTGTCCGCGTTGATGACGCCGACGACGGTGACGGCGGGCATGTCGAGCCCCTTCGCGAGCATCTGCGTGCCGATGAGGATGTCGGCCTCGCGCGCGAGGAAGGCGGCGAGGATGCGGTCGTGGGCGCCTCGGGTCTTCGTGACGTCGCGGTCCCAGCGGAGGAGGCGGGCGTGGTGGAAGAGGCGCGCGGCCTCGGACTCGACCTTCTCGACGCCGACGCCGAGGAGCTTGATGCGGGGTGAGCCGCACTGCTTGCACTTCGCCGGCAGTCGCCAGCGCTTGTTGCACTGGTGGCAGACGAGGCGGTCGTACTGGCGGTGGTAGGTGAGGGCGACGGAGCAGGAGCCGCATTGGGGCACGAAGCCGCAGTCGCGGCACTGAACGTGCCCGGCCATGCCGCGGCGGTTGAGGAAGAGGATGACCTGCTCGTCCTTCGCGAGGGCGGCGTCGACGGCGGCGCGGAGCTCGCGCGAGAACATACTCCGGTTGGCGGCGTGGAGCTCTTCTCGGAGGTCGACCACGTCGATGCGGGGGAGGCCGGCGGAGGCCTCGAAGTGGGTGGTGTTTGTTGCCGGCGGCACGCTTTCGCGTGGGGGCGATGTTGGATGTTGGATGTTTGATGTTGGAGGCCGTGCGTTAGCGACGGGGCGGATGCGTTCGGGTAGTTCGAGCAGCGTGTGGTCGCCGCGCGAGGCGTGCTCGTACGAGGCGACGTCGGGGGTGGCGCTGCCGAGGACGAGGGCGGCGTTCTTGAGGCGGGCGAGGTGAAGGGCGACGTCGCGGGCGTGGTAGCGGGGGACGGGGTCGTGCTGTTTGTAGGTCCACTCGTGCTCCTCGTCGATGACGATGAGGCCGAGATCGGGCTGGGGGGCGAAGATGGCGGAGCGGGCGCCGATGACGACGTCGTACTTGCCGGCGGCGATGCCGTGCCACTGGTCGAACAACTCGCCGTCGCTGAGGCCGCTGTGGAGGACGGCCACCCGCTCGAAGCGCTCGCGGAAGCGGCGGATGGTCTGCGGCGTGAGGGCGATCTCAGGGACGAGGACGATGGCGCGGCGGCCGGCGGCGACGCAGTGGTCGAGGGCATGGAGGTAGACCTCGGTCTTGCCGCTGCCGGTGACGCCGTGGAGGAGGAAGGACTCGTAGCGGCCGGTGTCGAGGGCGGCGCTGATCCTGTCGGCTGCCGCTGCCTGCGCGTCGAGGAGGACGGCGGGCGGGCGGCGGACGGCGTGGAAGTCGACGAGGGGGTCGCGTTCGACCGCGCGCTCGGCGAGTGTGACGGCGCCGATGGTGGCGAGCCAGCGGACGGTGGCGGTGTCGATGCGGAGGTCGTCGCGGAGTTGTGGCAGCGTTTGTTCGAGGAAGACAGATGTTGGGCCCGAGCGCTGGTCGGGCGCAGCAGGCTGCGCCCCTACGTCGGCGGCTAGCGCCCGCACGATCGCCTCGGCCTGCGCGGTGCGCCGGGTGCGGGTGAGGGCGGCGATCTCGTGCTCGGCGGCGGAGCGCGTGACGGCGAGGGCGATGGTGTCGTTCTCGCGGCGGACGATGCCCGCGCGGACGAGGCGGTCGAGGTTACCGGGGGTCCCCGCGACCTTTGCGGCTTCGCTCGCGGGCAGGGTGGTGGTTTCGAGGAGGCGCTGGAGGACGGCGGCGCGGCGGGAGCGCTTGGGGGGCTCGGACGCGGCGATGCGGGCGAGCGCGTCGTCGAGGGGGAGGGCGAGGGCGGCGACGTCGACGGACTTCGGGCCGACCTTCGGGCGCGCGAGGACGTACTCGCGCGAGATGAGGCCTCGCTTCTCGAGGGCGGCGAGCGCGCCGTCGACGGTCGAGAAGGCGAGGCGCTCCTTGAGGGAGTCGACCACGGTCGGGGAGTGCGCGGCGACGGCGGCGAGGGTTTCGCGCAGGCGCGGGGGGAGGTTGAGGGCGTCGATTTCGTGCGAGTCGAAGAGGGCGGTGACGACGGTCTGCGGCTTGCGCTCGAAGCCGGGGGGGAGGAAGAGGGCGACGGCGTCGAAGGTGGGGGCGAGGTACTCGTCGGCGATCCACATCGCGAGCGCGAGGCGGTCCTCGTCGAGCAGGCGGCCGCGGCCGGGGCCGTCGCCGATAAGGGAGCGGATGTCGCGGATCTTCTCCGGCTCGGCGAAGACGGGGGTGTCGTGGACCTCGGTGATGATGCCCTGGAGGGTGAGGCGGCCGAAGGGGACGTAGGCGGCCATGCCGGGGCGGGCGTTGAGGCCCGGGGGCACGCCGTAGCTGAAGGTCTGGCGCGAGGGGAAGGTGGAGTTGACGGCGACCTCGGCGTAGCGGCGCGGGGGCGCATGGGTGTCGTCGGCGGCGCCGAGACGGTTGGCTAGGGAGGGGCGGGTGCGGTCTTGCATCAGCTGCTCGGGCCTTGGCGGCGAAGATGGACGATGGAGGATGGAGGATGGAGTGCCTCGCCGTGGGCGCCGGGGCCCAACCGGGGATCAGGTGGTGTCACGACAAGATGCTTCCCTGGGCGGGCCAGCGTCGCTGCGCTCAGCATGACAGTAGGTCCTGAAAACAAAACGAGGAAGGCGTCTTGCCTTCCCCGGATGATACTCGTGGTGCCGACGTGGGCTAGGTGTAGTTCCCACAGACGTTATTGACAGATCCGCGTAAGCGGCGGGAGGCCGCCGAGTGCGGTGTGTGGGCGGTCGCCATTGTACTCCTCCAGGAAGATGGACAGCGCCGCGAGTCGCTCA
>Ga0326597_10002143_pt1 | contig 29930 bp, 22 predicted proteins | sample RVTome_12_FD_203789 | JGI IMG/M metagenome (GOLD analysis project Ga0326597, IMG submission 203789) | Soil microbial communities from uranium-contaminated site in the Upper Colorado River Basin, Wyoming, United States - RVT100D185 | ecosystem: Environmental > Terrestrial > Soil > Contaminated >... | reverse complement strand
CCCAACCGCGTGCCGCTCGACCCGGTGAGCGGCCGCCAGGAGGAGACGGTCATCAACGCCGCTCGCCAGGCCAAGGACGTCGGCATCATCGTCTACACCATCGGCTTCGGCCGCGCTGACGCGCCGGACATCGTCGACCGCGTCCTTCCGGAGCTGCTGCGCGAGTGCGCCAGCGCGCCGGAGAAGTCGTTCATCGCCCCGACGGCCAGCGAGATCGGCCGCATCTACAGCGAGATCATCGATCGCTTCTCCTGCGGCACCGGCCGCCACGACTGGGGCCAGCCCTGGCCCCCCGAGCGCGGCCGCGCCGTCGATCCCTACCCGTAGGGAACGGCTAGGCGCCTAGCGCGCTATTCGATGTGACGACCAGGAAGGGCGGCCCCGTGGCCGCCCTTCCCGCTTGCGCCATGCCATCGGCGCCCTTCGGCGCCCACGTACGCGCTCTGTGGGCGGATTAGCCGCCCCTCGCGCCGCTGTTCCAGGACATGCGCCGTCCAGCCGGCCGAGCGGCCGACGGCAAAGACGGGCGTGAACTGGTCCGGCGACAGGCCCAGGCCGTGGAGCAGGAGCGCCGTGTAGAACTCGACGTTGGTCCGGATGGCGCGATCGGGCTTGTGCTCGGCCAGCAGCCGCTGTGCGGTTGACTCGACGGCGCGCGCCAGCTCGAGGAGCTCGGTCTCGCCGCGCGCCACGAGCAGCGCCTCGGCGGCCCGGCCGAGGACGTCGGCACGGGGGTCGCGGACGCGGTAGATGCGGTGGCCGAAGCCCATGAGCCGCTCGCCGACGGCCAGCTTGGCGCGGATCACCGCCTCGGCACGCTCGGGCGTGCCGACCTCGTGGACCAGCGCCAGCGCCGGTCCCGGCGCGCCGCCGTGCAGCGGGCCCTTGAGCGCGCCGATGGCGCCGGTCAGCGCGGAGACCATGTCGGAGCCCGTGCTGGCGATGACGCGGGCGGTGAACGTGGAGGCGTTGAACCCGTGGTCGGACACGGTGACCAGGTAGGTGTCGAGCGCGAGCACGTCGGATGGAGCCGGTGCCACGCCACCGAGCGACCAGAGGAGGTGGGCGGCGTGGCCGAGGTCCGCGCGGGCTGGCACGGGCTCTCGGCCCGCGGCGAGGCGCGCGTACGCGGCGACGGCGGTCGGGAGGCGGGCGACGATGCCCAGCGCGTCCTCGGGCAGCTCAGTGCCTTCGACGACGGCGGTCGTGGCCGTAGACGACGCCATCGGTTGCGCCGGAGTGCCGTCTGCCGGCGCAGCGTCCTGCCCCGGATGTGATCGCAGGCCGCCAGGGCCATCGAGTGCTGAGTGGGTGGGCAGGTCCAAGGTCGCCGCCGCCATCCGGAGCGCATCCATGGGGGCGACGCCAGCGGCGGCTGCCGCGATGAGGAGCGCAAGCGTCGCGGGCGGCAGCGTCCGGCGGGCGGCAAGCGCGGCGTGAAGGCCGGCGCGTTCGGCCGGGGCGGGAGGCCGGTCGAACCAGAGGAGCCAAAGCACGTCCTCAAACGTGGCGTGGCCGGCCAACGCCTCGAGCGGGAAGCCGGCGATGGTGAGCTGCCCGGCGGCGCCATCGACGTGGCTCAGGCGCGTAGTGGCCGCGACGACGCCATCCAGGCCGGGGTTGGCGCACTGGTCGAGTTGACCGGCATCGGCCGCGCGGGCGGGTGGGCTTGTAATGGACATTCGATCCTCCAGGAGGTGGCTTGGCCATGGGGCGTGTGGCGCGTCCCGCGCGGACGGCGTGGACTGCGCTCGCACCCGCACGCGCTGACGGCAATGCTATGCGCTGTACTTGCGCTGCGTCAACGTTGATCCACAAATCAATATGAGCTACGATGCGCTGCAATGAGATCTTCGATCCCTCCAAGCCAAGCCGACCTGACCGCCGACGACGCCTGCCGCGCGTTGGGCATCCAGAAGGCCACGCTCTACGCCTACGTCAGCCGCGGCTTGATCCGGTCGGCGGCCACCGGCACCGCATCGCGCGCTCGGCGCTACAACGCCGAGGACGTGGCGCGCCTGGTGCGCCGACGGGCCGTGCGCCAGGCGCCGGACCACGCCGCAGACGACGCGCTCCGGTGGGGCGCGCCGGTGTTGGAGACGCGCCTATCGGCCATCGCGGGCGGCCGGTACGCGTACCGTGGACGCGATGCCGTCCGCTTGGCGGAGACCGAACCGCTCGAGCGGGTCGCGGCGCTGCTGTGGGCCGGCGACCTGGGCATAGAGGCATCGTTCCCCGATGGGGCCCCGGACCTTCCGGAGCGCGTGCGCAGGGCGCAAGCGCATTGGACGGGGCTCGGGGTGCTGGAGGCGATGAAGCTGGCCCTACCGCTGGCCGCGGCGGACGATCCCAGCGCATGGCGGGCCGATCCGCACGCGCAGCAGCGTGCCGGCGGCCGCATCGTCCACCTGCTCGCGGCCGTCGCCGCGGCGGTGCTCCAGGGCGAGGGCTCATTGGTGCCTGGCGCGCGCACCGCGACGACGCTGGCGGAGTCGAGCGCGGGCGCGGCGTCGCGAGTCGGGGGGACCAGCGCGGCGACGCCAGCGATCGCACCCGCTGCCACACGACCCGGCCGCATCGCCACGTGCCTGCAGCGCGCGTGGCGCCCCGATGCGCCGTCGGTCGCAGCGGCGCTGGACGCGGCCCTGGTCCTCTGCGCCGACCACGAGCTGAACGCCTCGTCGTTCGCCGCCCGCGTGGTGGCCGGCGCCGGCAGCCCGCCCTACGATGCGGTGCTGGCGGGCCTGGCCGCGCTGGGCGGCACGCGCCACGGCGGCCACACGGCGCGGGTGGCGGCGCTGCTGCGCGAGGTGGATGCGCCCGATCGGGCCGAGGCGGTGCTGGCCGAGCGGCTTCGGCGCGGGGACGACGTGCCGGGCTTCGGCCAACGGCTGTACCCGGACGGCGATCCGCGCTTTGCGCCGCTGTTCGCGCTCGCTGGCGCCCATGCCGTGGATGCGGCCGTCATCGCCCGCGTGGTGGCCCTGGTGGCGGCCGTGCACGCGCTGGACGGGCGCGCGCCTACGCTCGACGTCGGGCTGGTCGCGCTGGAGCGCGCGCTGATGCTCCCGGCCGGGGCGGCGCTGGCGCTGTTTGCCGTGGGCCGGAGCGTGGGGTGGATCGCGCACGCGCTGGAGCAGGCGGCGGAGGGGAGCATGATCCGGCCGCGGGCGCGGTACGTTGGGGAGGATGGGGACGCCGGTCCGGGGGCGCCTTGAGCCTGCCCTCGGATCGATTGCGCCCGCGACGGACCCGCCGAGCGATCGATCGCGCGGCGCCTTCGCATGTGGTCTCGGCGCGGAGGGCAACGTCGTGCGTTCGGCGCCAGAACGTGTCGTTCGCCGCCGCGTCGATCGTTGCTTCCGCTGGCTGAACGCATGCAACAACGCGGCGCAAGCATGACGCGCGCCGTGTTCGAGCACTGGACCCAACGCCGAACAAGTGTTGCATCGACCGCTGGACGGCATCCTTCGTCGCGTCAGAAAGCTCGAACGGACGCCAGCGGCAGCGCGCGGCCGGAACCTCGGCATGTCGGCTCGATCCCTCGACGCCGTTCGACCCGTCCGGCACGCCCCGTGAGGCTCGGTTCGCGCGATCCTGCCGGTCGTCGTCACGTGCATTTGCCGTCCATCCTGGCATACGGGCATGCAGAAACGCCCGCCATCCACGACCTGGGCGGCGCGCGGCCACAGGTCGGGCGGAACGAAGGTCCGGTGGTTGTCCGCGGTAGGCTAGGGCGCCGGCCCGCCGAGGTGCCTGACGATCGAGTTCCCGTCGGTTCGCCCCATCGGGTACCCGGCCGTTGGCCTCGGCGTGCCGATCCCGGCCTCGGCCTTGCCCGCGGCGCGGGAAGTCAGCGCGTTCAGCGCGCCGCCGCCATGTCCCGCCGCCGTCGCCTCGGCAGCGTCGCCGACCGGACCGGCGTGCGGGCGCGGTAGGTACAAAGGACCACCGGCGCGGAGCCAGTCGAGCCGGCACCACCAGGGGGCCGGAGGGTTGGCGACGGGCTCGATCGCGATCTCGCCGCGATCGGCCGCGTCGCGACCGCTTCCAGGCAGCTCGGAGGTCGCGGGCTGGAGACGGAGCCCACGTCGGCGCAACAGGGCGACGACGCATGCCGCGGCAAACGCCGCGAGCGCGAGCAGCTCCGCGAGCCCGATCGTCCCGATCAACCCGTCAACCTCCTCGATTGCCGATCGCGCCGAGCCCGCGGGTTTGCGCGCTCATCCCCTCTAACGACGGGGGATGCGAAAGGGTTCCCGAGCTGGGCCCTTTTGCGATAGCGCGCCGTGGACCCGATGTCGGGAATGCCTCAGGCCAGATCGATTCGATCGGTCCCTTAGATGGGGGTAAGCGTTCACGCGGGTCAGCGTGACCGACTTGTGCGACGGGACGGATGAGGGTAGGCTGGTCGACATGACGCTGATCGAGCGCGGAGCGAGCGGACGGCGCGTGCCGGAGAAGACGCGCGGCGTCTCTTGCTGCATGAACGCTTACCTCAAGAGTTGTATTGCTGGAGCCATCGTCGCAAGTGCCGGAGGGGCGCTTGCTGCCATACCCAGTACCGTGGCGTCAGTAGAAGAGTGCCAAACGGAACTTAAGTGGGCATCCGTGGGAGCGATCTGTAGCAACAGTCCCATCACGATGGAGATTGTTGCCGGCATCCAGTGCCCATATCACCAGGGTTGCCATGACCTGGCTATGATTTTGGGTCTAAGTGAGGCGGGAGATGCCCAGCGAGCGGACACTCTGACGAAGATGACCAGGAGCGTGTTGGTTTCGTTGGGGATGGCTCGGAACAGGTCGGGTTTGGAATACGCACATGGAATGGTTGTAACGTTCTCCGAGACGACCGCGAGGATTGTACAGGAGATGACTGGAGATGAGCGGGTACTGTTGGGTAGTGTCAATGGGCTCCAGCTTAGCCCCGGGCCTCTCGGGGAGCAGGGGCTGGCTCATGCGCTTGACATTGCAAAGGAAGGCATAAGGCGAGCGCGACTGGAAGGTCCGTTGTGTGCGGTGATTGGCTTGCCGCAAGCAATCGTTGTTGTGACCGATGCCTGGCCAACCAGCGGAGAATACCTGGAGAGGGCAATTGCAGACGTGAGAATTGCGAGGATTCCTATCATCGTGATATGTTCTGGATCAACGTGTGAGAAGGCCGAGATCTCTGCCATGATTGGTGATGACTCATATGTCTTTGTCGACGACTTGGGCACAACCGCGCCGGCCAACCACGTCGAGGATGTAATTCATGACAAAGGACTCGAACGAGTTGTCTTAACGGCCACGATGGGTGCCGGCGTTGAGGTTGGGCCCGGATCAATTGAGCCCCCTGCAACGCAGACAGGACAATCACTGGTCTGGGATATAGATGGCTGGCTTGGACCGACGGTAACCATGACTTGGCCAGTGCTCCTTCGGCAGAGTGGAGACGATATCGCGCTCCTCGATAGCGTGGAGGTCGAGTTTCATGTGCGGCGGCGTGACGTGGTGCGCGCGACCCACGAACCCGTACGCGTTACGGCGCAGCCATGCGTTGATCTTACCCCATCAGCCTCGGCCACCCGGGCTGGTACGGAAACCACGACACCTTCCTCGTCGGCGACAGCGACATTGCCTCACTTGGGCACTGAAACCGCTACCCCGACTGGGATCGCTACCGCAACGGCGACTCCGACCAGCATCGAGCATGCCGCATCAAGAATATTTTTGCCGCAGTGCTGGCAGCGATGATGCGACCTCTCGTGGCCAGCATGCTTGTCGCAAGCTGCGTTGTTGGCGAGGCGGCAGCTGTGCGACGACCGGCGGTGGGGGCAAATCAGACGACAGGGGGATTCGTAACGATCGGTGTGATTGGCGATGGCGTTGGACTACCCGACGGCCCTGTTGCCATGGCCGGCGGTGTCATTGAAAGACAGGAGGCATTGGTTTTCTCGGATGCGATTGAGGAAGGAGGCATGTATCGGCTTCTTACGCTTGGGTTGACCGGCCGCTTCGTGGGCGTTGGTGGTCAAAGTTGGTACGGGCCAATTGACGACGTGGCGGTATACGATGAAACATTGGTGGCCGTGGGAAGCGATGCAATGACAGGTATTGCCAGCATCGTTCGATTGAAAGTCTCCGGTGAACATATGTGGAGCAAGCCTATCTCGGGGACCGGAATTGGACGACCCTCTTTGAGCATTGCGGTTGATGAGGAGAACGAGCTGATTTGGGTAGCAAGCAACGCAGGATGGGTCCTCGGATTCTCAGAGAATGGCCGCGTTGTCGAACGGATCCGTGTTTGGACGAACGACCCCGTCATAGGGCTCGCTGTGACTCAAGATGGTGCGGTGCTGCTCGGTATCAGAAGCGGCGGAAAGATGGTCTCGTGGGATCCAGCGTCTCGGTCAACGAACGTAACGGCGTTGCAGCTTCCATCGAACTCGCTCATGCGAGACTTCGCCGTAAGCAAGGATGACTGGATTGTGGTCACCGAGGACGGAGTCGCCTGGCGTTTGGCGCCTTCAGGCGCACTCATTGAAAGTTGGTGGGCTGGCGGGCTCGACGAAATGACGGCCCCGGGCAGCGTGGCTGTGTTTGAGGGCGAGAAGATCGCAATTGCGGACTACCGAGCTGGTCTTGTTCGTATCTTTCAGTGGCAGTCCAATGCAACCGGCCCGCCGTCGCCCCCGAGGTTGGCGAGCCAGGCCGGGCGATGTGCTGTTGAGATCGACAAGACGGCGGCACCGGTGAGAGTACGGCTCGGCGATCCCGTCACAGTTACCCTACACGTAAGCGCCTCCTGTCAAACCGAACCCGACCAACGCGCAATCGTGTTGCTGGTGGACGTGTCAGGCTCCGTGTGGGATGAGTTCGCGGCGGTACAACGCGCCGCTATCGCGTTTGTGACCAGTGTTTCGCAGGGGATTCCAATTGCCCTTGTGACGTTTGGGACTGAGCCGCGTTTGCGAATGCCTCCGACAACGCGTCACGGAGACGTTGTGAAGGCAGTCGGCGAACTTGAGCCTGGAGAAGGCACTCGAATCGATCGGGCATTGAAGTTTGCCGATCAAGCGAGCCAGATGCAGATTGGCGATGTCGTCTTGATCACGGATGGAGGCCTCGAGAGTCCTGTTGGGCTTTCTGAGTATGAGGAGGGGCGAGGGCTGCGTGCGGCTGGGATCCGCCTCGGCATATTCACGGTGTGTCTGCGCTGCGCTTCATTGATTCTGGAGGACGTCTTCAGCCGCGCGGCCGGAAATTCGGGGTCAGGGCGATACGTCAGTGAGGCCATTGATGTCGACCTGCGTGAGTGGGCAGCTGAAATCGGTTCGCGACGCAGCCGCATCGCCGAGGTGGGGTTGGAACGTGGCGTGGTATGGGACCGACTCGCCCAGGTCATGCAACTCGAGTCGGCGACTGTGAGCAACGCGGGAATGGTGAATGGTAGGGAAATTAGGTGGCTGCTCTCGGACCTCGATCAATCGTGGACAGCAACATATCAGGTTCGGCCTCAACAGATCGGCATGTGGCGAACCAGTGACATCGCTACTCTCGAGTTCGTTGACGGACTCGGCAATCCGGGTCAGCTCGTGTTCCCCGCACCGCTAGTTGAGGTGTGGTCGCCCACTCCTGTGGCGACGCCGACAGTCTTGGCTACACTGCCGCCGACGACTACTCCAACTGCCTCCTCAATACCTCCGACAGTCACCGTCATAGCACCCCCCAGTTCAATTTTTCTCCCGCTCGCGCTTTTCGAGCGCTGCGACCCCACCGAGCAGCGCATCGACGTTGTCATGGTAATCGATGCCTCTTCGAGCATGAATGAGCGAACCCGTGCCGGTCGCCCCAAGATCGATGCAGCGCTTGATGCCGCGCGCGAGTTTCTCGACCTCCTGCAGTTCGATGGAGCCGCGGGCGACCAGGCGGCGATCGTCGCGTTCAATAGCGATGCCAGGCTCCTGGCCCCTCTAACGAGCGACCGATCCGTACTCGATGCGGCGCTCCTTCAGATTGCCCTTGCACAGCAGACCCGACTTGATCGGGCTGTGGCTGTGGGTGCAGCGGTGCTCGAAGATGCATCTCGCAGGCGACCGGCAAACCAACCGATTCTCATCCTGCTGACCGACGGCCGAGCCAATCCAGTACCTGTCGAGGTGGCAGTTGTTGAGGCGGAGCGGGCAAAGGCAACGGGCGTTGGAATCTTTACGATCGGTCTGGGCGATGACCTGGACGCCGACGCTCTTTCCCGTATGAGCAGCAGGCCGCAGGACTTCCTTCGCGCTCCCGATGCGGAGGATCTTGCTGACATCTACCGAACGATTGCCCGCAGCATCCCATGCCCGCCGACGGCGTGGTGGGGAGGACGATAGGGACACAGTCGAATTGGAGCGTTGCCATCATCGCGGCCCGCGATCATCCAGGACTTGCTCGGAAAAGGGCGGTACGGAGCCAACCGCGCGCCGCAAGGCGGCGTAGTGCGGTCGCTGGGGGGGCCAGGCGTCGATCGGCTGTCCATCCACGTCCGTCCCGCGTGTTGTACCTGGTGCGCCGCGGCCACTGTGGCGCCAGGGAGTTCTGCATGTCCGTCCGCCGCTTTCGACCCGCACTCGCCGTCGCCGCGATGCTGGCCGGCCTCGGCGCGCTGGTTCTCGCCCCGCTGATGGTCGCGGCACAGGCCGCGCCTGCAGCACCGCTGCCCACGCGGACGCCCGCGACGGACTTTGCGCGGTCCACATGCACCGTGACGACCACCACCCACGTTCAGCCGGGCGCGTTCCTCGTCGGCGAGGCCATTGCGATGACGCGCACCGTGCAGGCCGATTGCCCGCCGCCGCCCCCCAAGCCGCTCCACATCGTGTTGGTGCTCGACGGGACCGCGCGGATGGCCGGCGAGCCGCACGCCGAGATGCTGCGTGCGATGCGCCAGTTCGTCCCGATGCTGGCCCCGCTTCTTGAGACGAACGGCCGCGTGGCCGTGCTCAGCATCGACACAAGGGCGCGCCAACTCTGCCCGTTTACCCATCGAATCCACCAGGTTCAGGGCTGCGTGGGAAGCGTTGGCGCGGTCGGTGGCGGCACCGTCGCGGACGGGCTGCGGCTTGCGATGCGCACGATGGTCGTCGGGAAGCGCTTGTGGCCTGGTCGGGAGGCCGATGACATCGTCCCGGTCGTTATCCTCGTCTCGCCTATGGCCAGCGGACAGCACTGCGCCGAGGCGCAGCGCGCTTCCCGCGAGCTGTCTGGGCAAGGCACCCTTGTCGTCGCTGTCGATGTGGGTGGCAACCGAGGTGATGCGCGGTGCATGCGCCGGCTGGCCACGTCGCCGCGCTACTACTTCGAGGCGCGAGCGATCTTCAAGTTGAAGGGCGTCCTGGAACAGATCCGCAAGACGTTCGTGAACATCATCCTTAGGCAGCTGGTCGTCACGGAAACGCTGCCCGCCCATACGAGCCTGGTCGCAGGCAGCGAGACACCGCCGCTATCGGCGTTGTCCAGCGATTTCAGGGGGCTTGTTTGGCAATCGATCTCTCCTACGAGCAATCGGTACACGTTCACTTACAAGGTCCGTCCAAGTGCGCCCGGATACCAGCCGCTCAGCGAAGGCTCAGGCGGTTGGATCAACGACGGCCGAGGCCAGCGGGTCCCGTTTGCCTTCGAGCAGCCCTTTGTGAGCGTCCTGCGACCGGACTACGCGTCCAATCCAATCGATTCCGGACGAATGGTGGTCCGTCAATCGGTTCCCGACGATTGACAGTCCGTCGATCGTTCGTCGCGTGTTGTAGCAGGTGCGCCAGACCCATCGTGGCGCCCAGGAGCCCCGCATGACCGTCCGCCCTTCTCGGCCCGCCCTCACCCTTGCCACGATGCTTGCCGGCCTCGGGTCGCTCGTTCTCGCACCGCTGACGTTCGCGGCACCGGCGGCGCCGTTGGCACCGCTGCGGACGCCCACGCCGCCTCCCGACTTCACCAAGTCGACGTGTACCGTCTTGAGCTCCACGTCGGTCCAGCCGGGCGTCTTCCTTCTCGGCGAGGAAATCGCCGTCACCCGCACCCTGCATGCGCATTGCACCAACCGCACCTACCCCATGCACATCGTCTTCGTGCTGGACGGCACGGCCGCGATGGATGGCCAGCCCAACCGCGAGCTTAGGCACGCCATGCACGAGCTGATCGACGCGCTCGATCCGCACCTCGAGCAGCTCGCGCGCATCGCCGTGGTGAGCTTTGCCGAGCGGGCACGGCAGCTTTGCGCGCTCACCGACCAGCGCCACCGGATCCAAGCGTGCGTTGGCCGAGTCGACGCGGAAGGGGAGTCGAGCATCGCAGAGGGCCTCCAGCAGGGGTTGCGCAGCTTGATCGCCGGGAGGACGCAGTGGCCCGGTCTAACCAGAGACGACATCCGCGAGGTCATCGTCCTGATCTCAGGAGGCGGAGAGGCGGTTGCGTGCGACAGAGCCTCGCGCGCGGCCGGGCAGATCGACGTCCAGGCTCTCCTCATCGCGGTCTGCGCCGGTCGCGACTGCGACGTGCCCTGCATGCGCGGGCTGGCCTCATCGCCGCGCTACTACTTCGAGGCGCGGTCGATCCGCGAGCTTGCCGGGGTCTTCGAGCCCATCCGCCACGCGCTCATGAGCCTCGTCCTACGGCAGCTCACGATCACCGATACGCTGTCGGCCGATGTCGAGCTCGTAGCCGCCACCGTTCATCCAACGGCGACCACTTCCATGGGACCGCGCACGCAGATCGTCTGGACGACGAACCACGTGCCAAGCGACGGCTACACGGTCACGTATCGCGTCAGGCCGACGACGGCAGGCTACCTGGCGCTCAGCCACGACGCGTACGGGACGTTCCGCGACACCAACAACCTACCAGGACGGTTCGCGTTCGCGCGTCCCTGGGCACGCGTGCTCGGAAGCCTCGAGCCGGGCAGCCCATGAGGACATCTCCGCGCCATGCTGCGGTCGCGGTCGCGCTTGCCCTTGCCGCCGCAGCCACGCTCGGCCTCGCGTCCGTCGGCACTTCCGCCGCGGGCGCGGCACCTGCCGGCGCGCTCGCGCTTCCGACCCCGACGCCCCAGCCCGACTACAGCAAGACCACCTGCACCGTCACGACCACGACGCAAACCCAGCCTGGAGCGTTCCTCTCGGGCGAGTCCGTAGCGATTACGCGTAGCGCCAAGGCGACCTGCGGGGTCATCCCCTACCCGGTGCACATCGTGTTGGTGCTCGACGCCTCGGCGTCCATGGCAGGCGAGCCCAACGAGGCGCTGCGGAACGCCATGGTCTCTTTCGTCGAAGGGATCGCGTCGAACCATCCAAACAACATGCGCCTCGGCGTGGTGAGCTTCGCGCAGGCAGGGCGCCAGCTCTGCGCGCTCACGGACCAGTTCGATCGCGTCTTGGCATGCATCCGGCGTGTCCGCGCGCAGGGTGAAGGAGACATGGGGGCTGGGCTGCGGCTTGTATCGCGCACTTTGGATGCGGGACTTGGCTTGTGGCCGACGCTGCCTCCCGACAACATCCGCGAGGTGGTCATCTTGGTCTCGAACGGCAACGCGGGTTCATGCAGCCGGGCGCAGCGCGAGCGCGGCAAGCTGATGGACCAAGGCATCCTCCTCATCTCCGTGTGCGCCGGTCGCGACTGCGACGTCCAGTGCATACGGTCGCTCGCGTCGTCGCCGCGCTACTACTTCTTGGCGCGTAGCATCGAACAGCTGGTGGATGTCTTCCGTCCCACATCGCACTCGGCGTCGTTCGGCGCCGTCTTCCCCACGCGCTTCGCCGTCACCGAGACGCTCGTGGCAGGTGCGAGACTGATCGAGAGCACCGTCCATCCGACGGCGACGATCATTCCCGGGCAACCGACGCGGATCATGTGGACGACGACTCAACCGCCGCTCGAGGGCTTCACCGTGACGTACCGCGTCCAACCTCGCGCTCCGGGGTACCTTTCGCTGAGCGACGGCATGCGCGGCACGTTCCGCGACTCGCGAAACCTCGATGGCGCGTTTGCGTTCGCGCAGCCGTGGGCGCGGGTCCTATCGCCGCCCGAACCGGCCGACCCATGATCAGGCTGCCTCGCCGCACCGCCGTTGCCCTTGCCACGGCCGTGGTCTGTGGCGCGAGCCTCTGCCTCGGCTCGATCGAGCGCGTGGCTGCCTTAGGCTTGCCAGCGGGCAGTCTCGGCCCGGCGGTCCAGGCGCCGACGCCCGACCCATCGCCCGCCATCGCCGCGACGTGGTGCGCGGTGTCGACGACCACGCATTTGGCACCGGGCGCCTTCCTGCTCGGCGAGCCCGTCGCGATCACGCGCACGCTTCAACCCAGGTGCATCAACCCACCTCATCCGAAGCACCTCGTCCTGGTGCTCGACGGCACGGAGGCCATGGCGGGCGAGCCGGCCGCTGAGCTGGACCGCGCGATGCGCGCGTTCGTGGCGTCGCTCGCGACGACCCTGGACGAGGACGCTCGGGTCGCCGTCGTGAGCTTCGATGGGGTGGCGCGTGAGGTGTGCCCGTTCACCGACCAGCTCGACCAGGTGCAGCGCTGCATCGGGCGGATAGGGAACCGGGGCAACGCACCGCTGGCAGATGGGCTGCGGCTTGCACGCCGTACGATGATCGCGGGCAGGGCGCTGTGGCCGGCGGCCGTGGCAGAGAGCATCGCGGAGACGATCCTGATGGCCTCGGTGGGTCCGAGCGAGGATCACTGCGACGAGGCTCAGGACGAGGTGGCGCAACTATCCGCCGCCGGCATCCTCACCGTTGCGGTGTGCGTCGGTCGCGCGTGCAACGTTGGTTGCATGCGCTCGCTGGCATCGTCGCCGCGCTACTACCTCGAGGCGCGCTCCACCAGCCAGCTGGCGACGATCCTTTCGCAGGTGATTGTGGACTACGTCGCGCCGCGCATCGAGAGCGCGACGATCACGGAGACGCTTCCTGTCCACATGAGCCTGGTCGAGGGCAGCGTCGACCCGCCGCCGAGCACGGTCAAGAGGCGCCCGACGCGCCTGGTCTGGACGGTGAGCCGCAACCTCCGCGATGGCCTGACCGTCACCTACCGCGTTCGCCCGCTCGCGCCGGGCTATCGGCCCCTCAGCGATGGCATGCGGGGAACCTTCCGCGAGACCGGCGGTGGCATGGGCGCGTTCGAGCTCTCCGTGCCGTGGGCGCGGGTGCTCGCGCCGCCGGCTCTGTCGACGCCAGGTCCCTAGCGCTCCCTAGCGCAGGCCTACACGCACGTCCTACAGCTAACGATCGTCACCCCGGCGTTGCCGCCGCCGTCGGCGCCACCTCGCGCACGGGCCGCGTTGGCTGCTCGACGTCCAGCGTCGGTTGGGTCTGCGGCAGCGGCCGCGTGTCGACGGCGCGGAACTGGAACCACCACAGCCCGGCTGCCAGCGCGACGACGATGAGGGCCAGCCACGGCCAGGGGTTCCTCACTGGTTCGCCCCCTCGATCGGCGCGCGTGCGACCGCCACCGGCATGTACACCGTCCCCACCACCGGGCCGCGGGACGCGATAGGCGTGGGCGTGGCGGTCTCCGGGCCGATCACGAACGTCGGCGTCGTCGAGGGCGTCGGCGTATCGCGCACCACGAACGTGGCGGTCGGGGTGAGGGTGGGCAGCTCCATCGTCTGCGTGGCCGTGGGCGGTGGAGGCGTCAGCGTGGCGGTGGACGTGTCGACCGAGCTGCCGTACTCGAAGGCGCCGATGTCGCACAGCGCCGTGCCGTCGCCGTCGCCGTCCACGGGCCGCGGGGCGCCGCGCTGGTCTGCGGCCAGGCAGCGGTTGGGGTGGCCACGGTCGATGGCCTCGCTGCCGGCAGCCAGCGCGTGCGTCCACGTCGGACCGCCGTTGTCTGCCAGCGGCAGGACGCCGGCGTCAGCGCGCACCATGTCGCCGTTGCCGTCGAAGCCGCACGAGCCGTCCGGCTCCAGGTTGTAGCCCAGCGAGGCCAGCTCGCCGGCGCAGGCGCTGCCAATGTCCGGCGTCTTGCCGATCAGCGAGTAGCCAACGCGGAGCCTGCGGCGCGTGATCGAAGCGAGCTGGCTTCCCGAACCGCCCTTGTTGCCGTACACGGTGCAATGCGCGACCTCCGTGCGCACGGCACCGACCTCGGCAATTCCGGCGCCGCTGGCGGCCGAGTTGCCGGAGACCGTGCAGAGCGTGATCGTGGCGGTGGCCCGATCGCCGATGGTGATGCCGCCACCATCGCCGGCGGCGACGTTGTCGTTGAACGTGCTGGTGCTGACCGTGATCTGGCCCACTTGTTGTGCCGAGAAGCCGACCTGCACGGCCAGGCCGCCTCCATTGGCTGCTGAGTTGCCGGAGAACGTTGAGCCCGTCACGGTGCCGACCCCGAGGTTCAGCAGGCCGCCGCCATCCCCTTCTCCGATGTTGTCGGCCACCAGCGCCCGATTGAGCGTCAGCGTGGCCGACGACCAGATGCCGCCGCCCTCGCCCTCACCGTCGATGCCGGCCTCGTTGCCGCGTACCTCGACGTCTGTTAGCGTCAGGCGGCCCTGGCTGAAGTTGTAGATGCCGCCGCCGCGATCCCCTGTACGGTTCCGGCTGATGGCCCCTCCGAACACCTCCGCGCGGCCGCGGACGTGGAGCCCGCCGCCGTTCGCCTGCGCGAAGTCGCCATCTGGCGGGTGCACCGTCGTGTTCTCGACGACCTGGGTATCGGTCATGGTGAACCGACCGTCCGTGTTGACGTGCACGCCGCCGCCGGCCTCGTATGCGGTGTTGCCCGAGATCACCGAACCGGTGATCTCCATGGTGCCGTCGTTGTGGTAGACCCCGCCGCCCTCCCACGCCTCGTTGCCGGTAATGACGCAGTCCTTGATACGCGTAACCGCCTCGGCGCCCGAGTAGACGCCGCCGCCTAAGCGGATGTTCAAGTCGACCTTGATGCCGATGCCGCCCGTCAGCTTCAGCTTCTCCAGGATCACGGTGACCTTGCCACGTACCAGGATCACGCTCGTCCGACCTTGGCCGTTCAGAACCGTGGACTCGCCCTGTCCGCGCAGCGTCAGGCTCTTCTCGATGATCACCCCAGCTGGGTACGTCCCCGCCGCCACCTCGATGACGTCGCCGGACGCGGCCGCGGCCACCGCCGGGCCCACGCCCGTGTGGTCGCAGCCCGAAGGGCACACGGTGATGACGCCGGCGCCCTGCGCCGACGATGCGGGCAGCAGCGCCAAGCCGAGCGCCAGCGCCAGGCCAGACCAGGGTGCGAGAGCATGGGTCAGGCGCATGGGCATGATGATGTCCTCCGGCCGGGTTAGGATTGGGTTGATGGGGTACCCGGAGTATAACCCCGCGCGGGCCGGGAGGTTGGCTCCTCGGCCGTCAGTCGTGGATCTCCACCGGCGTCCCGATGTCCGCCCACGCGTACAGCTCCGCCGCCTCGGCGGTGCCCAGCACCACGCAGCCGTAGCTGATGGGCGAGCCCAGGAAGCCGGCCCACAGCTGCGTGCCGTCGTTGATCACCGGCAGGGCGTGGATGCCGTTCTCCGAGCCGCCGGCCCAGTAGATCCCCAGCCAGCTGGGCATCCACAGCTCCCAGGCGCTCGACCACGCCGTGGGCACCTTGCTCTGGACCGCAAAGCTGCCGGTCTGCGTCGGGTGGCTGGCCAGCCCGGTCGAGATCGTCCAGTTGTGGACCAGCACCTGGCCCTCCCAGACGTACATGCGCTGCTCGCCGATGTCGACCTCGATCCGCTTGCCCACCGACCCGCCGGCGCCAAACCCCGCGCCGTCGCGCGGCACCTCCAACACCTGGCCCGCATAGATGACCTCGTCCTCGATGCGGTTGAGCCGCGCCAGCGCCATGGCCGTCGTGCCGACCCGCTCGCCGATCGACGTCAATGTGTCGCCCGGCGCAACGGTCACCGTCGTCGTCATGCTCGTGTCGCGGCCCGATGCCAACGCCACAGGTTCAGGCGCTGGGGCGCTGCCACCCTCGAGCACCAGCGTCTGCCCCGCGAAGATGGTGCCGTCCAGCGGGAGGCCGTTCCACCGGCGGATGTCGTCCAGGGGCAGCCCCGACGATGCGGCGATCCCGGAGAGCGTGTCGCCCACTTGGACGACGATGGTCCGGATGGCGGAGTCAGTCGTCGGGCGATCGGCGACGGCGTCGGGCGTCGCCGCGGGAGGCGGTAGGGCGGCGGGCGCGTCGGCTTGGGCGTTCAGGGCGTGGTCCAACGGGACGCGCAGGCTGCGGCCGGGCAGCATCAGGCCGCTCGTCGGCATGCCGTTGGTGGCGGCCAGGTCCGCAACGCGCATGCGGTAGCGCAGTGCCAGCACGAACAGCGTCTCGCCCGGCCGGACGACGTGGATGCCGTACGGCACCGGGGTGACCTCTGCGCGTGCCACCGACCACGGGGCAGACACGTGCGCCGCGGCCAGTGCGGCGGCCCATGCCAGCGAACGTCTGGTGCGGCGTGTCATGGCAGCGTCCTCTTGGCCAGCGGCGGTACGTTGGGGATCGGCGTAGGGGCGGGTTTCAAACCCGCCCCCATGCGTGTCGCCGCGAAGTCTAGCCGCGATTGCGCCGTGGGCAACGCGGCGCGCCTCAGTCCCCGATGTGCAGCCGCACGTCGCACGGGCGCGGGAACTGGCCGGCCTGGTCCACCGCGGTCAGGCGCAGCGTGTAGGCGCCCCGGCCGAGGTTGCCGACGTACCAGACGCCCAGGAGCGAGTCGCTGACGCGCTGGTAGGTCTCCTCGCCGATGCTGTTGAACTGGCTGTCCAGCGGGCGGTGGCCCGGCGCGTACTCCAGCTTGTAGAACTGGAAGCTCGGGATGTCCGCGGTCCCGACGATATACGTCGTGCCATGCAGGTGCTCGCCCTCGCGCGGCTGGACGATCTGCACCGCGCGCGCGCACGCCGCGGGCGCGTGGTGCGGGTGCGCCGTCGGCCGCGGCTTGGGCTGGCCGGGCTTGGGCGGGTGGACGGGCGGCGGCTTGGGCGAGCCGCCGTCGCACGGGATGTGCAGGCTCTGGCCGCCGTAGATGACGTACGGGTAGCCCAGGTTGTTCGCGCGGGCGAGCGCGTACACCGTCGTTCCCGTGCGCCAGGCGATGGCGCTGAGCGAGTCGCCCGGCTTCACCGCGTAGTAGTAGCCGCACTCGTAGGCCGGTGGCCGGTGCGGGGGCGTGTAGCTGCCCGCGCCGGGGATGACCAGCGACTGGCCGGCGTAGATGACGTCCGGGTTCATCAGGCCGTTGGCGGCCATGAGCGCCGAGAGCGTCGTGCCGGTGCGCCAGGCGATGGCGTAGAGCGAGTCGCCCGGCAGGACGACATAGCCGCCACCCTGCCACGCGCCGCCCGGGGATGCCGCGTAGGCCGGGGCGGGCTTGTAGCCGCCCGGGATGGTCAGGCGCTGGCCGGCGTAGATCAGGTCGTAGTTGGAGATGCCGTTCGTCGAGGCCATGGCGGATGGCGTCACCCCGTAGAACGCGGCGATCCCGTACAGGGTCTCGCCGGGCCCGACGACGTGCTGGCCGGACTGCGCCATGGCGTGCTGGGCCGGCAGCCCGAGCCAGAGCACGGCGGTGAGCGCGCAAAGGGCGATGGCTCGCATCATGTCAGATCCTCCTTGCCGATGGATGGGTCGGGTGGGCCGCCAGGCGGCGGCTCGGGGACGTCGCCGATCTCGCGCGCGCTCAGGAACGCGGCCAGGTCGGCGCGGCGGACCCGGTAGACGCCCTCCAGCTTGACGGCGCGCAGCATGCCACCCCGGATGTAGCGGCGGATGGTGAACACGCTGACGCCGAGCCGGTCGGCGACCTCCTGGGTGGTGTAGAAGTCCGTCATGGTCCGATCGATTCGTGTTGGGGCATCGCGACCACCGTTTGCTCTGGGATGCTACGTGTTGCTACATCATGCTACATGCTACCCGGCGACGCACGCCCTGTCAAGACCCAATTCGCGCCCGGTCCGCGTTCCTCCTATGATGGTCGCCCGCTCGCGCGCTCCAGGAAGTTCCGTGTACGCGAAGTCCCTCCGCGTTCTCGAATACGACAAGGTGCTCCGGCGGCTCGCGGAGCAGGCATCGTTCTCGGGCGGCCGCGCGCTCGCCCTCGCGCTCCAGCCCAGCGGCGACGCGACCGAGGTGCGCGCCCGCCTGGCGCGCACGGCCGAGGCGCGGCGGTTCCTCGCGTCGCGCGACGCCGCTGGGCTGGGCGGCGCGCACGACATGCGCGAGGAGATCGAGGGCGCCGCGCGCGGGCGCGTGCTCCTGCCGCAGGAGCTGCTCGACATCGCCGCGACCATCGCCGTGGCGCGCCGGCTCCGCCGCGCGCTCTTGCGCGACGACGCGCGTTGGCCGGCCCTGGCTGAGGTCGCCGAACGGCTCGATCCTTGCCAGGCCGTGGACGACGCCATCCGCGGCGCGCTGGACGATGCCGGCGAGGTGCGCGACAACGCCAGCCCGCGCCTGGGCGCCCTCCGGCGCGAGCTGCGCGTGGCGCACGACCGGGTGAACCGGCAGCTGCAGGGCATCCTGCGGGGGCCGGCGCGCCAGTACCTCCAGGAGGCGCTCATCACGCAGCGCGCGGGCCGCTGGGTGGTGCCGGTCAAGGCCGACTTCCGCGCCCAGGTGCCCGGCGTCGTCCACGACGCCTCGGACAGCGGCGCCACGGTGTTCGTCGAGCCGCTTTCGGTCGTAGAGCTGGGCAACCGCCACCGCGAGCTGCAGATCGAGGAGGAGCACGAGGTCACGCGCATCCTCCGCGAGCTCTCGTCGTTCGTCGCCGACGAGGCCGAGGCGCTGGCGCAGAGCACGCAGGCCCTGGCCGAGCTGGACCTGGTCCTGGCCATCGCCCGCTACGGCGAGACGCTGAACGCGGTCGTGCCCGAGGTCGTCGACGCGCCCTCGCCTCGGCTCCGCTACGACCGGGCGCGCCACCCGCTCCTGGACCCGGAGACCGTCGTGCCCATCGACGTCCACGTGGGCGAAGCGTTCCGGATCCTGGTCATCACCGGGCCCAACACCGGCGGCAAGACGGTCACGCTCAAGACCGTCGGCCTGCTCACGCTCATGGCGCAGGCCGGCATGGCCATCCCCGCGCTGGACGGCGCGCGGCTGGCCGTCTTCGACGGCGTCTGGGCCGACATCGGCGACGAGCAGTCCATCGAGCAATCGCTCTCCACTTTTTCCGGCCACATGACCAACATCATCCAGGTCGTGGCGGAGGCCACGCCGCGCGCGCTCGTGCTGTTCGACGAGCTCGGCGCGGGCACCGATCCCTCTGAGGGCGCCGCGCTCGCCGTCGCCCTCCTCGAGTGGCTGCGGGAGCGCGGCATCGCCACCGTGGCCTCGTCGCACTTTACCGAGCTGAAGACCTACGCCTGGGCCACGGACTTTGTTTCCAACGCGTCGGTGGAGTTCGACGTCGAGACGCTCCGTCCCACCTACGAGCTGACGATCGGCCTGCCGGGCCGCTCCAACGCGCTGGCCATCGCCGCGCGGCTCGGGCTGCCGGCCGCCATCATCGAGCGCGCGCGCGCCGGGCTGGCCGTCTCGCAGCTCGAGATGGACGACATGCTGCGCGAGATCCACGCCGCACGCCGCGCGGCGCTGGCCGATCGCGAGGTGGCCGCCGAGGCGCGCCGGGCGGCCGCCGCCTGGGCGGACCGGCTGGACGCGGGCGTCCGCGACATCGAGGACGAGCGGGCGCGCCTCCTCAACGAGGCGCGCCGCCAAGCCGAGGGCGAGCTGGCCGCCGCGCGCGAGGCCATCCAGCAGCTGCTCCGCCGGGCCGAGCGCGCGGCCGCGCGCGATGCCACCGGCCCGGCGCCGGGCCGCGAGTTCGCGGCCGCGGATGCCGGCGCGCTCGAGGTCATCCCCAGCGACCCGGCCGGCGCCGGCGCCCTCCGCAACGTGCTCGAGGACGCGGTGACCGTCGGCGAGATCCTCGGGCGGCGCGAGGTGCCCGCCACGCCGGCCGCCCCGTCCGTGCCGCTCGCTCCGGGCGCGCGCGTCCGCATCGCGGGCGTCGAGCGCGAGGGCGAGCTGCTCGCGGTGCACCCGACGACGGCCGAGGTGCAGTTCGGTGCGCTGCGCATGAGCGTCGCGCTGCGCGACGTCACCGCGATCTCGGCGTCCGAGGCACCGCCCGACCGACCAGTCCGCACGACGGGCACGGTGACGCTCGCTGACGCGCCCGGCGGCAGCCCGACCGAGCTCGACCTGCGCGGCGAGCGAGCCGAGGACGCCATCGAAGCGCTCGAGCGGCGCCTGGATCGGGCGCTGCGCGACGGCGCGCCGTGGGTGCGCGTCGTCCACGGTCACGGGACCGGGGCGCTAAAGCGTGCGGTGCGCGAGCACCTGCGCGGCCACCCGGCCGTCGCGCGCAGCCGCCCGGGCGAACGGGACGAGGGCGGCGACGGCGTGACCGTGGTGTACTTTGACTGACCTGGGGCCCATGGGAGCGAGCACGATGACCCGGATGACGTTCGAAGAAGCCAGCGCGCGCATGGCGCGCGACGTGCGCACGCTCAGCGGGGAGCTGCTGCGGCGCGCTCGGCGCCACCCGGGCCGAGTGGCGGTCCAGGATGCCGGCGGGAGCCTCGGGCGCCTGAAGCTGGTCGGCGTGTCGCTGGCGCTGGGCCCGCGCCTGGACTTGGCCGACGACGAGACCCACGTGGGCCTCCTGCTCCCACCCGGGCGCGGCGGCGCGTTGGCCAACGTGGCGGTGACGCTGGCCGGGCGGACGTCCGTCAACCTCAACCACACGGCCGGAGCGGCGCAGCTGGCGCGCATGTGCCAGCTGGCCGGCGTCCGCACCGTCGTGTCGTCGTCCACGTACCTTGCGCGCATTGCCGCGCGCACGGCGCCCGTCGAGCTGCCGGACGGGGTGCGCACGGTCCTCCTGGAGGAGGTGCTGCCCAAGTTGCCCAAGGCGGCCGTCGTCTGGCAGATGGCGCGCGCGATGGCCTTGCCGCCGGACTGGCTGGACCGCGCGTCGCCCGACGACGTGGCCACGATCCTGTTCAGCTCGGGGACCACCGGCGACCCCAAGGGCGTCCAGCTCACGCACCGGCAGCTGCTGGCCAACGCCGACGCGCTGATGGCGCACCTGGGGCTGCCGCAGGACCAGAACTGCATCTTGACGCCGCTGCCGCTATTCCACAGCTTTGGGTTCTGCCCGGGCCTCTGGATGGCCCTGGCCAACGGCCTGCGCATTGCCGGCCAGCCGGACCCGTTCGACGCGGCCGCACTGGGCGAGCTGGCATTGGCCAGCCAGGCCGACCTCTTGATCAGCACGCCCACGTTCGCCCGGGGCTACGTGCGGCGCATCCCGCCAGAGCACTTCGCAAGCCTCCGCTGGGGGATCGTCAGCGCCGAGCGCTGCCCGGACGACCTGCACGACGCCTTCGAGCAGCGCTTTGGCGCCCTGCTCCTGGAGGCGTACGGCGCCACCGAGCTGGCGCCGGGCGTGGCCGTCAACCCCCCGGAGGCGCCGCGGCGCGGCTCCGTCGGCCTGCCGCTGCCCGGCATCGAGATCCTGGTCGTCGACCCAGCCACCTTCGAGCCTGTGCCGCCCGGCGCGGAAGGGCTCCTCATCGTCCGCTCGCCGGCGCGCATGCGCGGCTACCTCGGGCGCGACGACCTGACCGAGCAGGCGTTCCTCCTGGGCGGCTACAACACGGGCGACGTCGGCCGCTTCGATGCGGACGGCTACCTGTACTTGACGGGCCGCCTGGCGCGATTCGCCAAGATCGGCGGCGAGATGGTGCCGCTCGACCTGGTCGAGGGCGCGCTCCAAGAGGCGGTAGAGCGGCACGGCGGCGGGGCGGAGATCGCCGTCGCCACGCACACGGACCGCGTGCGCGGCGAGCGGCTGCTCGTCCTCTTCACGGGCACGCTGCCCGCCGACCCCGCCGCGCTGGTCGACGACCTCGGCGAGCTGCCCGCGCTCTGGCGCCCCAAGGCCGCGGCGTTCCACCGGATCGAGGCCATTCCCGTCCTCGGCACCGGCAAGCGCGACCTGGGCAGCCTTGGCCGCCTGACCGAGGCGCTCGCCGCGCCGAGCTGAGCGGCGGCGCGGCCAACCGTCCAATCGACGGAAACGACAGGAGCCCGGGCGCTGGCCCGGGCTCCTTCGTCGTCGACGCAAGCGCCCGGTGGCTAGCGCGGCTTCTCCATCGACGGGAACATGATCCGAATCTCGCGCCAGCACGTCGTGATCTCGTGCGTGTCCTCGCCGCCCTTCGGGTCGCGGACGATGAAGCGCGCCGTCTCGCAGCCGATGAAGCCCGGCCGCGGCGTCATGCAGATCTGCTGCGACCCCAGGCCGTCGACGCGCAGGTTGGCCGTGTTGTAGTTGTCCAGGAACCAGCGCAGGCTGCGCACGGGGTCGTCGGGGTCGATGGCCTTGTCGCTTAGCGGGTAGCAGGCCGTCGGGCTCACCGTCTTGCCGGCGCCGACGGTCTTGCCGATGAGCCGATTGCGCAGGATCTGCGGTTTGGCGTTGAACGCGCTCGCCTCGAGCCACGTCAGCGTGATCGTCCCCGTCGCGCGGGCGCCGACCGAGTCGCGCACCTCGAGCTCGACGAAGTTCGACCCCACGAAGTTCACGTCGGGCTCGAAGTCGAAGATCTGGTGGGTGACGCGCGAGATCTGCGCGTTCAGGTCGCCAGGGTTGTTGACGAACCACTCGAGGTCGTCGTCGCCGTCCTCGTCGTCGCCGGCCACACCCGTGAGGTCGACGCGGATGCTCGTGTTGATCGGGTAGATGTACTCGCGCGTCAGGCGGTCGAAGCGGATGAACGGCGGGTTGTTGGGTCGGGAGGACCAGAACATGACCAGGGCCTGCTTGGTCTCGCAGCCGTCGCTGTCGCGCAGGACCAGGTTGACCCGCGCCGTGTAGTCCACGGTGATGATGGGGTTCAGCGTGAACACCAGCGTGGTCGTGCCCTGGCCCGTCACGGTGAGCGCCTGGTCGAAGGGCGGGTCGATCTCGACGTCCCACATCAGGGAGCCGGGCGTGTCCTCGACGTCGAAGCCGTGGCCCGCCAGGTCCACTCGGATGGGCTCGCTGTACTTCACCGGGAGCGGGTCGATGACGCGGGGCATGATCTGCGGGCAGTCGTTGATGGAGTTCACGATCACGCGGAAGCTGGCGTTCTTGGGCTGCGCGCCGTCCGAGACGGTCAGCGTCACCGTGGTGGAGCCGAACCAGTTGGCCTCTGGCGTCACGCTGATCACCGACGTGCCTTGGAGCGTCACGCCGGCCTCCGGCGCGCCAAAGCTGGTCACGGTGATCTGCAGTTGGTCGTCGTCGCAGTCCGTGTCGGAGATGTAGTCGAACAGGTCGAAGCTGTAGGTGGTGTCCTCGTCGATCACGACGTCCGGGATGGGCTGGATCTCCGGCTCGGAGGTGTAGTCGATGGAGTTCTGGAACAGGCTGGCCGACGCGCCGCACGCGTCCTTGCCCAGCGCCTTCCACCCGGTCCACCACTCGGCCATCGTGTTCGGACGCCGCTGCGCGAAGACCTCCCAGATGTCGGCGAACGTGGCGTTGAAGGCGTCGTGCAGCTCGACGGTCTGGTCGTTCTCGTCGAGGTCCCAGAAGGCGCCGGCAATACGGCCCGGCACCTTGTCGCCGTTGGCCCACCCGGGTGCGACCGGCTGCGGCGCGTCCAGGTCGAGCGAGCGCACGGTGGGCGACTCGAAGATCGGCTCTTGCTGGACGGCCAGCGGCAGGTAGGTGGCAAAGCCCTGGACCAGCGCGCACGCCGCCGTCGCCTCGGCCCTCACCTCCGCGCCCGGGCCGGCCATACAGCCCGCCCACTCGGCCGGGAGCGTGCCGTAGATGTTGTGGAGTAAGGCATACGCGGTCTGCTGCATGACCACGTCCGCATAGCCGGCGACGCCGTCGCGGATGTAGATGCGCTTCTCGACAGGGTCGTAGCGCGGGCCGTCGCGCAGGTCGCGCGACCAGAACCCGACGACCTCGCCCGGATCGGTGCCCGAGGCATCGCGCATGAACAGCCATGCGCGCGCCATGCTGACGAACGCCCAGAGCGCCTCGACGTTGGGCGAGCTCTCCTGGATGACCAGGCGCGGGAGGTTGACCTCACCGTCCGACACGTTGTCGCGGACGCCGTTGATCGGGTCGATCTCGTAGCTCTGCCAAACGAACTCCTGCGCGGTGTTCCACTTGAGCAGCTTGACCGTGCCGTTGTCCGTATAGAGCTTCAGGAAGACGTCCTGCCGCGTGATGCCGGGCTCGCCACCCGGCCCGTCGCGGTCCTGGTTCAGGATCGGGTCGCTGCGGAAGAAGCCCGCGGCATCCGTGCGGGTCTCGCCGAGCTTCTCGCTGGTCGTCGGGAACCCGCGATCCAGGTCCCAGATCTCGACCTTGAGGCCCGCAGCCGGGTGGTTGCGGTCCGAGACCTCGTCGATGTAGAGGATCTGGCCGCCGACGACGATGTGGCCGGCCGGGACGTCCTGAGCGGTCGCCGCGAGGGTGGGGGAGTTGGAGGGGGCGGAGAAGCTGGGCTGGAGCGCCACGGCAAACGCCGTGAGCGCGGCGACGCCGAGCAGGAGCCGCGCGGCCAGCCTGCGCACATCGATCATCGGGGGGACCTCCTTGATCGGGGCGAGCGCCGACACGTCAGCGCGCCACAAGAGCACTGGGGGGGCCCGGATCAGGGGCCCGGGCAGGGAACCAACCGGTGAATACTGACGCTTGAAGCCCTGAGGCGTTACGATAACAATATCGGACAACAACATCGGACGTACCCGATATGGACCATCCGGCCTACGAGCAGCCGGGCTTGGCCGGCGGCGCGACCAACCGACGTGCCCGTGCAAAGGGAGCCAACATGCGCATCGTCATCGTCGGTGGGGCAGGGCAGCTGGGCCGCGCGATTGCCCGCCGAGCCGAGGCCATCGCCCCGGAGGCGCGCGTCGTCGCGCTCGGGCGCGAGCAGGTGGACGTCGCGTCGCTGGACGCCGTGGCGGCGCTGCAGGCGCTCAGGCCCGACGTCGTGGTCAACGCGGCGGCCATGACCGACGTGGACGGCTGCGAACGCGACCCCGACGCTGCCTTCCGCGCCAACGCGCTGGGGGCGCGCAACGTGGCGCTGGGCGCGGAGCGGGCTGGCGCCGCCTTGGTACAGGTGAGCACGGATTACGTGTTCGACGGCGCCAAGGGCGCGCCATACTGGGAGTTCGACGCGCCGTCGCCCATCAGCGCCTACGGCGCCTCCAAGCTGGCCGGCGAGGACCTGGCGCGCCAGGGCTGCTCGCGCACGTTTGTGGTGCGCACCGCCTGGTTGTACGGCCTAGGCGGCCGGAGCTTCGTCACGCGCATCGTCGAGCTGGCCGCCGAGCGCGACGAGCTGTCGGTCGTCGACAACGAGGTGGGCAACCCGACATTCTGCGACGACCTCGCGGACGCCCTCCTCGCCCTGGTGTCCACCGGCGCCTTTGGCACCTACCACCTGGTCAACCGCGGGCACTGCTCGCGCTTTGCGCTGGCGCGCGCCGTGCTCGATCGCGCCGGGCGCCCCGGCTTCCCACTGCGGGCCGTCGACCACTTCCCGCGGGCGGCCCGCCCGCCCGCGTTTGCGCCGCTCCGCAACTTTGCCGCGGCGGAGCTGGGCATTGACCTGCCGGCGTGGGAGGACGGGCTCGATCGCTTTGTCGCGCGCGGCGGGCTGGCCAAGGTCGCCGCCGCCGCGGTGGCCCCCGGTGTCGGCGCGGGATGACGCACGCCCTTCGCGAGCGCATCGACATGGCGGTGTTCGGCCCGGTGCCGGGCTTCGTGCGGGCGTCGGTGCGGCTGGACGGCATCGACCCGAGCCGCGGCGGGGCGCAGGCCGCCGCGCTGCTCCGGCAGGCGTCGCGCGCGGCGGCGGCCGCGGGCCCGCCGGACGACGCGCCGTGGCGCCTGGCGTATGAGGCGGTGGGCCTGCCGCCTGACACCGTGCCGCCGCCGGTCGCGCTGGCCGCGTGGGCAGCAAGGGAGGGCGGCGTGCCCAGCCAGGGCACGGTGCACGACCTGGTCAACGCCACCGCGCTGCGCCACGGCGTCCCTGCGGCGGCCTACGACCTGGGCCGCGCGGAAGGGGACCTGTGGCTCCGCCCGAGCCGCGGCGTGGAGTGGTTCGCCCCGGCCGTTGGCGAGCCGGCTGTGGCGCCCATCAACGAGCTGATCCTGGCCGACTCGGCGGACCAGGTGCTGGCGCGCGCCTGGCATGGTGCGCAGGGCGCTGCGGGCCGGATCGACGACGGCGCGCGCGACGTCCTCGTCCACTTCGACCTATTGCCCGCCGATCTCGACGGAGAGCCGCCGCTGGCCCAGGCCGAGGCCATCGCGGCGGCGTTCGCCCGGCTGGCGGCCGGCTTCGTCGGCGGCACGGCGCGCTGGCAGGTGCTCAGGTGGAGCAGCCCGCAGGCGGCGTGGCCCGCGTGACCCATGGTCCGGGCCTGCGGGAGCCGCGCGAGGGGCCGCCGGCCTCCATCATCATCCCCACCTGGAACGGCGCACAGCACCTCCCCGCGTGCCTCGACGCGCTCCGCGCCCAGCGCGGCGGCGCGGCGCGGGGCGGCGAGGGCGCACCTTCGGGCCACGAGGTCATCGTCGTGGACAACGGCTCGACGGACGACACCGCGGAGGTGCTGGCGCGCTACCCGGAGGCGCGAGCGCTGGTCCTACCGCGCAACCTGGGCTTTGCCCGCGCGGTCAACGCGGGCATCCGGGCGGCGCGCGGCGACGTGCTGGTCCTGCTCAACAACGACACGGAGGCCGAGCCGGGCTGGTTGGCCGCGCTCCTGGCCGCCCTCGACGGCGATCCGACGATCGGCGCCGCCACGTCCAAGGTGCGCCTCTTCGACCGCCGCGACCGGCTCCACACGACCGGCGACGTCGTCGCTGCCACCGGCATGGCCGGCAACCGCGGCGTCTGGGAGGTCGATCGCGGCCAGCACGACACCGCCCGCGACGTCTTTGGCGCCAGCGCCGCGGCCGCGGCCTACAAACGCGCCCTGTTCGAGGACATTGGCCTCTTCGAGGCGGCGTTCGTCAGCTACTACGAGGACGTCGACCTGGCCGTCCGCGCCCGGCTGGCCGGCTGGCGCACGGTCTACGCGCCCGAGGCCGTGGTCTACCACAAGCTGAGCGCCAGCGGCGCCGGCCCCTACGCCTCGTACTTCGTCGCGCGCAACCGCGTCTGGACGATCGCGCGCTGCTGGCCGGCCGCGCTGCTGCGCCGGCACGCGGTCGCCATCGTCAGGACACAGGCGCGACTTGCCATAGACGCGCTCCAGAGCTGGCGCGGCACGGCGGCACGCGCCACGCTCCGCGGCCTCGTCGCCGGCTGGCTCACTTGGCCGCGCTGGCTAGCCGCCCGGCGACGGATCCTCGGCGCGCAGCGGGTCGACGACGCGCAGCTGGAGGCGTGGCTGGCCTGAGGCGAGCGCTCAGCCGATGCGCTGTCTGTCAGCCCTCGATCACCCCGCCCCGCTCGCGTGCCTCCAGCGCCGCCACGCGCGCCTCGAGCGATACGGCGTCCGCCCGGGCGCGCCGGCTGGCGCGGACGGCGCCCGCGGCCCAGCCCAGGGCAAGCGCGGCCAGCATCCCGGCCGCCGCGACGGCCAGCGCGCCGGCGCGCAGGACCAGGGCGATGACGGCCACGAACCCCGGGTAGAGCGAGCGCTCGACGAGCCCGGGCTCCGCGGCGGCCCCGCTGTCGCCGCCGGCGCTCGGGGCGGCGTCCTCCGCCGGCGCGGCGCCGAAGAGGTCGGCGATGCGCCCGAAGAGGTCCGCGGAACGATCGGCGAGGCGGTCGATGGGCACCGCGGCGTCCAGGGACTGGATGCGCTGGTGCAACCCGGCGGCGCGCAGCCCCCAGTCGGCGAGCGCCTCGTATGGCGCCGGCACCCAGATCGACGTGATGGCCACGGCCGCCAGGGCGACGAAGAGCAGGGGCGCGAGCGCTGCCGTGGTCTCGGCCATCCGCCCGCGGGCGATGAAGAGGACCGCGAGGACCGCCAGCGCGACGAGGACCCACTCCATGGCCATGCGCTCCGTTCGCAGCCGAGCCGAGCCGCTTTGCCCAGGGCTCAGCGGGAGCGCGGCGGGGCGGCCATGAGCGCCGCCCCACCGCGCGATGGGATCGCGAAGGACGCAGGATCCCTCCGGGCTAGAACCGAACCGCGCGAAGGCGCAGGCCGCCGGCCATGAACGCCAGCGCGACCGCGAGCAGGACCGCCAGGTCGCGGACCAGCGAGCCGGTCGTGGGCAGCTCTTGCGGCTTGGCCGGCTCTGCGGCCGGCGCGGGCGCCGAGGCCGCGGCGGTGTCGCTGGCCGCCGCGCTCTCGTCCGCCGCCATGCCGGCTTCCTCCGCGGTCGTCTCGACCTCGGTGACCCGGCGCAGCGTCAGGTTGAAGAGCGGGTCGGTGGTCGGGTTGATGGCGGCCGCGTCGTCCTCGGCCGTCACGTAGACCATGGCCACCATAAAGTCGGCCGGCGCCTCGGCCAGCGTATAGGAATCGTCGAGCGTGCCCAGGTTGTGGCGCTTGCCGTCCATGTCGATGCCCCAGACTACCAGGTGCTCGCCGCCGGCGGCCTGCTCTCCGAAGGCCTCGGCGTTGCCGCTGAGGTCGACGGAGACCTTGTAGCCTTCGCCCTCGGCCACGATGTCCACCAGGCCGTTGCCGGCGCCCTCGGGCGCGGCGTCGGTGGCGCGGAAGGACAGGCCGATGATGTTCTGCGCGCTGACGGGCGCGGCCGCTGCCGCGAACGCGACGAGCGCAAGGAAGGGAACGATTCGTCGCATGGTGCGTCCTCCTTCTGCGGGTACGCGAACTGCGCCGAAAGTCCGACGCCGGCGGCCATTCTACCACGAAAGCGGCGCCATCGGCATCGCAATAATTAAGCTTGTAGTAACCACTCGCAGGCCACGCCTTGACCTCCCGCCGCGCGAGAGCCTAACGTTCGCCCGATGGCACCCCAGCTCCCGCTGTTCCCCGAGGCCCCCGTGCCCGTGCCGCGGCCGACCCCGCGCGATGCGCCGGGCACGCCGGAGCGCGTGGCGCTCCTGCCGCCCGTCCAGGCCGACACCAGCCTGGCCGCCGCCGCGACCGCGTTCGACGAGCACCTGGTCCGCGACGGCAAGACCGACAACACGCGCCGCGCCTTTGCCAGCGACCTGCGCCTGCTGGCCGAGCGCCTGGGCTCGGGGCGCTCCGTCGGGGCGATCTCGGTCGACGACCTGCAGCAGTTCCTCACCTGGATGCTGGAGTACCGCGCTCAGCCATGCAGCGACAAGACGTACGCCCGCCGCGTGACCACGCTCAAGGTGTTCTTCGGCTGGCTCCACGACATCGGCGCCATCGGCCGCGATCCGTCGCGCCCCTTGGTCCATCGCCGCGCCGTCCTGCCGCTGCCGCTGGTGCTCACGGACGACGAGGTGGCCCGCCTGCTCGCCAGCGCCCAAGCGGTCCGCAGCCGCCGCGATGCGCCGGACCCGCGACCGGCGCTCCTGGTGCGGCTCCTGTTGGACACGGGGCTGAAAAAGGGCGAGCTGGCGCGCCTGAACGTGGGCGACGTGGACGCCGGGCCGGACGAGCCGGTGCCCAGCTTGCTCGTGCGCTACGACGAGAGCCCGCGCTGGAAGGACAAGGCGCGCCGGGTCACGCTCTCGCCGCACGCCCTGGGGCTCCTTGACGAGTACACCGCGCACTATCAGGCCAGCGGGCGCCTGTTTGCGTGCACGCCGCGCAACCTGGAGTACGTCCTGGAGGACCTGGTGGCCGCCGCGGGCCTACCGCCAAAGACCAGCTTCGAGACCCTGCGCTGGACCAGCGCGCTCCGTGCCTGGCGCTCGGGCATGCTGCCCGAAGACCTGCGCGAGCGCCTGGGCCTCTCGCCGGTCACCTGGGCCGACACCAAGCGCAAGCTGGAGCTGTTGG
>Ga0326597_10002142_pt1 | contig 29974 bp, 31 predicted proteins | sample RVTome_12_FD_203789 | JGI IMG/M metagenome (GOLD analysis project Ga0326597, IMG submission 203789) | Soil microbial communities from uranium-contaminated site in the Upper Colorado River Basin, Wyoming, United States - RVT100D185 | ecosystem: Environmental > Terrestrial > Soil > Contaminated >... | reverse complement strand
CGAGCTACTCGATCAAGAGGCTGGAGCCGATCTACGACTTCCACCGTGACATCCCGCTGCAGGATGCCGGCTCATCGGTTGTCGCATACGAGGAGTACATCCAGTCCGTCTCCGCGGGGATGCCGAGCCAATCGATCCTGGACCAGATTCACGACTACAACCGCGACGACTGCCGCTCCAACTTCCAGCTGCGAGCGTGGCTCGAAGCCTGTCGCACGGAGCTCGGCGGACGCGCCGGCAACGCCGTCCCCAGGCCGGTCGCCAAGGTCGAGGAGCTCGAGCGCGAGCTCACCCCGGACGACCGGCGCCGGCGCGACCTCGCCGACCGGTTGCGTGCTGTGCCCGCCTCGGAACCCGATGCGCCGGTGCACCGCCTCCTTGCCGACCTGCTGGAGTGGCATCGCCGTGAGGAGAACGTGGAGTGGTGGGCCTTCTTCGATCGCTGCGGCCAGTCTGACGAGCAGCTCGCGCAGGACGAGGAGGCAATCGGCCAGATGCAATGGCTGGTGGAGGTCGATCGTCCGAAGCGCTCAGTGCGGCATCGGTATCGGTTCGATCCGGAGCAGCCATACCGGCTCAAGGTCGGCGACCAGCCGGTCAATCCGGCGACCAAGGCGCCGGCGGGCACGGTCGTCGCCCTGGATGCCCTGCACGGCACGCTCGACCTGCAGTGGGGAGTCAAGCACCCCCGGCCGCACCCCACGTCGCTGATCCCCAGGGGACCGATCACCGCCGACGAGCAGAAGGGGGCGCTCGAGCGGCTCGCACGGTACGTCGAGGTCAGGGGCTTCCGCGGCCCGGGGCCATTTCGTGCGGCCCGGGACTTTCTGCTCGGCCTTCCGCCACGAGCCGGCCAGGCGCCGGGAGGATCGCTGGCGCTCCCCACCGAAGAGAGCAATGCAGCCGCTCGACGACTCGCGCTGCTGCTCGATGAGACGATCCTCCCGGTCCAGGGCCCGCCCGGCTCCGGCAAAACCCGGACGGGAGCGGAGATGATCCTGGAGCTGGCGCGAGCCGGACGCCAGGTCGGGATCGTCGCCTTCACGCATCGAGCGATTGAGAACCTGCTGGACGAGGTCCTGACCCACGCCCGGCTGGGCGAGACAGTCTCCGCCATCCGCAAGATCGATCCCGACGACGAGCCACCGGAAGACTGCGGGTACGTCTGCACCACTGACAACGGGGAGGTTCGCGCCGCCCTCGCATCCGGGCGGGTGCAGGTCGCCGCCGGGACGGCCTGGCTCTGGTCTCGAGCCGAGCTGGATGGCGCGATCGACACGCTCTTCGTCGACGAGGCCGGCCAGATGTCGCTGGCAAACGTGCTGGCCGTCTCGGGCGCTGCCCGCAACGTCATCCTGCTCGGGGACCCACAGCAGCTCTCGCAGGTCAAGAAGGGAGCCCATCCGGACGGGGCCGATGCATCCTCCCTGGAGCACGTTCTCGCCGGCGAACCGGTGATCGATCCGACTCGAGGGATCTTCCTGGCGCAGACCTGGCGCCTGCACCCGGACGTCAACGCGTTCACGTCGCCAGCCTTCTACAAGGGAGAACTACGGTCGGCGCCGAGCGCGAGCAGGCAATCGCTTTCGGCACCAGGGCCGATGACCGGCACGGGTGTCCGCTGGCTGCCGATCCCGCATGCAGGCAACCACAACGCCTCCGAAGAGGAAGCCTCGGCGGTGGCGGCGATCTACCAGAACCTCCTCGCCGGGAGATGGGTCGACGCCGACGGAGTGGATCGGCCGATCACCCCCGGGGATCTGCTGGTAATCGCCCCGTACAACGCCCAGGTCGAGCTCATCGCCGAGCGGCTGCGCGCGATTGCCCTCGACGCGCCGATTGACCCACGCGAGCCGTGGGTCGCGACCGTGGACAAGATCCAGGGCCAGCAGGGGGCGGCGGCGATCTACTCGATGGCGACCTCGTCACAGGCCGAGTTGCCGCGGTCGATCGAATTCCTCTACTCGCTGAATCGGCTCAACGTTGCCACCTCGCGAGGACGATGCCTGGCGGTCGTGGTGGCGTCTCCTGACCTGCTCAAGGTCCGCGTTCACACGCCGCTGCAGATGCGACTCGCGAATGCGCTCTGCCGATTCGTCGAGGTCTCGGCTGCGCAGGGCGCCGCGGCGTTGACGCGAGAGGCATGATCCACAGATGCAGGGCAAGCGGGACCGCCCGTGTTGTGAGCCGGATTTCGAGCGCATCTTCGACGAGCGCGAGGCGCTGAGCGATCTTCAGGGCTGGCAACGGACCGGCCTCCCCGATTCGACCGCTGAGCTGATCAGCGCACTTCGGATACAGGGCGTGGACGGCGCCGCGCTGATCGACATCGGGGCCGGCGTCGGGATGGTGCACCTGGAGTTGCTCGCTGCCGGAGCGGCAAGCGCGATCGATGTCGACGCGTCGAGCGCCTACGTTGCGGCCGCTCGCGCCGAGGCTGAACGGCGGGGTCTCGCCGATCGGGTCGCGTATCGGCATGGCAATGTCGTCGATCTCGCGCCGGAGCTGCCGCCGGCCGACGTCGTCACGCTGGATCGCGTGATCTGCTGCTATCCAGATCTCCCAGCCCTCCTCGCAGCGGCGCTGGTGCCGCGGCCCCGCCTGATCGGTCTCGTCCATCCGACGGATGCCTGGTGGGTGCGGGCCGGGGCGACGCTCCTGAACGCGCTCTCCGGCCTCCTTCGCCGGCGCGACGACTTCTACATTCATCGCCAGGCCGAGATCGACGGCCTCCTAGACACGGCGGGATTCCAGCAGCTGCACAGGGGAGGCAGCCGCGTGTGGCGCGTGGCGGTCTACGGGCGGTCGCCCGCGTAGCGCGCGGCCGCGAAGGAGCGGACGAATCGCTCCTGCTCGGCGGTCTCGACCGCGGTTGGATGGCGCACCGCCCGCACGATCGCAATCGCTTCGTCAGGCGTCATTCCGCCCTCGAGCAGGGCGCAGGCAGCCACCGTCCCCGTGCGTCCGACGCCGCCCATGCACGCGACCGCCACGTTGCCGGTGGCACGGCCCTCGCGGATCTCGGCGAGGATCGTTCCCATCTCGGCGGTCGAGGCTGGTGGCCGGCCGTCCGGGATCGGATGCCGCAACACGGTGAGCCCGGCGGCGCTCGCCCGCTCGACGAGGGTCGGGTCACTCCACTGCCGCAGCTCGGCGTCCTCGACCAGCAGGATCAGCCGCTCGACGCCGAGCCCTCGGAGCAGCTTGAAGTCCCGATCGAGGTCTCGGCGATAGACCCGCCCCGGGTAGCGGAACGACCTCCCCCGCTTGCCCGGCAGGATCGTCATCCCAAGGCGCCCGGGCAGGTTGTCCCCCAGCTGCACGGGGTCCAGCCAGTCGATCGGCAGATCGGGGTCGAATCCGGCGTGGTCGGACTTCTCGGCCCCCACGTCGCCCATCAGTTCAGGTTCGTCTTCGGGCAGAAATGACCGGTCGCTTCCAGCGGCTGGCCGCAGAACGGACAGGCGGGCCTGCCGGCAGCGACCAGCCCCGCGACGCGACGGATGAAATCCCGCGCCCGCGCGGGCTCGACTCGCACTCGAAGGAGATCCGGACCGGGCGGCGCCTGGTCGAGCACCTCGGCCAACTCGGCGTCCTCGCCGAGCGGTTGGGCCTCGATCACAATCTGGGCGGCGGTCGCGTCCCAGGCCAATGCCATGGCGCCGACTCGGAACAGCTCAACGGTGGGCTCATCGAGCGGCCGGTCGTCCCGGACGACGGCGGCGGGCAGCTCACCGGAGAGCCCCTCGACCGTATCGAGCAGCTCGGACATGCGACCCGCGAGCGCCGCCACCTGTGACTTCTCCAACCCAACGCTGACGAGTGCGCCGCCCTGGCGTGCCTGGAGGAAGAAGGCCCTCGCGCCGGGCTCGCCGACGGCGCCGGCGACGAACCGGTCCGGGGTGTCGAAGTCGAAGACGCGGCGGGCCATGTGGCCATCGTATCTGGAATCGCGTCGCTAGAGTTGAGCCCGTCATGGGCTACCGGATTGGCGGCGTGCGGTTCGGTCGTGGCCGTGTCCGCTCGTCGCAGGCTCGGCCGATGGCGGCCGAGCGACGCCGCGGGCCTGGTCCGAGAGCACGGACCTGGATGGGATGGGCGGCGGCGGCCGTTGGCGTGCTGGCAGTTGCCTTCCTCGTCGGCCGCGCCGGGTCGGAGGCGGGGTTGCCATCGCCGACTCCATCTCCGAGTACGGCTGGTCCCCTGCCCATCACATTCGGGACCGCCCTGGACGCCGCGACCGGCGCGATCAACCCGACCACCCGCTTCCGAGCCGACGATCGCATCGCCTACTCGGTCAGCACGGAAGCCGCTCCGGGGGTTGACACGATCCTGGTCGAGATCGTCCGCCTCGGGGGAGATGCGGAGACGGTGGTGCAGGAACCGTCCCGCCAGGGCATCGTCGCGAGCTCGAGGCTCATCGGCTTCACGTTCGCGGTTCCGACGAGCGATCTGCTTACGGCGTGGGGGGCGGGCGACTACGCCATGCGCATCTACCTGCCCGGCTCGGCGGATCCCTTCGCGGCAGGACGCTTCACGCTGGTCGATACACCGCTGGCGTCTTGATTTCGCGGGGCATTGGGATCGGAGCTGTGCCCGATCTCCGATCCCGATTCCCCCGGCTCAGAGCTGGTCCCGCGCCGGCGTTGCGCCTGGCGGGTACCCAGACCAACTCACTACGGCCAGCCTAACTGCACTGGACTGCACCTGTCAACCGTTATTTGACCGAGAGTGCTTCCCTTGTCAGCTCGTAGGCCCCGCGGTGATCGCCCAGCGTCGCGCGCAGCTCCGCCCACTCGCGCAGGACCTCGCGCGTTCGGCCTGCCGAGTGCCCCGACCGGGCGAGGGCTGCAGCCCATTCGTAACTGGCCTCGGCAGCGACGGCGTCGCCGTTTGCCCGCAGCGCCCGGGCCTCGGTGAGCATCGCGGTCAGCTCCACGCCGCGGTTGCCGGTGGCCGCCGCCATGTCGATCGCCCGGCGGGCCGTGGCGGCCGCGTCCTCGAGGCGGCCCTGGGCCAGCGCGACCTGCGCATCGGTGTCGAGCACGGCGCACAGGAAGCGATCGTCGCCAACCTCCTGGAATGCGGCGCGAGCGGTGTCCGCCAGCTCGGTGGCGCGCTGGATGTTGCCGCTCGACAGGTATGCGAGGGCGAGCGTGTTCTCGATCTGCGCCGATTCAAAGACCGCGCCCGCCGAGCGAAGGAGCGCAAGCCCCTGCGTCCCGGTCCGGATCGCCGCCTCGAGGTCGCCTGTCTCCTGGTAGCTGATCGCCAGATTGAAGAGGAACATGGCGCGCCGCCGGTCATCCAGATCCTCAGCCAGGCCACGAGCGGTCTCGAGGTGCGTGAGCGAGCGCGCGTAGTCGCCGCTGCGGGACGCCACAGCGGCGAGGGCCATCAGCAGGCGCATCTCGAAATCCGGCTCGACCTTCAGGCCTGCCCGAACCCGCTCGAGGAGCGAGGAGAGGAGGCTCTGTGCATCGGCCTCCTGGTCCGACAGGTAGAGGCCGTAGGCCAGCCAGTAGCGGGCGAGTGCCTCGTCCGAGACACGTCCGAGCGAGCCGAAGATGCGGGCCGCCTCGGCAGCTGCCGTCACCGCGTCCCTCCCTCGGTCGAGGCGGGCCAAAGCCTCGGCGCGTCCGCGGAGGACCTCGGCGCGAGCCAGATCGTCGAGCGGGATCTCGAGCAGGGAGGCGTAGCCATCGGCGGCTGCCTGCCAGTCGCCGGCGGCCAGGGTCATGTCGACCGCCAGGCGGCTCCATGTGGGATTCTGTTCATCGAGAAAGTGGCTGGGCGGCAGAGAGAGGCGCTCGGCGAGGTAGCTGAGCGCAACCATCGACGGCCGGGCGATCCCCGTTTCCAGCGCGCTCACGTACGCCTTGGTGTACCGATCGCCGGCCAGCTGCTGCTGCGTCATACCGCTTCGCTTGCGTGCGTCACGGATGCGGGCGCCGATCTGCTGGGCGAGCGCGCTGTCGTGCGCAATGCTCTCAGTGGGCAGGCGGGTACGCGGCATTGACGGGAGTATAACGGCACTTGGCAAGTCCCACTTGACTCATCGGTCGGCCGGAAGTACTGCCGGGCCCCCGCGACGCAGGTACCGATGGGTGATTGAAGAGGCGACCTCCGGGTACGAACGTCTCTGTGCGGTCACGTCTCATGCGGGACGGCCGCTTGAGGGAGACGCGTATGCGCAGCGCACACACCGGCGGCGGCTGGCCCAGCTAGGCTCCGTCGTCCCCCTTTCCGTTCGCAACACGCCGCGGGCGGCTCCCTCCCTGTGACTCCCAGGGTCGGCGCTCAACCCGCGGCTCTTCTGTTGCCCCCTTCACAGGGGCGGCAGCCGCTGAGCCAGGCTCAAGGCGGACGCGAACAGGTCACCCACCGTCGCGAGTCGCTCCGGCAGCGTGCGGATTGACCAGCGGTCGGGTGCCACCGATGGATCGTCCAGCTCTTCCCAGGTGATCGGCGTCGAGACGGGCGCCCCCGGCGACGGGCGCGCCGAGTAGGGCGCCACCAGCGTTCGGTTGATCGCGTTCTGGGTGAAGTCGAGACGGGCGCGTCCGGCACGGTCGCGCTTCGACCACTCCCAGCTGACGAGCTCCGGAACCGTCTGCCCCACCGCCCTCGATAGCAGCTCGACCCAGTCCCGCGTCTGCTCGAAGGTATACGTCGGCTCGATTGGGACCCAGATCTGCACCCCCCGCTTCCCGGTCACCTTCGGGAGTCCGACCACCCCCAGGTGCTCTAGCGCGGTCCGATACAGGCGCGCGAGGACGAGCACCTCCGCGAAGGTCGTCTTCGTCCCAGGGTCGATGTCGATCAGCGCGAAGGTGGGCCGATCGGGCGCCTGCGTGCGGGAGGTCCACGGGTGCAGCTCGATCGCGCCCTCCTGCGCCAGCCACGCCAGGGTGGCGACCCGGTCGACGACCACGTAGTCCTTGGCCCCCTCGCTCCCCGTATAGGTCCAGCGCGCGATCCAGCTCGGCGCATGGCCGGGCAGATCCTTCTGCCAGAAGCCGGGCTTGCCGATCCCGTCGGGGAAGCGCTGCAGGTTAAGCCCGCGACCGGCGAGGTGCGGCACCAGGACCGGCCCCACCGACACGTAGTGCCGGATCAGGTCGCGCTTGGTGAGCGCGGGATGCCCGCCGTCGGCGGGGAAGAGGACCTTGCCGAGGTTCGTCACGCGGAGCTCGTGGCCGGCGACCTGCCACGTCCCGTCGCGCTCCATGGCGTCGAGGGCCGCGAGCTCGGCTGCGGTCACCTCTACCACCCCACTGTTCAAGTGATCTGACCTCTTCCTGCCGGATGCGGCGGGAGCATGAGCCACGACCCGCGCGGCAGGCATCGCCTCCTCGCGGACCACCGCCGCGGGCTCCTTCCCCACCTCGATCCCCTTGAAGGCTGCCTGTCGCAGGACTCCGTCGGAGGTCCATTCTGCGAATTCGGCGCGGATCACGATGCGCGGCTCGACCCAGCGCGCGGCCGGCAGGCGTGGCACCGGATCCAGCGGCGACTCGTCGCGGCGCAGCGGCGCCATGGCGTCGAGCAGGCGACGGCGCATCACCGAGGAGATGCCGCTGCCGACCTGGCCCGCATGCCGGAGGCGGCCATCGGCGTTGACGGCGACGATCAGCGATCCAAGGTCGGCGTGGCTCCCCTTGCCGGGCAGCCAACCCGCGACCACGAGCTCCTGCTCCCGGCGAAGCTTGATCTTGAGCCAGTCGCGCGAACGCTTCCCGGGCTCATAGCGGCTCGCCCGCCGCTTGGCGACGACCCCCTCCAGGCCGCGGGCGGCGGCGGCGCGCATGAAGGCCTCCCCCTCGCCGACCACGTGAGCGGCGTAGCGAACCAGCGGATGCGGCCGGATCACCCGTCGCAGCAGCCGCTTGCGCTCCTCGAGCGGAACGTCGAGCAGGGAGCTGCCGTCGAGGTGGAGCAGGTCGAAGACCATGTAGACGAGCGGAATCGCCTTGCGCTCATCCGCCGTGAGGCGCGGGCCGTCCGGCGAGCGCCGCCCCGTGGCGGCCTCCAGGCCCCGCAGCCCGGTCCGGTCCTGGAGGAGCGAGAAGTCAGGCCGGCCTTCCGGATCGAGCGCCACGACCTCCCCGTCGACGACCGCTTCGCGGGCTTCGATCCAATTGGGCGGGCCGGCCAGGTCGGGAAAGTAGCCGGCCGCGTCGATGCGGTTGCGCGTCCAGAGCCGAACCCCCTTCGGATGCACGACCGCCTCCACCCGGTAGCCGTCCCACTTGATCTCGTACAGCCAACCCGGATCGTCGAAGGCGCCCTCGGTCAGGGTGGCGAGCATCGGTCGAACGAAGTCCGGCAACGCGGCGGGGCGGGCTGCCGAGAGGTCCGGCTCCTCCTCGACGCTCGGCGGCGGGGCAACCATGCGTGGCTCGACCCCGGCCGCCACCTCATCATTGGTACGGCTGGTCTTGACGCTGGTCGGATGCTCCTCCGCATCCCAGCCGGAGACCGCGGCCTCGTCGCGCTTGTGGATGAGCAGCCACTGAGCCGGCTCGGACCTGCGGTCGAAGGCGTCGCGCTTGCCGCCGGTCTGGATGATCGTGTAGCGGCCACGGAGGCGCTCGCCATCGAGGCGAAACTTGAGCTCACCGGCGGCCAACGCTGCGGCGGGATCATCGGTCTCCTCGGGTGTGAAGGTGCCCCAATCCCACACGATCACGTCCCCGGCGCCGTATTCGCCGGCGGGGATCGTCCCCTCGAAGTCGAAGTACTCGACCGGATGGTCCTCGGTCCGCATCGCCATCCGGCGCTGATCCGGATCCAGGGTCGGCCCGCGCGGGACCGCCCAGCTGACGAGCACCCCGCCGATCTCGAGGCGCAGATCGTAGTGGAGGCGAGTGGCCCGATGCCGCTGCACGACGAAGCGCCCGCTCCCCTCCCCGACCGTGCCCGGCTCCGGCTCAGGGGTACGCGAGAAGTTTCGTTTGGACCGATACGTCTCGAGCGGCACCCGGCTCAGACCTCGAGCTCCGCCAGCGAGGCGACCACCCGGCGCGCACCGGCGTCGAGCAGGGTCGCGGAACTGGCCGCTCCGCTGGTGACGCCAATCGGAACCATGCGGGCGGCGGTGGCGGCCAGCATGTCCCACCTCGAGTCGCCGACATACCAGCAGTCGGCCGGCTCGACGTGAAGCTTACGTGCCGCGAGAAGCAGGAGATCGGGTGCCGGCTTCGCGTGCTCCACGTGCCGGCCATCGACGATAAGCGGTGGCGTTGACAGTCCCAGGGCCTCGACCGAGGTCGAGGTCTGCTCGCGGCGGCTGGAGGTGGCGATCGCCCACGGGATGCGGGCCACCTCGAGGCGGCCCAGGAGACCGTCGACGCCGGGCAGTGGCCGTGGCCGCCGGTTCAGCTCCTCGAAGATGCCGCCGCAACGGGCATCGATCGCCTCGTCACGGCCCGGCTCCAGCGTGATCCCCGCGCGTTCCGCGACCTCGTGGGCCAGCCGTTTCCCGTCCAGGCCAATCAGCTCGGCCACTTCACGACGGTCGGCTGGAATGCCTTCCTCGCCGAAGACGGTGAGCCAGGCCCTGATACGCGCCCCGACCGTGTCCACAAGTGTCCCGTCCAGGTCGAAGATGACGGCGGCGGGCCGTGGCACCGCGCCGATGGGCTCGGACATCGGTCTACGATAGCCCGCGATGCCCTCCGAGTTCGCCCGGCACTGGACCCTGGATCCGGCCATCGCCTTCCTCAACCACGGCTCCTACGGCGCAGCCCCCCGCCCGGTGCTGGCCGCGCAGCAGGCGTGCCGCGACCGGATGGAGGCTGAGCCGGTCCTCTTCTTCTCGAACGACCTGGAGCCAGCCATGGACCGCGCTCGAGCCGCGCTCGGTGCGTTCGTGGGAGCCGATCCCGACGACCTGGCCTTCGTGCCGAATGCGACTGCGGGCTTCAACACGGTGCTGCGATCGCTCCACTTCGCGCCCGGCGAGGAGCTGCTGACCACCGATCACGCGTACAACGCCGCGAAGAACGCGATGGAGTACGCCGCCCAGCGCGATGGTGCTGCCGTGGTGATCGCGGCCGTGCCCTTTCCTGGCGCTTCACCGCAGTCAGTGGCGGCGGAGGTCCTCGCCGCCGTCACGCCTCGCACCCGGATTGCGGTGCTCGATCACATCACCTCGGCCACGGCGCTGATCTTCCCGATCGAGGAGCTGGTCGCTGAGCTGGTCGCCCGCGGCATCGAGACCCTGGTAGACGGTGCGCACGCTCCGGGGCAGGTTGCCCTGGACGTGCCTGCCATCGGGGCGACCTACTACACGGCCAACCTGCACAAGTGGGTCTGCGCGCCGAAGGGGGCAGGCTTCCTCTGGGTGAAGCCCGACCGCCAGTCCGCGATTCGGCCGCTTGCCATCAGCCACGGCGCCAACTCGCCGCGGCGCGACCGGGCCCGGTTCCGCGCCGAGTTTGACTGGACCGGGACCGCCGACCCCTCGGCGTACCTGGCCGTGCCCGAGGCGATCCGCTTTGGCGAGGAGCTGCTGCCCGGCGGCTGGGCGGCGCTGCGGGCTCGCAACCACGCCCTCGCCATCGCCGGACGCGACCTCCTGTGCTCGGCCCTCGATATCGAGGCTCCCGCGCCCGATGCGATGCTCGGCAGCATGGCCTCGGTTCCCCTGCCCCTCGAGCGGCGGGCAGGAGCCGTCCAGGGGATCGACCTGTACGGCGACCCGGTCCACGACCACCTGGCCAGCCTGGGCATGCAGGTGATGGTCACGCCCTGGCCGCAGCGGCCCGAGAACGGCCCATGGCGACGTCTGGTGCGCATCAGCGCGGCCGCCTACAACGACCTGGACCAGTTCGAACGCCTGGCGGGCGCGCTCCCCTCCGCGATCGAGGACGCGCTTCGAGCGTGAGCGGCGGTACCCGGGGGTACCTTGGGGTCATTCCCCCTCTCAGGCAGGCGTCCGAGACTGGGCCGCATGAGAGCCGAGGCAACGGCGCGCAACGCGTATCCACGGCATGCCACCCGCGTGGCCGATCTGATGCTTGAGATGGCACCCACCCTTGACGAGCTCGCCGGTCACGAGCCGGGGCACGCCGTTCGCAGCTGCTACATGGCGATGCGCCTGGCCGAGGCGATGAGCATCGCCGATCGCGACCGCCTCGGACTCTTCTATGCAGCGCTCATGCACGACGCCGGCAGCGTCTCCGACGTCGATCCCGACTCGGCGCGACCCGCGATGATGCGCCGGCTGATGCCGGTGGCTCGGGGGACGGACGAGGAGCGCCGGGCGGCTGAGCACCTTCGAGTTCGCCGTGGGGCGCAGTTCGCAACGCGAGCGGGGTTCGGTCCGGAGGTTGTCGTCACGGTGATGGCGCTGCACGAGCACTGGGACGGTCGCGGCCTGCCAATAGGGCTCACCGGCGAGGCGATCCCGCTGTTCGCTCGCATCGTGGCGCTTGTCGATGGTCTCGACATTGCCGCCACGGAGGAGGGTGCCCATGCGGCCATCACAACCATCCATGCCCGCTCCGGGACCTGGTATGACCCGCAGATCGCATCGGTCCTGTTGGCCCTGTGTGCGAACGGGCTCCTTCGCGAGCTCGAGGCGGACGACCTCGAGTCGGCGGTGCGCGACCTGGAGCCGAACTGGCTGGCGCGCCTCGCCGATGCCGAGGATGCCGAGCGCATCCGAAACGCGCTGACGCTCTCCGGGGCGGCCTGACCGAGCCCTAGGCGATCGGTGCGCTCGCCTCGGTGGAAGGGAGCGGGTCTGGCTGGTCGAGGCCGACGTCCAGGATCTTGTCGACGCGCCGCATGTTGACGAGGACGACCTCGGCACGCTGCTCGAACCCCTGCAGGCCCGTATCACGCACCGAGGCGCGCGTCACGGGGACGAAACGAGCCGTCTGCCGAATCAGGAAGCCCGCTGCCTGCGCTCCAGGCGGGACGTGGGCCATTCCGGATACCACGAAAGGGCCGATGGTGATCTCGACCGGCTGCCTTGGCCGATGCAGCCGCCGCCGTGGATCGGTCACCTGTGGAGGAGGCAGGATGAGAAGCGCCTCCCCGACCGAGAGCTGCGTCCATGCCTGACCGGCGGTCATTCCGATCGGCTGGGACGGATCCTCCGGCACCTCGTCGAGCAGGACGACCGCCAGGACCTCGCCGTGGTTGATGAGGTCCGTCAGCCGGTCCTGGCTGAGATCCACGCCCGCAACAGTCCTGTGGCTGCCCGCCCAGAACTCGACCACCGCCAGGCGCGTCGTCGTCGGCCCGACCGCGGTTGGAGACTCTTCCGCCCCCCCGCGGCGGCGTCTCGACCAGAAACTCACGGTTGACCTCGAGTGGGACAACAGCGGGCGCTAGGGTAGCCGGATTGTCGTGCCTGGGGCGCCCGCGTTCGCCTACCCCCGATCGAGAAGTCGAAAGCGGCGCGCCGCGGCGTACCAGGCCATCACCAGGAGCAGGCTGATGGTCGCCGCCAGGCCACTTGGCACATGCCTCGCGGTGGCGGTGTCCGGCATGGTGGAGCCACCCGCGTCGCCCTGGCCGTCGAGCTGGTCCTGCGAGGGCGGACTCCCCGGATCGGTCGCACCCGGGTCCTCAGCCTGCGCGGGCGCCTCGGCCGCCGGTTCGTTGACGGGTGTGACGGGAGACTCGTCGGAAGGCAGCGCGGGATCTTGCTCCACCTCCTCATCCGCCGGCGACGCTGGCTCCTCGGCGGTGGACTCGCCACCGGCGCCGAGCTGGGACAGGACGTCCTGTTGGCCGATGTCGGTGGCCGGCTCGTCGACCGGCGGTGCGGCCTCCCCAGTCGATCCCTCGCCGGCCGTCGTGGGCTCCTCGACCGGAGGTTCCTCCACTGGCGGCGTCACGTCCTCGACCGGAGGCTCCTCCACTGGCGGCGCGGCGTCGTCGCAGCCGGCATCGACCCAGAAGGTCTTCTTCTTGGTCACGGATTCACCGGTAGCTGCCCATTCGACCCGGTAATGGCCGGCCGCCACCTCGACGACGCTCGAGGAGTCCGTGCCGTCGCCGGTCGTGTCGTACGTCCCGGACGCGACGGTCGACCCATCGCCGGTGGGAGCCCAGCTGAGCAGGACCCACGTGCCGGCCTCGTAGGGATCGGGCATCGAGAACTCGAGCCAGAAGTCGCACACGTGCGGCTCGTTGTCGCTCCCCAGCGCCTCCACGCCGGTCGAGGCATCGTGCACCTTCACGTTGCTCGAGCCAGTCCCTCCGCCTGCGTTGCCGTTGTTGCCGTTGTTGCCGTTTGCGGCCCCGAGGACTGGAGCAACGCTCAGCAGCAGGGCCATTCCGAGCACCGCCGCACCAGCGAGAGCAACCGGCATCCGAGAGCGGCGCGGCGTGAATTCGCGGTCATGGCGGAGGAGATATGACCTGAACATGCATGCAGGATGGCGCCGCACCGTCGGAAGGGCCATGACGAAGTAGTACATCCGGCACATCGCCGCCGCCCGCCCGACAGGACCTTTTTGCCCGAGTGCAGTCTCGTGCAGTACCCGGGGAGTACGAGCGGATGCCCGACGAGCGCCACCGGGAATGGAGGAGGGGGCCGAGATTAGCCGGCGGCGAGGAGCTCGAGGACCGGCGCCATCGCCGGGCGGGGGTAGATGGTGGGCGACACTGGACTCGAACCAGTGACCTCTTGCATGTCAAGCAAGTGCTCTAACCAGCTGAGCTAGCCGCCCCGCGGTTTCGTGCTCAGATTGACCCACAGCCTCCCAGGGCAGCGTGGCGTTCAGACCGAGCGGAGAGGTATTACAGCACATTCCTGAGGAGGTGTACGCCGCGTCATCCGCGTGGTGCCGACTCGCCGCCTGCTCGGCGCGTAGCCACGGCCTTGCGCCCCTCATGGATGAACGTGTAGACGGCCATCGCGAACATGAAGACGCCGATGGGCACGAGCACCCCGATGAGCAACGGGATCGCGAGGAACCAGGCCACGATCGCTCAACCAGGCGAGCGACGTCCGATCAGGTGTGCGGCGAGGGCCAGCATGCCGATGGCGAGCACGAGGGTGAGCATCTCCCCGCCGCCGGCGGCGGCGAATGCGAACGGGGCGTAGATCCACCAGCCGGAGAGAACGAAGAAGAGGGTCAGGAGACCGGCAGCAACCCAGAGCACCATCGCGATGAAAGAACGGACGGTCCAGATCACGTCGACTACCAGTCGATCGTGACGCAGGGCTCGTCGCCGAGCACCCAGGCCAGGTGACCGGGCGAGATCTCGAGGTAATCCCCGGCCTGGCCGATCACCTCGGTCCCATCGTCCATCAGGTATCTGATGCGGCCCGAAAGGATCACCTCGCGATGGTCCAGCGGGCAGGACGCGTCGTCGCCCATCGGCTTGACGTACTGCTCCCAGCTCCAGCCGGCCTTCATCACCGAGCGCATCACAACGTTGTCGCCGAGCTGGATGAAGTCGGTGCGGCTGCCATCATCCGAGGCAAAGACCTCGTCAGGCTCGTTGAAGCTCCGTCGCTCGATCCCTGCCACGGACGTCCTCCGCGTACCTCAGCGATCCCAGTCGGTTGAGTACGGGACCAGGCCGAGGACGCGATGGATCTCGGCCCGGTACCGCACGCCGGAGGGATGTCGCGCCAGCCAGTGCAGGTAGTCGGGGTCGACCCTGGCAAGCTCCTCGATCGTGCTCCCGGCGTGGTGGCCGAAGTCCAGTCGAGTCGGGTCAAAGGACGGCGCGGGCGGCGGGTCGTGGCCCGGACCGACCGGCTGCCGGGAATCGTCCTGGATACGGAACGCCTGGGGTTCGTCGGACTTCTCTGACATGCCAATCGCCTCCAGCCGATCGGCGCGATCCTACGCTCAGCGGACGGTTGCTGTACAGGGTTCGCGCCCTTCGCTAGCGCTCCGGCAGGTGCCCGATGCGACGGGTCTGCACGAAGCTCGTCGCCTCCCGACCGACCGCGATCCGGAGGAGCGCCGCCGGGACGACCAGGAGCCAATGGGAGAGGAAGAGTGATCCCCGACCGCCCCGACCGATCAGTCCTGCCCCGCGCTGACCTTGGGCCGCGATGCCCGCCAGCGCGAGCAGGAAGGTACCGATGCCGTAGCCCATGAACAGCGATACGGGAACCGTCCAGTCGGTCGCACCTGGCAGAGGGATGGTCAGGAGGCTGGCGACGACGGTGGTGACGAAGAGCGGCGGGATCAGGAACTCGGTCGTGAAGACGATGAAGTCCAACTTGCGACTCAGCGGCACGTGCCGCGCTCGCAGCAGGGCGGGACCGAGCTCGATCAGGCGCCGAATGCTCCCCTCAGCCCAGCGCTGACGCTGGCGCCACAGGGCAGGCAGGGTGATGACCGCCTCTTCCCCCACCTCGGCCTGGGGCGCAAGGGCGATCCGCTCACCGGCGGCAACCAACCGGGTGGAGAGCTCCAGGTCCTCCGTCAGCGCGGTCGCCGACCACCCGCCGGTCCGCTCCAGGGCATCGCGCCGCACGAACATGCCGTTGCCGCGCAGCTCGGCGGTCCCATCGGTGGCGCGGCGGCCGCACTGGCTGGCCATGTCCATCAGCAGCTCTTCGTCCTGCGCGGCGGCAAACCAGCCGCTGCCACGGTTGTGTGCACGACGCTGGGCCTGGATGGCGACGGCCTCCGGATCCGACCGCCATGCCTGCATGACGCGTGAGATGAAGTCGTCGGCGACACTCGCGTCTGCGTCCACGACGCCGATCACGTCGCCGCGCACGTGGGGGTGCGCGTAGCTGAGGGCCGCTGCCTTCATACGTGGCCCGTCATCCGGCTCGCGTCGCAACACCCGCACCCGGTCGGGATGCTGCGCTGCCACCGCGCCAGCCAGCGCGCCGGTCTCGTCGCTCGATCCGTCGTCGACGACGAGCACGTCAAATCGGGGGGAGCTGCCCTCGGCGTAGTCCTGTCGAATCAGGCCCCGGAGCGTGGCTTCGATGACCGGGGCCTCGTTGCGTGCAGCGACCACGAGCGTGACCCACGGTCGATCGCCGACGGCCGGCGTCGCCGATCGCGACTCGCGCATCGCCCGGTAGCCGCGCAACGCCAGGTAGGCGACGTACAGCAGCGAGATGGCGATCACCGCCTGCAGCGCGCGAGCGACAAGGGTGAACGCGATCGCCGCCCAGGCCAGGAAAGCGGACGCCGCCAGGACGACTGCTGCGGGGGCCCTAGTCGTCATGCGGCGGCGCGGATGGCGGCGGGCCGCCGCGGTGCAGGCCGGCGGCCTCGTTACGCCGCCACGAGGCGATCCCCAGCCACAGGGTGATGAGCCCCAGCGCGGCCATGACCACCGGGATCCCCGCTCCCGGGAACACGATGTTGAGGAGGTCTGCCGCAGCCGGGGCGACCAGCACCGGCAGGAACGAGGCGACCGAGAGGAGCGTGTTGAGGATACCGAAGATGCGGCCCCGGACGTCGACCGGCAGATCCTCCTGGAGCGCAGTCTGGGCCGGGATGGCCACGAAGGCGTACTCGACGCCGGCGGTGATGGCGATGACCACGACCGCGGCGATCAGCGAGATGATCGGGCTGATCGCCTCCGGCAGCCCCTGCTCGATCGGCTGGAAGGCGGGTGACAGGAAGACCGTGATCGGCTTCACCAGCGCCAGGCCGATGAGGGTCACGCCCATCGCCACCAGGCCGCCATCGATCAGCAGCCTGCGGGGCAGATCGCGCCCATAGGCGTTGAGGAACAGGATCCCCATCACCGCCCCCATCCCCGCCGGTCCCATCACGAAGAAGAAGTCCTGGGGCCGCAGCCGGAGGATGTCGGTCGCAAAGCCGGGTCCGATCGCCCCCATCACCGCGATCAGGCTGGCAGCGATTCCGAGGTACGCCAGCGACCACGCGATCTGCCGGTGGCTGCGGACGAAGGCGATCCCTTCGTTGAGCTGAGCGAAGACCGCGGTGAGCGCCTGCTCGGTCTCCTTGACGCTGATCTCCTCGTGCTTCTCCGGCGGGACTGCGGGGAGAGGCACGATCGCCAGCGCGGCAAGGCCGAACATGACCGCCACCGAGATGTACACGGCATTGACACCGGCGGTCGTCAGCAGCAGCGGCCCGAAGAAGCCAAAGCCGATCGCGAACGTGGCGTTGATCGTCAGGACGAAGGTCGAGTTGGCGGCCATCAGCTGTCGCCGGTCGACGAGCCGCGGGATGGCGGTGAGCTCGGCCGGCACGAAGAAGGCGGTCACGGTGGAGACCACCAGGTTGATGACGAAGATGAGGCCGACGTTGCTGCCCACCACCAGGAAGAGGACGATCCCGCCGGCGCGGAGCAGGTTCGACGCGAGCATGATCAGGCGGGCATCGCTCCGCTCCACGAGGACCCCGGCGATCGCGCTGAAGGCGACCGCCGGGACCAGGAAGGTCAGGATCAGCACCGCGTTGGCCGTGTTGGAGCCGGTGGCCAGCACCACCGTCGCCATGAGGCCGGCCAGGACCATGTTGCTCGCGAGCTGGCTGAGGACCTGGGCTATCCAGAGGAGCACGAAGGAGCGATTCCGGAAGACGGTGCCAGACGGCTCCGAGACCGGCAGGTCGGCCGGAAGCTCCACGTGTGGCGGCAGCTCGAGATGGGCCATCGGTCAGGAAGGCGCCTGCGGGCCGCGCTCGAGGTGAGCGGTGAAGCGTCGCTCGACATCCAGGCGGTCCATCAGGATGCGATGTCCGCAGCCCTCGCAGACCAGCCCGATATCCGCGCCGAGGCGGGTCACCCGCCACTCGCGGCTGCCGCACGGGTGGGCCTTGCGCAGCGCGATCCGATCGCCGAGGCGCAGGTCGACCGCTGCCACCGCTAGCCTTGAGCCTCTGCGCCGGTTGCCCCGGTGAAGGAGAACGCCGCCAGGCGCAGCGCAGGCACGCGCGCATTGATGCCGGAGTATTCCGCGGCGACCAGTCGCGTCTCGGAGCCGATCGCCTCGATCGCGCTGAACGCCGCGGGGATCGACTGCGTGAAGCGCAGGTTGCGGATCGGACGGGAGATGCGCCCATCCTCGATCAGGAAGGTGCCGTCCTTCGTCATGCCGGTGAGGATCCCGTGCTTGGCGTGGACGATGTTGACATAGTGGAAGCGGGTCACCCACACCCCGCGCTCGATGCCGGAGAGCATCACCTCCTTGGCGCTCGAACCGGGCGACATGAACAGGTTCCAGGCCATGGGGCCGAACGCGTTCGGGGCGGGCAGACCGTGGCCGGTCGAGGCGACACCGGCTCGCGCCGCGGTCGCGGTGTCATGCACCACCGCATGTGCAACACCGTCGGTGATGAGCTCGACCCGCTGCTTGGGGACCCCCTCATAGTCGATCGCGGTGGGCAGTCCGCGCGGGTCGAGGCCATCGTCCCAGATCGACACGTTCTTCCCCATGATCTGGTGACCCAGATCCATGAACGAGCGCCCCTCCTCGACCGCCAGCGCGGAGAAGCCCATCCACGACAGGTACTCCAGGATGGTGGCGACCGCGTACTCCTCCAGGATGACGGGGTACTCGCCCGGCTCGAGCTCGACCGCCTCGGCGCTGCGGGATGCCTTGTCCGCCGCCTCCTCGCCGACGGCGGCGGGATCGATGGCGCGAACATCGGGGGCGGTTGCCTGGGCATAGCCTGACGCACCGTCGCCGTCCATCATCACCGTCAGCAGCTTTGCCTGGGTGACGGTGTGCCGGTTGCGCATCCCGCGCGAATTGGCCACCGCCAGGGTCGCCGTCTCGGTCGAGAACGCCCCGCTCGATTCGAGATGCGCGGCATCTCCGGCGGCGATCACCGCCCGGGCGCCCGCGGCGCGCAGCTCTGGATCGGCGTGAGCGGTGGCTGCCACGAAGCCCAGCTCGGCATCGGCGCTGGACGGATTCGGGCCTGCCAGCGGGGCGCCGTGGGGATTCGGGGTGGCCAGCGCGAGGGTCGCCGCCGCCCGCGCCACCACCTCACGCAGCCCCCTATCATCGAGCCGGTTAGTGCTTGCGACGCCCGTTCGCGCGTCCTGCACCAGCCGGACGCGCAGCGTCGCGTCTCGCTCCGCGACGTTCTGGTGAATGCGCGAGTTGGCGAAGCGGGTCAGCGCCGCCTGCCGCTCGGTGAAGATCGCCTCCGTCTCGGCGTCGGTCGCGAGTGACAGCACCTGGGTGAGGAGGGCGTCGAGGGCCGCGGGATCCCAGCCGCGCGGTTCTACCATCGTCCCACCCCCACCTCGACGCCGCGGAAGCGGGCTGGAGCCGCCCCGTGGCCCACGCCGTGCGTCTGCATCGGCTCACCCTTGCCACAGTTCGGGACGCCCCACAGCTTCCACTCCGACGGGCCGCAGATCGCGTCGCAGCTGCCCCAGAAGCGCGGCGTGATGCCGGTGTAGGTGGGGTTCTTGACCATCTGCGTCAACCGGCCGTCCTTGATCAGCCAGCCGATCTCCGTCCCGAACTGGAAGTTGAGGCGCCGGTCGTCGATGCTCCACGAGTGATTGGTGCTGACGAACAGTCCATCCGAGGTATCGGCGACGAGATCGTCGATCGTGCCCGCGGTGCCCGGCAGCAGATTGACGTTCGTCATCCGGATCAGCGGAATCACGTTCCAGCCCGACGCCCTGCTGCTGCCCATGCTGTGCCGACCGATGATCGGCGCCGTCTCCCGGCTGGTCAGGTAGCCGACCAGGCGCCCGGCGGTCACGATCGGAACCTTCTGGGCTGCCACTCCCTCGTCGTCGAAGCCGAAGGTGCCGAGCCCGCCGGGCGCCGTCGCATCGGCCTCCATGTTCACGATCTCGCTGCCGTACTGCAGCTGGTCGAGCTTGTCGAGGGTCAGGAAGCTGGTCCCCGCGAAGCTCGCCTCCATGCCCAGCACGCGATCCAGCTCGATCGGGTGACCACACGACTCGTGCACCTGCAGTGCCAGCTGTGGAGAGTCGATGATCAGGGTCATCTCGCCGGAAGGGCACTGGGGCGCGTCGAGCAGCGCGACGGCCTCCTCGGCGATGCGCTGGGCGTTGTCCACCAGGTGCAGCTCGCGGACCGCCTCGAATCCGCCGGTCACGTGCTGGCCGCCCGCCGACTGTGGGTAGCTGCGGCGCTGGACCTCGTTGTCGTTGTACGCCATCGCCTCGATCCCGGCCCCGGAGTCGACGATCTCCTGCTCGATCCGAGCCCCCTCGGTTGACGCGAAGGTCTTGCGCTCCCGGCCGAACTCCATGCTGCTCGTGCGCAGCGTGACGCCGGCCACCTTGGCCATCACGGCATCGGCCTCGAACAGCAGGCGCAGCTTCTCGTCGAGAGGAACCGCGAGCGGGTCCTCGCGATAGGGGGTGCGGTAGACGCCCACCGCCGGCGGTGAGTCGTCGAGCACGATCGGCTGGCGCGTGGCCAGGCCGCTGGCGCGCGCGATGGCGACCGCCTCACGCGCCGTGCGTTCTACCTCGGCGCGCTCCAGCCGTGAGCTGCCGGCGAAGCCCCAGGCGCCGTCCACGAGGACGCGGACGCCGAATCCGGCCGTCCGGTTCGAGCTCGCCTCCGCGAGATTCCCGTTCTTGACGGTCAGCGACTCGGTCGCCCGCTCCACGATGCGAATGTCGCCATATCCGGCGCCGGCGCTGCGAGCCGCATCGAGGGCCAGGTCGATCAGCTCCTGCATCGTCTCCTCATTCGACCGGGGTGCCGATCACCGGCTCCAGCGAGACAGCGCTCGCCGGCAGCTCCACCGATTCCGCCTGACGGATCTGGATGGTGGCTTTGATGAACAGCTTCAGCTGGGAGATGATCCCACCTGGGCGCTCCATCGCGCCGAGAAGTCCGTCCGGCGAGCCGATTGCGCGCAGGGTGAACCGCTCCCCGACCTCGACACCGTCGATCTCGATCGCGCGGGGGCCCTCGGTCGCGACCGAGCGTGCCGTGATCCGGATCGCATCGACTGCGATCGCCTCCGCGCCAGCGTTGCGAAGCTCGTTCACCAGGTCGTTCACGGCGATCGCGTCGAGGGTGCCGTTGATCTCCATCACGATCCCCTGCCCGTTGACCGGCGCCAACCCGCCGAAAGCGGTGATGCGGCGGAGATCCTCGCGGCTGACCTGGAGAGCACTTTCGCTCTGCGGCCCGGAGACCTCGTATTGCCGCACCTGCTCCCGGATGTCGGCCAGCCCGGCGCGCAGCTCGCGGTTGCGGTCGGTGAGGGTCTCGATCAGGGTCGACAGCTCGGTCGCGGAGAGGCGGCTGACCTCCAGCGGCCGTGCCTGCGAGTTGAGCTGACCCACCCCCATCATGCCGATCAGCACGGCCACTGCGAACATCGTCGCCTGCGCAACCAACCCCTTCACCTAGGGCACCCCTTCCGTCGGGACCGCCCACCGAAACCGGGTGTTGCCGACGAATGCGGCAAGCTCGAGCGAATCCGCCGCCTGGCTGGCGTATTCGAGTCCGAAGACCTCGATTCGCTGCGCCACGCGACCCTTGAAGGCAGGGTTCGCGTCGAACCGGTCGAGCAGGCCTTCGGAGCCGATCGCCTCGATCCGGAACGGGGGTGACAGGAAGGCGGTGTTGACGAGCACCGACGCCCCGACCCCGTAGATCGATGAAGTTGCCACCAGGCGCTCGCCGTTGATCGCGATCGCCTCCGCACCCGACGCCCAGAGCGCGACCACGATGTCCCGGAGGTCGTCGACCAGGACGATGTAGTTGGCCGGATTCTCGCCCTCCGGGATCACGCGCTTGGAGTCGGAGATCTCGATCACCACCCCGGGGCCGCGGAGCGGCGTGAGGCCGACCGCCAGGCGCGCCGCCTCGAGGCGCCGGTTCACCTCCGCCAGGGCCGATGACGAGGTGGTGGAGGCGGTCTGGAAATCGAGCACCTGGGCCTCGGCGGCCGCGAGCTGGACCCGCAGGTCCTCCTGCTCCGCCTCCAGGGTTGTGACCTGTTCGGCGAGCACTTGCTGCACCGAGGTGGCGAACTGGACCCGCTCCGGCGATCCATTCCACTGCGCATAGCCGACGAATCCGATCACCGCCAGCGCCGCGGCGATGCTCACCGCCCACTGCGGGCTGACCGGCAGGCGCCGTCGTCGCACGCTCACGGTCCCGCCTCGTTCCGCCTGCGGCGCATGACCAGGGCCACGACCGCGCCCACCGCGAGCCCCGCGACGATCAGCGCCGGGATCCAGCTGTCGCCCTGGGCGCCGGCGGGCACCTCGGCCGCGGACGGTGAGGGGACAGCGGCTGGGCTCGCGCTTGACGGAGCGGCGGGCTGCGGCGGCCTGTCCACGTCCGAGGGCAGGATCGGGGCCGGCTCGACCGCGGTCGGCACCTCCGCGCCGAACGACGCGAAGTAGGCGTCATACAGCTGCGCGACCGGCACGGCGGTCCCGGCTTCGAGCGCCTCAGCGTCGCCGGAGCCATTCCGCCAGGCCGCGGCGATGGCGGCGATCGCCCGACGGCCATACGTGTCGATGATCATCGCCACCATCGTGGCACCCTCGTCGTAGGAGAGGCGCGCCGCCTGATCGTCGATCGGGAATGACTCGCTGATGCCGTCGAAGGCCAGGAGACGACCCGCATCGGCCGCCGATCGGACGGCACCCTCATGAGCGGCGGCCGACTGCTCCTCGGCCCACACCGCCAGGCCCTCGTTGAACCACTTGGCCGGCTCATGGAAGGCGTTGGCGGTCGCATCCTGGAAGACGACGTGCGTGACCTCGTGAGTCATCGTCGTTTCCAGGTAGCCGCTCGACCCACCTCCGAGCCACATGAAGATCGTGCGAATCGCGGGGAAGGTGGCTGCACCAGTCCACTCGCGGGCGCCCGGTCCAAGGGCCCCGAAGAAGTCGTCGCGCGAGGCGTAGACGAAGATCTCGATGGGGCCTGCCAGCTCATGGCCGAGGAGCGTCTCCGCCGCCGTGGCAGCATCCGCGGAGACGGCGCCGAAGTGGCGGGCCTGGTTCTCCGCTCCACCGTACCAATGCACGGTCGCGGCGCCGATCCGAGCCTCGTGCCAGTCGAGCCCCGGCCGGTCGTCATCGTAGATGAGGCTCTGCTCCGGGCTGAGGGTCACCTCGTCGCCGGTCGTCGCGCGCCACCGATAGGCGACGGCGGTGTTGGGCGTGATGTGCCGCGTGGCCGTATCCCACACGTAGTCGGCGCTCGATACGCCCGGGTCGACCGGGGCCACCACCGTCGAGTCCGAGCCGGCAAAGCGCAGCAGCAGCTCGAGCTTGTCGGGCGGTCCGCCGGGCAGCTGCACGGTGAAGCGCATCTGCTCCCCGTAGGTGGCGTCGGCGGTCATCGAGCCGAAGCCGTTGAACGCGGCGGCAGGCACGGCCATGGCGATCGCCATGGCCAGGGCGAGCATCGCCACCGCAATGCGGCGTCGCGCTACTGCTCCCACGACACCCTCCCGAGGTCGAGCAGGCCGGTGGTGAGGTTCCCGAGCCCGCGCAGCCCGGGCCGCACCAGCCACCAGCCGGCGCCGTAGGCCCACGGGATGACCGGCGCCTCGGCGTCGACGCGGGCGTCCACCGCCCCGTAGGCGGCCGCCTGCTCCGCCTCGCTCTCGGCAGCCGACGCGACCTCGAGCAGGCGCACGAACCCAGGGTCGTCCCAGTGGCCGTAGTTGCTGGTCGCATCGGGCAGCAGGAGGAGGCTGTAGAGCGCGTAGGGCGATGGGTAGTCGGCGATCCAGTTGATGGTGAAGACCTGGGGCGGGTCGATGACCAGCGCGTCCAGGTAGTCGCGGAACTCCATCGTCTCGACCGCGACCTGCACGCCGAGCTCCTGCTTCCAGATCGCGACGGCCGGCGCGACTCCCAGACCCGAGCCGTTAACGGTGATCGTGCCGAGCCGGGTCCGATCGGTGTAGCCCGCTTCATCGAGGAGCCTGCGTGCCTCGCCCAGGTCGGTCACCTGGTCGTCCTTGAGCCCCTCGGGCCAGAGGGCTGGCGGCACCAGGCTGGAGGCGGGCGTGCCGCTGCTCCCCTCAGCGTTGGTGACGAGGCGGGGGCGGTCGAGGGCGAGGGCGAACGCCCGGCGCACCCTGGCGTCGTCGAACGGCGGGCGTGTGGTGTCGAAGCCGAAGTACTGGACGCCGAGCGCGGCGGATCGGTGCAGAGACTGCCCGAGATCGGGGTCGTAGCCGATCCAGGCGGCGTCGAAGGATCCGACGCTGGTGAGATCGACCTCGTCGTTGGCGAAGGCAGTCGCCGAGTCCCCCGCCAGGTCGGTCACCCAGCGGATCTCGCCGATCGGGGGTGGACCGGCGACGTACTGGTCGTTGGCACGCAGGATCAGGTCGGTGCCGTCGGTCCCACGCGCCAGGTACGGGCCAGAGCCGATGGCGTTGTCGATCGGCTGCCAGCTGTCATCCGTCCCGGTCGCGGTGCGCGGGACGACGAAGGCGGTCGGGGTTGCCGCGATGGCGGTGAAGTACGCGGCCGGGTGGATCAGCCGAACGACCAGTGTCCGTGGATCCGGGGCATCGATCCCGACGCCATCCTCCGCGCCACCGGCCAGGCGCTGCGCCGCCCCCTCGATGATGCTGAGCACGTCGGGCGCGGTCGAGTGCGTGGCGGGATCCAGGATCCGGAGCCACGAGCGGCGCACGTCGGTCGCGTCGAGCGGGGTCCCGTCGCTGAAGGTGAGCCCGGAGCGCATCCGGAACGTGTAGGTGCGACCGTCCGCGCTCACCGACCACGATTCGGCGAGGGACGCGTACGGCTTGCCGTCCTCGTCGAGGCGGGTCAGCCCGGCGTACAGCTGCAGCAGAAACTGGACGTCCCCAGCGCTGGCGATGAAGGCCGGATCGAGTGTCGCCGCCTCACCGCCGACGTAGCGCAACGCCGGCTCGGCTGCGGAGGCGGGACGCGCCGGCAGCGACGAAGTGAGGGCCAGGAGGATGGCCGCGAAGCCTGCGACAAGGCGCGGCAGCCGGCCCCGCAAGGTCAGGCGGCGCATGCGGGGGCTAGTATACGGGCCCGTGCAGCCGACCCATGAACACCGCTTTCGGCCGCAGCCAGCGGGAGGCCTCACCCTCCGCCAGTTCATCGAGTCCCTTCGACGGTGGACGCCGGAGATGCGCCAGGTGGCGCAGATCGCGCTGACGCGGTCGGAGGCCGAGCGGCAGCAGTACCTCCAGGCGTTTCACGCCGGCCATCACGATCGGCAGCCGGCGGCGATCGACTCCTTCGTCCGCTGGGCCTACTCCGACCCCCGGCTCGACCACGTCCCGGCGCTGCTCGCCGAGATCGATCGGAGCGAGGCCGACTACGCGGGCGCCCTCGATCACGAGGCCGATGTGCTGGTCCGCACGCGGGCCGATGGCAAGACCCCGTCCCAGCGCGTGCACGACTACCTCGCCCTGTTGGGGATGGAGGGGAGCGAGCCGGTCCGTGCCGCGATCGCCAGCCTGCTGCCACCCGGCACCTCCGACGGAGCGGTGGTCGCAACCGTGCGCCAGATGCGTCGACGGTGGGTGGAGCTGTTTGGCGACGATCCCTTCTTCGCCGAGCAATGAGGACGCCACGGTCACCACTCGCATGCCGGCATTCTCGACTACCCTCTCCGACAATGACCGGTGTGACCTCGTGAACTACCTGCGCTCGACAAGGCCAGCGGTCGCCCGATGAGAGCCGCGGCTCGCCTCTGCGGGCTGCTCCTGCTCGCGGCCATCAGCATCGGCTGCGTCCAACAGGCGGGCCTGCCGGACGATTGCGGCGCGAGCTCGGTGCAGCGCGATGCCTCGCTCAGCGGCGACCGGCTCGATCCGGAGTCGATCGACGTCTGCAAGGGGCAGCAGGTGACCATCGAGATCGCCACGGAGCGGGCCGGAGAGATCCACCTGCATGGCTACGACGCGGAGGCGCCCGAGGTGGCGGTCGAGGCGGGCGATACGGCGACCTTCACGTTCAGCGCCACCAGGGCTGGCCAGTTCGTGATCGAGCTGCACACCCACGACGAGGGCGCTGAGATCGAGGTCGGGCTGCTCACCGTCCATGAGCCGTAAGCGCCTCGCTGCCGCGCCGCTGATCGCAGCGGCGATCGTGGCGCTGGCTCCGCTCCCGGTGGCGGCCCACGCGCTCGGCGGCGTCTTCACCCTCCCGGTCCCGCTTGGCCTGTACCTGATCGCCGCCGGGGCCACCGTCGCGGTCTCGTTCGTGGTTGCGGTGCTGCTCGTGCGTCCAGCCGGACCGGTGGCGTCGTATCCAACCCGCCCAGTGAGCCCCACGCTCGCCAGCAGGTCGCTGGTGGCGTTGCAGGTGATCGGGATCGCGTGGTGGTTCGGCACGATCGCGCTTGGTCTCGTGGTCGATCCCATCTCACCCTTCCCCGCGGTCCTCTTCTGGATCGGGATCTGGGTCGGTCTGCCGATCGTCAGCGTCCTGCTCGGCAACCCATGGCCCGCCCTGAGCCCGTTCCGCACCCTGTTCATCGGCCTCGAGCGCCTGGCGAGCCTGGTCGGCTTCACCCGGCTGGACGCCGGGCTGCGCTACCCGGCCGCCCTCGGCCGCTGGCCGGCGACACTCCTCCTCGTCGCGGCCGTCTGGGCGGAGCTGATCCTGCCTGACCGGACCGCTCCCACCACGCTCGCCGCCATGCTGGGTGCGTACACCCTCTTCACGCTCCTCGGCATGGCCCTCTTCGGCCGCATCGCGTGGCTGCGCAACGTGGAGCTGTTCGAGGTGTACCTGGGGTGGTTCGGCCGCGTCGGCCCGATCGGACGGCGGGTGGTCGAGCGACAGACGTGCGAGGGGTGCTCCGAGGCATGCGAGCCGGCGCACTGCGTCGACTGCCCCGAATGCGCCGTCGCCGCCGAGCCGGGCGAGCGGCGGCCGGAGCTGCGACCATGGTTCGCCGGGCTGACCGAGGTGGGCAGCGCGGGCTGGTCGGACGCTGCCTTCATCGTGCTCCTCCTGTCCGCGGTGACCTACGACGGACTGCAGGAGACAGCCCCGTTCGGATCGGCAATGAACGCGCTCTTCACCGCGCTGCTGCCGGTGATCGGCGCACTGAATACGATCCTGGTGGTCCAGACGATCCTGCTGCTGGCGCTGTGGCTCGCCTTCCTGGGCATCTTCGTCCTCGCCTCGTGGATCACGCTGCGGATGCATGACGCGGACCGTGGGCCGCCTCCGCTGGGGACTGTCGTCGGGGCCTATGCCGCTACGCTCCTGCCGATCGCGGGCGGCTACCTGATCGCCCACTACCTGACGCTGCTGATCCAGGGAGCGGCCTGGGTGCCGATCCTGATCGGAGATCCTCTCTCCACCGTGGCGCCGCCGCTTGACTGGATGCCGATCAGCGCGGTCTGGTACCTCTCGGTCGGCGCGATCGTGCTCGGGCACATCGCGGCGGTCGTGCTCGCGCATCGGCGCGCCCTGCGCGAGTCGGCACGTCGCCCAATCCTGGCCGGGCTGCCGCTGGTGATCCTGATGATCTGCTACACCGTGCTGAGCCTCTGGATCATCGCCCAGCCGATCACCCTGGAGCCCGGCACCACCCCTGCCGCGATCCTCGTGCGCTGATGGAGATCAGCCTCGCCCTCGCCTTTGCCGCCGGGCTGCTCAGCTTCGTCTCACCCTGCGTGCTGGCGCTCGTGCCGGTCTACCTGGCATTCCTCGGCGAGAGCGCTGCGCTCGCGGGCCCCGGCACGGCGGCACTCTCCTGGCGAGGCCCGGTCTTCGGCCAGGCGCTCCTCTTCGTCGCCGGCTTCGCCATCCTCTTCATCGTGCTCGGCACCTCGGTCGGCCTCTTCGGCAGCTTCCTGTTTCGGATCGAGGGTGCCCGTCAGCTGGCGGGAGTGGTGGTGATCGTCATCGGGCTGCTCACCACCGGCATCTTTGGGCCGGTGATGGACCGCGTCATGCGGTTCGGCGTCCGAACGGATCGCCTCCCCGATGCCCGAGCGGCGAGGGCGGTCACGCTGGGCGCCCTGGTAGCCGTCGGCTGGACACCCTGCATCGGCCCCGTGCTGGGCGCCATCCTGACGATGGGCGCGTCAAGCCGCGACGCATGGGTCGCTGCCGTGCTGCTGATCGCGTATTCGGCCGGGCTGGCGGTGCCGTTCCTGGCAGCCGCGCTGGCGCTGCCGCGCATCCAGCCGCTGCTCAACGCCCTCCGACGCCACCATCGGCCCGTCCAGGTCATCTCGGGCGTCTTCATCATGGGGGTGGGGGTGCTGATCCTGACCAACGCCTTTGCCAGGATGGCGGGGCTCTTCACCTTCTTCATCTGACGAGGTAGACCGATGCATCCCGCCGTGTGGCTCGCCCTCGCGATCGGCTCCGAGATCATTGCGACGGTGTCGCTCAAGCTGTCAGATGGGTTCACCCGCCCGCTCCCGGTCGCGGTGGTGGTCGCGGGTTATGCGCTCAGCTTCTACGCGCTGTCGATTACCTTGCGCAGCATTCCGCTGGGGGTCGTCTACGCGATATGGTCCGGGGTCGGGACCGCCGCCATCGTGGTGATCGGCCTCTTCCTCTTTCGCGAGGCGCTCGACACGGTGAAGGTCGTCGGCATCGGCCTGATCATCGCCGGCGTGGTCATGCTCAACGGGGCGGGTGCCACGGCCGCCCAGTAGGACGCGACCCCCGCCCCGATCGGGATTGTCCGGAAGATCAGCTGCCGGTCGGCAGGATGCTCTCCACCACGCTCTGCAGCGGCGCGCTGCTCTGCAGCGGCGCCAGGCTGTCTGCGGGCGTGCCGCCACCGCCGTTGCCGTTCAGCAGGAAGAACCAGACGAGGAAGCCGATGACGATGATGGCAAGCACCAGGCCGACGATCATGCCGGCACCCATACCCTCGCCACTGTCGCCGGGCACGTTCACGTTGGTCTGACTCATGGGGTTGTTCTCCTCCAGGTGCGGGTGAGCCTTGGCGACCCACCCGTGACCAACGGATCGTCGCGTGGAGGAGGTTTCAGGGGCGTATCACACCGAGCGACGCATATGCCGCGCGGGAGACAAGTCTCAGGCCGGCTTGCGCTCGTTGACGAGCTCTCGGGCCGCATCCCGGTCCTTGAACCAGCGGGCGTTGATCTCCGTGTAGCCAGCCCAGACCGACGGCAGGGTGTCCTCGGCGAAGATCGCAGTGACCGGGCACTCCGGCTCGCACGCCCCGCAGTCGATGCACTCGTCAGGGTCGATGTAGAGCATGCGATCGACGCCCGACTCCCAGTGGATGCAGTCAACCGGGCAGACGGCCACGCACGACTGGTCGATGACGTCGACGCACGGTTCGGCGATCACGTAGGTCACGCCTCAGACGTTAGCCGGGAGCTCGCCTCGGGTGCCCGTGCCGAAGGTCCCGAATGTGCGGCCATGTTGGCTGAAGCGCCCCCGGAGGGAATCGAACCCCCGACGCAGGCCTTAGGACGGCCTCGCTCTATCCGCTGAGCTACGGGGGCGGCGCCTCGGAGATCCTATCATCGGGGCGTGGAGGGACCATTCCGGGTGACCCTGTACGAGCGCGAGGGCTGCCACCTGTGTGACGACGCCCGCGCACTTCTCGAGGGCCTGGTGGGGACAGGCGGCTATGTACGCATCGACATCGAGACCGATGACGATCTGGTCCTGCGCTACGGCTTCCGGATCCCGGTCATCGGCCTCGACGGCGTCGACCGGCTCGAGGCGCCGATCACGGCAGACGACCTGCGGGCGCTCATCGCCGAGCTCTAGCGCACGTACAGGGCGCCGTTCATCACCGCGGGGTGGACGACACACACGAAGTAGTAGTCGCCCGCGGCAAGGGTGGTGGCGGGATAGTCGATGGTCTTGTTCGGACCGCTGATCGTGTCACCGACCATGAACGAGGTCGCCTTCGACCGATCGCCGTAGATGGCCACGTTGTGAGGTTCCGACTCTAGGTTCGTGAGCCGCACGACGAACTCCTGACCCACCGCCGCCACCATGCATGGCGCGCTGAACTTCAGTTGATCGGCCGAGATCTCGATCACTCCCTGGCTGTCGGCTCGGGCGCAGGCGGCAGGCGGCTCGGCACCCGAAGGGAGGGGCGTCCACTCGG
>Ga0326597_10002141_pt1 | contig 29988 bp, 23 predicted proteins | sample RVTome_12_FD_203789 | JGI IMG/M metagenome (GOLD analysis project Ga0326597, IMG submission 203789) | Soil microbial communities from uranium-contaminated site in the Upper Colorado River Basin, Wyoming, United States - RVT100D185 | ecosystem: Environmental > Terrestrial > Soil > Contaminated >... | reverse complement strand
GCGGCGGCGCGCTCGGGCCATTCGGCGGCGTGCGCGCCCATCGGCACGGCCGGACGGGCCCAGTGGACCGGCGTCTCGGAGAGCCGGGCCGCGTGGCGCATCACGCTGAGCCGGCCGAACCCTGAATCGGTGTCGTAAAGCAGGTCCGAGAGGTCCTGCTCATCGATGCCCGGGCAGTCGAAGCCGTGCTCGAGGCGGCCCAGGCCCTGCAGCCAGCGCCCGGTGCGGGCCAGCGCCACGCGGACGTGCCAGCTGCCGCCCCGCTCGCCCCGGCGCATCAGCCCGGCCATGGCGCCGAGCGCCATCAGGTAGCCCGAGGCGTGGTCGAGCGCCTGGCAGGGCAAGGGCTTCGGGCCGTCGACGCCGGCGGCCTCGGCCTCGGCGTGGTTGATGCCGCTCGCCGTCTGCACGATCGAATCGAAGCCGCGCCGCCCCGACCACGGGCCGGCGTGGCCGAACGCCGACAGCGAGACGCAGACGATGCCGGGGCGCAGCTTGGCCAGGTCCTCGGGCGCGAAGCCCCACTGCGCGATGGCGCCGGGGCGGTAGCCCTGGACGAAGACGTCGGCCTCGCCGACGAGCCGGCCGAGCCGCGCGCGCTCCGCTTCCTGGCGCAGGTCGAGATGGGCCGAGAGCTTGCCGCGCCCGCCGTCCATCACCAGGGCGGCGTTGTCGGTCAGGTGCGGGCCGGTGATCCTCAGCACGTCGGCGCCGTGCGCGGCCAGGGTGCGGCCGCAGACCGGGCCGGCGATGACCCGGGTCAGGTCGAGGACGCGCACGCCGCCGAGCGGCCGCGCCGCCGGCGCCAGCGGCTCCGCCGGGGCCGCGCCGATCTCTTCGAAGCCGAGCAGCGGCAACCGGTCGAGGGCCTGGCAGTGCGGGTGCGCCTGCCACTCCTCCGTCGTGCGCATCATCGAGACGACCCCGCCGCGCTCGACCACCGCGGCCTCGAAGGCCGGCGCCTGCCAGCCCTGCAGCGCCGCCGCCACCGCCGCGCGCTCGTAGTCGCACGCCAAGAGCGCCAGCACCGCCTCGCGGTGATGCGGGAAGTTGGTGTGCAGGCGCACCCAGCGGTCGTCGCCGCAACGATAGGTGCCCCAGATCTTGTCGAAGATGCGCGGCGGCGGGCCGCCGTCGAGCTTGAAGACGTGCTCGCTCAGGAACTCGATCGCCGCGTGGCGCATGTCGACGCCGACCGCTTGCGCCCGGCCGCCGCGCCGGCGCCAGAGCTCGGCGGCGGCGAGCCCGGCGGCGGCGATGGTTCCTTGAGCCGCCGCGCCGACGCGGAACGAGGACGGCAGCACCGGCTCGGCGCCAGTGAGGCGGACCTGGTCGAGTGCCGCGGGCGGCAACCCGGCGAGCTGCCAGATCTCGGCGAGGACGGCGGCGGGCGTGATCATCGGCGGGCTCCACGGCGGCGGACAGGCGCCGGCATTCGAGAACAAAGCGCGTCGGCGGTCAATCGCGTACCGCCGCCGCCTCGCGAGTGCCTAGCTCAAGCGCCCGGGCTGGCCATGAAACGGTTCAGCGTGCCGATCGCCGGGACCTGGACGAGCCAGCCGAAGCTGCCGTGTTTCCGGGTCTCCTCGGCCGCCCGCAGGGCGGCGCCCATGGCCACGCGGGCCAGGGCCGAGCCGAAGCTGATGCGCCGCGCGCCGGCCGCCGACAGCTCGTCCACGCCGTGGCGGGCCAGCGCCTCGGAGATGATGACGTTGACCGGTTTGGAGACCGCGCCGCAGACGGTGCGAACGGCCTCGAGGTCCGGCAGGCCGGGGGCATAGAGCACGTCGGCGCCGGCGGCCTCGAAGGCCTGCAGGCGACGGAGGGTGTCGTCGAGATCGCGCCGGCCGTGCAGGTAGTTCTCGGCCCGCGCCGTCAGCACGAAGCCGCCGGCGACGCCACGCGCGGCTTCGGCCGCGGCGGCGACGCGCTCGACCGCCTCTGAAAGCTCGTAGATCGGCGCCTTGCGGTCGCCGGTGAAGTCCTCGATCGAGCAGCCGGCGAGGCCGGTCGCCGCCACCCGTTGGATATTTTGCGCCACGCCCTCCGGCGTCTCGGCATAGCCGCTCTCGAAGTCGGCCGAGACCGGCAGCTCCGTGGCCGCGACGATCGCCGCCGCGTGCTCGAGCACTTGGTCCAGCACGAAGGACGCCGCCTCGTTGCGCCGGCCGAGCGAGAAGATGAAGCCGACGCTGGTGGTCGCCAGCGCCTGGTAGCCGAGGGCGGCCAGCAGCCGCGCCGAGCCGGCATCCCAGGGGTTGGGGATGACGAAGGCGGCCTCGCCCTCGTGCAGCTTGCGGAAGGCCGCGACCTTGTCCGCCCGCGCCGCGGCGGACGGACGCCGGCGGTGTGCCTGTGTTCATGACGATCCCTCCCGTTCCCCTGCCGCACGGGCTGGGCCGGGAGAGGATCGCCCGGACGCGCAAATTTGTCGATTGCCGCCAGGGCCGCTACCGGGCAGGCACCTCTGCCCGGCGCCGCACCGCCGCCGACGCGGCGGAGCTCAGCGGGGACCAAAGGCCGCCAGCGGCGCCAGCAGATCGGCGCCGGCCAGCATCAGGATCGCCGAGCAGGCGAGCGCCATGTGGGCGACGAAGCGCCAGGCGGCCGGCTCCAGCCGCGTCATTTTCAGAACGAAAGTCATGCTCGGCTCCCTGTCGATCATAGTCGTCGTTAATAGGCTTGATGTTTCCAATTGGGTTAAAAGCTGGGCGATACCAGTGACGGTTGTCACGGGGCCAACCGGCAGTCGCCGGCCCTTGGTAATTTCGCCACCCGCAGTCCGCGCTTGGTTTTGTGGCCACATCGCCCGTAGATTGGCGTCAGGCCAATTTTCGCGGCAGGGCAGGAGCGGATGACGGCACACGTCAACACGGTCGCCTTTCAGGGCATCGAGGCGGTGCCGGTCGACGTGCAGGCGCAGATGGCCTCGGGCCTGCCCGCCTTCACCGTCGTCGGCCTGCCGGACAAGGCGGTGGCGGAGAGCCGCGAGCGTGTGCGCGCGGCGCTCGGCGCGATCGGCCTGGCGCTGCCGCCCGAGCGTATCACCGTCAACCTGGCGCCTGCCGACCTGCCCAAGGAGGGCAGCCACTTCGATCTGCCGATCGCCTTGAGCCTGCTGCTGGCCATGGGCGTGCTGCCGGGCGATGCGCTGGAGGAGTTCGCGGCCCTGGGCGAGCTCTCGCTCGACGGCGCGCTCGCCCCGGTCGCCGGCGTGCTGCCGGCGGCGGTGGCGGCGGTCGCCGCCGGCCGCGGCCTGATCTGCCCGCAGGCCCAGGGCGGCGAGGCCGCCTGGGCCGGGGCCTTGACCGTGCTGGCGCCGGCGACGCTGCTGGCGCTGGTCAACCACTTCAAGGGCACGCAGGTGCTGCCCGAGCCGGTGCCGGAGCTGGCGCCCGAAGTGCCGCACGGCCTCGACCTCAAGGACATCAAGGGCCAGGAGAGCGCCAAGCGGGCGCTCGAGGTGGCCGCCGCCGGCGCCCACAACCTGCTGATGATCGGCCCGCCCGGGGCCGGCAAGTCGATGCTGGCCGAGCGGCTCTCGGGCCTGCTGCCGCCGCAGGACCCGGCCGAGGCGCTGGAGGTCTCGATGATCCACTCGGTCGCCGGGCTCTTGGACGGCGGGCGCATCAGCCGGCGCCGGCCCTACCGCAATCCGCACCACTCGACCAGCGTCGCCGCGGTGGTCGGCGGCGGCACGCGGGCCCGGCCCGGCGAGGTCAGCCTGGCCCACAACGGCGTCCTCTTCCTGGACGAATTGCCGGAGTTCCAGCGCCCGGTGCTGGAGGCGCTGCGCCAGCCGCTGGAATCGGGGCGCGCCGTGGTCGCCCGCGCCAACGCCCACCTCACCTACCCGGCCCGCTTCCAGCTGCTGGCGGCGATGAACCCGTGCCGCTGCGGCTATCTGGACGATCCGGCGCTGGCCTGCGCGCGGGCGCCGCGCTGCGCGCGCGAGTACCAGTCGCGGATCTCCGGACCGCTGTTCGACCGCATCGACCTGCATGTCGAGGTGCCGGCGGTGGCCGCCGCCGACCTGGCGCTGCCGCCGCCGGCCGAGGGCTCGAGGGAGGTGGCGGCGCGCGTCGCCGCGGCGCGCGCGCTGCAGACCGCGCGCTACGCCGAACTGGCGCCCGGAGCCGGGGTGCGCACCAACGCCCAGGCCGACGGCGCGCTGTTGGAGGCAGTGGCCCGGCCCGACGCCGCCGGGGCGACGCTTCTATCGGAGGTGACGGAGCGGCTGAAGCTCTCGGCCCGCGGCTATCACCGGGTGCTCAGGGTCGCCCGCACCTTGGCCGACCTCGACGGCGGCATACCCGTCGGCCGCCTGCACATCGCCGAGGCGGCGAGCTACCGGCGCCTGCACTTCGGCGGTTGAAGGCGAGGGCCGCGGTTCCCGGTTAACGTCGTCCGGTCCGACGAGGCTATGGGCAGTTCGGCTTGTTGCCCTTGCAATTGCCGCCGCCGCCACCGCCGCCGCCAGAGCCACCACCCTTGCTCGTATCGACGACCTCGACGTTGACGGTATCGCTGCTGCTCAACTGACCATCGGAGACGGTGAGCTGGATCGTGTACGTGCCCTTCTTGTCAGAGGTGAAATTCGTCGTTGCGCTGTTTGGCGATTCGAGCACGGGGGTGCTCTTGCCCGGCTGCGCAATCACCGTCCATTGATAAGTGAGGGTATCGCCAACATCAGGATCGGAGCCGCTGCCGTTGAGCACCGCCGGGTTGCCGGGTTGGGCGAGATCGTAGACTTGATCGTCGCCGGCATTCGCCACGGGCGGCTGGTTGGTGGTCGTCGCGTTGACCGTCACCGTGATGCTGGCCTGGCCCTGCGCGCCGTCGGAATCGCTGACCGTGGCCGTGACCGTGTGGGTGCCGACGTTGAGCGTCGTTGAGAAGCTGCCGCCGGTGCCGATCTGCCCGTCGAGGTTGGAGCTCCAGACGAGGCTGCCGGTCAGGTCACCGTCCTCAGGATCGCTGGCCGAGCCCTCGAAACCGATGGGAGTGCCTTCATCGACGGCGGAACCGTCCGCCGGTAAGCTAATGGACACCGTCGGCGTCTCATTCGCCGGGGGCGGCTCGCCCGCGCAGGCCGCCGGCACGGCGAAGCCCTCGGTCCAGGTCCACTCGATCGTCTGGAACGGCCCGAAGCCGGTGACCGTGCAGGTGGTCGACTGGTTCTCGCCGACGCCATAATGGGCGAAGGCGTCCCAGACCTTGCACCAGCGGGCGAAGGCAGCCGGGTCGGAAGGCGCGGTGAACGGATCGCCGCCGATCGCCGTCAGGATGCCATCGCGCATGGTCGGGAAGGTCGGACGGTTGCACTGATAGCCGGTCATGCTCAAGCCGGCGACGAGGTCGTCCATCAAGGCAGTGCGGGCCTCGGCCAGGGAGGCATAGCTGGCGGTATCGTCGCGGTAGCTCTCCCACAGGCGCCAGATCGCCGCGGCATAGATCTCGCCGTCGGTGTGCACCTGATTGACGAAGTCCTCATAGGTGCGGCCGGTATCGGCGAGGTAGCTGTCGTAGGGTGCCGTGCGAATGCCGATCGGGTTGCTGTAGGAATACTCGCCGACCGTCGGATCATCGTTGACGACGATAGCTAAGACATCGCTCATCCCCTCGCCCAGGGCACCGCCCATCGGCCCGGTCATGTTGCCGACCATGCGCCAGGTCAGGCCGTGGCCGTATTCATGCCAGACGATGTCGGAATCGAGATCGCCGTCCTTCGGGTTGTTGCTCAAGGTGGCGCTGACCGGTGGGACCTCGTTGCGGATTGACGCCCCGGCGCTGGAGGCGACCAATGCGGAAGGGATCGTGATGTTGGTGCTGGTGTTCGGATCATCCCCCATGGTCATGATCGCGTCGGCGGTGTTGACGACGATCGCTGCCACGTAGCCCGCGTTCTGCGCGTTCTGCACCTTGGTCTCGAAGGCACAGGTGCCGCGATTGACCATCGCGATCTCGTCCGCGTTGGCGGGGCTGAAATCGCCGGCTTGGCAGCCCAGGTTGCCGATGTCGACGAGAGTGCCGCTCACTCCGGTTGCATTGAGGCTCGGCCCGAATTCCGCGCCGCCCGCCGGGTAGCTGCCGCTGCCGGCGTCGACGCGGAGATTGTTCCACAGGTACATCTGCATGCGCGGGTTGGAGCCGTCGGACGGCGTGGCGAAATTGGCGTTGTCCATGCCGCCGCCGTCCTGCGCTTCGGCGTTGACGGAATCGCTGCCGCTGCCGCCGAGGCTGAAATTGTCCTCCTGGAAGTTTCCGGCCGCTTCGTCGAAGCCGTGCCGGTACAGGACGTCGTGGATGATGTTGTTCAGATAGAACAGGTTCTGCACCGCGACCGCGCCGTTCTCCGGGTCGGACGGGCTGACGGACAGGTCCGCCGTGGCCAGGAAGTTGCCATCCGAGACGGCCGAACCACCCGAATCCGGACTGTTGTTGCTAATCGCGTCCAGATAGGCGTGCACATTGTTGCCGGAAATGTTGATCGTCGTCTGGCTGCCGGCGAGCCACCCTTGCGGCGACTCGGCGTTGCCGGCGCCCGGGCCAGCCACGACATCCTGTGGCGTCTTGTCGGGGTCGATGGCGAAGACGCTGTAGCTGTCGTTGTTGGTCCGAAGCTGGACCTCGAGAACATCGCCGTTGCCGTCGACCAGGGTGTGGTGCAGCCGGTTGTCCGCCTCGCTCCAGGTCTCCACGAGGAAACCTTCCTGCATCGCCCCGCCCGGCGTCGGCAGGGCGACTCGCGTGACGACGGGATCACGGTGGAAAAAGTCGCCACCGCTGAACCTGACGCTGTTGTCGGCACGACCGCTCTCGACCAGGCCGACAGCGACGCCGGGGTGGACCCGCTCGAGGGCGGCGTCCAGCGCCGCTGCGGCGTCGAGGGCCGCCGGCGTGACGGGGCCCACCGGCACGAGGTTCTCGGAGAGCGAGACGAGGTTGCCCTCGGCATCGAAGATCGCCCGTGCCCGCACGCCGTAGACGGCCAACCCCTGGACTTCCTGTCCGAGGTCAAGCACGGCGGCGCCCGAATTGCCGGCCGCCATCTCTCTCAGCACGCGAAGGGAATTGACGGTCGCCCGGCCATGGCCGCGGCTGGCGAGAAAATCAGCGACCGCGGCCGGCATGCCGGCCGCGTCCGAGCGGCCCAGGGGGCCTGAATCGCCACGGTGAACCTGACCCAGGACGCCGAATCCCTGTTCGACGGCCTCTGCTGCCAAAGTCGGACGCATAGCGACCACAGACAGCGCGGCCGCTAGCCCGAAGACGACGAGACGCCGGCGAATTCTCATGATCATTCTCCCCACATCAAAAAAATTCTAACAAATTCTGCAGCCTCAATGTGTGACAATAATCACACCCTGGGACATCCATACTGGTCTGTAAGGGCGCTCGAGGAGATTTCGGCGCCGGATCGGGAGAAAACAGCCATGCAAGTCAACGTCCGTGCCTTCGCGCTCGCCCTGGCCCTGTGGTGGGGCCTCGGCCTGTTCCTCTTGACCTGGTGGATGCTCGCCGTCGGCCATGTCACCGGCGAGGCGACCTTGATCGGCCAGTTCTACTACGGCTACCGGGTGACGCCCTTGGGCAGCGTCATCGGCCTGGTCTGGGGCTTCTTCGACGGCCTGATCGGCGGCGCCATCCTGGCCTGGCTCTACAACCTGCTGGCCAGGCGGTTCGGCGGCCAGGCCGGCGCCTGATCGCCGAGCGGGCCGGGCGTACCGCCCGCCGAGAGGGCTGCGGCGGCGGCCGTCTTCATGTAAAAGCCTTTCACATGAGCTGGTCGAGAAAGTCCCGCCGGCGCGGCTATCATCACGGCAACCTGCGCGAGGCGCTGATCGAGGCGGCGCTCGAGCTGATCGCCGAGAAGGGGCCGGCCGGCTTCACCTTCGCCGAGGCGGCGCGCTGGGCCGGGGTCAGCGCCGCGGCACCCTATCGCCATTTCCGCGACCGCGACGCGCTGATGGCCGACGTCGCGCGGCGCGGCTTCGAGGCCTTCGCGGCGCGGCTGGAGGCGGCCTGGAACGACGGCCGGCCTGAGCCGCGGCGCGCCTTCGAGGCGCTGGGCCACGCCTACCTCGGCTTCGCCCGCGAAGAGCCGGCCTACTACGCGGCGATGTTCGAAGCTCAGCTGCCGCCGGATCTGGAGCCTGAGCTCGCCCGCGCCGGCGATGCCGCCTTCGCGGTGCTGCGCCGCGCGGCGGAGGCGCTCTGCGCCACCCTGCCCGAGGCGCGGCGGCCGCCGCCGCTGATGGTGGCGCTGCACATGTGGTCGCTGGCGCACGGCATCGCCTCGCTGTTCGGGCGCGGCGATCCGGGCCGGCGCAAGCTGCCGATGTCGCCGGAAGAGCTGTTGGAGGCGGCGGCGCTGCTCTATTTCCAGGGCCTTGCCGGCGGCGGCCCGCCCGGCTGAGGGTGGCCGGCGCCGGGCGCGTTCCGGGCATCCGGAGATGGCCGGTAAATCTCCGGATGGATTCCGGGCTCACGCATCGAAATATGCTTGAAATCAGGTTTGCGCCACGCTAGCTATGTAAATGTAAATGACATTAACATGAGGCTCAGATGGAACTGGTAGGGAAACTGGACGACTACGGCAAGCCTGCCTGGATCGTCCTCATGGTCCTGGCCTTCTTCGTCTTCTGGCCGCTGGGCCTGGCGATCCTGGCCTTTCTGATCTGGAGTGGACGCATGGGATGTTGGAAACGCGCCCCCGGGCGCTGGTATCGATATGACGACGGCGGCGAGCGCGAAGTCTGGTTCGGTGGTCGCCGCAGGCCGCAATCGAGCGGCAATACCGCCTTCGACGAGTATCGCGAGGAGACGCTGCGGCGCCTCGAGGAGGAGCAGGCGGAGTTCCACGCCTTCCTCGACCGACTGCGCCAGGCCAAGGACAAGGCCGAGTTCGACCAGTTCATGGCCGAGCGCCGGCATCGCGCCGCCGAGCGGCCCGAGGGCGAAGCTGGGCCGACGCCCGAGCCCGCGGCCTGAATCACCCGCCACGCGCGACGGTCGGCGCCGGGGACCCTCCCACCCCGGCGCCGCGCTTTTCCGCGCTAAACGGCAGCAGGCACTCCGCGCCGGAGCGGCGCCGGCACCTTCCGATGCCCGCGGTCGCGCCGTCCTTGCAGCGCACGGTTTTGTCATGGCGCACGGCCCGGGCGCTGTGACATAGTTCAACGGTGACAGGACGTTAACGCGCCGCCTTCGGGGCGGCGCAGCGACAGGGAGAAACTCAGGTGTCCACCAACAGCAAACGCGCGCATTCGAGCACGGCCCAGGCGGCGCGGCGGTTCACCCGCCGGCTGCTGCTGAAGGGCACGGCGGTCGCCGGCGTGATCGCCGCGACCGGGCCCTTCATCCTGCCGCGCTCGGCGCTGTCCTCCTCGGGCCAGGTCGATATCTTCGCCTGGGCCGGCTACTTCAGCGACACCATGCTGAAGGACTTCGAGAAGAAGACCGGGATCAAGGCCAACCGGGTCGAGTTCGGTTCCAACGAAGAGCAGATCAACACCGTCAAGGCCAACCAGGGCAAGGGCTTCGATTTGATCATGCCGACCATCGACCGGGTGCCCCAGTATGTCAGCGAGGGCCTGCTGCAGCCCCTGGACGACGGCAAGGTCGGCTGGGACCACGTCATCGAGGGCAACCTCAAGGGCGCCGACGACGGCGGCGGCAAGGTCAATGGCCGGCGTTTCGTCGCCCCGACCGACTGGGGTACCGAAGCCATCACCTACGACATGAACGCGGTCAAGAAGGGCTACGGCGAGCTCAGCTACGGCGACCTGTGGGACCCGGCCTTCGCCGGCAAGGTCACCTGCCGCGGCCATTCCGGCCTGGTCGGCATCGGCCTCTGGCTGGAGCATCAGGGCAAGCTGCCGCATACGATGCGGGCCTGCTTCGCCGACGAGGCGAAGATGACCGCCAACTACGACGTCATCCTCAAGGTGGCGATCGAGAACAAGAAGAAGGTGGCCCAGTTCTGGTCGAACGAGAACGAGGCCCAGGGCGCCTTCCGGGTCAACGGCTGCGTCATCGGGCAGACCTGGGATTCGACCGGGGCCCGGCTGTGGCAGGAAGGCATGCCGATCCGCTATCTCGCGCCGAAGGAAGGGGCGCTGGCCTGGGTCGAAGGCTTCGGCATGCTCTCAGGCGCGGCCAACATCGAGCAGGCCTACGCCTGGATCAACTGGTACTACACGCCCGAAGTGGGCGCCCAGTACGCCAACGAGACCAAGATCAACACCACCGTCAAGGGCGCCGACAAGCACCTGGAGGCCTTCAACAAGGAGTTCTTCGCCGCCGCCTATCCCGGCGATGCGCTGGACAAGCTGTGGGGCTGGCCGATCCAGGACGCCTGGTTCGTCTCCAAGCGCAACGAGTATGCGGAGAAGTTCCTGGCCGCGTGAGCCGGCAAGCAGGCAGGGCCCGGCGGCGGGGACCGCCGGGCCTGCCGCCGGCGGGGGCGCTTGAGCCGGGATGAGCCAGGGCATCGAGTTCGACAACGTGGAGATGCGCTTCGGCGCCTTCGTCGCCGTGCGCGAGCTGACGCTCGAGATCCACAAGGGCGAGTTCTTCAGCTTCCTGGGGCCGTCGGGCTGCGGCAAGACCACGATCCTGCGCATGGTCGCCGGCTTCATCGAGCCGACCGGGGGCAGCATCCGCATCGGCGGGCGCGACATGCGCGGCATCGGCCCGAACCGGCGTCCGACCGCCATGATCTTCCAGAACCTGGCGCTGTTCCCGCTGATGAAGGTGTGGGAGAACATCGCCTTCGGGCTCGAGGTGCGCCGCCAGAACAAGGCGAGCCGGCGGCGGCGGGCCGAAGAACTGCTGGAGCTGGTGGCGCTGCCGGGACAGGGCGACAAGCTGCCGGCCGAACTCTCCGGCGGGCAGCGCCAGCGCGTCGCCATCGCCCGCGCGCTCGCCGTCGAGCCCGAGGTGCTGCTCTTGGACGAGCCGCTCTCGGCGCTCGATCTGAAGCTGCGCCAGCGCATGCGGGCCGAGCTCAGGGCCATCCAGCGGCGCACCGGGGTGACTTTCGTCTACATCACGCATGATCAGGGCGAGGCCCTGAACATGTCCGACCGGGTGGCGGTGATGTCGGCCGGCGTGCTGCAGCAGGTCGACCGGCCCGCCGCCCTCTACGAGCACCCGGCGACCAGCTTCGTCGCCTCCTTCGTCGGCGAGAACAACCGCTTTCCGGGCCGCGTCCGCGAGGTCGCCGATGGCGAGGCGGTGCTCGAGACCGCGGCCGGGCCGCTGCGCGGACGCCACCGCGGCGACCTTGAACCCGGCGCCGCCGCCACCCTTTTCGTGCGGCCGGAGCGCTTGCGCCTGGGCGCCGCCGCCGCCAACCGCCTGTCGGTGCCGCTCAGCCACCGCAGCTTCGAGGGCTCGTTCGTCAACCTGGTGGCGGGCCCCGTCGCCGGCCACGAGGTGATCGTGCACCTGGCCAATTCCGGCGATCTGCCGGAGCTGGCGCCGGGCAGCGCCGTCGAGCTCAGCTTCGCGCCGGCGGACGCCATCATCCTGCCGCCGGACGATGACTAGCATCGCCAGGCGTTACGGCGTCGGCCTGACCGGCGCCATCCTGGCGCTCTCGGCGTTCTGGGTCGTCGTCATGGTGGTGGCGCCGCAGCTGCTGATGATCGACTACTCGTTCCGCCCGAACCTGCCGCTGCCGCAGCGCGGCGGCCCGGAGGACAGCTACACCCTGGCCAACTACCTGACGCTGGCCGGCAACAAGATCCACCTGAAGATCTTCTTCAAGACCATCTGGGCCAGCGCACTCGTCACCCTGCTGACCTTGGCGGTCTGCTATCCGATCGCCTTCTACCTGGCCCAGGTGGTGGCCAAGCAGCGCGCCGCCCTGCTGGTGCTGCTGCTGGTGATCCCGTTCTGGATCAACGAGATCATGCGCACCTTCGCCTGGTGGATCATCCTGGCCTACAACGGCCCGCTGAATAAGATCCTGCTCGGCCTGGGCCTGATCGAGGAGCCGGTCCGCTACCTCTCGGGCAACGCCGGCGTCATCATCGGCATGGTCTACGCCTACATCCTGTTCATGGTCTTTCCGCTCTACAACGCCATCGAATCGCTGGACCGCCACCAGCTCGAGGCGGCGCGCGATCTCGGCGCCGGCTGGCCCCGGATCCACTGGCGCGTCGTCGTTCCGCACGCCAAGCCGGGCATCGCCACCGGCTGCATCATGACCTTCATGCTGGCGGCCGGCTCCTACGCGGTGCCGGCGCTGCTCGGCTCGCCGGGCAGCCGCTGGTTCACCGAGATCATCTACAACTGGTTCTTCGAGGGCGGCAACTGGAACCAGGGGGCGGCCTACGCCTTGATCCTGCTGCTGCTCTGCCTCGGCTTCATCATCGCCATGATGAAGCTGTTCAGGGTCGGTCTCGAGGACATCTCCCGATGAGCTCGCAGGGACTGCTGCGCCTGTGCACGCGCTTCTACCTGCTGGCCTTCTTCGCCTATCTGTTCATGCCGCTCGCGGTCATGGGGACGGCCGCCTTCAACGCCAGCCGCTTCCCGACCATCACGCCGTGGCAGGGCTTCACCCTGAACTGGTTCGCGGCCCTCTACCAGGACGGGCAGATGTGGCAGGCGCTGTGGACCGCGATCGCCGTCGGGCTGGGCGTGGTCGCCCTCTCGGTGCCGATCGGCATCGCCGCCGCCTTCCTGATCATGGAGCTGCGATCGCGCGCGCGCACCTTGGTCTACGGCGTCATGGTCTCGCCGCTCTTGACCCCCGGCGTCATCATCGGCATCTCGACCCTGATCTTCTGGCGGCCTTACGGCGTCACCGGCGGGGTGCTGCTGATGATCCTGGCGCAGAGCTCGTTCATCGCCGCCTACGTCATGCTGCTGGTGATGGCGCGCATGCAGCGCTTCGACCGCACTTTGGAGGAGGCCGCCCTCGACCTCGGCGCCAGCCACCTACAGGTCTTCCGCCGCATCACCCTGCCCTACCTGATGCCGGCGGTGCTGGCGGCCGCGGTGCTGGCCTTCCTGCAGTCGTTCGAGAACTACAACACCACGGTCTTCGTGCGCGGCTTCGATACCACCTTGACCGTCTACATCGCCTCCAAGGTGCGTACCGGCGTCAGCCCGGCGATCAACGCGCTGGGCATCATTCTGATCGCCGTCACCGTGCTCGCCGCCGGCCTCTACGAGCTGCGGCGCCGCGCCGAAGCGCGACGGGCGGCGCGCCAGGCGCCGGCGGCCGAGGCCGGGCCCGCCCTGGCACAGCCGGCGGTCTGACCGGGGCCACGCGGCGTCGAAGGTGACGGCGGCGCCCGCCGGCTGCTAGAACGGGGGCGGCAGGTGAGGCGTGGCGCGTAAGGACGTTCGGCAGACGGAGACGGTGGGCTGGGGCGTGGCGCTCCGGGTCTATCTCGACCGCCGCGTCCTCGCCATCTTCCTTCTCGGCTTTTCCAGCGGCCTGCCGCTGCTGCTCAGCGGTTGGACCCTCTCAATCTGGCTCGCCAAGAGCGGCGTCGACAAGACCACGATCGGGCTCTTCGCCCTGGTCGGCCTGCCCTATGCCCTCAAGTTCTGCTGGGCGCCGCTGGTCGACCGGCTGCCGCTGCCGATTCTGACAGCCCTGCTGGGCCGACGGCGCGGCTGGGCGATCTTCACGCAAGGCGCCCTGATGGCCGGCGTCGTCGGCCTGGGGCAGAGCGATCCGACGACGGATCCCGGGCTGACGGCGCTGTGGGCGTTCTTGGTCGCCTTCGCCTCGGCCAGTCAGGACGTCGTCATCGACGCCTACCGCGTCGAGATTCTCGAAGAGCGTCAGTACGGCGCCGGCGCGGCGATGATCGTCGCCGGCTACCGGGTCGGCGTGCTGGCGGCAGGCGCCGGCGCTTTATACCTGGCCGCGGCCATTCCCTGGTCTTTGGTCTACGCGGTAATGGCGGCGCTGGTCCTGGTCGGTGTCGTCACCATCCTCCTGAATCGGGAGCCGGCGGCCAGACCGCGGCCGGGGCACGAGGCCCGGGTGCTGGCCTGGCTGCAGGCCCGCGCCGGGCTCGCCGGCTGGCGGCGCGATCTCGCCGGCTGGCTCTATGGCGCCGTGCTGGCGCCCTTCGCCGACTACATGCGCCGCCCCCGGTGGCAAGCGATCCTCGTCTTCATCGTCCTCTACAAGCTGGGCGACAGCCTGGCCGGCGTCATGGCCGGACCCTTCTACATCGAGCTCGGCTTCTCCACGATCGAAATCGCCAACGTCTCGAAGATCTTCGGCCTCGGCGCCACGCTCGCAGGCGCCGTGGTCGGCGGGCTCCTGGTGGCTCGGTACGGAATCATGTTGAGCCTCTTGTGGTCGGGCGTGCTGCAGATGCTCTCCAACCTGATGTTCGCCGCCCAGGCCGTGGTCGGCCACGACGTCGCCTTCCTGACCTTGACCATCGGCCTGGAGAACGCCGCCGGTGGCATGGGCACGGCGGCCTTCGTCGCCTATCTCTCGGCCCTCTGCAACGCCGCCTACACGGCGACGCAGTATGCGCTACTGTCGTCCTTCATGGCTCTCGCCCGGACCACGCTCCCAGCACCGGGCGGCTGGCTCGCTGACGCCACCGACTGGGTCACCTTCTTCGTGCTGACCACGCTCGCTGCCCTGCCCGGCTTGTTGCTGATATTGTGGCTGATGCGCCAGGGCCACGCGCCACGGGCCGAGGCCGAGGCGGCGGAGGCGTGAGCGCATGGCAGCGGGAATCGAGGTCTTCGAGGGCGACATCACCCGCCTCGAGGTCGATGCCATCGTCAACGCCGCCAATGCGAATCTGCAGGGCGGCGGCGGGGTCGACGGCGCCATCCACCGCGCCGCCGGCCCGGAGCTTCTGGCCGCCTGCCGGCGGATCGGCGGCTGTCCGACCGGCGAGGCCCGCATCACCGCGGGCTTTCGCCTCAGGGCCAAGTATGTGATCCACGCCGTCGGACCGGTCTGGCGCGGCGGCGGCGAAGGCGAGGCCGAGCTGTTGGACGGCTGCTACCGCAACGCCCTGGCGCTGGCCGAGGCCAACCTTGTCCGTTCGATCGCCTTTCCGGCGATCAGTACCGGCGTCTACGGCTATCCTCTTGAGGCGGCGACCGAAATTGCCGTCGCTGCGGCCCGCGCCCACCTTGCCCAATCGGCCACCGGGCGCAGTGTCGAGCGGCTCGTCTTCGCCTGCTTCGGCGCCGACGCGGCGGCCACCTACCGGCAGGTGCTGCAACGGCAGACGGCCTGAGGCATCCCCTCGTCGTCACTACGCCGTCATTGACCGGCGCAACAATCGCCACTACGCTTGATGCTGGCCCCCAGGGTTTGAAGGCCCCGGGGCGCGTAGGGAGAAGTGCGATGCGCAAAGCGATCGTCCTCGGAATCTTCGGATGGCTACTGGCCTCGAGCGCCGCGTTCGCCGAGGGTGGCTGCGATTGGGGCGCCATCCATTCGGCTTCGAGCGGCTCGGACCAGACCATCGCCTCGGATGCCGCCACCACCAAGGCCCCGATCAAGAAAGAAACCAAGGGCTAAAGCGCCGGTCGCGTTTCGCGGCTGGGACAGGTCCGGTGCGGCTGACGCGGCATGAGCCCGAGTTCGTTGCGGACCTGGGGAGCTTCACTGCGCATGCAAGCGGGGACTGCGATCGACGCCCGAGATGGCGCCGGGGTCACGGACGCGCCCGTGTCGGGGCGGCGGCGATCCGCTGATATCCCGGTGCAGGAATGACCCGGCGTGTTTTGCCGCCGATGCCCGCCGGTGCCCAGGAGGCCATAGCCTCGCCGCTTGGTGCGCCTGATGCCGCGGAGGCGATGGCCAGCGCCGGCAACCTCGAGGTCCGCCTGGCCCGCGATGCGGCCGAGCTGAACGAGGCGCAGCGCCTGCGCTATCAGGTCTTCTATCGCGAGATGGCGGCGCGGCCGAGCCCGGAAATGGCGGCGGCGGGCCGCGATTTCGACCGCTTCGACGAGAGCTGCGACTGTCTGCTGGTATACGACCGCACACGGCCCGCGGGGCGACAGGTGGTCGGCACCTACCGGCTGCTGCGCCAGGAAGTGGCGGCCGCCATCGGCGGGTTCTACTCCGCGGACGAATTCGATCTGGCGCCGCTGCTGGCCCGGCTCTCCGAAGGCTGCCGCGGGCTCGAGCTCGGGCGCTCGTGCGTCGACGCCGGCTACCGCAACAACGCCACCATCCAGCTGCTCTGGCGCGGCATCACCCGCTACCTGGCGCTGCACCGCATCGGCTACATGTTCGGCTGCGCCAGCCTGCCGGGCACCGAGCCGCAGACGTTGGCGGCGGAACTCGGCTATCTGCGCCATTTCCATCGCGCCCCGCCTGAGCTGCGGGTGCGGGCCCTGGAACATCGCCGGGCGGTAGTGACGCTGCCGGCGCCAGAAGCGCTGTCGCCACGGCGTGCGCTGGCCGCCCTGCCGCCGCTGATCAAGGGCTATCTGCGCCTCGGCGCCTATGTCGGCGAGGACGCCGTGGTCGATCGCCAGTTCGTCACCACCGATGTCTTCATCATCCTGCCGGTCGAGCGGCTCTCGCAGCGCTATGTCAGCCATTTCGATCGCCAGGGGGCGATCGTCAAGGCGCCGGCGGTGACGCGCCGGCCTCAGCGGCCGGCCGAATCGGTGATCGGCTCCAAGGCCTAGCCGACGCTGCGCGCGGTACGGATCAGATCGCGGCCGCCAGGGCGGTGCTCAGCCGGGTCAGCGGCCTTGCTTGCATCGCTGACCCCCTCGCCGCGGTTCGGCCGGACGAGGGCGCGGGGCTCTTTTCAGCCGGCCGCTTCCTGGGCGGCGAAGGCGGCCAGATTGACCAGGTCCGAGACGGTAGCGCCCAGGGAGGCGATCTGCACCGGCTTCGACAGCCCGATCAGCACCGGCCCGATCACCGTGGCGCCGCCGAACTCCTGCAGCAGCTTCGAGGCGATCGAGGCGGAGTGCAGGGCCGGCATGATCAGCACGTTGGCCGGGCCGGAGAGCCGCGAGAAGGGATAGAGCTTCTGCAGCTCGGGGTTCAGGGCCAGGTCGGCCGCCATCTCGCCGTCGTATTCGAACGAGAGCTCGCGCTGGTCCAGGATCGCCACCGCGTCGCGGATGCGCTGCGCCGTCTGCCACATCGGATTGCCGAAGCTGGAATAGGACAACAGCGCCACTCGAGGCTCCTGGCCCAGCCAGCGCGCGACCTCGGCGGTCTGCACGGCGATGTCGGCGAGTTCATCCGAGGTCGGCAGCTCGTGCACCGTGGTATCGGCGGCGAAGACGGTGCGCCGGCGGGTGACGATGATGGAGACGCCGAAGACCCGGCGACCGGGCTTGGCGTCGAGCACCCGGCGGATCTCGTCGTAGGAGACCGAATAGGTGCGGGTGACGCCGGTGACCAGGGCGTCGGCGTCGCCCAGCGCCACCATGCAGGCGGCGAAGATGTTGCGATCCTGGTTCACCATGCGCTGGCAGTCGCGGTAGAGAAAGCCGCGCCGCTGCAGCCGGCCGTACAGGAAATCGGTGTAGCGCTGGTTGCGGTCGCTGAGCCGCGCATTGTGGATTTCCAGGCCGTCGATGCCGGTGATGCCGATCCGCTCCAGGCTCTCGTGGATGCGCTCCTCGCGGCCGATCAGCACCGGATCGCCATAGCCGGCATCGCGGTAGGCCAGCGCGGCGCGGATCACCTTTTCCTCCTCGCCCTCGGCGAAGACGACCCGCTTCGGATTGGCCCGCACCTGGTCGAACAGCATCTGCAGGGTCCCGACCGCCGGCAGCAGCCGTGCCTGCAGCTCGACCCGGTAGTTGTCCAGGTTCTCGAGCCCGCGCCGGGCCACTCCGCTCTTCTGCGCCGCCTCGGCCACCGCCGCCGGCACCTTGCTGATCAGGCGCGGATCGAACGGCACCGGGATGATGTAGTTGGGGCCGTACTGCAGACGATCGACCGCATAGGCGGCCGCCACCTCGTCCGGCACGTCCTCGCGCGCCAGCTCGGCCAGCGCCCGGGCGGCGGCGATCTTCATCTCCTCGTTGATGGTGCTGGCCCGCACGTCGAGGGCGCCGCGGAAGATGTAGGGGAAGCCAAGCACGTTGTTGACCTGGTTGGGATAGTCCGAGCGGCCGGTGGCGACGATCGCGTCCTTGCGCACCTCGGCCACCTCTTCGGGCGTCACCTCCGGGTCCGGATTGGCCATGGCGAAAATGATCGGCTTCTTGGCCATGCTCTTGACCATGGCGCGGTCGACCGCGCCCTTGACCGAGAGGCCGAAGAAGATGTCGGCGCCCTTCAGGGCCTCGGCCAGGGTCCGCGCCTTGGTCTCGACGGCATGCGCCGACTTCCACTGGTTCATGCCGGCCTCGCGCCCGCGGTAGATGACGCCGCGAGTGTCGCACAGGGTGACGTTCTCGGCCGGCATGCCCATCGCCTTCAGCAGCTCGGCGCAGGCGATGCCCGCGGCACCGGCGCCGTTGATCACCAGCGTGCTGTCCTTCATCCGCCGGCCGGTCAGGTCGATGGCGTTGATCAGGCCGGCGGCGGCGATGATCGCGGTCCCGTGCTGGTCGTCGTGAAAGACCGGGATATCGAGCAGCTCGCGCAGCCGTTGCTCGATGACGAAGCAGTCCGGCGCCCTGATGTCCTCCAGGTTGATGCCGCCGAAGCTCGGCCCCAGGAAGCGCACGGAATTGACGAACTCGTCGACGTCTTCCGTGTCGACCAGGATGTCGACCGAATCGACGTCGGCGAAGCGCTTGAACAGCACCGCCTTGCCTTCCATCACCGGCTTGCCGGCGAGGGCGCCGAGGTTGCCGAGGCCGAGCACGGCGGTGCCGTTCGAGACCACGGCGACCAGGTTGCCCTTGGAGGTGTAGTCGTAGGCCTTGGCGGGGTCGCGCTCGATTTCCAGGCAGGGCGCGGCGACGCCGGGCGAATAGGCGAGCGAGAGATCGCGCTGCGTCGCCATCGGCTTGGTGGCGACGATCTCGAGCTTGCCGGGCTGGCCCTCGGAATGGAAGCGCAGCGCCTCCTCGTTGGTGTAATCGTTCTTGTTGCTCATCTTCTGGCCCACATATCACTCACGACGTCTCGCCCGCGACAGGGCGGGCGCGCCCCAAGATTTCAGGCTAGCACATTGAAAGGGCTTGCCTAGCGGTCTCCGCGCATGGCTTTAATGCCCGGCCATGCCTCGCAGCCGCGCCACCGATCCGGAGGACAGTGCCGCCACTCCGATGATGGCGCAATACCTGGCCATCAAGGCGCAGCATCCGGACTGCCTGCTGTTCTACCGCATGGGCGACTTCTACGAGCTGTTCTTCGAGGACGCCGAAAAGGCCGCCGCCGCCCTCAACATCACCTTGACGCGCCGTGGCCGCCATCAGGGCGAGGACATCCCGATGTGCGGCGTCCCCGTGCATGCCGCCGAAACCTATCTGGCGCGGCTTATCCGCAAGGGCTTCCGGGTCGCCGTCTGCGAACAGACCGAGGAACCGGCGGAGGCCCGCAAGCGCGGCAGCAAGTCCCTGGTCAACCGCGAAGTGATCCGCCTGGTGACGCCGGGGACCCTGACCGAGGAAAATCTGCTGGAGGCCCGCGCCAACAACTTCCTGGCGGCGCTGGCCCGGGCCGACGGCCAGCTCGGCCTGGCCTGGGTCGACATGTCGACGGCGGAGTTCCAGACCGCCGCACCGGCGGCGGACGAGCTGGCCGGCGAGCTGGCGCGGCTCGAGCCGAGCGAGATCCTGCTGGCCGAAAACTGGTTCGAAGAAGCGACGGCCGGCGGCCTCGCCGACTGGCGGGGACGGCTGACCTCGCTGGCGCCGGCGCAGTTCGACAGCCAGGCCGGCGAAGGTCGCCTGAGGGCGTTTTACGGCGTCGCCGCGCTGGACGGCTTCGGCCAGTTCTGCCGCGCCGAGCTGGCCGCCGCCGGCGCCGTCGTCGCCTATCTCGAGCGCACCCAGCGGGGCCGCCTGCCGCGCCTGCAGCCGCCGCGGCAAGTCAGCGCCGACGCGGTCATGCGCATCGACGCCGCCACGCGGCGCAACCTGGAGCTGATGGAAACCCTGGCCGGCGAGCGCGGCGGCAGCCTGCTCAGCACGATCGACCGCACGCTCACCGCCGCCGGCGCCCGGCTTCTCGCCGCCCGCCTGGCGCAGCCGCTGGCCCGGCCGGCGCCGATCAGCCGGCGCCTCGACATGGTGCAGTACTTTCTCGACCCCGCCGAGCGGCGCGAGCGCGTGCGGACGATCCTGCGCGGCCTGCCGGATCTGGCGCGGGCGCTCTCGCGTCTTGCCCTCGGCCGCGGCGGCCCGCGCGATCTGGCCGGCATCGCCGCGGCGCTGACGCGCTCGGCGGAGCTGCGAGAGGCGCTGGGCGGGACCGCCCTGGCGCCACCGCCCGAAGGCATCGCCGCCGCCGTGGCCGGTCTGGGCGAGCACGGCGCCCTGGTGGCGGAACTCGATGAGGCGCTGGCGGCCGAACTGCCGCTGCAGGCCCGCGACGGCGGCTTCGTCGCCGCCGGCTATCGGGCCGAGCTGGACGAGCAGCGCGGCTTACGCGACCAGAGCCGGCGCCTGATCGCCGCCCTGGAGGCGAAATACCGCCAGGCCACCGGCATCGAGTCGCTGAAGGTCAGGCACAACCAGATGCTCGGCTATTACCTGGAGGCGCCGACGCGGCGGGCCGAGGCGCTGCTGGCGCCGCCCTTCAATCAGCAGTTCAATCACCGCCAGTCGATGGCCAACGCGATGCGCTTCTCGACCGTCGAGCTGGCCGAGCTGGAGAGCCGCATCGCCCAGGCCGCCGGCCAGGCCCTGGCGCTGGAGCTGGAGGTCTTCGAGGCGCTGAGCGCGCAGGTTATGGCGTGCGCCGGCGCGGTCGCCGAGGCCGCCGAGGCGATGGCCGCGCTCGACGTCGCCGCTGCCAACGCCGAACTGGCGGCGGCCGAGCGCTATTGCCGGCCGGTGCTGAACGAGAGCGCCAATTTTCGAATCGTCGGCGGCCGTCACCCGGTGGTGGAGGCGGCGCTGGCGGCCCGGCATGAGAGTGCCTTCATCGCCAACGACTGCGAGCTCGGCGCGGAGCAGCGAATCTGGCTGCTGACCGGGCCGAACATGGCCGGCAAGAGCACCTTTCTGAGGCAGAACGCGCTGATCGCGATCCTGGCCCAGGCCGGCGCCTACGTGCCGGCGGCTGAGGCGGAAATCGGCGTCGTCGACCGGCTGTTCAGCCGGGTCGGCGCCGCCGACGACCTGGCGCGCGGGCGCTCGACCTTCATGGTCGAGATGGTCGAGACGGCGGCGATCTTGAACCAGGCCGGTCCCAGGTCGCTCGTCATCCTGGACGAGATCGGCCGCGGCACGGCCACCTACGACGGCCTTTCGATCGCCTGGGCGGCGGTCGAGCACCTGGCCGAGGTCAACCGCTGCCGTGCCCTCTTCGCCACCCATTATCACGAGCTGACGGCGCTCTCGGCGAAGCTGCCGGCGCTCGCCACGCACACCATGCGGGTCAGGGAATGGCGCGGCGAAGTGGTCTTCCTGCACGAGGTGGCGCCGGGTGCGGCCGATCGCTCGTACGGCATCCAGGTGGCCAAGCTCGCCGGTCTGCCGCCGGCGGTGATCGGCCGCGCCGAGGAGGTGCTGCGGGCGCTGGAGCGGCGCGAGCGGGAGGGCGGCGAGAGTGCCGCCAAGCTGATCGAGGACCTGCCGCTCTTCGCCGCCAGCCGGCCCAAGTCCGCCGGCGCCGGGCCGGCCGAGCCCGGTCCGCTGGAAGCAGCCCTGGCCGAACTCAGGCCCGACGACTTGAGCCCGCGCGAGGCGCTGGAGGCGCTTTACCGGCTGAAGGCGCTGGGCCGGGCCGGGGACTGATCCGGCGGCGCTGCCAAGGACCGGGGCTTTGCGCTATGCTCCGGCGGCAACATGTTCCGGGTCGTAATTCCTCGGGGACGTCAGCATGCGCGATTTGTTCGATCTCGGCGGCAAGACGGCGATCGTCACCGGCGCCACCAAGGGCATCGGCCGCGCCATCGCGCACGCCTTGGCGGCGCACGGGGCCAAGGTCACGGTCTCGAGCCGCAAGGCCGATGCCTGCGAGCGGGTCCGCGGAGAGATCGTCGAGGCCGGCGGCGAGGCCATCGCCGTTGCCTGTAACATCACCTATCGCGAACAGCTGCAGAACCTGGTCGCCCAGACCCGCGAGGCCTGGGGCCGGGTCGACATCGTCGTCGCCAACGCCGCGGTCAACCCCTATTACGGCTCGAACATCGAGATCCCCGAGGACGCCTTCGAGAAGACCATGACCTGCAACGTGCGCTCCAACCTCTGGCTGGCCGAGCTGGTGGTGCCGGAGATGCGCGAGCGCAAGGACGGCGCCTACATCATCGTCTCCTCGATCGGCGGCTTCAAAGGCAGCGCCATCATCGGCGCCTACACCATCTCCAAGGCCGCCGACATGCAGATCGTCCGCAACCTGTCGGTCGAGTTCAGTCCCGACAACATCCGCTTCAACTGCATCGCCCCGGGTCTGGTCAAGACCGACTTCGCCCGCGCCCTCTGGGACGACGAGGAAAAGGCGAGGACGCGGATCGAGGCGACGCCGCTGCGCCGGCTGGGCGAGCCCGAGGACATTGCCGGCGCCGCGGTGTTCCTGGCCAGCCGCGCCGGCCAATGGATTACCGGTCAGACCATCGTCGTCGACGGCGGCGTCATGTGCGCCGGCGGCTGAGGCGCGCGTGGAAACCGGAGGCGCGATGCAGAACATCCGCAACAAGCGGGCGATCATCGACCGGCGCAGCCTCAATGCCGAGCTCGAGACCTTGGCGCGCGAGCTCGGTGCCGGCGCGCCCGACTTCAAGGGCGAGCTGCTGGAGCGTCTCAAGTCGGCCCTGGCCAAGGGGCGCGAGGAGCTGAAGCGCCGCTTCGACGACGGCCTCTCGGGCGGCGAGCTGATGCGGGCCAATGCCTTCCTGATCGACCAGCTGATCCGCAGCCTTTACGACCTGACGGCGAGCCGGGTCTACCCGGCGACCAACCCGACCTCGGGCGAGCGGCTGGCCCTGGTCGCGGTCGGCGGCTACGGCCGGGCCGAGCTGGCGCCGTTTTCGGACATCGATATCGGCTTCCTGCGTCCCTACAAGCAGACCGCCTGGGGCGAGCAGGTCGTCGAGTACATGCTCTACGTGCTCTGGGACCTCGGCCTCAAGGTCGGTCATTCGACGCGCTCGATCGACGAGTGCATCCGCCTCGCCCGCGACGACCTGACCATCCGCACGGCCCTGCTGGAGGCGCGCTACGTCTGGGGCGACCAGGCGCTTTACATCGAGCTGAAGGAGCGCTTCGCCGCCGAGGTGGTCGCCAACACCGGTCCCGACTTCGTCGAGGCCAAGCTCGCCGAGCGTGACGAGCGCCACCAGCGCATGGGCGATTCGCGATACGTGATCGAGCCCAACATCAAGGACGGTAAGGGCGGTCTGCGCGACCTGCACACGCTGTTTTGGATCGCCAAGTATCTCTACCAGGTCGAGCAGGTCTCGGCCCTGGTCGAGCACAACGTCCTGACCCGGGCCGAGTACCGCACCTTCGCCAAGGCCGAGGAGTTCCTGCGCACGGTGCGCTGCCGCCTGCACTACCTTGCCGGCCGCGCCGAGGAGCGGCTGACCTTTGATGTGCAGCCTGAGCTGGCGGCGCAGCTGGGCTATACCGATCACGCCGGCACCCGCGGCGTCGAGCGTTTCATGAAGCACTACTTCCTGGTCGCCAAGGACGTCGGCGACCTGACGCGGATCTTCTGCGCCGCGCTCGAGGATCAGCACCGCCGGCGCCAGCGCTTCCGGCTGCCGCGCCTCGGCCTGCGCCGGCGCGAGGTCGACGGCTTCATCATCGAGGGCAGCCGCGTCAATCTGGCCTCGGCGGCGGATCTGGCCGAGGACCCGGTGAAGCTGATCCGGCTGTTCCACCTGGCGCACGAACGCGACCTCGACATCCACCCGCAGGCGCTGAAGCTGATCACGCGCGACCTGAAGCGGATCGACTACGGGCTTAAGCAAAACCCGCGTGCGAACGCGCTGTTCATGGAGATCCTGGCCTCCAAGCGCAATCCGGAGACGACGCTGCGGCGCATGAACGAAGCCGGCGTCTTCGGCCGCTTCGTGCCCGAATTCGGCCGCGTCGTCGCGCAGATGCAGCACGACATGTACCACGTCTACACCGTCGACGAGCACAGCATCCGGGCGATCGGCGTGCTGGCCCGCATCGAGAGCGGCGAGTACGCCGACGACCATCCGCTCTCGGCCGAGGTGGTGCACAAGATTCAGATGCGCCGCGTGCTCTACCTCGCGGTGCTGCTGCACGACATCGCCAAGGGCCGGGGCGGCGACCATTCCGTGCTCGGCGCCGAGATTGCCGAGCGCCTGGCCCCGCGCCTGGGCCTGGACGCGGCCGAGACCGAGACCGCCTCCTGGCTCGTGCGCTGGCACCTGGTGATGAGCTCGACCGCCTTCAAGCGCGATCTCGACGATCCGAAGACGATCGAGGACTTCGTCGCTGTGGTGCAGAGCCCGGAGCGCCTGCGCCTGCTGTTGGTGCTGACCGTGGCCGACATTCGCGCCGTCGGTCCAGGGGTCTGGAACGGCTGGAAGGGCCAGCTGTTGCGCGAGCTGTACTGGCGCGCCGAGGAGTTCATGCTGGGCGGCCATGCCGGCGCCAGCCGCTCGGTGCGCGTCGCCGAAATGCAGCGGCGGCTGGCCGAGAGTTTGAGCGACTGGCCGGCGGCGGAGATCACCCGGCATTTCGAGCGCGGCCCGGATTCGTTCTGGCTCTCGGCCGATCTGGAGACGCACGAGCGCTGGGCCCGCCTGATCCGCGAGGCCGAGCGGCGGCAGGCGCCGCTGACCGTCGACAGCCGGGTCAACCGGTTCCAGGCGGTGACCGAGGTCACCGTCTTCACCGCCGACCACCCGGGCCTGTTCTCGCGTCTCGCCGGGGCCATGGCGGCGAGCGGCGCCTCGATCGTCAACGCCCGCATCTTCACCACCAACGACGGCATGGCGCTTGACGTCTTCTGGATCCAGGACCTGGAGGGCCACGCCTTCGACCGCTCGGACCGGCTGGCCCGGCTTTCCGCCACCATCGAGCGGACGCTCCTGGGCGAGCTGAAGCTGCACCAGGAACTGCCGAAGCGCCGTGGCAAGCTGCCGCGCCGGGCGGCGGTCTTTACCGTCGAGCCCCGGGTGCTGATCGACAACAACGCCTCCAACACCCACACCGTGGTCGAGGTCAACGGCCGCGACCGGCCGGCGCTGCTCTACGACCTGACCCGCGCCTTCTTCGAATTGTCGCTGTCGATCAGCCAGGCCCGCATCGCCACCTACGGCGAGCGCGCCGTCGACGTCTTCTACGTCAAGGACCTGTTCGGGCTGAAGATCGAGAGCGAGAGCCGCCTGAAAGCCATGCGCGAACGCCTGCTGCTGGCGCTGACGCCGCCCGAGGAGCGGCGGACCGAGGAGAAGCAGGTGGCCGCTGCGGCGGGCGCTGCCGGCGGCGCCTAGAGACTTGCCCGCGGAGGCGGGTGACCCAGGCGGATCAACCAGTGGTCTGAAGCCCCGCCGCCAGCTTTCTCGCTCCCGGCAATTCGGCTATCACTTGCGCCATGGCTCTGGTGCGCATCGCGGCGACGGTCGGCGGCTATACCATGGTCAGCCGCATCCTCGGCTTCGTCCGCGACATCCTGATCGCCGCCACCCTGGGTACGGGGATGGTGGCCGACGCCTTCTTCGTCGCCTTCAAGCTGCCCAATTTCTTCCGCCGGCTGTTCGCCGAGGGCGCCTTCAGCGCCGGCTTCGTGCCGCTGTTCTCCAGCGTCCTCGGCGGCCAGGGGCGCGAGCAGGCCAAGGGCTTCGCCGAGGAGACCTTGAGCGTGCTGCTGGTCGTCCTGCTGCTGGTCGTCGTCCTGTTCGAGGTGGCGATGCCGTGGCTGATGTACGGGTTGGCGCCGGGCTTCGCCGATGAGCCGCGCAAGTTCGCCCTGACCGTGGCGCTGACGCGTCTGACCTTTCCCTATCTGCTGCTGATCAGCCTGGTCTCGCTGCTGAGCGGGGTGCTGAACTCGCTGAACCGTTTCGCCGCCGCCGCGGCGGCGCCGATCCTGCTGAACCTGGCGTTCATCATCGCCCTGACCCTGTTCGCCGGCACGATGCGGACCCCGGGCCACGCCCTGGCCTGGGCGGTGTCGCTGGCCGGCGTGGCGCAGTTCGTCTGGCTGGTGTGGGCGTTGCGGCGCGCCGGGCTGTCCCTGCGCCTGCCCCGCCCGCGCCTGACGCCGCGGGTGAAACGCCTGCTGACCCTGATGCTGCCGGCGGCGATCGGCGCTGGCGTGGTGCAGATCAACCTGGTGATCGACGTCATCCTGGCCTCGTTCCTGAAGTCAGGCTCGGTGTCCTACCTGTTCTACGCCGACCGGCTCTATCAGCTGCCGCTCGGCGTCGTCGGCGTCGCCGTCGGCACGGCGCTGTTGCCGACGCTCTCGCGCCAGGTGGCGGCCGGCGAGGCGGCGGCCGCCAACGGCAGCCTCAACCGGGCCTTCGAGCTCAGCATGCTCTTGACCTTCCCCGCCGCCGCGGCGCTGATGATCATCCCGCACGAGCTGGTGGGCGTCCTGTTCCAGCGCGGCGCCTTCACGGCCCGGGCGACCGACGCGACGGCGGCGGCGCTGGCGGCCTACGCCGTCGGCCTGCCGGCCTACGTTCTGGTCAAGGTGCTGACCCCGGCCTTCTACGGTCGCCTGGACACCCGCACGCCGGTGATCATCGCCGGCATCGCGGTGGTCGCCAACGTCATCCTCAGCCTGATGCTGATGGGCATCTTCGCCCATGTCGGCCTGGCCATGGCGACGGCGATCGCCTCCTGGCTCAACGTCGCGCTGCTGACCGCCGTGCTCTATCGGCGCAGGCACTTCGTGCCCGACAAGCGCTTGGCGGAGAAGCTCGAGAACGCCGGCGTGGCGACGGTGCTGATGGCGATCGCGATTCTCATCATGGCCTGGGCGATCGCCGACCTGCTGCGTGGCGATCTGCTGCTGCGGGGCAGCGGCCTCGCGCTGCTGGTACTGACCGGAATCGCCATCTACGGGCTCGCCGCGCTGGCCTTCCGGGTGATCGAGCCGGAGCAGCTGGGGGCCCTGTCGCGGCGCCGGCGCGATAGTTGACGGCCCCGGCGGCGTAAGCCATAACCCGCTCCGGTCGTAAGGCGCGCCAGCGCCGCGGCAGCGAGCGGAGTTTTCCCACGATGGCTCGGATCTTTTCCGGCGTGCAGCCGACCGGCAACCTGCATCTCGGCAACTACCTCGGCGCCATTCGCAACTTCGTGCGCCTGCAGGAGAGCTACGAGTGCATCTTCTGCGTCGTCGACCTCCACGCCATCACGCAGTGGCAGGAGCCTGAGGAGCTGCGTTCGAGCACGCGCGAGGTGACCGCCGCCTTCATTGCCTGCGGCATCGATCCCGACCGCAACATCGTCTTCAACCAGAGCCAGGTGTCGAGCCACGCCGAGCTGGCCTGGATCTTCAACTGTGTCGCCCGCATCGGTTGGCTGAACCGGATGACCCAGTTCAAGGAGAAGGCCGGCAAGCACCGCGAGAACGCCAGCGCCGGGCTCTACGTCTATCCCAACCTGATGGCCGCCGATATCCTGGCCTACAAGGCGACGCATGTGCCGGTCGGCGAAGACCAGCGCCAGCACCTGGAGCTGACCCGCGACATCGCGCAGAAATTCAACCACGACTATCACGTCGACTTCTTCCCGATCATCGAGCCGCTGATCCTGGGCGAGGCGACGCGGGTGATGAGCCTGCGTGACGGCACCCGCAAGATGTCGAAGTCGGACAGCTCCGACTATTCACGCATCAACCTGAGCGACGGCCCCGACGAGGTGGCGCTGAAGATCCGCCGGGCCAAGACCGATCCCGAGCCGTTGCCCGAGAGCGAGGCCGGCTTTGAGGGCCGGCCCGAGGCCGCAAACCTAGTCAACATCTACGCCACCCTGGCCGAGCGCAGCGTCGAGGAGGTGTTGGCCGAGCTTGGCGGCGGCCAGTTCTCCGACTTCAAGGCCCTCCTGACCGACCTCGCGGTCGCCCGCCTGGGACCGATTGGCGAGGAGATGCAGCGCCTGAACAACGACCCCGGCTATGTCGACGGGGTCTTGCGCAAGGGCGCCGAGCGGGCCCGCGAGATCAGCCGGCCGATCCTAGCCGAAGTGCAGGAGATCGTCGGTTTTCTGCGGGTCTGAGCCGCCGCGTTCGGCTCCCGCCGGCGGAAATTGGCCGGCCAATTCCGGACCGTTGGCCAGGTGCTGCGGTTGATGCCGGGGCCCGGCGCGCCTATCTGCACCTTAGCAGGGGTCTGCTTCATGAACGTGCGATGAGCGAGCGAATTGAAGGCGCTAGCCGCCGGCTGCTGCCGGGCTTCGTCAACCGGCGGTCGGTGCTGCGCGCCGGTCTCGCGCTGCTCGTCGTGGCGCTGTTCTACTATCCCGTCGGCATGGTGATCACCCATGCGGTCGATGACGACATCGCCTTCGAGGCCGGTCCGGCAGACGCGATTCCGGGCGGCAGCCGCGCCGTCGCGATGGCCGGCGCCTTGATCGGGCGCGAGGTCGACCGGTACCGCTGGGTCGCCAACGATCCCTGGTTCCTGCCCCCGGCGGCGCTCGACAACATGCCGAACTACCAGCAGGGCATCATCGGCGCGCTGGCCCGCTTCGCCTTCGAGCTGACCGACCAGATCGGCCGCACCCGCGGTTCCAGTCGCACCGACGCGGACCTGCAGGAAGCCTCGGGCCAGTTGCAGTACGCCGGCGACGTCTGGATCTTCGACTTCTCCACCTCCTGGGCGCCGACGACGCCCTCGGAGAGCCGCTATCGCAAGGCGCGGCGCTCGCTGCTGGCCTACAACCGGCGCGTTGCCGACGGCACCGGCGTCTTCGAGCGCCGGGTCGACAACCTGCTGGCCACCCTCGACCGCTTCGCCCTCGACCTCGGCTCCAGTTCGGCCGCCCTCGACCAGCATATCGCCACCGGCTTCGGCGGCCCCTTCGATTTCAAGGCCGACGATCTGTTTTACAGCGTCAAGGGCCAGACCTATGCCTATTATTTGCTGCTGCGCGAGCTTGGCGTCGACTACGCCAATGTCATCGCCGAGCGCGAGCTGACCGGCGCCTGGGCGCAAATGCTGGAGAGCATGCGTCGCGCGGCCGCGCTTTCGCCCTGGGTGATCATCAACGGCGATCCGGATTCGGTCATTCTGCCCAGTCACTTGGCGAGCCAGGGCTTCTATCTGCTGTACGCGCGCACCAAGCTGCGCGAGATCACCAACATCCTGCTGAAGTGAGGCCTGGCTTGCCGCTCGCCGCGTGCGCGTGGCACCATGCGAGGATCAGTGAGGTATGTCCGCGATGAACGAGGCGGCAGAGAAAAAGAGCCATCGCCGCAGCTTTCTGGTGGTCGTCGACGACACCCCGGAATGCCGGGTGGCGCTGCGCTTCGCCAGCATGCGGGCGAAAAAGACCGGCGGCGGGGTGGTGCTGTTGCACGTCATTGAGCCGGCCGACTTCCAGCACTGGATGGCGGTCGAGAACCTGATGCGCGAGGAGGCCCGAGAGGAGGCCGAGCTGCTGCTGCAGGGGCTTGCGGCCGAGGTGCACGAGTGGTCCGGAATCATGCCCGAGTACCGGATCCGCGAAGGCCGCAAGCTGGACGAGATTCTGGCGCTCCTGGAGGCGGAGCCGAGCATCCGGGTGCTGGTGCTGGGCGCCTCGCCCGACGCCGAGGGGCCCGGCCCGCTGGTCTCGCGGCTGGCCGGGCAGATCTCCGGCTCGATGCCGGTGCCGATCACCGTGGTGCCCGGCAACATGACGCCCGAGCAGATCGACGACGTCAGCTGAAAGGGCGGCTGCGCTTCGCCCCAGCGTCCTGGCGCGGCGCGAAAATCTCGCGCGGCGTCGACACGCCCC
>Ga0326597_10002140_pt1 | contig 30001 bp, 21 predicted proteins | sample RVTome_12_FD_203789 | JGI IMG/M metagenome (GOLD analysis project Ga0326597, IMG submission 203789) | Soil microbial communities from uranium-contaminated site in the Upper Colorado River Basin, Wyoming, United States - RVT100D185 | ecosystem: Environmental > Terrestrial > Soil > Contaminated >... | reverse complement strand
CATGGAGTTCATCACGCGCAGATCGCAGTTCGCCTTCGAGGGCGTCGATGCGCTGATCGCGAGCCGCGAGTTCGGCACGGGCTGCTTCGGCTGCACGCTCGTGTTCTCGCTCGAGCTCCTCTCTGCGGCCGGCGGCGTCATCCTGGGCTTCGACGAGGGCGGCCTCGATCCGCGCAAACTCCTCGCGCAGGTCGTCGATTTCGGCTTCGCGGCCCATGTGAGAGTCGTCGAGACTGGACTCATCGCTCGCCTGTTGTGCAAGGAGCGCCCGTTTCTCAGCCGGGCTCACGCCGGTGGCGCCTTGCTCGGATGGCGATGAGGCGATGTGGAAGAGAATCTCGTAGGGGCCGATGTGGATGCGATCGCCATCGGACAGCACGGCTTCGGTGCGGCGGACGCCGTTGATCTTCAGGCCGTGGCGGGACTGATGGTCGCGGATCCGCCAATGCGAGCCGGTTCGCTCAAAGGTGCAGTGGTGCCGGCTGACGGCGGAATGGTGCAGGACAATGTCGGCGGCAGATGACCGGCCGAGGGTGATGGCCTCGGCATCGGCGGGCCAATCCTTGCGGCGGAGCTTGTCGCGGCCTTTCTTGCGGATGTCCAGATGCGGCATCGAACGAGGTTTCCTGAGCAGGCGGCGCATCCCTGCACCTGGCAACCCCCCGCGCGCATCCTTAGGAGCCGGAAGCGTGCAAGTCGCATTAGATCAGAAGGTTGCGTTGAAGGCAAGAGGTAGCGTCTCCCGGTAAAAGCACTGCTGCCCCGAGGGGCCTGCGGTGCATACCGAGCCCACCTCAACGCAGGCGGCAGGACTCGAACCTGCAACCCTCGGCTTCGAAGGCCGATGCTCTATCCAATTGAGCTACGCCTGCGGGAAGAGGGATCATATGCGTGAATCGCATCTGCCTTATGGCCGGGGAACTTCCGGGATGGACGGGCCATCCGTGCGAGGGCTTGCATGGTTATCCTTGGTGGTCATCTCACTTGAGGAGTGATTCATGGGATTGATGGATGGGAAGCGCGGTCTGGTCGTCGGCATTGCCAATGAGCGGTCGTACGCGTGGTTCATTGCACAATCGCTGATCCGGCACGGTGCAACGTGCCTCTTCACGCACCTGCCGGGCGAAAAGATGGAGCGCAGGTGCCGGAGCGCGGTCGAGACTCTCGGTGTGAAGGGCACCTGGCTGCGACCGATGGACGCATCGAACGATGGCGATCTCGATCAGGTGTTCGCGGCGATTGCTGGCGAATTCGGGTCGATCGACTTTCTCGTGCACTCGATCGCATTCGCGGACAAGGACTGGCTGAAGGATGGAGCCTTCACGGCCACGCCAAGGCAGGTGTTCACTCAGGCGTTGGACATTTCGGCCTACACATACATGGCGATGGCAAACCGGGCGGCGCCCTTGATGACCGGCGGGGGGTCCATGCTCGCCATGTCCTACTACGGCGCGGAGAAGGCGGTGCCCGGCTACAACGTCATGGGGGTTGCCAAGGCGGCCCTGGAGGCCGCAGGACGCTATCTGGCCGCGGAGCTCGGGCCCAAGGGCATCCGCGTCAACACGATCTCCGGCGGCCCGCTGCGGACCATGTCGGCGATGGCGGTGGGCGGGTTCGCCGACATTCTCGGGTGGGTGGAGAAGAAGGCCCCGTTGCGGCGCAATATCGAGGGTTCCGAAGTGGGAGAAGCGGCGGCATTCCTGTTGAGTCACATGTCGAGCGGGATCACCGGTCAGAACCTGTATGTGGATGCGGGGTACAGCATCATGGGACTGTAAAGCTGGGCAATTTCAGCCATCTGACGTGACCGATAAGAATCTGCGAAAGGGATTGACAGCCACTCGTGTGCGCGGCAGACTACCGGATGACGAGGCGAAAGCTTGGGGCGCCTCAGAGGGAGGGAGAACATGCGCAGACTCTTTGCAATGGTGCCGTGTGCGGCCGCGATTCTTCTCGCGCCTGCGGTAAGTGCGGACATCATCGAGACGGAAATGAACAACACGTTCGCCACCGCGGACGTGGTCGTTCGCGATCCGGGTGCTTGGGCGGATGTGGGCATCCTGAGTTTGGGCGGCGCGGGCGGCGCGGGCGACATCGACTTTCTGTCCATCTCGCTCGTCGCAGGCGAATTATTCGTGATGACCACGACTCCGCTGGACGATCCACCTGGCCACACCGATCCCGATACGGTCATTGGCATCTTCGACAGCGGCGGCACGCTGCTGGATTTCGACGATGATGATGGCATTGGTCTCGGGTCATCGCTTTTCTTTGTGGTGCCCTCGAGCGGAACGTATTTCATCGGGATCACGGGATTCCCGGATTTCGACTTCACCGGCGGCGATCATCCGGAGGACGGCTCTTATCTGCTGAGCCTCAAGATTGCGCCGGCGCCAGGTGCGCTGCTTCTGTTCGCGGGCGCAGCGGTTCTCGGTGGCCGGCGCCGTCGGCCTGCGTGAGGTCGTCGCGACTTGGTTGGCGCGATGAATCGGTAAAGGGGCTGCCGTTGATCGGCGCCCCTTTTTGATGCGCCGTGATGATGGTCACGGCAACATGGATTCGAGGCGCGCATCGAAGAGCCATGGTCCGCGACTGTGGAGGGCTCGGGCTGGAACGAGAAGCTCACGAATGGCGTCCGTCAGCTCCTCGATGCCGTCGCCGCGCTGCGCGCTGATGCAAAGAGCGGCATCCTGCCGCGAGGCGAGATCGGCCTTATTGGAGATGCGCAGGTTGGGCTCGCGCATCAGCGCCGGCCAATCGGTCCATGGATCCGAGAGGGCGATCACGAGATCGGCGGATTCAAACAACCGGACGGCAATCGAAACCGCGTGGCGCTCAATTTCATCATCCGTGGAACGCAGCCCCGGCGTGTCCACCCAGTTGACGACGAGACCGGCCAGGTTGATGCGCGCTGCCGTGTAATCGCGCGTGGTGCCGGGAAGGTCGGCCGCGATCGAAAGCGGGCGCCCGAGCAATCGATTGCTCAACGTGCTTTTGCCGACGTTGGGGCGCCCTGCCACGACAACCAGCGGTGGATTGATCAGGCGGTTGAGGAGGCGCGAACGATCGCGCACTTCAGGTCCGATCTCAGCACCCTTGGAGAGGACTTCGACTTGGCGAAGCAGAGGCTCAATGGCGAGGGGGCTGGCGGCGCGGGCCAGTGCAGCGAATGTAAGTGCTTCAATGGCCGACCCGGCCTCGGGATACAGGATGCGCGGATCGACTTCCGCCGGGCCGACGATGTCGATCCCGTGCTCGCGGACGTGCTCGAGCAGTTGCCTCACAGCGCGCGGCCCACCTGCGGGCATGAGAAAAGCACTCGTCTCATCCAGGCAACCGACGAGCACATCGTCAAGACCGCCGACGGCCTGAATTGTCAGGCGGCCGCTGGACGGTGGTTCTGCTGCGATCAACTCGCGCAGCATGCCGCGGACATCGCCGGAAAGCTGAATGACGGCAACGGCACCGGGGTGATCGGGGGTGACGAGAATGGCGGAGCGCATGGCGGCATGAAGCGTCAGCGGTCGCTGACGTCGATATCGTTCGGGACATCGTCGTTGGCGCCGGAGAGCGCGCTGCGCACGGTCTCCGCCATGCCGCGCAGCGTCAAGTCGGGAACGATGGCGTTGATCAAGTCATCGCCTCGAAAGAGAAGCTCCGCGTCGCCGCCGGTCGCGATCACCTGCGGGAAGGCGCCGTAGGCCTCCGCGTAGCGTTCAACGAGTTTCCAGATCAGGCCGCGCACTCCATAAAAGACCCCTTGCAGCATCGCCTGGCTGGTGGAGCGCCCGAACGCCTCTTGGTCCGGCGGTGCGAGCGCGACCTCGGGCAGGGCCGCGGTCCCCTCGTGGAGGGCGCGAAGCTGCATTCTTGCGCCGGGGGCAATGGCCCCGCCGTGAAACGTGCCCTGCCCATCGACGAAATCGACGGTGATCGCGGTGCCGGCATCGATGACGATGCACGCCTGCTGCAATGTGGCATAAGCCGCAGCCGCGTTCAGCAGGCGATCGACTCCTGTCAGTGTCTCCGGCTCGAGTCGTGTACCGATGGGGACCGGCAGGTCCTCGCCGACGAGATAGATGTCGGCCTTGAGCTGATCTCGCAGGGCGGAACGAAGCCGCTCGGACAACGCGGGCTTGACGGAGGCGATGACGATCGGCGCCCGGTGCCGCGCCAGGGATTCTGTATAGGCGTGGATGGCCGCGTGGACGATGGCGGCCGGATCATCGTTCGAAAGTCGCTGCTGAGTCCGCACGTCGCCGTCGATCATCACGCCCACCTGGCTGCGCGTGTTGCCGACGTTGACGGCGAGAAAGTTCAGCACGCTCATGCGAGGGAGTGTAGGGAGCAGCCGCAGTTGTCGGCGATCCGGACCCGCAGCCGCTCGAAGAGTTGAACTGTCAGAGACCCTGCGGAGCCGCTGCCGATCGTCCGGCCGTCGATGCCGATGACAGCGTCGATCAGCCGCCGCGTGGAAGCGACGAAGACTTCGTCGGCCCGATCGAGCTCTGCCACCTGAATCGGTCGCTCCTGGATGGTCATGCCGGCGGCGCGGGCGGTTTCGATGAGCAAAGCGCGCGTGACGCCGGCGAGGATCGAGGGCTCGGTATCGATCGGAGGCGTAACGAGCCCACCATCGAGCACGATGAACACGTTGGTCATCGAACCCTCGGTGAGAAGTCCATCGCGGTGGAGAATCACTTCCTGGGCGCCGTGGCGATCGCCTTCGAGGGCGGCCAGAACGTTGGCGATGAGTGATGTGGATTTGATCGCGCAGCGGCGCCAGCGATCGTCAGGTAGCAGCATGGCGTTGATGGTGCGCGGCCGCTCCAACTCGGCGAGCGAAGGTCCCGCGATTGCGTAGCCGAACACAGTGGGCGGGACCCCCGGTTTAGGAAGATGCGCCCGTGGGATCTGGGTCCCTCGCGTCACCTGGAGATACATGAGGGCGTCGTGCAGGTGCGATGCTTCGAGCAGTGTCGCGGCGATGGCGTGCATGCTCGCGGGATCGAATCCCGTGATGGCAGTTCGCGCGAGACTCTTGTTCATCCGTTCGATGTGCAGATCGAGTCCGACGCCGACGCGATTGAAGTACTGAACGACTTCATAAATGCCATCGCCGAAGAGGAAGCCGCGGTCGAAGGGGCTGATGCGCGCCTCCTCGGCTTCGATGATCCTGTCATTGAGCCAGCACAGCATGGCGGGAGTGTAGCGAGGCCCAATGGTTTGCAGGCCGGGGCGATCATCGAGGAGGGTGGTTCCCGGCCATTCCCGCTATGCTCTTGCCATGCCTGCTCAGGTGATTGATGGCCATGCGCTGGCGAACCGCATCCGCGAGGATGTGGGGATGCGCGCCGCCAGGCTCCGCAGGGGCGGGAAGATCGTCCGCCTGGATGCCGTGCTGGTGACGGGCGACCCGGCGGGGGAGATTTATGCGTCAAAGCAGGCCAGCTCGTGCAAGGAGCTCGGCATCGAATACGTGCTGCACCGCATCCGCCACGAAGCCACGTACGAGGAGATCGCGGGGCGGGTGCTGCTTCTGAACGCGGATGAGGGTGTGAGCGCCATCATGGTGCACCTGCCCCTGCCCGCGGGGATCGAGCCGGAGCGAATTCAGTCGCTGATTGATCCGGAGAAGGATGTGGAGGGAGTCAACCCCGCCAACATCGGGCGCGTGGTCTATGGCCGGCGTTCGCTGGTGCCGTGCACGGCGCTGGCGGTGATGGAAATGATCGAATCGACGGGGATCACGCTGCGCGGCAGCCGCTGCGTGTGCGTGGGCGCGAGCAACATCGTGGGCAAGCCGGTGGCGATCCTGCTGATGCAGGCGGAAGCCACGGTTGTCTCGACCAACAAATACACGAAGGATCTCGCCGCGGAAACTCGGGCTGCGGAAGTGCTGATCTCCGCTGCGGGCGTGCCGGGTCTGGTCAAACGGGCGATGGTCAAGCCGGGGGCAGTCGTGATTGATGTCGGCATTTCGCGTGCGAAAGGCGCTGATGGCAAGACGCATACCGTGGGGGATGTCGCGTTCGAGGAGGTGAAGGAGGTGGCGGGGTGGATGTCGCCGGTGCCTGGCGGCGTGGGGCCGGTGACGGTGGCGACCATGCTGGCCAACGTGGTGGAAGCGGCGGAACGATAGGGAATGACCGCGTTTTTCGTGCGTTTTTTGACGTTTCTGGCCTCGTTGAGCTAGCATTCGTCTCCGGTTGACCGGTTCCGCAGCGATCGCAAGGGCCGACAAGCAGGCCTGCGACCTCCCGGTTGGCGGAGTTTTTCAGGAGTCCGCCCCGAATGCTGGGCAAAGTCTTCAAGGCCTACGACATCCGTGCCACCTATCCGAAGCCGCTGAACGAGAAGCTGTCGTGGCAGATCGGCTACGCGACGGCGCAATACCTCACCGGGGTTGCCAGCGATGCGGGATTTGACGACCCGATGATGAGGCACATCGTGGTGGGTCGGGACATGAGGCGGTCCGGTCCTGCCCTCAGTGCGGCCCTCAAGACCGGGATCAAGGAGGCGGGGGCCCACGTGATCGACATCGGCATGGTCGATACGCCGATGGTGTACTTCGCCATCAATTACCTCAGTTGTGCGGGGGGCGTGCAGGTGACGGCCTCGCACAATCCCGCCAACTACAACGGGTTCAAAATTTCCAAGATCGGCGCCAAGCCGGTCGGCATGGAGACGGGGCTGGATGAAATCCGCCGCTTTGCCGCCATGGCCAGCGCGGACAAGATCATCCCCCGAAATGGCCGGGAAGAGTCGCGCGACCTTTGGGAGCCCTATGCCGCGCATGTGCGGAAGTTCCTGTCGCCGCGGCTGATGGATGGGTCCCGGAAGCTCAATGTCGTGATCGACGCCAGCAACGGGATGGCGGGGACCATGATCCCCAAGGTGTTCGGTGATGTGCCGGGACTCGCTATCACGAGGCTGAATTTCGACAATGCAAAGGGCGAGTTCGTGCACGAGCCCAACCCGCTGGTCGAAGCCAACCTGGCGCAGCTCAAACAGGCGGTGCTGGAGGGCAAAGCCGACCTTGGCATCTGCTTTGACGGCGATGCGGACCGCTGTGTGGTCATCGACGAAAAGGCGCAGACGATCGGCTGCGATCACCTGACCGCGTGGCTTGCGAAGCGGTTCCTCGCGGCTCACCCCGGGGCTGCAATCGTGTACGACCTGCGGTCGAGCAAGGCTTTGCCGGAAATGGTGAAGGCGGCGGGCGGCCGGCCTGTGAAATCGCGGGTCGGCCATGTGTACATGAAGCAGCGGATGGCGGAGACGGGCGCGATCTTCGGCGGTGAGCTGTCGGGGCACTTCTATTTCCGCGACAACTACAACGCGGATTCCGGGGCCATCGCGTTCGCGGCAGTCGTCAGCGCCTTGGCCGAATCGGATCAACCCCTCAGCAGGCAGATCGCGCCGGCGCGGCGATACTCGCAGTCCGGGGAGATCAATTTCAAGAACGAGGACAAGGAGGGCACGCTGCGCCGCCTGAAGGGTGTGTATCCCGATGCCCGGATCGAGGAGTTGGACGGGGTCACGGTTGATCACGGAGAATGGTGGTTCAACGTGCGCATGAGCAACACGGAACCGCTGCTGAGATTGAACCTCGAAGCCACGAACAAGGAAACCGTGGACATCGCGCTACGGGAGGTGTCACGGTATCTGGGCGAGCGCGTGGCGCATTGAGCCTCAAAGTAGGAACAGCACCATCACCAGGATGAACACCGGGACGAGGATCGGGATCGAATAACGGATCATGAATCCGAAAAACGACGGCATTTTCACGCCGGCGCGCTCCGCAATCGACTTGACCATGAAGTTCGGGCCGTTGCCGATGTAGGTCATCGCGCCCATGAAGACGGACCCGAGCGAGATCGCGATCAGGAGGGATGCCGGGATGGTTGTGGGAGGAGTGGTGTTCAGCTCGACGACGGCAGCGCCGGCGGCCGGCTCCAGGGTCCGGGCCAGCTCGAAGAAGACGGCGTAGGTGGGGGCGTTGTCGAGAAAGGCCGAGAGCGAACCCGTCGCCCAGAAGAACTGCCACGGTTCGTTCAGGTTCTGCGTGATGTCCGCGCCGGTGGCGCGGAGGACCGCGAGCGGAATCTGCATGGCGACAAAAATGCCGATGAACAGAGCCGCGACTTCCAGAATGGCGTGATAGCTGAACTGGTTTCCATCGCGGATGCGCTGAGGCGTGGTCACAAGCGAGAGGATCACGAGAATCAGCATCGCGATCTCGCGAAGGTAGGGAAAGACCGTGATGCTGGCGCCGGCCAGCGAGATCGTCCGGCCGGGAACGAGAAACGCCACGGCGAGCACCACGCAACCCAGCCAGAGAAAGTTGATCATGCCCTGGAAGCGCAGAGGCTTGCGCTCCATCACGTCGCGGATCAGCGCGCCGCGCGGTTCGCGCCGATACATGCGGCGATCAAGCAGGTAATACGCGAGCAGGAGGATGCTGGTCGCGGCCGTCCATTCAGGCAGGAGTCGCAATGTCCAGTCGAAGGGCACCCCTCGGAGGTAGCCCAGAAAGAGCGGAGGGTCGCCTATGGGCAGCAGTGTCCCTCCGATGTTGCTGACGAGAAAGATGAAGAAGATCACGGTGTGGAGCACGTGCGTGCGCTCCTGGTTGGTCTGCAGCAGCGGTCGTATGAGAAGCATGCTGGCGCCGGTGGTGCCAATGAAGCTCGCCAGCAGCGTGCCGACCGCCAGGAAGGTTGCATTGACCCATGGCGTGGCGGGCAGGTCGCCGCTGAGCCGAATGCCGCCGCTGATGACGTAGAGCGCGAACAGAAGCGCGATGAAGGGGCCGTACTCGTCGATAATGGCGTGTTCGAGCAGGGGTCCGACCGCGTCATACCCCATGGTCAGCGCCACGTAGGCGATGGTTACGACGGCGCAGAACAAGGAAACCAGAAGCCGGTTGACGTTGTCCTCCCACCAGTGCAGGGTCGTGGGAAGCAGGGGAAGGAACGCGATGGCAGCGAGAATGATGGCGAAGGGTGTGATACCGATCCCCCACAATGGTGGAAGGACGGGAGCATCCCCGTGAGCCGCCGCGCTGCCGTAATCCCCCTGCGTCAACCAATAATGAATGAGGACGACGGCACAGCCAAGGCCAATCACACCGGCGATCCAGCCGCGCCAGTGGACGGCGAAGGGCAGGAACTTCGATCGGATCTGACTGGATGGCATGGTGTTGGACATGCTCGAAGGTTTCCTGGGAGATCAGGGCCGGCGCTTGCTGTGCCAGAGCGCCAGAGATCGATCAATCAACCATTCCGCGAAGTCGCGCTTGGGTAGGGGAGCAACAGTATCACCCGGGTGTTGTTCAACGCCGCCCGCCAAAACAAGCAACGCTGTGATGCTCTCGCTCTCCATGGTTTCGAGTGGATTGGCGACAATGGCGTCGATACGCTTGCGTAGCAACTTTGATCGCGCGTTGGCAAGCAGGTCCTGCTTTGGCTCGAGGCTGAAGCCGATCAACACCTGATCAGGTCGCGATGCTTCCGCGCAGGCGGCAAGCAGGTCGGGGACAGGATCGAGTGTCAGTGTGAGGGGAGCTTCCCCCCGACGGATTTTCTGAGCACTGGTGGTTGTTCGAGGTCGATAGTCGGCCACGGCGGCAGCCATCAACAGGAGATCATGGTCGGGCCAGTGGGCTCGCAGGAGGCCTTCGAGGTCGGCGGATGTTCGGAACCGCACCAGGTTGAGACCCGAATATTCGGGAACACGGTCAGACTCGACGGGGCCGAGCAGCAGCGTCGTTGGCAATTGGCGGGTGAGGGCGGCTTCGGCAAGGGCGATTCCCAGTCGGCCCGAGGACCGGTTGCCGATATAGCGGACACGGTCGATTGGCTCGTGGGTCGGGCCTGCAGCGATGAGGAATCGGGGGTGGTTTCTCATTGGGGGAGCGGGGGGCGTTGCTGCAACCGGAATGCGTGTTCGGGCGGACACTTCGCGATCACCGAACTCGAAGCTTGCAGTCCGGGCAGGAAAACAAGATACTAGAGGGCTTGCCCCGTGCGGCGACGGCGTCTACGGGGGAGCCGGAACGATTCATGGCACGAAAACGACAGAAGATCGGCGAGATTCTCAAGGGCTGGAAGCTCATCAATGATGAGCACATCCAGCAGGCCACGCAGATTGCGCAAAGGACCGGGAAGCGCCTGGGGGAGGCGCTGATCGAGGCCGGGCACGCCACCGAGGAGGATGTCGCCAAGGCCCTCGCCACGCAGTTCGACATGGAGTACCTCAACCTCGACCGGCCGGAGGCGACCGGCCGAGTGGACATGTCGCTGATTCCCGAGGACCTGATCAAGAAGCACCTGGTCCTTCCGATCGGCAAGGAAAACGGGCGGCTGCGCCTGTTGATCCACGATCCCATGGACCTGGAATTGCTCGACCTTCTGCGATTTCGCCTGAACACGGAAATCGAAACCGCGATCGCGTCGAAGCGCCAGATCAAGGCCCACATCGAAGGCGGCGGGGGCGACAAGTCCGGGCTCTTTTCGGATGAGTCGCTCGTCACCGATTCGGTGGACGTGACGTGGGACAAGTCGGTCGATGCATCGGTGGACCGCTCGGTGGACCGGTCGGTTGACGCATCGATCGACGTCGAAGCCGCGGTGGAGGCGCCGATCATCCGGTTGTGCCATCGCATGATCGTCGAGGCGGTCCGCAGCCGGGCTTCGGATATTCACGTCGAGCCGATGGAAGATCGCGTGATCCTGCGGTATCGCATCGACGGCGTGTGCCACGTTCGCGACAATCTGCCGAAGCGCATGCAGGCGGCCCTGCTGGCCCGTCTCAAGCTCATGGCGGGAGTGAACATTGCGGAGCGCCGAGTGCCGCAGGACGGCCGCATCAAGATGCCCGTCGATGGCGAGACCGTGGACTTCCGCGTTTCGGCGTGTCCGGCGTATCACGGCGAATCGATCGTGATGCGAATTCTGCGCAGCGAATCGGTGCGCATCGGTCTTATCAACCTCGGTTTCGAGCAGGACACGCACGAAGAATTCAACAAGATCATCCGGCGGCCCAACGGCATCTTCCTCGTCACCGGGCCGACCGGATCCGGCAAGACCACGACCCTCTATTCTGCGCTCGACGTCTTGAACCGGCCCGACCGCAAGATCATCACGGCCGAAGACCCCATTGAATATCACTTCACCGGCATCAACCAGGTGCAGGTGCGGGAGCAGATCGGGCTGACGTTCGCGGCGATTCTTCGAGCCATGCTGCGTCAGGCGCCCAACATCATTCTGGTGGGCGAAATCCGCGACTTCGATGTGGCCGAAGTGGCGATTCAGGCGGCCCTCACCGGCCACCTGGTGTTCTCGACATTGCACACCAACGATGCGCCGTCGGCGATCACGCGACTGGTCGACATGGGAGTGAAGCCGTATCTGGTTGCCAGTTCCATCCAGGCGTGCATGGCCCAGCGGCTGGTGCGAATCCTCTGCACGAACTGCAAGCAACCCGACCCGAATCCCGACAAGCGATTGCTGGAGCTGGTCGGCATCAGCGAAGCCGATCGCGCCAAGGGAACGATCATGCGCCCGGTTGGGTGCAGCCAGTGCGTGAAAACCGGCTTCAAGGGCCGCAAGGCGATCTTCGAGCTGATGAAGCTGAACTCCGAGATCCGGGAGCTGGCGTTCCAGCGGGCGCCGATCGGCGAAGTGCGGGTCGCGGCGAAGCGGGCCGGCATGCGAAACCTCGTGCAGGATGGGAAGATCAAGATTCTACGAGGTATCACGACTCCCGCGGAGGTGGCGCGATTCGCGCAAGTTGAAACGCTGCCCAGCGACGAGGTGCTCGCATAGGAAAGGGAATTGGTTTCAGGTGCGGCGGAATGTTTCCGCCTTGAAAGGTCAGAAATGTCAACGCTTCAGATCGACCGCCTCCTCGACACAGTGATCAGGCAAAATGCCTCGGACCTCCACATTTCCGTGGGCCGCAAGCCCACGTTGCGCCTGCACGGCCGGCTTCGCTCGCTGGACACCAAGGTGCTCGAACCCGATGACAGCGTGGCCCTGATGAAGGCGATCACGCCCGAGCGGGCCCAGCAGGAGCTGCAGGAAGAAGGCGGATGCGACTTCGGGTTTGCATATGGCGAGGAGGCGCGGTTCCGCGTGTCGGTTTTCCGCCAGCGCGGCAACGTGTCCATCGCCCTGCGATTGATTCCCAACAAGCTTCTGACGTTCGAACAGATCGGCCTGCCGCCGATCGTGGTGGACCTGATTCGCCGCCCGCGCGGGCTGTTCGTGGTCACAGGTCCCACCGGCTCGGGCAAGACCACCTCGCTGGCGACGATGGTCGATCACATCAACATGAACCTCGACCGGCACATCGTGACGGTCGAAGACCCCATCGAGTATTACCACTACCACAAGAAGTCGATCGTAAACCAGCGCGAGGTGGGTGTCGATGTGCCTTCGTTCTCGGAGGCCCTGCGCCGCGTGCTGCGTATGGACCCGGATGTGATTCTGGTCGGCGAAATGCGCGACTTGGAAACGATGGAAGCCGCAATCCGGGCGGCGGAGACCGGCCACCTTGTCTTTGCAACCCTGCACACCACGGGGGCTGCGGGCACCATCAGCCGCGTGATCGATGCCTTCCCGGTCAATCAGCAGGCCCAGGTCCGCGTTCAGCTTTCGGTGACGCTCATCTGCGTTCTGAGCCAGGTACTTCTCACTCGGGTGGACAAGCCCGGCATGGTTGCGAGCTACGAGTTCCTGGTGGTCACGCCCGCCATTGCCAACCTGATCCGCGAGAACAAGACTTTCCGAATCGACTCTGCCATCCAGACCGGGCGGAAATTCGGCATGCAGCTTCTCGACGATCACCTGTGGTCCCTGTATGAGCGCGGGATGATCGCGGCCGACGAGATGATCGACAAGAGCAAGGACCCGGGCGACCTGACGGAGAAAGTGCACCGTGCCGGCGGGTACATCGGGCGGGTGGAACTCGACCAGAAGGCGGACGAGTGAGCCTGCACCGGCGGGTAAGGATTGGGAGAAACGATTCAGAAACCGATTGTCCAATCAAAATCATAGGACATTTGTGCTTGTAATCATATTCAAGTGGGCCATAATCAGTCGATATGTGCCTCGGCTTGGCTCAGGGCACGATGCGACTTGGTGTGGTTCACGCCGAACGGCGAGACGGGGGGATGTGAGACCCGTCTCTTTTCATCTCTAGACCAGCAGGAAAGATGCAATGGCGTTGGACCCAAGCGAACTGAAGGGGAGGAGGCTGGGGCGCGTGCTCACCAAGCTCGGAAAGGTGAACCGGGCCCAGGTTCATGAAGCACTGCAATTGCAGAAGACACGGCGGGAGCTGCTGGGCCAGCTTCTCGTGTCGCTCGGCCATATCACTCAGGACGATGTGCTCGAGGCACTGGCCGGGCAGGCAGGCATGCGAATGGTGCACGTGTCGCCGGATGACATTCCGGCTGAGGCGCTGAAGGCGCTGCCGGCGGAAACGGCGCGGACCTATCAGATCGTGCCCATCCACTTCGAGGAGGCATCGCGGCGGATCACGGTCGCGATGAAAAGCCCGGACAACTTCCGGGCGGTCGATGACCTGCGGCTGCTCATGGGATTCAAAGTCGAAGCCGTGGTGGCGCCGGCCGCGGAGATCGACAACGTCCTGGCCAAGAAGTATCGCGATGACGGGGAGACGATCGCCACGCTGCTGGATGAGGCGGGCACATCGGCGTCGCTGATCGCCCTTGAAGGGCGCGGCGATTCGGTGGATCTGGAGGAGCTGACCAAGGCGGCGTCGGACAACAAGGTTGTTCGCCTGCTCAACCTCGTGCTCCTGCAGGCCATCAAGGACAAGGCTTCGGACATTCACTTTGAGCCGTTTGAGGATGACTTCAAGATGCGTTACCGCATCGACGGCGTCCTCTACGAGATGATCCCGCCTCCCAAGCACCTTTCGCTGCCGATCATCTCGCGCATCAAGGTCATGGCGAACCTGGACATCGCGGAGCGGCGCCTGCCGCAGGACGGCCGAATCGAGCTGCAGGTCAACAACAACCCGATCGACTTGCGCGTCAGCATTCTGCCGACCATGTTCGGCGAATCGGCGGTCATGCGCGTGCTGGACCGTTCCAACGTGCAGCTCAGCCTGGACAAGATCGGTCTGCGCGACGAAGAGCGCGCCATCATCAGCCGACTGATCGCCAAGCCCAACGGCATCATCATCTGCACCGGCCCCACCGGCAGCGGCAAGACCACCACCTTGTATGCCGCGCTCTCCGAACTGAATCAGCCCACGACCAAGATTCTGACCGCGGAGGACCCGGTCGAATACGACATCGACGGGCTCATCCAGTGCCAGGTGAACACGGATCAGAAGCTGACCTTCGCCCGGCTGCTGCGATCGTTCCTGCGTCAGGACCCGGACATCATTCTGGTGGGCGAAATCCGCGATCTGGAGACAGCCCAGATCTCGGTTCAGGCGTCGCTGACCGGCCACCTGGTGTTCACGACGCTGCACACCAACGATGCGCCCTCGTCGATTCTGCGTCTGCTCGACCTCGGGCTGGAACCGTTCCTGGTGACGGCGACGCTGGAGGCGATCATCGCGCAGCGGCTGGTGCGGCGCATCTGCATGAAGTGCAAGGAGGAGTACGTTCCGACCGAGCAGGAATTGATGGAGCTGAACCTGCGGCCGGACGACGTGGCGGGGCGGACGCTGTTCCGCGGGCGCGGGTGCGACTCCTGCAATCACAGCGGATATCGCGGGCGGCGCGCCATTTTCGAGATCATGGTGATGGATGACGACCTGCGAAACATGGTGATGAACCGCGCTTCGACGGCGTCGATGCGCATGGAGGCCCGACGCCGCGGCATGACGACACTGCGCGAGACGGGTCTTGGTGCGATCTTCGAGGGCCAGACCACGATCGATGAAGTGGTTCGCGAGACGATCGTCGAGGAGTGATTCGCGAGTTTCGACACGGACACCTGCACCGGAATCCCCGGGCACGTGAAGAGAAGAGCACATTGGAGGTTTTTCGATGCCGACGTACGCATATGAGGCGCTGAACGCTGCCGGGAAGCCGCAGAAAGGCACGGTCGAGGCCGTTTCCAGCGAAGAGGCCATTCAGCGCATCAAGGGACAGGGATACTTCCCCACCTCGGTGCGAGAGCAGAAGGTCAAGGGGGCCGGCGTGCGCACCGGCGAGGGGACCGCGGTCAAGAAGAAGAAGAAGGCAAGCGAGATCACGATCAACATCGGCGGCGTGAGCCGCAAGCAGTTGACGACGTTCACGCGCCAGCTTTCGACGCTTCAGGACGCGGGCCTGCCGCTGCTGCGTTCGCTGCAGATTCTGGAAGGACAGCAGCGGCCGGGCAAGCTGAAATCCATTCTTGGCTCGGTGTGCGAGGATGTGGAGGCGGGCACGACTCTGTCCGACGCCATGGCCAAGCATCCCAAGGCGTTCGATCGGCTTTACACAAAGATGGTGAACGCGGGCGAAATCGGTGGTGTGCTGGACATCATCCTTCAGCGCCTCGCGGAGTTCCTCGAAAAGTCGATGCGTCTTCGCCGCCGCATCATCGGCGCGATGATCTACCCGATCGTGGTGATTTCGATCGCCATGATCATCCTGACGGGCATCATGGTGTTCGTCATTCCGAAGTTCCAGGAGATCTTCGAGGAGTTCGGCGTCGAACTGCCGGCCATCACGCAGTTCCTCATCCGGACTTCGCTGTGGGCGGCGGGCACGCTGTACGCCGATCAGACCGTGCCGGGCGCGGTGTGGATCCTGGGCGCGCCCATCATTCTGTGGCTGTTCCTCAAGCTGATCCGCAAGACCACGCCCGGTCGGGCGGCCACGGACCACATCCGTGTGCGCATACCGGCGGTCGGGGGGCTCATCCGCAAATCATCGATCGCGCGGTTCACGCGCACGCTGGGGACGCTGATTTCCGCAGGTGTGCCAATTCTCGAGGCGATCATGATCACGCGCGACACCTCGGGCAACTACGTGTATGAGAAGGCGCTGACCAAGGTGCACGACTCGATCCGCGAGGGCGAGACGTTCGCAGGCCCCCTGCGCGAGAGCAAGGTCTGCGACGCCATCGTCGTCAACATGATCGACGTGGGTGAAGAGACGGGCGACCTCGACGTGATGCTGATGAAGATCGCGGATAACTACGACGAGGAAGTGGATGTGGCGGTGCAGTCGCTGGTGCGATTGCTGGAGCCGCTGCTGGTCGTGGTGCTGGGCGTGATCATCGGCACCATCGTGATCGCGTTGTTCATGCCGCTGGTGAAGATGATCGAATCGCTCACCGCCGGTGCCAGCAAGGGCAAGTAGGAGCGACCGGAAGGCGCCGCGGTCGGGAGACGGCCGCGGCGCCAAAGACCCCATGCCGGAAGCGTTCATCGGAGCAGAACGATGATGAAGAAACGAAACAGCCCTTTCCATGCGACTCCACGTGGCGCCGGCGCTGCGCGGGCGGCGCGGGGCGGCTTCACGCTGGTCGAGGTGCTGGTGGTGGTGGGCGTGATCGTCATTCTGGTGACGCTGCTCATCATCGCGCTGGCGGCGGCCACCACGCGGGCGGGATCGGCCCGCACCAGCGCGCTGATGCAGGCGATGTCGCAGGCGGCCGCACGCTTCAAGGAGGATCACGGCGTTCTGCCGCAAGTGCTCGACAACGGCCGCAACCTGCTGTTCCCGCCGGCGGTCGGCACTGGAAGCACCTATTCGGATCTTCAGGACTGGTGGTCGATCACGTCGGCGGCGGAGTACCTGATCGGGTATGGCGGTGGCGGCGCCGACGGAGCCGATGGTGTCGGCATCCGCTCGCCATCGCGCGATGGATATTGGGGCGGCTCGCGCGACAACAATGGCAACAGCACGGCGGGGGAGTTCGCAGATCGCCTCCCGATTCAGTCGGGCAAGATCTACGGCCCGTATCTGCAACTGGAGGATGAAGACCTGCTGGGCAGCGTCGATGCGGGCGGCAACATCTTCCTGCCGAGCGATGGCGGTTTCGATCCGGCCGACCCGAAGGTTGTGCTCGATTACTGGGGTCGGCCGATCCGCTTCTATCTCGATCATCCCGATCGCGGGATGGACCTCGGGGATGTGATCGCGCTGCGGCCGTTCCGGATGACGCCCGGGAGCGAGGCGGCTGGAGCTGATCCGTTCGGCACCGGTGACGCGATCACGACCACAGCGTTGAAGTCGGCTTCGTTCGCGTTCTTGTCGATGGGACCCGATGGCGAGTGGAATCCGCAGTTGCGTTACGACGATCCGGATGCGCAGAGCGGGCCCAATCCAACCGACTTCGCCAACGAGGACAACCTCGTGGAGGTGGGGCAATGAAAGAACAGAAGTCAGAAGTCAGAGGTCGGAGGTCATGCGAGCCGGGCCGTCCCGACTCCGGCATCGTCCGATCTTCCCCAGCCATCCGCCGCGGGTTCACGATGCTCGAGATCATGATCGTGGTCGGCATCATCGTGATCCTGGTGGGCATCGTGCTGGCGGTGGGGGCAACGCTGGCGGCCAGCCAGAACATCAAGCGCACCGAGGCGACGATGCAGATCCTCGAAAGCGCCTTGGACGAGTGGGAAGCGCTGATGCGGCGCGATCTGACGTGGGGCATCGATGGCGTGCCGTCGAATCCGCCCTATGAGTCGCGCTATGACATGCAGGAAGACACCATGCACATCTTCCTGGTCTCCGACATGCTTGATGATGTCAGCCGATCTTCGGACATTCGATCGATGCTGGCGAACATCGATGGTGAGCGATATTTCCAGTACGACCAGGTCGTGGATACGGACTGGCTCAAGGAAGGCGCGATTGCTTCCTTCCAGGCAACTGAGCCTGATCCGCAGGCAGGGTCGTGGCTCGCCGAGAAAAACGCGAACTGGGTAGACAAGCACACCGTCCTCGACGCGTGGGACCGGCCCATCCGCGTCATTCATCCCGGCAGGAAATGGACGGACGGCGATCTGCTCCCTCTCGATCCGTTCTCTGACGATGGCACGGTGCAGACACCGCTTGAGATCGTGTACGGCAGCGCTCAGAGCGCCAAGCCCTATTTCGTCTCGGGTGGGCCGGATGGTCGCTTCGGCGACATCTCCGCGCCCGACGGCACTCCCATGCGCGAGGCCACGCGCGACAACATTTATTCCTACGAGCTGGAGTAGCCATGATGAGCAAGCAAGGCACGAAGGCACCCGCCGTGGCGAGTAGACTCCGGCACGAAGGAACGAAGACCCTCACCCCGGCCCTCTCCCCGAGGGAGAGGGGGAGAAGAGGCTTCACCCTCATCGAGCTGATGGTGGTGATCGGCATCATCGTAATCCTGCTGGGCATCACGGTGTTCGCGGTGGCGGCGATGGCGAAGGATTCCAAGCAGTCCTCCGCGGTGAACGCGGTGCAGTCGGCCCTGGGCAAGGCCCGGGCTCTGGCGATGAAACGGGGCGAGCCGGTGCTCATCGCGTTTCTTCCCCACGTCGATGAGGATTACGAGCACCCGCACATCGTGTACGCGGCCTATTCAGGCCAGTCCTACATCAACGACACGGGCACCTTCAGACAACTGGTGGATCGCTTCATTCTCGTGACGGGGCTGGAGCAGGATTCGCTGCCGCGGGGAATGAAGGTGGCGGCGCCCTGGTACGCGGTGGGCGATGCCGCCAGCGATCAGGTCTGGATCGCCGCCAGCAGCATCGGCGCGATTGCTCCCCCGAACAACGAAGCGCCGGGTTACATCGTCGCGGTGATGTTCGACGCGGATGGATCGGTGATCACGGAGAACGCGCGGTCGGATTCCACCCGCATCTTTCTGGATGTGAACAACGACGGGATGCAGCAGTTTGGCGGCGTGGCCGTCGATCCCGTGAACTTCGCCGACACGTTCGCGCAGATCGAGGAGGACGATGAGGTCTATCTCTCCTTCGCGCCGTTCATCGCGGTGTACGACGACGATGAGGCCCGCGAGTTCTACGACGCCAGCGACTGGAACAACGGCGCGACCAAGGACACGGAACTGACGCAGTACATCGACGAGTTCGCCGATCGCCTGCACTTCAACCGATACACCGGCGTGGTGATGAGGTGATGGATATGAAGAAGGCATCAAGTCGCAGATCCGCCGCGGCGGGGCATCGAGGCATCGAGGCACGAAGGGGCTTCTCGCTGGTCGAGATGCTGTTCGCGATCTTCATTCTGGGGCTGGGCGTGATTTCGATCGCGTCGCTCTTTCCCGTGGGGCTGACGCAGCAGTTGCGCTCGACGGATGCGATCATCGGGCCGACCATCGCCAACAACGCGCTGGAGGTGATCCGCGGCAAAGTGTCGGCGGATGATTTCGGGTGGTTCGATGACACTGGCGACATCTGGATATATGACCCGGCAGGTAGTCCTCCGGTGACGACCGATTCCCGCTATCCGGCGGGGACCTTCGGCCCCGGCATTCAGGGCGACTGGTCGTGGCGGCGGCCGGCCTTCTACTTCGGCGATGGAGAGGATGATCAGGACCTGGATCAATTCGGCAACAACCGCTACATCAGCGCCGGGTCGATCAACCTGTTCGAAGGGTTGAACATCGGGACAAGTGCGGCCGACACGGAAACTGAACTCCCGTACAACTCGATCAAGTATTACAGTGGCGGTCCTGTAAGCCCGCCGCGGATCATCATCACGCAGGAGGAGCGGTATTTCCCGCAGCGATCGACGGAGATGTTCGGCAACAACGGCTTCGTCGATCCGCCGCAGTATGTGTGGGATTGCGCCTTCCGGCGGTTCGAGGGCAAGATCCAGGTGGCGATCTTCGTCTATCGCGCCCAGGTGACGGGCGGCGAGGCGGGCTCGTTCCGCGTGAACAATTTCCAGAATGGCCCGGGCAATGATCTTCCGCTTCTGCCGCACTTCAACGTGCTCGATGGCTCATCCGGCAGCGCGGATGATCCGTGGTCGGCAGGCAGCGGGACATTGACGGAGGATGATGCGCTCCTGCCCGGCACCGATCCCGGCGATCCGCTCAACCTGAACAGCTTCGATGACGGCTGGCAGGCGCCCGGGACGTGGATGCTGGACCAGTACAACACGATTCACCGAGTGATGTCGGGCCGGCGCAACGGCGAGGATGGCCCCGTGCAGTTGCTGCGGCCGGCGCGCGAGCTGCACTTCACGCGGCCGGTCTATCCGATTCATCCCGATGAGGGGACGGCGGTGTGGGAGCTGTGGTACATCCCGCCGGTCGTCATCGATCAGAACGAGCGCGAGTGGCGACTGACGCCGGTCTATCTGGCAGTGAGGGAACTGTGATGATGAAGCTCTCAGCTTTCAGCTTTCAGCTTTTGGCAGGAAGCCCCCTCACCCCGGCCCTCTCCCAGAGGGAGAGGTGGAAGAGAGCGTTCACGCTGGTGGAGGCGCTGATCGCCGTCACCATTCTGCTGGTGATCATTCTCTTCACGGGCAAGATCTTCAGCAGCGCCAGCCGTGTGGCTGGGCTGGGCGGCGCGAGCGCGGACATCATGTCCGAGGCGACGGTGATCGAGCGGCAGATGCGCGAGGATTTCGAGCAGCTCAGCCGCGATGGCTTCTTCATTCTGCAGTGCAACGCGGTGCGCAACGACATCAACGACCCGACGCGCTCGTCCGGCACCCCTGGAACCGATTCGCGCTTCTGGCTGGACCCCAACCGCGCGGCGGACGCGTACATCCGCGATGACCGGATGGTCTTCTTCATGCAGGGCCAGAGCCAGCAGCAGGTGCACCGGTACGATCCCGGTACAGGCGCCATCGGCGACAACCGCAAGGCGCAGGCGGCGGCCTCGCGGGTGTACTGGGGCCACGGCTACCAGTTGGGGAACTACGCGGCTCCGGATCAGGATCTCGATGGCTCGCCGGCGTTCCCGAACCAGGATTACTTTCCGCCATGGTCGATCGGGAACAACGGCACGATCGAGCTCTTGAATCCCGCGCAGACCATCGACAATTTCAATACACCCATCGCGCCTCAGTGGACCTTGGCGCGGCAGAACATCCTGCTGGCAGATGATGGCGGCGGGACTGATGTGTATCTGGGGCAGGGCGCTTCCACCGCAAGCATCTGGGACCTTGCCATTCGCGACGGGCGGATTCCGCCGGGGATCGGCAGCTTCACGCGCGGGATTGACGGTGCGGCATCGCAGCTCAACGACATCCGCGAAATCGTCAAGTGGGATTCGACGCTCAGCCTGCCGCGGCCGTGGTCGGAGCAGCGCGCGGGGATGCAGTCGGCGGCCTATTTCCCGCGATCGGAGCGCGGGGCTTCGAGCATGACGCGATCCGATCACGCGCTCACCGTGCACACCATCGGCACGGGGGTGAGCGACTTCATGATCGACTGGACGTACGACAACGGGACCGGCTTCGCGACCTACACCGATCCGACCACCAACATCACGACGACGTATCGCGGCATCATGATCGCGAGCGCGGGCGAGAAGCCGTGGTTCGGCCTTCCGGATGATGAATTGCCCCCCGCCGAGGCTCGCAACGTGTGGTCCCTGAGTCATGGAGATGGGCTGACCTTCCCGTGGCTGGCGGCGCCGGAGGGGCCGATCGATCCCTTCTCGATCGAGGGGTTGACGGTCAGCGATCCGGTGCTGGGCACGAGCGATGCGATCCTGGTGAGCTACTCGGCGACGTTCGGCTACAACGAGACGCGTCCGCTGGATGACAGGCCGGTGATGGGCAACACGACCTTCGGCATGCCGTGGTACACGGCCCCGAACATTGATTCGCCGGATATGTATACGCCGTGGCCCAGCGCGCTCCGCATCACGATGCGGCTGCACGATCCGGGGAACCGGCTGACGGCGGGGCGGGCGGTGCAATTCGTGGTGAATCTGCCGAAGCGGAGGAAGTAGGGATGGTGCTGTTGGCTTTTGGCCGTGGGCTTTTGGCTGAAATTTGAGATCTGAGATTTGAGATTCGAGATCTGAGAACTGAGATTTGAGATTCAAGATCTGAGATTCGAGATCTGAGATTTGAGATTTGGAAACCGCACTCCTCGGAGTGATGAACGATGAAGACTCAGAATGGAATGACGGCGGCCACGAGAACGATGAAGATGTCGCGCGCCCGGCGGGGCAACGTGCTGGTGCTGGTGGCGGGCATCCTTGTGCTGCTGGTGATCATCGCGACGTCGTATCTTTCGCGCACAGGCTCGGAGCGCGAGATTTCGATCGTGGCCCAGGACCGGGGTCTGAGCAACGATCGGGCCCGCGTGATCGCCGAGGAGCTGGCGCAGGAGCTGGCGGAGAAACTGTTTGCGCGGCCGATTCATCCGAACGCACTCGATATCGCGTGGGGTCCTGGCGGCGTTCCGCCATCGCCGCGTGAGAACCCAAACTATCACCTCGGCAACATCAACGATCCGCCGCTTGCGATCGATGAACTGGCGATGCCGTTCTCGATCGACCGCGACTCCGACGGAAATGGGCTGCCTGACTTCTGGTGGAACCTGGCGCCCTACAGCACCAAGCCGTGGACCAACTGGCCGGACTTCTTTCCGGACACGTTCAGCGGGCTCGCGCCGCGGACGGATGACATTCCCGGCAATCCCGGAGTGAATGACTTCCGTCTGGGAGCGGATGCCGAGCCGGCGCGATTGCGCGTGCCGGCGCCGGTGATTCCGTTCAACTCCTTTACGGCGGAGGCGGGGTTCGATCTGTCGTTCAACACGCCGGACACTATCGAGTATCACACCCACTGGCTGCACATGAGCAACCCGATGCGGCCAGGCAACGGGTGGATGATCATCAACGACATCAGTGACATCGAGGGGAGTCTGTTCGCAGCGCTGGGGGGCTTCGCGTTCGGCCCCTACGGGACACCATTCGAGCAGTGGCTGCCGCACACGCAGACGGGCGTCGCCTTCGGGCCGGCGGCGCTGGTTCCGGCGAACTTCGATCCGATCACGGGGAAGAACTATTTCCCGGCGGGCGGTGTCATGGCGTTCGAGGGCCAGTGGGAGGACTGGTTTGGCTTTTATCAAGACGCGTACGTCGGTCTTGGCCCGTCGGGCTTTGGCATTCCCGCCAACTACTATCGTCTGGCGGACTGCCACAATCTGTTCGGCGGCAACGCGGCGCTGGAGATCGGCGAGCGGCCGCAGGATGAGTTCGCGGGTCCGGGCGTACTGGCGGCTTTCCCGGATGGCGCGCCGCGCTATCACATCTCGCGGATTCTGGCGGATGCGGATGGCGACGGCTACACCGATTCGTACTGGTATCTGGCCCCATCCTCGGCGGAGAGCGACCTGCGCACGCTGGTGGCGATGCGCGTCGTCGATCTCAGCGCGATGGTGAACGTGAACACGGCCACGCAGTTCGTGCGCGGCCGGCCGACGCTTTTGATGTCAACGCACGGCACGCGCGGGCATACACCCGCGGACGTCGCGCTCTATGAGGATATTTCCGAGGGCCAGGCGGGCGTGGGTTTGTTCGGCGTGCCCGAGCACTGGGAGGACTGGTTCCCCGACAACGCGGCAAATAATGACCCGCACGGTGCGTGGGGCGAATTCGAGGTCTATTTCGACCCGGCGCAATGGCCCGTCTTCCTGAGCGAACTTGGAACAGTTTCGTTTCCTCCAGTCGGTCCCTTGAATCCAGATCATCTCGATGAATGGTGGGAACGGCTGAACTACTGGCAGCGGACCGGAGTCCATCCCTTTGATCCTCGCTCACCATTCGGATTCTTCAGCGCGAATACTTCAATTGGATCAGCCAGGTTCACTCCATTCACCATGAGCGACATGTTGGAGTTCATGACGAATCGCGGCAGCAATCAGCAGTGGTTGCTGACGCGACTGGAGAAGGCGATTCAGGCGCAGAGTCTGAACTCGAGCGGGGCGCAGTTCGTGAGATCCACACTCCCGCGGGAGGAAACTTCGGAGTATCTGGATCAACTCGATACGCGGTTGATGCCGCTCACGGATGTGTATTTCGACGAGTTGCTGCACGACATGCGGCGGCACCTGACGGCGTTCAGCACAGCCCGCAACGAGACGCTGCCGCCGTGGCTGTGGTGGGGGTATCGGTTCATCCCCGCGGGTGTATTTCCGCCGGTGGATCGCTGGCCGTGGCCGTACCCCGTGGGTGATCCGAAGCGAGCGGATTTCATCGCGCAGTCGATGCTCAAGCTCGACCTGCGGGAATTGCGCCGGAATCACTTCAATCCGCTCCTGAGCGGCTTCCGCACGATGCCGCAGCGGCTGGTGCCGACTCTGATGCTGGCGCTGACGGATGGCGAGGATGTTGAGATTCTGAACACTCCGGAACGAAGCCGGATGTATTACCAGAGCGAGGGCGTGGGCACGTTCGAAACGCAGCAGGTGGACATTGACGATACAGCGCGCCTCGCGGCGGCGTTCGCCTCCAACGTCATCAGCAACGGCGATGTTGACGATCTCGTGAATAATGCGACCGGGCTGCCACCCGGGGACGGAATCGATGACTTCAACGCCAGCCGCGCCTTCCCTGATCCGCTCGATCTGAGCTCGGTCGGGGCGCTGCAGGTGCCGAACAATACGGGGGAAGGGCCGTATCTGCTTTCGAACCAGCGCTACATGGGTCTGGAGGCGCAGCCGTTCATTCTCGAGGCGTTCATCGCGCACGTGTATCAGGATGCGCGGATCGTCAACACCCCGACGGGACCGCAGAATGGTGTGGATGCCAGCAGCGAGCAGACCACGATCGTGGTGGTTCAGATCGCCAATCCGTTCGAGCGGCCCATCGATCTTTCGCATTACAAGCTGCGCATTTTCGGGCAGGATGTGCCGATGGCGGGCGTGCTGATGGGTGCAACGGAGGAGTCGCCGCGCACGGCGATTTTCTACTCGATCGAGAATCCCTTCGGCGAAGCGACATTCAAGGATGAGTGGCTGGACTATCTGGACATTACGGATGCAGATCTGTTCGGCGGCCCATTGAATGTGGGTGAGCCGCTGATCGATCCGCTGCCGGCGCAGGGCTTCTTCGACACGATCCTGCTGGATGCGGACAACGCGCTCCTGTACCTGACTCCGCCGGTGAGCCGCGACATCTCCGCCTATGACAGCGCCACTGCCGAGGCGGTCGAGCTGGTGCGGACGGTGCAGGATGCGACGGGCCTGCTTACGATCGATGTTGTCATCGATCGCATCGACAACCCGCAGGATGATCCGACATTGCCGAACATGGAAGCGGATCCCTCGCGCTACCGCGATGATGTGATTGCGCTGGCGACCGATCCGCAATACGTTCCCCCGCCCTTCCTCGTTGATCCCGACGGCATCTGGATCGAGCAGGATGATTACTTTGTGGTGTGGGCGCGTGCGACGCGGGTGTGGCGCGACGACTTCGTGGCCAACGATCGCATCGTTCAGGACAACGAGCGCGGGCCACGCTTCGTATTTTCAAGCCATCACGACGGTTTTCAGGCGCAGAGCGATCCCGATCTGCCGGAGCAGACGTTCCAGGGGTTGCCGGGTCCGCTGTACAGGGGCGATAGTTACGACGAGACCGACCTGCCCGATGGAACGCCGGGCACGAGCGATCCCTGGATCGTCCGCGGCACGTACCAGGATCCCGCGCGGGTGGGACGCGTGAACCGCAAGCCGGTCTTCTTTACATGCTATTCGACGTTCGACCCGCTGCTGCCGGGCACGCCGCCGGTGTATCGCCAGCCGAACACGGTGCTCACCGACATCTACAACCTTGCCGACAAGGGCGTGAAGGACAACGACGACTACTTCTATCCGCATCCATTGCAGATGCTGCTCAAGAACGATTCTTACGAACAGGTGGGTGAACTGCTCAACGTGTTCCTGTACGGCCACCTGCTGGACATCGACAGCGCCACCAACATCTACAACGGTACCATCTCGACGTTCTCCGAGCACATGAGCAACCCGCTCATGGTGGGCGATCCCGATCTGTTCCCGGCGGGGGTGTATGCGCGGACGAACCGGCTGCTGGTTTCACCGCAGATCGCGGAGCGCGACGGCGAGCAGCGCGTGCTGGGACAGGTGGTGGGCGTGATCAACGGCAACTTCAACGCCAACTCGACGACGGCATTTCCGTCTCTGCCCGCGGGGGCGCGGGCGCTTTCGGCCTTCGTCTGTGACGGGCCGGGCTACAACGCCTACCTCGTCGATGCCAACAACAACGGCATCCTGCCCTTCGTGGCGGGCGTGCTGGTCGATCCCGAAGATCTCGAACTGCAGACCTTCTATAACGCCGCGGCGTTCAGCGGATCGGGCACGCCGGGCATGATCAACATCAACACGGCATCAATTGAAGTCTTCCGCGCGCTGCCGCATCTCTATCGACTTGTACACGAGGACAATCTCGACGATGGAGGGCTCCTCATTCCGCACCTCGATCCCTTCGACACGATAAATTACGAGTTCGGCGCGGGGCGCGGGCGGCTGCCGGAGGCGATGATCATCTATCGCGAGCGGCTGGGGGATATTCCTGTGCTGTCGGGCGGCGAGCTCGATCCATTGCCGCAATATGGTTCGCGCGGTCTGAACAACGCGGTCACCTCGGGCGACCCCCTCAATCAATCGCGCGGGGATCGCGGGTTCGAATCGATCGGCGAGATCGCGCTGCTCGACAGGCCGGGGCGCAGCAATCCGCTTGGGCTGCCGAACGCGGTCGAAGCGCAGTGGGACCGGTCGTGGCGCGTGGATCAGGCGGCCCTGAATCACCTCGCCTCAACGGCGATCGGCGCTCCACCGGTGGATGTGAACCTGAGCACCGACCTGCAGGACCGGTACGATCCCGCCACCAACACGTTCGTGTATGACGAGACGGCCAACGACGATGAGGAGGCCAATCTTCTCTTCGCGGGCCTGTCGAACCTCGTCACCACGCGCAGCGATTCGTTCGTGGTCTATCTCCGCATCCGCAACGTGCGGCAGGGGAGCGACGGCCGGTGGAACGCCCTCGATCCCGCCCTGCTGGTCGATGACCTTCGCTACATCATGGTGGTGGATCGCTCCAACGTGAACAAGGTGAGCGATAAGCCGCGGATCCTGCTGTTCGAGGAGGTGCCGAAGTAAGCGGCGCGGCGGAGAGTGTTCGGTTCTGTTTCGTTTGACAATTCGTGCCGTGCCCCGTCACGCTCATCCAGACGCCGGGGCACGGCGTTTTTTTGAGGATGAAACCGCAGATGCACGCAGGTTGACGCAGATAACAGGAAGGAGATAGAGCGATGAAGAGAAAGAGAGAAAGGGAGCGCTCACTTGACAGTGTGCCGAAGGCCTGGCGGCGCCCGACACGGAATGACGAAACAAGTCGCGAGCGCCGCGCCCGCACTGGGGTTTTCCTTGCTTTGTTTCTTCTCTCCGGCCATCTGCGTGCATCTGTGTGCATCTGCGGTTTCACACTCCTCCGAAGCGACGGTCGCGGGAGCCGTAGTCGCGGATGGCGGCGTGAAGGTGGGGCTCGCGGAAGTCGGGCCAGAGGACATCGGTGACGTGGATTTCCGCGTAGCTCAATTGCCAGAGCAGATAGTTGCTCAGCCGGTATTCTCCGGCGGTGCGGATGAGGAGGTCGGGGTCGGGCAGCCCCGCGGTGTAAAGGTGATTGGAGAAGGTGGCTTCATTGACATCGTCGATCGCAAGCGTTCCCGCGACCGCCTCGCGGGCAAGCGAGCGCGCGGCATCGACGATTTCGGTGCGCGAGCCATAGTTGAGGGCGAGGGCAACCGTCAGGCCGTCACAGTTTTTCGTTTCATCGATGGTGGCGTCGAGCTCGCGGAGCACTTCGGGAGGAAGGGGATGGCGCCGGCCGATGTGGAGCAGGCGCACCTGGTTTCGCAGGAGCTCATCGCGGCGGCCGATGAGGTTTTCGTACGCCAGGGCCATCAGGGCGCCGATTTCATCCTGGGGGCGCTTCCAGTTTTCGTGCGAGAACGAGTAAATGGTGAGAATTTCGATCCCCATGCGGCCGCACTCGGTGATGACAGCGCGAACCGAATCAGCGCCTTCGCGGTGGCCGGCGATCCGGGGCAGGCTGCGCTGGCGGGCCCAGCGGCCGTTGCCATCCATGATGACGGCGATGTGGCGGGGCAGGCGATCGAGAGGGATGCCGAGCATGGCGGCGGCGCGGGCGCGGAGCTCGGGGCGCGGCGGAATGGTTTCGGGGAGGGCGGCGGTCATGTTGTGAGTGTATGTCGAAGGCGCGGTGTTCTGGTGTGGCGAGGTGTGGATCACCAATCGGGGTGCCAGGGGTCGTCGCGCTTCGCGGCGCCCCGTGCGGAATAGTCACAGGCGCCGCGCGCGGATGCGACCGCGTAGGAAAGTCCGCACGTGCGAGCCGAAGCGGCTCGACCGTGGCACTCGGAATCAATCTCGGATCTCACACCGCGACGAGGGTCTGAGTGCGCTCCGGTCCGACGCTGACGATCCGGATGGGTACACCCACGATCTCCTCGACCCTGTCCAGATATTGCCGCGCCTTGGCGGGCAACTGCGTGCGCTCGGAAACGTCATCGATATCCTCCGGCCATCCCGGCAACGCTTCGAAGATCGGCTCGACCGCGCCCAGGCGGTCGGCATCGGGAATGAAGCGATCGCTGGTGGTTCCATCCTTGAACCGGTAGGCGGTGCAGATCTTCACCTCGGAGAAACCAGACAGCACATCGAGGCACATGCACGCGATTTCGGTGACGCCGCAGAGCATGACTGAATAGCGGACCGCGACGAGATCGAGCCAGCCGCAACGGCGCGGCCGGCCGGTGGTGGTGCCGTATTCGCGGCCGCGCTCGCGAATGCGGTCGCCGATGGGTCCCCGGTCCTCGGTCGGGAAAGGCCCGGCGCCGACGCGGGTGGTATAGGCCTTCATGGTGCCGACCACGCGCTCGATGTACTTGCCCGGCAGGCCCGTGCCGGCGGGAATGCCGAGGGTGGAGCAGTTGCTGCTGGTCACATAGGGATAGGTGCCGTGGTCGATGTCGAGCAGGCAGGCGTTGGCGCCCTCGAAAAGGAGCGACCTGCCGTCCCGCACCATGTCGTGCAGGAGATAGGTGGTGTCAACGATGTGGGGCGCGAGCCGCTGGCCGAAGCCAGCGTACACGCGCGTCAATTCATCGGCGTCGAGCGGCGGGGCATCGACGCCCAGGGCCGAGAGCTCCGCGGTGCGAAGCCGGCAGATCAGCGTCAGCTTGCGGCGGAGCTGATTGCGGTCGAGCAGGTCGCTCATGCGGATGGCGGTGGAACGATGGATCTTGTCGGCGTAGGCGGGCCCGATTCCGCGCTTGGTGGTGCCGATAGAGAGATCGACATCGCCGCCCATCGCCGCGTTGGCGAGGACCTCTTCGAGCGCGGCATCGTGCTGCTTGTGGTAGGGCATGACGACGTGGGCGCGATCGGAGACGCGGAGGTTGTCGCCCACTTCGATGCCGCGCAGCCGCAGACTGTCGATCTCCTGCAGGAGCTTTTCGGGATCGACCACGACGCCATTGCCGATGATGCAGGCCTTGTCGGCGTTGATGATGCCGGCGGGAATGAGGTGCAGTGCGTAGCGCTGGTCGCCGACGACCACGGTGTGGCCGGCGTTGGCGCCGCCGTTGTAGCGCACGATGGCATCGTGGTTGGCGGTGAGGAGATCGACGATCTTGCCCTTGCCTTCATCGCCCCATTGCAGTCCGACCACGGCGGTGTGGGGGGCGCGGGGGGATGCCGTGCGGCCGGGGATGGCGGCGGGTGCGAAAGTCATGGCAGAAGTGATGAACGCTAACGGCAGTTGATGAACCGGTCAACGCGCAGCGCCTGCCCGCGGGTACCTTTCGAGCGTTCGAGGCGAACTCGCGAGAGGAGCACAAAGGATATGCCGTCAAGGGTTGTCAGTCCCCGCCGCCATGCTTTCTGGTAGTGACACAGTTTGAAACGGGTGCCACTGACAGCGGAGGTCGGCTCTGCGACCGGAGTCGTCAGTGCGAATGCAACCGCGATCGTCGAACGACTGCCGATGTTCG